>Ga0210400_10005486_pt1 | contig 10760 bp, 10 predicted proteins | sample IncBWH26MmetaG_FD_155456 | JGI IMG/M metagenome (GOLD analysis project Ga0210400, IMG submission 155456) | Forest soil microbial communities from Barre Woods Harvard Forest LTER site, Petersham, Massachusetts, United States - Inc-BW-H-26-M | ecosystem: Environmental > Terrestrial > Soil >... | reverse complement strand
TGGAGAGTCCTTTCCCGGCGCCGCCCCGATGGAAACGAGATTTTGGTGCTAGAATACGCAAGCAAGCCCGACGCAATCACATCAGCAGTCTGCGGGAGACGAAAAAGTGACACTGGCCGACTCGAGCCGCTTCCTGTTCACCCCCGATCTCACGATCTGCCGTCTTCTGAACGGCATGTGGCAGGTCTCCGGCGCCCACGGGTATATCGACCCCGCCCGCGCAATCGCAGAGATGTTCGCATATCACGACGCCGGACTTACGACTTGGGACCTGGCCGATCATTACGGCCCGGCTGAGGACTTCATCGGAAGCTTCCGGCGCCAGTTCACCGCCCGTCACGGGGTCGAGCGGCTTTCCGAGATCCAGGCCTTCACGAAGTGGGTTCCGGCTCCGGGCCGGGTGACCCGGCGCGTTGTCGACGAAGCGATCGGCATCTCGCTGTCGCGAATGGGCGTGGAATGCCTCGACCTGCTCCAATTCCATTGGTGGGATTATCAGGACGCGAGCTATCTCGACGCGCTCAAGCATCTCGCAGACCTCCAGCACGAAGGCAAAATCCGTCACCTCGCGCTGACCAATTTCGATACCGAGCGCCTGGACGTGATAACCGGCCATGTTCGCGTCGTCTCGAACCAGGTCCAATATTCGCTCATCGATCGCCGGGCCGAGGTCCGGATGGCTCCGTTCTGCCGCGACCACGCAATTACGCTGCTTGCCTATGGCACCCTCCTGGGCGGTCTGCTCTCGGAGAAATACCTAGGCCGTCCCGAGCCACGGCGGCCCGAGCTCAGCACCGCCTCGTTGCAAAAGTACAAGAACATGATCGACGCGTGGGGCGGATGGACGCTGTTCGAGGAACTGCTCGGGGTGCTGAAACAAACTGCCGACAAACATCGGGTGAGCATCGCCAATGTCGGCGTCCGCTACATTCTGGATCGCCCGGCGGTGGCCGGCGTCATCGTCGGGGCGCGGCTCGGCGTAGCGCAGCATATCGCCGAGAATATTCGCGTCTTTGGCTTCGCGCTCGACCCCGGCGATCTTGCCATGATCGAGGCGGTCCTCGCGAAATCGCGCGACCTGACACAGGTCATCGGCGATTGTGGTGACGAATACCGACATTGACCAAGCTTGTAGGTGTCAAACGGCAAGCAATCGGGACCCCGGATCGGCATCGAAAAGGGACCCCTCACCGGCGTTGGGTCAGGCTTGTGCCGGTAGCGAACAGGAGCGTCCCGCGCGCGTCGCGCAGTGCCCCTCACGAGCGACGGAGCGGCGGGACAGCTCCGGCATAGTTGGACAATTGCGATGCGGATCGCGACCTACAACGTTAACGGCATCAACGGGCGGCTTGGCAACCTGCTGGGGTGGCTGGAGGAGGCCGCGCCGGACGTCGTCTGCCTTCAGGAGCTGAAGGCGCCCGACGACAAATTTCCTGCCGCTGCGCTCCGAGCCATCGGCTATGGCGCCGTTTGGCATGGACAGAAGAGCTGGAACGGCGTGGCGATCCTCGCGCGCGGCGCCGAGCCGGTGGAAACCCGCCGCGGCTTGCCGGGCGATCCCGACGATACGCACAGCCGCTACATCGAAGCCGCGATCGGCGGCATACTTGTCGGATGCCTCTATCTGCCGAACGGCAATCCGGCACCGGGACCGAAATTCGATTACAAGCTGCGCTGGTTCGACAGGTTGACGGGCTACGCCCAAACCCTTTTGGAGAGCGGCGCGCCCGCCGTTCTGGCTGGTGACTTCAACGTCATGCCGACCGATCTCGATGTTTATGCGCCCGAGCGCTGGGTCGATGACGCGCTGTTCCGGCCTGAGGTGCGTGACGCCCACCGCCGCCTGGTCGCGCAAGGCTGGACCGACGCGCTGCGGGCGCTCCACCCGGATGAGCGGATCTACACGTTCTGGAAGTATTTCCGGAACGCCTTTGCCCGCGATGCCGGATTGCGCATCGATCATCTGCTGCTGAGCCCATCCCTCGCGGGCCGCCTTGTTGCCGCCGGTGTCGACCGCGATGTGCGGGCCCGCGAGGGGTCGAGCGATCACGCGCCGGTCTGGATCGAACTTGCGGGCGCAAACACCGGATCTGCGCGGCAGGCGAAACGCCGGAGGAAAGATCGATCAGGCTGACGTTCCATTTCCACTGAAGTCGCGAAGATGGATCTGATCGAGACGAGCGCCGCGCTGGGCGCATGCCTCCTGGTGCTGGCGGTGGCGGTTGCCCTCGACCGTCGCCCGTACCGCCCCGGCAAGCGCAACTACGTCCCGATCATGATCGTCGCGGTCGCGGCGATCTTGGTGCTCGGGCGGCATCTGGCAGCGTTGCTGGCGCATAGCTGATGACCTTATCGATAGTCTAACCAGCAGGGATCGGGCGCATGGCCTACCAAAATCCCACTCTCTCTTCGGACTACGATACCCTTGCCGGTTGTTTCGACGGATCGATGACCCGTCGAGTTTGGAAGAGTTCCGCCATCTGACGTACCCTGGACCAGCAGAATATCCATCATGGTCGTGCGCTTCTGCAATGGCTGAACAAGTGGAACTGCAGAATCGACGTAGTCTTTTCCGAGCTCGTGCGTCAAAAGTGACGTGGTCTCGTGCAAGCCGAAAAGCAGTTGCCGGGTAAAAGTTGATGCGCGAGATCGAGACTTGGACCGCAACCGCTTTCGCGCCGCCGCTGCTTGGGACGAGCTGAAAAGGGGGCGCGCACGGCAGCGTGCGCGCCCCCATCGCCGGTTACTGATCGTTGAGGCCGATCGGGATCGGGTCGATGAGGTATTGATGCGCCGTTGCAGCTCCCGCGCCTGCCGTCGCGCCAGTGGTGCCGACCGCCAGCATGCGCGTATCGCTGGCATTGCAGGTCCAGCTGGAGGCGAGGTTGACGTTGCCCCCCAAATAGCTCGCCTCCTCCGGGAATTTGCAGAGCGGCATTGTCCGGCCGTTTGTCGCCGTCGCTTTGATCGCCTCCGGGCCGACGCCCGTTGTCACCCAGGTGTGGAGCGCCTGGAGCGTGTCGAAGCTGTTCGGCGTCTGCGTGCTCCCGCCCCCGCAATGCCCCATCCCCGGCTCTATGAACAGACGCACGCTGTTCTGCGTCGGACCGTAGCCGCCGTTCAGCGAGGCCAGCTGCTCGTAATACCAGAACGAACGGTAGGGCGTAATCAGCGAGTCGCTGCCTCCGTGATACATAATGACCTTGCTGCCCTTGTTCAGGAAGTTCGCCAACGTCAAGGGATCATCCGAATTGCCCAAGCCAGCTTGCGCGTACAACAGCGCCGCGGTCGCATCGGATATCGTGTTGCCCGTAGCCGACACCGTCTCGGGCCAGTTATCGTTGACATCAAAGTGTTGATTTTCCTCGATATAGGTCTTGATACCTCCCTCGCCGAGTGACCACGAAGCCGGCCCGGCACCGCCCCCGGTGGGCAGGGGTTGCCCTAGCGTCGCTAGGTTCCAAGGTTCGGGCGAGTTGGGAAAGCCTGGCGCGAAAGTGGTCTCAGTATTCCCTTCGAACCCGGCAGTGCTCAGATCGGTGATCGGCATGCCGGGAAAGAAGGGCAGGCCGGACGTATCGGTCTCCGGCAGGAGATAGGCTTGCAGCCCGGCCTGCTGGGCCGCGGTCAAGATGCCCGAACCCGAAGGGCCCAAAGCCGAAGGCAAGATATTGCATGCCGCCGAGTTCTGTATGAGCCCGTCGATCACACCGTCAACTCCATCGCAGCTCGCCGTCACCGCCGCGTCGACCGCCGCCACCGTATTGGGGTTGGTGGGGAAGGCGGCGCTGGGGTAGGGAATCCATGCGCCGGTTGGGATGAAGGCCTTGGCCTGCTTGAAGGTCGAGGTCCTAAGGGAGTGATACGCTAAGGCCGGATCGCCGGCGATGACACCGTCGTAGTCGACGGGAAAATGCGTGGCTTCCACCATGGCCTGGCGGCCGCCGGTGGAGCACCCGTCGAAATAGGCATAGTCGATCGGCGCGCTGTAATAGGCCTCGACATATTGCTTGATTGCTACCGTCACTTGGTGGACCGCACGATAATAGAAGTCGATGATCGCCGAATTGTTGACGACGGGTGGCGTGCTCTCGCTGACGGCCCAGGTATAATCGAGTGTCGTCGGGTCTTGTTCGTGCCCGGTGTCGGTATTGACGACCGCATAGCCGAGGCCAAGCGCTTCGGCGGCGTCAAGGGGGTTGACCGAGGTCGAAGTGATCGACCCGCAACTGCCGCCGCAGCCCTCGAACAGGAAATGGTGGTTCCAGACGAGCGGCAATTTGAGCCGGAACTCGGGGGAACCCGGGGTGTTGCATCCGATCAGATTCGGGCCCGAGTGGGCCGCGAACGGGCCTGTGGCCGGGCACTCGCCGCTGGTCGCGACCGTGCCGATCACCTGGCAATATGCCGGCACGGTGAATGTGCCTCCGGACAATACGGTGGTCGTCGGTGCAACCATCATCGCGGAGGTGACGGTCACATTAGGGACGTTCAACGTCGACAACGTCGACACCGGACAGGTCGGCGGCGCCGCGGGCGGGACAAAGCCGAGGTTTGCGGCACACTGGCCTTGCAGGTTGCCGCTGACAAAGTCGGGCCCGAAGGTATGCGTGGGCGGCGCCGTGTTCCCTTGGCACTGAAGGTTCCCGCCGACCGAAACGAGGCTGATGTCGGCAGAACTGCTGCTCTGAATCTGGACGTTGCCGCGGACGTCGCCGAGATCGGCCTCGCAGGCTCCCGCATTGTTGTTGCACTCGAAATTACCATCGATCTTGACGCCGGGGCCGACAAACCCGCTCCGCTGCGCGCATTGCACGATCTGGAGGTTTCCGCCCACCGTGACTCCGCCTTGGAGAAGCACAAAGGCGCAGTTAGTGGCCTGGACATTGCCGTGGATTGTCGCCGGCTGCTCGGTCGCGTCGACGGTTAGGCTCGCATTCTGCGACACCTGGACGTTGCCGCTGACGGTTACGTCGGAGAGCGTGCATGATGCGCCGCTGGGGACGACGACGTTGCCGCTGACAGTCCCGCTCACGGTGCCGGTGCAGTTGGCATTCGCGGCGTGGACCGTCGAAGCGCCAGCCCCGAGCGCCGGGGCGGCCAGGATCAGAACAAACGCAAAATTTCTCATCGTCTTCCTCCATGCGGCCGATGGGGTTGCTTCACTGACGAAGCGCCGACCCGGATGAAAGACAATTTCAACAGGCATCGTTTCCTCCTCCGATGGGCGACAGATTTTTCCTGTCGCCGAATCCCTTGTTCTACCGCGGGGCGAGTCGTACCAAACCATTAAGGTTAACGTTGGGTCAAGCCCTGCTGTCACCTAAAACGCATACCTTCCCGTGCCGTTCGCGTGACGGTGATGGGAGACCGCCGGGATCGACCCACGGGTCAACCGGCCACTCGTGAGCGAAGCCAGCGCGGTGGTGGCTTGGCAACGGCACAGCGATCCGGTCTGTAACGGATAAGATTTCTTTCCGCCATTAGACGCGGGCACCAGAAATCTGCTTTATGGGCGGCATGCGATCATTCGCGATCCGTGGCGGCCTTGCAGCCGTTGCTCTGGCCACGCTGTTGTTCGTGTGGTTCTTCACTGCACAGTGGTGTTCGATGCTGGTCGATCGCGTTTACACCGCCCCCATGGCGGTCGTGCAGTCGAGCCCTTTCGGGTGGAACGGCACCTATCTTCAGTTCGGCTCCGCCATACCCGGCCTCGTTGGACTGCAAGGCTTCAACCGCGGAGAGCTTCTGACCGGCGCGCACTTGTTGGAGCTCACCGGACCGGGACCCGACTACAAGCAAGCCGCTTCCCTTGAGATCAACGCCAATGATCAGCTATACTCGCTGCAGGTGGCCGCAGCTTTGTGCTCGGTTCTCGCGCCGGTACGATACAAGGCGATGACGAACCGATCCCAGCCTTCGCGGCCGAGCCTGGCGACACGACCTCCGTTACCCTCGAACGCAGCCTGTTGGGTTGGCCAGCATCGTTCAGCTTGGCCGGGACCTATTTGAGCGGGCCGCCGACGACCTTGCTACGCCATCTCTATTATCGGTTATCCTGGATAAAGGACTCGGGCGCACGACTCGATATGGCTTGGCGTTGCGAGCAGGGGTACGAGGCGATTAATGGCTGGCATAACTTCGGGTTTGCCGAGTTGATCCGGATCGAGATCCGGCCGGCGCCGCCGCCACAGCCGGGCCATCAATAGGGCGGCTCATCCGAGGATACCGAATAGCCGGTAGGCGAAACCGGCGGAAGGCAAGAACCTGGTCGGAAGCTTTGCCGCCCTCGAACAGCGAGCAAGGGGATCCGACAGGTTAGGCGCTACCCCGCCTGCCTTAAGCGGCGAGAGAATGACCGCTTTTCATTCTTCGCCATCACGGGCCGGGTAACTCGGGAAGGCCGCGAACCACCCATAGCCGACTTTCACCGAGCCTCCCCTAAAACCGCCGCAGTCGACCCGACGCGGCCCTTGTGGAGATCACAAAGTTTCAGAAGTTGCCCCGCGCTGTTGACCCCGGCCGCCGCCATCGGGTGATCCAGAACCTCCAACTGGGACAGTACTGTGGCGTGGTCCCAGTAAAGATGCTCGTGGGCGACTTTGCCGTCCGCAATCTGGATAACAGCGGCTACGATGAACTCAGCTCTTCTCCCCGTCGGCTGCAGGCCGGGAAGCATCCAGTCCATATCGATCGAATGGGTAAAGCGTATCAGCATTTCTTCGACCATCCGATCATTGCCGATGGTTGTGACAAGGAGGTGATTTCCAGGTCTGGAGTGATCCTCGGCAAGAATTTATTAGCGTAGAATTCGTGTACGGCTGCTCGACCTACCCGCGCCACCCCTGATGCAATGAGGAACACATACGGGGTCTCGGTCATGGTCGCGAGAGCTGCATCCGCATCTTTGAGAACGAACTCGGCGTAGGTGTGCTGCTGCCAAGCGGCGAGGACAGCCTGCTGGTCATGGGTGAGCTTGCTCATTCGGAAGTTCCCTTTCTACGGCACACGAGACATGATGAATGGGAAGCCGGAGTGGTCAGCCCGCCGCCGTTGTTTCGATCTCCCTGGATGCCAATAGCGGCGGATCCTTGAGATAACCATCCGCGAGCCGCCGCCCGGTTTCGCGCATGAGCCGACGGTCCATTGCCGGGTCCACATCGGGCAGCATGCGCATAACCGTGTCGTTGCAGTATGTCGGGATGACCACGCCGGCATCGCGGCACAGGCCAATCGGGTCGTGACCGGCTTGCGCGGCCCGGATGCCGCGTCTCGTCTGGTTGCGGAACATCATCACTCCGCGATCGGTGGCGCCGATATGCTCCAATCCGTGGATGGCGATTGGCCGCTGTGACACCTGCGCCTCATAATCGCCGGGTTGGCGCTGTCCGGCCTCGTAGGATTCGGCAGCTAGCTGGCCCGGGGCCATGATCGTGCGATCGGCCCACCACGCTGGCGTGACACCCTCGGTCTCGCTGACATGGCGGAATTCGATGAACATCGTATTGGTGTCGTCCATCGGCACAATCCAGCGGCTCATCATCGGGCCGCTGAACGCATGCTCCCGGTGGCCGGTCTCCCAGATTGGCGCTACCTGCTGCAGGTTTGGCAGAACGGCTTCGACCATCCGCGCCCAGACGTTGTGTCCGACCCGCCGCGTCGCAATGGACATCATGCCCACTGGCGTCTCGACGAACTCCAGTTCCGGCAATACGCCAAACTCCTCGGTGAACTGGGAGCCGCTGACGATGGTGTGGAGAAACGCCGTATGGGCGGGATCCATGGCATTTTCCATGATCTGCAGCCAGTTGCACGGGTAGAAGTATTTCCGTCCCGGCATCAACCGATAGCCCGGTCGGACAAAGCCGTCGTACACGGGAAAAGGCGGTTGCCGATCGGGCGGACCCATATAGGCAAAGACAATGCCACTGTACTCATGGATGGGATAGGCCCCGTGGCACAGCCGGTCTTTCAGGGTGCTGTCCGCCGGCTCGCCTGGCGTCTCGAGGATGGTCCCGTCAACCGCGAACTGCCAGCCATGGTAGCAGCATCGTATTCCCTTGGCGTCGATGAGCCCGAACTCCAGGGACGCGCCACGATGCGGACAATGCAACTCCAGCAGACCGACGGCGCCGCTCAGGTCACGAAACACCACCAGTTCCTCGCCAAGGATCTTGACCCGATGGGGCAGGTCCTTCAGTTCGTCGGAAAAGCAGACCGGCTGCCAAAAGCGGCGCAAATATTCACCGCACGGTGTGTCCGGGCCGACATGGGAGAGTTCCGCGTCTTCCTCGGGCACCTCGCGGCGGAGGTAGCCGCCAAATCGCGTCGTCAAGTAACCGGCTCTGGTGATCACTGAAGTCCTCCTTTCGTTGTGTGGCGCTTCTTCAGCGCGCGTGGCGCAGCATGGGAAAGATTGAAGGCGACGAACCCACTTGGATCGTGCCCAAGATCTCGAAGCCATGCCTCTCGTAAAGAGAGGTATTTAGCGGGTTCGATGACCACAGGTATGCGGGGAGGTGCTCCCGGTCGCATTGGCGAAGGCGGTGCTGCAGTAGTGCCGCACCACACCCTCTGTTCCGATGCAAAGCTTCGACCCCGATGAGCGACAGATACCAATGGCGCTCGGTCGGCCGATAATTTTCCGTTCGCTCGAAAACGGCCGCGACTTCGGCTTGTTTTTCCGCCACGATGCTTTCTGCAATGACCGCCTCCAGCGGTGTATCATCGCCATGAACACCGGGTGGAAGCCAGATTGCGACCCCAAGGCCGTCCTCGGTGCGCTGCGCTGCTCCTGCCTCGAACGAGCTCGCGCCGAGCGCTCGGAATAGTCGAGGGATGTGCAGCAGGTATTGATGCGGGTCATCATACATCCAGCGCGCTACCGGATCGGTGCCAAAGGCCAGAACCAGCGTGGCGATGGCCTGGTCGACTTCGGCGTCCCCGGCAATGGTCGCGACCCCCGGTGGCTTCATGTCCATGGCAACGTTCCTGTTTATTAATGGAGTGCTGAGACTTCAGAGCACTTTCTCGTCTGCTTATTCGACGGTGACGATCAATTTTCTGAAGCCGCGCAAAACATTGTTCAGCATGCGCTCCTCTTCGTCGATGCGAATGCGCTTGACCTTACGCGCCAGCGCTGTGAACAGGGCCCGGATTTCCAGTTTGGCGAGGTTCATGCCAAGGCACATGTGTGGCCCGGCGCCGAACGCCATGTGACGTCCCGCATTGTCGCGCCGGACGTCGAAACGGTCGGGATCGGGGAATTGTCGCGGATCGCGATTGGCGGCGCCGTAAAAGACGATAGCGCGCGAGCCCGCCGGCAGCCGAACACCGTCCAGATCATAGTCACGCGCCACGTAGCGCGAGAAACCCTGGATCGGGGCTTCTATCCGCAGGATCTCGTTGATTGCGCCGGGGATCAGCGATGGTTCATCGCGTACCAGATCCCACTGATCGGGATGGTTGGCGAACAGCCACACGCCGCTGGCGATGGCGAAGATCGTTGTGTCGAGGCTGGGCCCCATATAGTCAATCATCATCACCGGCATTGCTTCAGGCGGGACCTCGCCGGCAGCGGCGGCATGATGGATCGCCTCGGCCCAGCTCCCGGGCTTCAGCTTGCCGGGAACAGCATGCGTGCGGGCATAGTGCATCATTTCAGAGAGTACCGGCACGGCGTCGCGCGCACGTTCATTCATTGGCCCGAAGCAGTTGAACATGCCGATGCTCCACTGCATCATCCGCTCGCGTCCTTCCTCCGGAAGGCCGACGCCGTTGGAAACGATGGTCACTGGCAGATAAGTTGCGAGCTCTGCAGCCGCGCAGAAACGCCCCTTGGCGCACAGCCGATCAACTAGCGCTTCGGCCTCGCGCTCGACTTCGTCCTCGAGCGATTTGAGCGCGGCCGGCGTCAGCGGCCGGATTACCACTCGGCGCAATCGGTTGTGGGCGTCCCCATCACTGCACAGCCTGTTGCCGCGCAGCATCTGGTTCATGTCGTCGTTCATCATGACGCCGAACGACGACGGGAATGCCTCCGAATCCCGGAGTGCTTTCACAACGACATCATAACGGGTGAGGGCAAACATTTCGTATTTTTCGAGCCAGACAGCCGACCCCATCTCCCTTAGCTCGCGGTATAGCGGCCAGGGTTTCAGCAGGGCTTGGTCCGTATACGGATCCAATGGCGAGGTCGGCGCCCTGGTCGTCGGCGCTTGTTGGGGCATAACGAGGAATGTTGGGGGGGAAAGAGTCCTCGCGTCCATTTTGCCCTCCGATTTGTGGTGCAGTGCCGCTCAGCGAACAGCCGTTCGGTAATCCTCGGCGTCAGTGGCGAGCGTGGGCTGGGACGGAACGATCCGCCCCGGCCCTAACGGTGCTACGCATCGCGCTTGCACTGCCGGCGCGCGATCGTTAAGTCTTGCACCTGGCGCCGGCTGATGGGGCCGCGGGCACTTTGGCGCTGAGCGTGTTATTGAGTTCGATCGCGTCGCGCGGAATCGTGAAGCGCTCCTGCATTGTCGCGTCATCCTCGGTGAAATTGCGCGTCACGCAGCAAAATTCGAGCGACAGGCCATTGGGATCCTTGAAGTAGATCGACTGAGCCCATCCATGGTCGACGATGTCGGTCGTCTCTACTCCCTTGGCGCGAAGCTCGTCGCGCTTCTCGGCCAGGGCCGCCGCCGAACCGGCCTCGAAAGCAAAATGATAGAAGCCGGCCGGAACGCCGAGCCCTCGGTTGATGCCCGCATCGTATT
>Ga0210400_10005485_pt1 | contig 10762 bp, 12 predicted proteins | sample IncBWH26MmetaG_FD_155456 | JGI IMG/M metagenome (GOLD analysis project Ga0210400, IMG submission 155456) | Forest soil microbial communities from Barre Woods Harvard Forest LTER site, Petersham, Massachusetts, United States - Inc-BW-H-26-M | ecosystem: Environmental > Terrestrial > Soil >... | reverse complement strand
ACAACACGCCGCTCAGCCGGCAATTCCTCGCCGATCAAGCCTACGATGCACGCGCCTTTCGCCAAAGGGCGGCGCTCGTCGCGTGACGTCAAAATCCGGCGCGGTCCGCCGATCCGGCGACTGAAGTCAATTCACGCGCTGCGCTTCTGGAAATTTCCATGTGCCGCTCAGGATTTCGGCGCGCGGGCGATAGAACCGCACCATGTAATTCCAGCCCGCCATAGTCGGCAAACAATTCGAAATCTCACCGTCGCAACCGCCGAACTGAACGGCAACCGAGCCGTCTGCGTTTTTCTCGGCGGTGATGTTGTTCAGAGAATAGGCATTGTACCGGTTTGGCTCCAAATAGCCCTTGGCGTTGTATACGGTGATTGACCAAAAGCCGTCGACGGGTACGTCCTGGACGCTGAGTTTGTAAACCGCGGCGCCGTTGTTATTGTCCGGGGTGATGTTGAGATAGAGGGCGTCTCTCTCGGGAAGGCCGCCCCAAAGCATCGCGCTTCCGATCAGGTGATGGACCGGGTCGACCTCGCTCCGGGTGCCGAACATGCGCTTATTGTCGAGAATGGTCGTGCCCAACGCAAGGAGAGCGTCACGAACCTTCTGCTGGCTGACCGGGTCGAAATTTGGGGTTTCATACCTGCCGGAACTCTTCTGCTCGACCTTGATAGCGTCTTGCAAAGCGTGGACCTGTTTCATGTCTTCGGGGTCTCTTGGATTGGCCAGAATGCGGATCACTAGCGAACCGTAGCGGGTACCCATCTCTTCTCGGGTCATCGTGTAGCGGCCGGCGCCGTAATAGACCGCATGGGTGTACTGATCCTCATCGATCACCTGCATCGACAGGAAGCGGTTGCCGGCATCGGGGAGCGTGATGGTCACCGGCCCGGCGTCGTAGTCGAACACCGCCCCCGAATAGAGAGTGTCGCGGTTGGGACGCACGACAGGCGAGTCGGTTAAGTACAGCTCCCGGCTGTGCGAGAGGTGGCCGATGCCACCGCGTTTGACCCTTTTGCCAAAGTACATATCGGTCTCGGCGCGATTGAAGTTGTCGGCGGTGACCGGGACGGCATTGCCGGCTGGCGCTTGCGAAACGGGCTGCGCCTGTCCCGGATAAGCTGGTGCCGCGACAATCAGCGCCGCGATCAACGCGGATTTAAATTGTCGGCTTGTGACCATGGAAGCTCTCCGTCCGTCATCCGATGAGCGCGTGCCGACATGATCGACGCCGTGTCGGAAAGATCGAGATGTATTAAGTCGCCGAGACCAACTGAGCCATGTCGGACCGCGCATCTGGGTGAACGAGACCGAAGCCGCCATTGCAATCTCGGAACCCGTTCCGCGCGAAAATCCGGTCACAGCATAGTGTTGCCGGCGCATCCCTTCCCTGCGTCGCCGCAGCAGGTGTGAAGGGATAGACTGCTCTTGCTATAACGAATAGGCGGATTTTGGATATCACAATAACCAGGAGTTATCACCCATGCAGATGCAACATATACTTTCGCTCGTCGCGCTTTCGGAGGCTGGCAGCCTTCGGTCGGCAGCGGCGAGTCTTGGGCGCTCACAGCCAGGACTGACAAAGAACCTGCGCCAAATAGAGGACGAGTTGGGCGTAAGGCTATTCCAACGGACGTCACGCGGGGTGATACCAACCGAGATCGGCCAACTCGTCCTGGCGCGAACGCGCACAATCGCCACAGATATCCGACGCCTTCAGGAGGAGGTCGAACAGACCAAAGGCGGCCAGCATGGCACTGTTTCGGTTTGCGTTTCCCCGTTCGCCGCGACACAGATCATTCCGGCAGCACTTCTCGTCTTTCGCCAACGTTTTCCAGAAGTCGACGTTCAAATCTCCAGCGGGTTGTTTCCCGTTGCTATTGTGGCGCTTCGGGAGGGCCAAACTGACATCGTGATTGGCCCGCGGCCGCCCGCCGACCAATGCCGCTCGCTCATCGTAGAGCCGCTCGTCACTACGGATATCGTGATCGTGACAAGCAAATCATCGCCGCACGCGAAAGCACGATCAATTGGTGATCTTTCGGACGCAGACTGGCTGATGATCGGTTCGCCGGGTGGGCCAAGCGACAATATTCGAGCCGGTCTTTTTCGGGAGAACGGTTTTCGCTCCCCGATCCCACGCATTTCTTCGGAATCTTACCTGGCGGCGTTCGAAATCGTAGAATCTTTGGGCTTGGTCTGCACGTTTCCGGGTCGTTTTCTTCGCGAACAAGGAAACCGATACCCGAACTTGGTTGTCATTCCAGTACGCGAAACAATTTCCCCTCTTGAAATCTCGCTGCTCACGCGCGCGGACGTACCGCCAACTCCGGCTGCACGGGAAATGGCCGCGTGCATTCGTCGGAGAGTGAACACGGTGTATAGGCCCGTCCGAGGCCAAACAAAAAACAACCCGAAGCGATAACTCCCGTTATCGCGATGCGAAACCTGGGCTACGGCGGTTATCGCTTCCAAGGCTATCGTCGATCACTGGAGTGAAAGCGTCGCTCCTTTCGCAAACCCATGAGGAGCAAGGCCTGTGATCAACATGCAAGGAGCTACACCGTGAACGCAAAGCAAGTCGGGTTAGCCGGCGCGCTCGTAGCATTCCTGGCTTTACCCGCCGGAGCTCAAACTCTGACAGTCGAAAAGGCCCGCGCAATCGTGACGCCGTTTTATGAAGCACTGAACCGCCCCGCGGAGAAAGATGTGGTCAAATTACTCGAACAAGCCACTTCGTCGGACTGGATGTCATGCGGCGGCAACGACGCCTGCTTTCCGCGAGAAAAAGTCATCGGGGGATTTAAGAACCGTGGCGCTATTTTGCCGGACCTAAAATGGGAGATCAAAGAAGTTCTCGTCGCGGGAGACCGGATTATCGTTCGAGGGGAGGGATCCGGAACTCCCTCAGGAACCTTCCTCGGAATTCCCGCTTCTGGGAAAAACTTCAAGATCATGGCGATCGACGTTCACACCATCGAGGACGGCAAGATAAAGCGAACCTATCATGTAGAGGATTGGGCGGGCGCGATGCGGCAGCTGTCTGGGGGCACCTAACTACTGCTGCGTAGAGGTGGTTTACCTCGACTTTTTGCGCCAGCGGCGGCAAAACCAAGGCGGTAACAGGCTAATGGATCTTGATCGTCAGACCGGTGCCCTCGACCTTCTTGGCCCACACCTCGGTCGCCATTTCGAGGGCGGTTTTCGAGGCGCCGTAGGGATGCGTGCCGAGCCGGTTCATCGTGTCGAACTTGGGCGTGACGTTGACGATGCGGCCCCAGCCCTGCGCCACCATCGCCGGCGCGACGAGCCGCGATCAGCCGGTGGCCGGCGGCACCTGGGGATGCAGCACGAAACCCGCCGGCCTGCCGGCATGGCGGGCGGCCGCGGCGGGCGGCAGCGCGGCGTCCCAGGCATTGGCGTCGAACCGCATGCCGTTGACTCCGTCGGCCGCGCGCGAGACGACGTAGAGCAGAGGCGGCACCATCTCGTCGGGCTCGACGAGGCGGGCGGCGCGGCCGTCACGGCTCATCGCGCGCATCTCCTCGGCCATGCCCGGGGTATTGGCGCCAGCGCCGGGGTTGACGATGTTGATCGTCAGGCCAGTACCCTCGACATCCTTAGCCCATACCTCGGTCGCCATTTCAAGGGCCGCCTTCGAGGCGCCGTAGGGATGCGTGCCGACCCGGTTCATCGTGTCGAGCTTGGTCGTGACGTTGACGATGCGGCCCCAGCCCTGCGCCACCATCGCCGGCGCGACCCGGCGCGCCAGACGATCGCCGGCGAGGTAGTTGGTCGCGATCACATTGTCGACGATCTCGTCGCCGACCTCCCAGAAGCGCTGCAGCGTCGGCCGACGAAAGCGCGCGGGGTCGATATAGGTGAAGGTCAGCCCGGCATTGTTGACCAGGATATCGACACTGCCGAAATGGGCGCGGGTCTCGGCGACGACCCGGTCGCATTCGCCGGGCTGGCGCAGATCGGCGACAAGTGGCCAGACGAGCCGGCCCAGGCCGAGCGCGCCGGCCGTGGCCTCCATCTCGGCGATGTCGGTGGCGATATGGCCGACCGCGGCAACACGGTGCCCGATGCCCGCCAGTCCCAGGGCCATCGCGCGCCCCAGGCCGCGCAGCCCGCCGCTAACGATCGCGACCCGCTGTTCCATGACCACTCCCAAGGATACACCACAGAGGCACAGAGGACACAGAGAAGAGAGTTCACAACACGAAACGGCGAACTCCGTTCTTCAGAAGGGCCGTATTGAAATTGATGATTAATCCCACCCTGCGGCCACTTAGGCGCAGATACGTGAGGATCTGAGCGTCGTGAATTGGCAGTAGTTGCTCGACAGCTTTGATTTCCAGGATAAGCGCGTCCTTGACGACCACATCCAACCGGTAGCCGCAATCCAGGCGGACACCCTTATAAATGATCGGAAGCGCGACCTGCCGCGCATGGGCGATTTCCGCCTGCCTCAATTCCAGGCACAAACATTCTTCATATGCGGACTCAAGCAGCCCAGGTCCGAGCGCACGATGAACATCAATCGCGAGACCAATCACACGTTCACTGAGCGGATCGCGATCGGTGGGGTCGTTCACCTTCTCTGTGCCCTCTGTGCCTCGGTGGTGATTATCTTAATTTTACACCTGAGCGAGGCGCATCGGATCGCCGGCGAAGGCTGGCATGATCTCCTCGGCGAAGGTTCTGAGGCCGGCGACCGAGGCGCCCGGCGCGGCGAACAGCACATTCTCGACGCCGCCGGCTTCGAGCCGTTTCAGCCGCGCGATGATCTCCTCCGGCGTTCCGAGCAACGGTGCGTCGTCGAGCTCGAACGCATCGGCATCGTCCTTGATGTGGTGGTAGCGCTCGGCGCCGGGGCCGCGCGCGAGATCACCGATGTTTTTCAGCACCTCGCGGCGGGTGACGATGGCGCGCTTGCGCTCCTCCTCGTTGTGCACGATCTGCAACCCGCGGGTGACGCCGACCATCATCGGGTCGTAGGCGCGGCCGACGCGCTGGCATTCCTCGCGGAAGGTGCGCACGCGGTCGATGATCACGTCGACCGGCGCGATCTGATCGAGCAATAGGTTGTAGCCCTCGCGCGCGGCGCGCTGGATCGACTCGGCGCTGCCGGCGCCGAGCCAAAAGGGCGGGTGCGGCTGCTGGATCGGCGCGGGCTCGACGACGATGTTGTCGTAGTGCCATCGGGTGCCGCTGTAGGAGAACCGGCCCTTGCTGGTCCACGCCTTGCGGATCACGTCGACCGCCTCGTCGAACCGCGCGGTCGCCTCGTCCTGCGGGATGCAGAAACCGGAGAACTCATACGGGCGATAGCCCTTGCCGACGCCGAAATCGAGCCGGCCGTTCGACAGCAGATCGAGGGTCGCCGCCTCCTCGGCGACCAGCACCGGGTTGTGCCAGGGCAATACGACGACCGCGGTGCCGAGGCGGATCCGCTCGGTGCGCGCCGCCAGATAGGAGAGCAGGTTCAGCGAGGCGGAGACCTGGCCAAAGCCGGTGAAGTGATGCTCGACCAGAAAGACGCTGGAAAAGCCGAGCCTCTCCGCCTCGATCACGTAATTGATGAAATGGTGGTAGCCGTCGCTGTCGCCGGCCGGGCCGCCGCGCGCCCGGGCGCCGCCGAAGAGTCCGAATTTCATATTGCCGCTCCGCTCCACCGGCGCTTCCGCGCAACCGATTTGAATATAGGCGCCGGGCTGAGTGGGGTCGAGCCGCCGGGAGCGTTCCCGGCGCGGCTGGTTTCACCTGCTGATACAGGGAATTTGCAGGTGGCGATCCGACCAGTTCGGCGGATCCGGAAGGCGCGCCAGTTCGAACCGGGCGGGCGATCAATCCGGATTGCTCATCCTGCACTCTTGTACCACAATAAATCCGGATTGTCAAGTTAAAAATAGCAACATCAGCATCGATTGGCGGCGGCGAGCCCCATTAGGGCCTCGATTTCTCAATAGGCAATATCTCTCAGGGCTCAACGCCGGTCGGCGGCGAGGATGGCGACGGGGTAGGCGTATTCGAGCTCTTCGCCATTTCGATGCACCGGGATGCCGAGGCTGTCATCCGCGATCGCGGCGGTGAATATCGCGACGATCTTCTTGTCGTCGCCAGGGTTCGGGAAGGAGCGGGCCAACAGGTTGGTCACCGTGTCGCGCAGCTCGTAGAAGCTGATCCGCGGCTCGCCGAGACCGGCGGTCCGGAACAGCCCTTTCAGCTCGGCGAGATACAGCGAGCGGGCATGCGAGGGATCGCGCAATATTTCGAGCCGGTTGAACGCGGCCGCTTTGGCGGGGTCCTCGGAGGTGTAGGTATCGACGACGACGACACGCCCGCCCGGCGCACAGACCCGCGCCATTTCGCTGAACACCGCCGCCGGATCGAGGAAGTGATGCATCGCGAAGCGGGTCACCACGATCGTAAAGGCGCCGTCACGATAGGGCAGGCGTTCGACCTCGCCCTCCTGCCAGCTGACGTTGGCGAGCCCCTTTTCGGCGGCGAGCGCGCGGGCACGCTCCAGCATCGCCGTCGTCATGTCGATGCCGGTGGCATGCCGAACATGCGGGGCGAAGGCGCAGACCACGATGCCGCCGCCGCAGGCGACGTCGAGCACCGTGTCATCGTCGCCCGGCCGCGCGGCGTCGATGATCAGCTGCAGCGCCGCCTCGCTGGCGATCGGCGCGGCGGTGCTGAACGGCGTCGCCTGACGGGTGAACTGATCGCGGATCAGGCTCTGATGCGCCGCATCGGTCATTCTGTTCCCTCCCGATACCTGATCCACGATATTGCGTCGTCGCTCTGCTTCTCGCGTAAATGCTCATAGCGATCACTTGGCCCCAGACGGTCGGCTCCCTGAAACGGTAACACCCACCCTGGATACTCAGGGGGAAGAGCGCTGACCTCATCCAACTGCCTAAGCTCGTCCGGGGCGAGTGTGAGTTCGGCCGCCGCGAGATTGTCCTGAAGCTGGTCGAGGCGTTTTGCGCCAATTATGACCGAAGTTACCACAGGCTTTGCCAAGAGCCATGCGAGCGAGACACGTGCAGGACTACAACCGTGTGCTTTCGCAATCGGCGCCACCACGTCGAGGATATTCCAGGTCCGCTGTTTGTCCACCAGGGGAAAGTCGTAGTCGGTGCGGCGTGAATCCGCAGGCATCTGGTTCGTCCGGCTGAACTTGCCGGAAAGCAGGCCGCCGGCAAGCGGACTCCATACGAGCAGGCCCACTTTTTCGAATTCCAGCAGGGGTACGATCTCCCGTTCGAGATCGCGGCCGGCGATCGAGTAATAAGCCTGAAGCGTGGTGAATCGGGCCAGGTTCCTGAACTCGGAGATCCCGAGGGCTTTGGCGATTTTCCATGCCTGCCAGTTGGAGCAGCCGATGTAGCGGACCTTTCCTTGCTGCACCAGGGTGTCCAGGGCGCGAAGCGTCTCTTCGACAGGGGTCACGGCATCGTTGCCATGGATCTGGTACAGATCGATATGATCGGTCTGCAAGCGGCGGAGACTGGCCTCCACAGCGTCCATAATGTGGCCGCGAGAAGTCCCGATGTCATTCCGCCCCGGACCGACGCGGCTATAGACCTTCGTCGCGACCACGACACCCTGCCGCGCAATGTTAAGGTTTTTCAGTGATTGCCCGAGAATCTTTTCACTCTCACCCTCCGTGTAATTGTCCGCCGTATCAAAGAAGTTGATGCCGCCGTCAATCGACGTCTTGACCAGCTCATCGGCCTCGGCCTGGCCAACGGTGCTGATGGCCTTGAAGAGCCCTCTGCCGTCTCCGAAGGTCATGGTTCCGAAGCAGAGTTTCGAGACCAGGAGACCTGTATTGCCGAGCGTTGCGTACTCCATGGAGGTTCCTTTCCTATGAGTTAGGAATTGAGCGAGCACTCGCTCATTAACCAAACAAAAAAATTAGCCGGCGACTGCATTCCAGAACGCATCAAACCCTGCGTTCGTGTAGCGCTTTGCCCGTGCAGGCTCGTGCACGATAAAATCCATCGTCGTGTCGCCGATCGCACTCATTATTGCGGACACGAATGACGGAGGCTGGTGCCTCATTGGACCACCGGCCGCGCACTCGCGCATCATGTTGTCAAACTCCTCGAATGCGTTACTGACAAGCTTCTTGCTCTCTTCGGTGATGCGGTCCGACACTACCAGCTGCCTCATCGCTCTTCGCTTCCGGGGATGTGCCGAACCCCAACCGATGTAGCGATCCCAGACATGGCGATTGCGATCGATGAGGCTCTTGCCGGCAGGGTAACCGGTCATCATGGCGTCGCGTAGGTCCATCTTGAGCTCCAGATACAACCGGTTCAGCAGCTCGTCCTTGTTGGCAAAGTAAGTAAATAGCGTGCCTTCCGCCACGCCTGCACCCTTGGCAATCTTCGCGGTCGGAGCGCTCAAGCCGAGCGTGGCGATCACTTCGGCAGCCGCCTCAAGGATTGCGGTCCGCTTGTCTTCGCTGAGTGGGCGTGCCATTTATTCAAAATTGAGTGCCTACTCAATCATAGCGCGGCCTGACGGACGTTCAAGTAGAATCCGCAGGCTGATCGGGCGGGGGGACACCGGCAGTGCGCACCCCTTTCCCGGTCCTCCCCACTAGGCGAGCATCGAAGGGCACGCGATGCGGCGCTTCTCCCGTCGCAGTTAGCGCGGTGGCGTCTATCGCTGATAGGTTCGCAAAGGGAAGCCTCCCCATTCGCGGCGGGTACCAAGCCTCAGATTTTCACCACTAGCCGCGGAATTGCGGCGCGACCTCGCGCATGAACAGGCTGAGGTTCTGCGTCGCCATGTCGTGCGTCATCGGCCCCATGCGGAACACGGCGATGATCCCGCCGATGCCGAGCCGGTCGAGCGCGGCGACATCTTCCGCGACACGCGCCGGCGAGCCGTAGATCACGCCGTCGCCGCGCCCGGTCCGCGCTCCCGGCAGATCGCTGTGCGGCACCTCGATGCGCAGCCCGGTGTCGGCGTAGATGCGGTTGCGCATCTCGGCGCGGGCCTTGGTCATCGTGTCGAAGGCAGGGAGGGCGATGCGCTCGGCCTCGCTGTCGGTGTCGGCGACGAAGATGTTGCGCCACACCCAGCTCGCCGCGAGATTGCCGGCGATTGCCGCGTCGTCATGCCCCGCTTCGCGCATCGTCCGCGAATACAGTTCGACCCGTGCCCGGGTCGTCTCGAAGGATTGCACATTCATCAGGAACGGCTTGCCCTGGCGCGCCAATTCGACGAGCGAGGCATCGCCCGACGAGCCGCGGATCAGCGGCGGGTACGGCTTGGTGTAGGGGCGCGGCCGCAACATCGGCACGTCCAATTGCCAGAAATCGCCGCGATGCTGAAAGGCCCCCTCGGTCCAGGCCCGGACGATGATGTGCTCGGCCTCGTCGAGGCGGGCCTGCGCCTCGTGATGGTCGATGCCGAAGCCCTGATAATCGTAGATGTTGTAGGAGCTGCCGCGGCCGAGCCCGACGATGAGTTTGCCCTTGGTCAGATTGTCGATGATCGCGATCTGCTCGGCGAGGCGGATCGGGTGATGCAGCGAGGTCTGCAATACCGCGAAGCCGAGCGCGCTGCGTTTCAGCGCGATCGCCAGCGCGCCGGCAAGGGTGATCGGGTCGGCATAGGCGCAGATGCCGTCGAAATGATGCTCGCCGAGCCAGACGACATCGATGCCGAGCTCGTCCGACAGCACCGCCTCGCGCATGGTCTCGTCGATGACGATGCCGTCGCGCGCGGGATCGCGGCAATCGGGAAACAGAAAATTGCCGAATTTCATGCACCACTCCCGTCAATTTGCGCCCACGGCCCAGCCATCCCGAGAAAGACCAGCATCGCTCGATTGAGGCGCACCACGTCCAGATCGTCGAGCCGACCCAAACGCACGCCGAGCTTGCGTCGCGGAACGGTGCTGATCTTGTCGACCATAATCCGGCTCGGTTCTCGCAATCCGTTTTGATCATTCGGTTCGATCAGCGGCCGGACTAACGGGACGTCAGTGGGGTTGGTCGTAAACACGCATACCGTCACTGATGCCGTCGCATCGAAGCGATCATCTTGCACGATGACGGCAGGCCTAGGCTTACTTGCATAATCGCCGCCGCCGGCCACGGTCCAAATCTCTCCGCGGCTCATTGCTCGTCAAGATCTGAAATTGAGTCGATGAAAGCTTGATCTTCTGGCTCCTGTGCGCTCCGTGCAATGGCGAGCGACTGCCGATGCGCCTCGGCGGCGAACCCCGGTGAACGCACGTCAGGAACCCAAATCTGTATCGGCCGCAAGCCCTGACGCCGCATTCTTTCACGGTAGGCCTTGACCTTTTCGCGCGATGATCTTGACCGGGTCGACTCCGCCACTCCCGCCTCCCGCGATGGTTACATGTAACCTAGTTTCCGTCGCCGCCTAAAACAACTTATTCTGGTCATGCGCATCCTTCGCTTTCTTGGTCTGCCGCTCGGCATCGCGGTTGTCGTCTGGCTCGTGCTGCAATCCGATCCGGCGGCGCTGTTCGGCGTGTTCCCGCGGATCGGCTGGGGTTTCGTCGCGATCATCACGGCTCGCGCGGCGACGGTGGTCATCGATTGCGGCGCCTGGCGGTGCCTGTTGCCGCGCCGCGGCCGGCCCTCCTTCGCGACGATGCTGCCATTGCGCTGGATCGCCGAATCGATCAACACGACGCTGCCGGCGGCGCAGATCGGCGGCGAAGTCGTCCGCGCCCGGCTGTTGCAGCGCCGGCTCGATGCGC
>Ga0210400_10005484_pt1 | contig 10764 bp, 8 predicted proteins | sample IncBWH26MmetaG_FD_155456 | JGI IMG/M metagenome (GOLD analysis project Ga0210400, IMG submission 155456) | Forest soil microbial communities from Barre Woods Harvard Forest LTER site, Petersham, Massachusetts, United States - Inc-BW-H-26-M | ecosystem: Environmental > Terrestrial > Soil >... | reverse complement strand
ATTACAAGATTGGGGTGCTGAGGCGGATGGTGGCGTTGGCGCGATCGGTGCCGGATGACTGGTCGGCGCATGGCAAGATCGCCGACACGCCGCAGGGCTGGGCCATCCATGCCATGGTACTGGACATCGATGTCGGCCCGCTGTTGCAGACCCACAAGCTCCTGACCTCGGTCATTTTCGCGCGCGCCAAAGGCTACACCCGCCCGTTGACCGCCGCTGAACTGGAGATGATGAACCTCACCGGCGACGGCACCGGGCTCGACATGGTGACGATGCCGCAGGCGATGCGCGAGCAGGTCCCGACCTCGAACTTCTTTCAGCGCTCAGGCTATGAACGCAATCCGGTGGCGATCCGCCACAACACGGTGGCGAAACTGCTTGATGTCACCGATAGCCGGATGGACGCCAACAGCAATTTGCCGGGCGCCAAAGAACTCGCCGCGGCGTTTTAGGGGACGCTGCTTTCTTCCCTATCCCCTTAGCCGAGACGAGCGTAGCTCGCTCTTAGGGTGGACGCGATGCGTCGCATCGCGGACGGGTGAGGGGTTCTGGTCGATCGATAGACCGTAACCCCTCATCCGGCGTTTCGCGCCACCTTCTCCCACAAGGGAAGAAGGAGTCCCTAATTCGGTCCGAACATGAACTTGCCGTCGCCTTCCAAATACGGTCCGGTCCGCATATAGAGCTGCCCGTTCTGTCCGATGAAAAACAGTGTGCCCTTGGGCACCTTCTTCGCGCCCTTCAGCAGCAGACCCGCGTTGTTGGTGCCCATCTTGTAGGAAAACGTCTTGCCGTCCTTGTCGTAGCCATAGCCCATCTCCGGTGACAGCACCCAGGGCGTCGGCGCCGCTGCTTCAGCGAACGCCGAACTCGTCAACGCCATCAGCGTCGCTGCCGTCAATAAGGTCTTGGTCAAAAATCTCGTCATACTGCATGCTCCCCGCAACCGGCCGGAAATGTTGGCCCACCCGTCTTTGAACAAATCACGAACGCCATCGTTCCGTCAATATGACGCCCGCGGTCGCCGGGTGCGTCGTTGCGAGACTTTGTGATTCCCTGCTCCCGACTTCGCGACTATCTTCCTTGCCAGTTCAGGCTAGAGCCGGGCTAAGAAAGTTAAGGGGGATGATTCGAATGAAGCATATTGTGAAGATTTGTTTTGGTGGCGCGTTCATGGTTGTGACGCTGGCATCTGCCGCCCAGGCTGACGAGTTCAAGCTCAGCAATAACCAGAGAATTGCCTGTAGCCGTGGTCTCAGCGCCGGAAAACTCAATACCGCGACCTGCAAATCCTACGCCTATCTCTTCAACGTCAAGACGTCGGAATATTTCAGATGCTCGGTGAGCCTGGCGCTGACGCGGGACAACAAGGAAGTCATCAACGTCCAGACTGACGGCGGCTGCACCAAGAAGCCGCGCATCTTCGAGACCGATTCCAGCTATTCGTTCGATGCGACCGAGACCGAGCCGCCGAACACCAATTCGTTTTTCGGACCCGGCGGCTATTCGGTGTGGGCCAGCGACAACACCGCGCAAAAGGTCCGCGGCTGCATCACCATCAGTTCGGGTCTCGGCTCCGACATTTCGAAATGCCTGGACATGACGTTTCAGTGAGACGTTTAGGGAAGATTTGGCCGGGCGGCTTGAAATCCTGCGAAACGATGCGTGAGTTCGAGCGTGACCCTTCGGGTTGATGGGCCCCAAGCCCCGCTCAAAGACGCCGACCGACGTTGATAGCGTCGGTCGGCGTCTCCGTGAGGCCGGTTAATGGCCCATGCGCGCCGAAGCCGGATGTCCCGGCACCTTGAAGCGCTTGCCGGTATCGGTGACCTCGGTGCCGTTGACTTTCAGGATCGAGAAATCCTGGTCGACGTAGTTTCCGGCCAGCAGGTATTTGCCGTCCGGCGTGAACACGACCGCCTCGGGCAAACCGCCGACCTCGATATCCTGCGTCTTCGTCACCTTCTTGCCGTCGATCTTCAGGATCGAGAGGCTGCCGTTCTTGTTGTAGTAAAACGCCTTCTTGCTGCCGTTGGAGCCGCGCAGGATCGCGGCGACCGCCAGATCTCCCTTCGGGGACATCGCGAGGCCCTCGGGGCCGTCGCCGACCACCACGCGATCGATGATCCGCGGCGGATTGGCTTCGAGGTCGATCACGCTGGTGGTATCGACATTGCCGTCGGAAGCGCCGGCGTTGCCATTGTCGGAAGTCAGCGCGATCTTGCCATTCGGCGTCACCACGGCATTGTACGGCCACTGGCCGGTGGGCAGATCGACCTTGTTGTAGGTCACCTTGTCGCCGTCGATGTCGAGCACCGACACTTTATGCGCCGGACATCGCACGGCCAGCGCGTGCTTGCCGTCCGGCGTGAACACCACATGCGCGACGCTGTCGGGCAGCGCGACGGTATCGGTGACCTTGACGTCGGTGCCGTTGACCGAAAGCACGCTGACCGAATTATCGGCGCGGTTGGCGACCAGCGCCATCTTGCCGGACGGGCTGAAGCTCAGCCCTGACGGCTGCTTGCCGCCGGTGACCGTGGCCGCCAGCTTGGGCGGGTAGGCCTTGAGGTCGATCACGAAGATCTTGTTGTCCGGCACCTGTTTCAGGGTGTCGCCGTCTTTGACGACATCGACCGAATCCGCCACCAGTGCGACCGAGCCGGAGGGGTCGATGTCGAGATTGACCGGCGGTCCGACCACCGAATTTGCCAGCGGCAGGGTAGCGACGATCTTGGGACTTTCGGGATTGGCGAGATCGACGATCAGGACCGAGTCCTTGCCCGGCAAGGCAAGGATCGTCTTGCCCTCATCGTCCCATGTCACCTTCTCGTCGATGCCGACGATCATGAACGGCGCGGCATGCGCAAGATTGATGCTGGAACTGCCGAGCAGGACGGCCGCTCCCATAGATAGTCCCAACGATACTGCAACGCGACGACTGGCAGGCATTATGGCTTTCTCCCGGATTAGACCAGCCTCTGAGGGGCGGGTTCGCCGCCTTAGAGTACGCGCGGAATTTCGTTGTTGCCAGTGCGAAGCGGCGCGCGTGTCGGCCCGGTCTCGGGCATCAGGGCGACAAACATTGCCAATCCCGCTGCTGCCACCACCGCGAGAAACAGGAACGCGGCACTGTAGCCGGCCTTGACGACGATGAAGCCGGCGGTCGCGGCGCTGAGCGCGCCGCCAAGGCCCGTCGCGGTGGCGATGGCACCCTGGCTCACATTGAAATGCCCGGTGCCCCGGGTGAGATCGGCGACCACTAGCGGAAACAGCGCGCCAAAAATGCCGGCGCCGACGCCGTCGAGCAATTGCACGGATACCAGCCAGTACGGATTGTCGGAGAGCGGATAGAGGGCGCCGCGCAGCGCCAGCACGGCAAGCGCGACGGTGAAAATCGGCTTGCGTCCCCATTGGTCGGTCTTGCGTCCCACCAGCATGGCGACCGGTACCATGACCAGTTGCGCCGCGATGATGCAAACGGACATCAGCGTGGTGCCGATGTCGCGGTTCACCAGCGCGAGCTTCTGGCCGACCAGCGGCAGCATCGCCGCGTTTGAGAAATGAAACAGGACCGTCGCGCCGGCGAAAATCAACAGCGGCCGGCAGGTGAGCAGCACCTGAAATCCGGACGGCTTGTCGCCATCGCCGGCATCTCGATCCGCTTGACCGTCGAGCCCGCGGGCGACGTGATCGTCGATGGCGCCCGCGGGAATCGACAGCGTCGCGACAATGCTTGCGATGGCCATCGCGGCCAGCAGCCAGAACACTACGATCGGACCCCAGACATAGGCGGTGGCGCCGGCGATGGCCGCGGCAGACGCATTGCCAGCATGATTGAAGGCCTCGTTACGGCCGATTCGCCGAGCGAATGCTCGCGCTCCGACGATCCCCAGCGTGACCGCCGCGACCGCAGGCGGAAAGATGGCGCCGGCGCAGGCCGCCAGCGCCTGTGTCGCGGCGACCAGATCGAATCGATGGAGCAGCGGCAATGCGAGGCATGTCAATGTCACGACCATGGCCGCCACGACCATCAAAGCGCGCTTGGCGGTGCTCCGGTCGATCAGTGCGCCGGCCGGTGTCTGGGCGACAATGCCCGCCACGGCGGCCACCGACATCACCACGCCGATGCGGGCCTGGTCCCATTTCTGCTCGGTCAGGAGGTAGATGGCGAGGTAGGGTCCGAGGCCGTCCCGCACATCGGCGAGAAAGAAATTCAGCGCATCCAGCGTGCGCTCGACGGCTATTCCGACCTGCCGCAAGCGAAACCTCGCTCTGGAATGGTGCCTCTTCCAACGAAGGGATCGGCAATCGGTTCCCGCAACGGCTCGCGCGCACGTCATTGCAGCCAGTCTATTTGTCGCAACCTCGTTTTGGGTGGATCGGACGGGTTGACCGCGGGCCTGTGTCCGGCCACTTTCGCGACAAACAGGAGAGGTCGATGCAACGGCTCAAGGGCAAGACGGCATTGGTGGTTGGGGCGGGCTCGATCGGACCCGGCTGGGGCAACGGCAAGGCGACCGCCGTGACCTTTGCCCGCGAGGGCGCGCAAGTGTTCTGCGTCGATCGCAACGGCGCGGCCGCGGAAGAGACCGTGGGGATCATCATGGGCGAGGGCGGAAAGGCGGCCGCGTTCACAGCGGATGTCTCCCGTGCCGACGATGTCGCGGCGATGGTGGCGGCATGCCTCAAGGCCTATGGCCGCATCGACGTGCTCGACAACAATGTCGGCACCGCCGAAACCGGAAGCGTGGTCGACGTGTCCGAAGCGGATTGGGACCGCGTCTTCGCGGTCAATCTCAAAAGCGCCTTCCTCGCCATGAAGCACGTCATCCCGGTGATGGCGGGGCAGGGCGGCGGCTCGATCATCAATATCTCGTCGATCGCCTCGATCCGTCATCTCGGCATCTCCTATGTCACCTATGCCACGACCAAGGCGGCGATGAACCAGATGACGCGCACCACCGCGGTCGAATTCGCCGCCAGTCACATCCGGGTCAACGCCATCCTGCCTGGCCTCATGAAGACGCCGATGGTCGAGCACTCTGCCGGGCTGGCGGCGGGCTATGCCAAAGGTGACGTCGAGGCGATGTGGCGCGCGCGCGACGCGCAGGTGCCGATGGGGCATATGGGCGATGCCTGGGACGTCGCCAATGCGGCGCTGTTTCTCGCTTCCGACGAATCGAAATACGTCACCGGGATCGAGCTGGTGGTCGACGGCGGCATTACGCTGAAGGTGAGTTGAGTTATCCCTCCTTCGCCGTCCGGGCGCACGCCGGGATCCATACCAATCGGCTTTCATGATCGCAGACAGATGGTCCAACAGTGTTCTTAAAAGAGACGACACGGCGTGAGTGCCAGGCGTGCGCCGGGACGACGAAGGACAAATTGATGCGATGTAATTTTGCGACTCTGGTGGCGGGTGCGGCTATCGCCGGCGTTGTCTCATGGGTGTCCGCGAACGGGGCGTTCGCCGCGGCCAGCGATGCCGCCGACCAGCGGATCGACCCCGCGCCTTGCGTCGCCGCCGTGATGGCCAATGACGACGACCAGATCGTCGCTATCTGCAGTCCGCTGATCGACAACGAAAAGACATTGAAGGCCGATCGCATCAAGGCGCTGACCGCGCGCGCGGAGGTCTACGACCGCAAGGACCAGATCGACCGTGCCATCGGCGACTATGATGCCGTGCTTCGGCTCGATCCGACGCTGGCCGATATCTTCAATGCCCGCGGTGAACTCTGGCGCAGGAAGGGTAACCGTCCCCGCGCGCTGACCGATTTCGGGGCCGCGATCAAGCTGAACCCTGATCAAGCCGCCGCAAAGGCCAATTACAAATCGCTGGCGCTGGAGGTGGAGCGGCTCGGAGCGTTGATGGCGGTGAACAACAAACCGAGTTTCAATTGCGTCACCGCCAGGCGCGCGGTCGACAAGGCGATCTGCGGCAACCCCGAACTGGCCAATCTCGACCGCGAGATCAACGCGGTGAATACCAAGGTGGTCCGCCAGGCCACCGGCGACAGCCCGCGCGCCGGCCGCGCCATGCAGCGCGAACAGGATGACTTCATCGCCCGCCGCAACGCGGCGTTCGGCCGGCCGGATTACGATCTGCAGAAGGCGATGCGGGAGCGGCTCGACCATCTGCGGGCGCTCGAGCGCAACTAGACCGCTTTCCCTGGAGCGGGATGACACCAGGGCGTGAAGCCATCAATTCAGAAGCGTCGGCGGACATCCGCTTTGGTGCGCTAGTGGACTCAAGTCGGACATCACGCGATGTCCGAAAAGTTCCGTCACAAAAGGATGTCATTGCCTGAACGATCGTCGGTGGCTGCGGCGATCGGAGGCAACGATCCTGGCCGGCGAGAATACGCTTTTTGGGAAGCGCCACTACGTCACGGATGATGGATCAAGCGTCAGCATCGCTGACATGCCTCGCCAAAAAAAGCGGGTCTTGGCGTTTTCGATTCCAAAGGGGAATGCCTAGTCGACCGCAAGAAATCGGTCTAGTCTCTGGGGCCCGGTCGAAATTCGATACTGACCTGGAGCCACCTCATGATCAAAATGCCAATCGCTATTACTGCCACGCCCGCGGTGGGACGTTCGTTTGCGCAACCGGCGTTGGGACAATCGAACTGTAGCCCAACTTCAACACGTTGAATCGGTTGACATCGTTCCGCGCGGACCGCCAGCGAAGTGGCGAGAGGAAACCGGACCAAACTTCGCCAACTTCAAAGGAGGAACGTCGATGGGTGAAGAACTGAGAAGCGCATGTGACGGGATTCTGCAAAAGGTCGTGACTGTTAAGGACCGTGTGCCGGGCGTAGTGGCGATGATTACTGACCGCTCGGCAAACATTTACGAAGGCGCCGCCGGCGAGCGTATCCTTGGCGGCGGTCAAGCAATGACGACCGACACCGTCTTCGCCATCTTCTCGACGACAAAAGCGATCACCGGCACCGCGGTCCTGCAATGCGTCGAGGAAGGCAAACTCGACCTGGACGCCCCGGCCAAAACCTATGTCCCCGACATCGGCAAGCTCGAGGTGCTCGATGGATTCGACGCCGCCGGCAAGCCAAAGCTGCGGGCGCCGAAGCGCGACATCACCACCCGAATGCTGATGCTGCACACCGCCGGCTTCGGCTATGACTTCTTCAACGCCAATTACTTTCGCCTGGCGCAGGAGCAAGGCCAGCCGAGCGTGATCACCTGCACGAAGGCGTCACTGATGACGCCGCTCCTGTTCGATCCCGACGACAAATGGGAATATGGCAGCAACATCGACTGGTGCGGCCAGGTCGTCGAGAGCATCCGCGGCAAGCGCCTCGGCGAGGTGATGACGGAGCGGATCTTCACGCCGCTCGGCATGGAAGACATCGCCTTTTCGCTGACGCCCTCGATGCGCGCGCGCCTCGCCGCCATCCACCAGCGAGAAGCCGACGGGTCGCTGACACCCCTTCCTGATCTGCAATTGCCGCCTGACCCGGAAGTCCACATGGGCGGCCACGGACTTTACGCCTCGATCGGCGAATACATGAAGTTCATCCGCATGTGGCTGAACGACGGCGCGGGTCCGGGCGGCCGTGTGCTGAAGCAAGAGACGGTCGAGGCAGCCGTCCGCAACGGCCTGCAAGCGCATCAGCCAGTCACGATGCTGCCCGGTGTCATTGCGAACCTTTCGAACGACGCCGAATTCTTCCCCGGCCTGAAGAAATCCTGGTGCTACACCTTCATGGTGAATGACGAGGATGCGCCGACTGGACGGCCGGCCGGAGCGCTTGGCTGGGCCGGGCTCGCCAACACGTTCTTTTGGATCGATCGAAAGAACGGATTCGGCGGATATTGGGCGACGCAGATCCTGCCGTTCGGTGACCCGACTTCATTCGTCGGCTACCTGGATTTCGAGACGGCCGCCTATGCGGCAGGCGAGGCGCGCGCGGCGGCGTGATGCCGGCGCGCGGTGCGGCCTTCCCGTGCCACGGCGCCTCCCGGCTTTCGAAACGGAACGGATCGAGGGGCGTCGTGAACGCGTTTGGCGATGTTGCCGGCAGAGATCGGCCTCTCTGCCGTTTGCGCAGGCTGGCCCGCGCTCGCGCATGGCCACGAGACAACTGAACCGAAGATGCAAGGTGAATGCTCGCAAGGAGGTATGTCATGACGAATGTGCAAGGTGAGTCGCAAAGAGAGAGCGTGAAAAGTGACTTCGATGCCGTCATCATCGGCGCCGGATTTTCCGGCATGTACATGCTGCATTCGCTGCGCGACAAGCTCGACCTAAACGTCACCGTGTTCGAGGCCGGCGATGGCGTCGGCGGGACCTGGTACTGGAATCGCTATCCCGGCGCGCGCTGCGACTCGGACAGCTACATCTACTGTTACACGTTCGACAAGAACCTGTTGCAGGAATGGAACTGGTCCGAGCGCTATCCGGAACAGGACGAAATCCTGCGCTACCTCGAGCACTGCGCCGAGCGCTTCGACCTCAAGCCCGACATCCAGTTCGGCAAGCGCGTTGTCGAGGTCGTCTTCGACGACAACACCGAACTTTGGACCGTGCGCACCGACAAAGGCGACGTCGTCCAGACGCCCTTCGTCATTACCGCGGTCGGCGCTCTGTCGACCGCCAACATGCCGCCGATCCCGGGGTTCAGTTCTTTCAAGGGCAAGTGCTACCATACCAGCCAGTGGCCGCACGACGGTGTCGATTTCACCGCCAAGCGTGTCGGTGTCATTGGCACCGGCGCCACCGCGGTGCAGGCGATCCCGGAGATCGCGCAGCAGGCCAAGCACCTGACGGTGTTCCAGCGCACGCCGAACTTCTGCGTACCGGCGCGCAACGGCAATGTCGATCCGGAGATTACCAAGGCGCGCAAGGCCGATTACGACGGGGTCCGCCAGCGCATCAAGAATTCGTTTTTCGGCTTCGAGCTGAACTTCATACCGAAGTCGGTGCTCGAGACGACACCCGAGGAACGCGAGCAGGAGTTCGACAAGATGTGGGACGCCGGCGGCTTCGCGTTCTGGCTGGCCAACTATCAGGACATGTTCTTCTCCAAGGATGCGAACGATGTCATTGCCGACTACCTCAAGCGCAGGATCCGCTCGATCGTCAACGACCCGGCGACCGCCGAAAAGTTGACCCCCAAGACTTACCCTTACGGCACCAAGCGCCAGCCACTGGACACCAACTACTTCGAGACCTTCAACAAGAAGAACGTGGAACTGGTGGATGCGAGCGCCGACGGCCCAATCGAGGAGATCACGCCGAATGGCGTTCGCGCGGGCGGCAAGGAGTACCCGCTCGACATTATCGTCATCGCCACCGGCTTCGACGCGCTGACCGGCCCGCTGAAGAAACTCGGCATCAAGGGGCGCGGCGGCAGGGCGCTGGCGCAGGAGTGGGAGGACGGCCCGCAGACCTACCTCGGTCTGGCCATAACGGGCTACCCGAACCTGTTCACGATCACCGGCCCGCAGAGCCCCTCGGTGCTGTCGAACATGCCGGTGTCGATCGAGCAGCACGTCGAGTGGATCAGCGAATGCATCGCCCACATGCGAAGAAACAAGCTTGCAACGATCGAGGCGACCCCGCAGGCGCAAGACGCGTGGGGCGCCCATGTCGCCGAGGTCGTGAACTCGACCCTGATGCCCGTCGCCAATTCCTGGTACATGGGAGCCAATATCGTCGGCAAGGCGCGCCGCTTCTTGCCCTATCTCGGCCCGGAGGGCGTCGGCGGGTATCGCAGGAAGTGCGCCGAGGTCGCCGAAAAGGGCTACGAGGGCTTCGCGTTCGCGAGCCAGGGTCAAGGCGGGACCATGCACACCATTGCGGCCGAATAGACTGAACGAGCCAGGACCGGGAACCGCGTTCAAGGTCGCGATTCCCGGCATGGCGATTCCGGGCGCCCTTCGAGGACTTCGCCGGTTAGCTCACGGGTTTCCGCGCGCCCGGGGGCAAGCCGATGATTGCGTCGCGATGATCGCTTGGGGTCATTCGCGCCGGTTTTGGCATGTCCGCGGCATGTCGGGTTAGGGGGGCCGGGTCATCTCGGAAATGCCGTTGCCCGGTTTTGCCGGTTGAAGGCGTCGGTTTGGACGCGGTTCAAGCGCCCAAACCGGGGCAGCGAATCGTGCGGTGTGAACTCACGGACTTCAAATGAGTTGCGATCGGGGCGTTCCTCCGCCGCGAGCCGTCCCCGTCGCCGACCAGTGAAGCGCGAAGTGTTTTAGCCTTGTATTGCCGCCGCTTAGGCTGACAATGCCGCGGGGAATTCGGCTGCATTTGATCCTGGCCAGGGCCAGGGGCGTCGTGGCCATCCACAGCTTGTTTCATTGCACGGTCACCAGATAAAGCTGAGCGGGAGCGGCGCCATGAATATCCAGGACAACAGCCGGTACCACGAGGTCCATGCCCGCTCGCTGCGGGATCCCGAGGGATTTTGGGGCGAGGCGGCGGCCGAGATCGACTGGATCGAGCCGGCAAAAAAGATTTTCGATCCGACCATCGGTCTTTACGGCCGCTGGTTCGCCGGGGCGGTGGTCAATACCTGTTACAACGCGCTCGACCGTCATGTCGCCGGTGGCCGCGCCGATCAGGTCGCGCTGATTCACGATTCGCCGCTGGCCGGCAGCGTCACCACGCTGACCTATGCGCAGATGCTGCGCGAAGTGCAGACGCTGGCCGCGATCATGCAGGATTTCGGCGTCGCCAAAGGCGACCGCGTCATTCTCTATATGCCAATGGTGCCCGAAGCCGTGGTCGCGATG
>Ga0210400_10005483_pt1 | contig 10764 bp, 15 predicted proteins | sample IncBWH26MmetaG_FD_155456 | JGI IMG/M metagenome (GOLD analysis project Ga0210400, IMG submission 155456) | Forest soil microbial communities from Barre Woods Harvard Forest LTER site, Petersham, Massachusetts, United States - Inc-BW-H-26-M | ecosystem: Environmental > Terrestrial > Soil >... | reverse complement strand
GTGATCCCGGTACATTTAAACGAGCTTTCCGCGGACGCAGCCCGTGGGTTGATGCCGGGCCTGGCGTATCAGCTGGGAATACTGCTCGCAGCACCCACAAACTCGATCCAATACGCGCTTCACATCCGCTTCGGTTATCAGTGGGCGATCGCCGGGTTCGAAATCGTGACGATTGTAACGCTGGCAACGCTGCTCTGGCTCGGTTCCGAAGCGCACGGCAGGAGTTTCGTGCGTAGCCCGCGGTCGGACGCTGGTAGTCCTGCGACCTGAACGATCCCCATTCAGTCGAACACAACTCCTGGAATGCGCCGTTCGTTTGCCGGCTATCTTAAAATTTGCTTTTCGCAGCGGCTGGATGCCCAGCGTTGGCCTGTGATAATATTTGTGCACTGCGCCCGTAGCTCAGTTGGATAGAGCGTCTGGCTACGAATCCATTCCTCTCCCGATGTGCCACGTATTTTCAATCAGATAGCGTCACCGTGAAAGGCTGAAATCACGGTTGTTGGGCTAGGGTGGGTTGCGATTATGCAAAAGAGTATGCAAAACTTTTTGCATGATTCGAGCTACAGCAGATGCCGATGGTCTGTCCTTCAAAGGCACAGTCAACGGGGCAGTCGTTTACCTAGACACTTGGGCTATCGGCGACCTCGCTGAACGTGCACACCCCCGTCGAACGCGGTTCATTGAAGCTATGCGTGGTATGGACCTTCTGTTTTCCGTGACGAATGCGGCGGAACTTTCCGGGCCGCAAGGTCGGTCAGCAGACGCCGTTCGGGCGTTCCTTGATGAGATTGGGCCGCGGTGGGTCCCTGCAGAATTGTCACTAATCGATGTGATGGATCGTGAGATGGCGAGCACTCTAAATGAGGGCAGTCCCTGTGTTTCAGAGAGCTTTATGAAATCGTTTGTGGTCCACGTGCTGCGCAGCTATGCGCCTGGCTCGGGCAAAGTCATTGGCCTGTCGGATGACTTCTTTAAGCTCGGCTCTGTACTCGACTGGATGAACCCTCAGCGAGAATCGATCCGCAAGAGCTTGACGGACTGGGACGATCTCTTGAGAAATAAGATTGGCGAAATTTCCGAGAAGGCCAAACAGAACTCTCGATGGCTAGACGAACGGTTTCCGCGAATACCGTTCCACCCAGTAAGGCGCGCTTGTTTTGTGTTCGGGAATTTGTTGAGGATGCTTGTCGACGAGGGTGGCGCCATTCAGAAGGGCGATGGTATGGACTTCTGTCATGCTGTCGTTGCCAGCGCTTACGCGAGTTTCGCCACTCTGGACAAACGCTGGAAACGTCGAGTGGAGAGTCTCCCAAAGCCGAACCAGCTTGCGCACATTTACTCTCCCTCAGAACTCGATCAGATGGTTACGGACATGGAGTTGTGGCTGGCACAGCGCGAAGCGTCTTAATCATTGGGGCTGTTTTTGTCTGTTTCGGGGACAAGACGTGGACAGACTGCACAATTTTGGTGCGACGAAATTGTGAGTGCAACAATGAATCAAAACATCCCGGCAAATCCAAACGGACAATCCGTCAAGGTTGTCCTTGATCTCGCCCTACATGAAGAGGAACGGCTCGCAAACAGAGCAAATTGGCTCGACACTAAGACCGGAGTCATTCTTGGTTTTGTGATTGTATCTGTTGCTGAGTTGCTCGGGTTTCTACTTTTGGCTTCCAGAGAGGGGACCAACTCAGCGATAAGTAGGACCGCTTATCCCTGCTTGCTTGCCGTTGTGTTTGTGCTTGGACTGGTCGCTCTCATTGCCGCGATGTTTTGCGGATTGTTCGAATTATACCCTATGGGTTTTCAGTACGGGCCGTCCACTGAATTCCTCGCTCTTGAGGTCGACAAAACACCCCAAGAAATCGAAATGCAATGTGTGGACTCACTCCGCCAAACTTCTGCGCACAATCGCACCATAATCCAAAAAAAAGCGTGGTGGACGAAGGCAACGGTTGTTGCCGTGGCAGCCGCCCTGCTTTTCTATGCGGTCGCTGTTTTGATTTTGTTTTTTTCTCTTCTTTGAGAGCCCACGCCCGCTCAGGTCCACGCTGCCCTCTTGCCTGTATCGGCCCAGAGCGGCGAATAGTGTTACAGTTTTCACTGCAGGCGCGATACGACTGGTCGTTTGATTATGTAACTGGTTTCGGAGGGTCGCACTTCACTATCGCAGTCGTTCTGAAACGGTCGAACTCAAGTTCGCATTCGGTTCGATACTTCCTTCCATTCCTGTCCGCATAACTCACAAACATCTTGAGGCGCACAGGGTCGAAATCGTGGCCCCAAGTCTGATAGGCGCATTCCAGAGCATGGAGGAAATCATCCTTCACGTCCTTCCACTCCTCTAAGTCTGGTTTCACGAAACGATCCTGGACGAACGGTAGAACTCGAACGCTGGCACCCTCGGCGAGGTGCGATAGTTCCTCGAACGTAGCGGTGCAGCGGTCCTCGATGACGATGTCTTCGATCTTCACGTGGTACGCGGTCCAGCCCCGCAGGTTGCGCAATGTCAGTGGGTTCCGTTTGCTGCACTCGTACTCCAGCACGACCTCTGGACCGGGCCCCAAAGCCGCGTACAACTCCTTGTCCTTGTCTAACAGAGTTTTGTTCTCCTCTAAGGCGAGCGGGTCGCTCCCTGACTTGTAGTCAACTGCCCCTAGAAATTGGAGCATTTTGGCCGAGGCGCGGCGCAGTCTGCTTATCAGTCCCCGAGCAGGAACAGGACCGACCGAGAAAGAGTCTGGATCGTGAGCAATTTTCCAACGAGCTTGCAGCTTAGCTTGGCTCTCATGGATACCGTTTACCATTCCAACTGCTCCCGACACTCTGAAGGAATCTTTGGGTTTCAGACTCGGCCACCGGACCAACGTCCAGATGACGTCGTCCCCCACTTCACCTTTTCCCGTGACCTCTGACGTGTAGTATTTCCAATCATTCACCATGTTGGAGTCTTGATAGACGTACAGCCAGCGGCTGGTGACAAAGATTCGAGCGCATAATTTTGAAAACAAGGGTCCGCAAATCTTCTTTCGCGCCCCTTTTGCGCTATACAATCCGACCAATAACAATGCGAGTAGGAAAAGCCTGGCCATCAAGAGAGGATGGCTCCGGAGAACCGGGAACGCATCCTGCAGCGTTTGGAAAAGTTCTTTCATTACCCGGTTGCAATCTTTGGAACATCAGCGACGTTTATGTTTCGTCTCTTTAAGATGGCTATGGCTTCATCCATCGTCACGGTCTGAGGAGTAAAGTAGACAACGGCCCTGAGCTTGCCTTCTGCGTTGACGTCAACGTGCAACCGCTTCCCATACTGGTAGAAACTGGGAATGTAGTGGGACTTCAATTCGTCCAGCAGTGACTCCCATTCGTCGCTGGAAAGATTGTGGGCAGGGGAATCAAATCTCATGACGATCCCTTGTTCGTTGACGTGTGCTGTGATCATTTTAGCGTCCCAGTTTCACGGCCTGTGTCTCGCGAGGGCTACTTTGTCTGGCGCTTACCTTCATCTGTGATGAAGGCCTCAAATCTTCGAAGCGACACTCCGCGCCATCCTTTTTCGTTTGCTCGTGCCCAAAGGACACGATTAGGTTTGAGTCGAATTTCGCCTCGCTTACGTCGTTTGTCATCAAGAAATACTAGGTCCAAATGGCCCTTGGTATGTCTAACTCGTCCCAGTTTGTTCGCCATGAAGCCTCTCGTTTTTCCGCGGAACAGTGAGCTTAATTGATTTGATGGCGGTTTTGCTAGGGCAAGGTCGAATTTCTATTTCTACTTGCATTGTAAGTGCATGTTACTATAACGGCGCACCCGGCAGGATTCGGGCCTACGGAACGTGTTAGGGCACGCTCTGTCGGATTACAAATCCGATGCAATAAAACCACGCTGCCAACGGGTCCATTCGGAATTGCGGCCGGGCCTTACTGCTAGCCCTTGTGTTTCGTATACTTACATGACCCTACACCAATATAGATGTACAGTCAAGCACCTGGTTCAGTTTCCCCGCTTTGACGTACACCTTTTTTGTGGTAGCCTATGAACTCGGAAGATCAAGACTGGAAATGGACGTTTCTTGGTTTTGAATCGGCGGATGAGGGGAAACCAGTCCAATCTTGGTTTGATAGTCTTCCTGAAGATCATCGCGACGAAGTCAAGGATCGGTTAAGTTTCTTGCAAGTGACGCCTCGGAGCGATTGGGATGAGCCATATTTTGATCCCTTGGTCGGCGAGGGAGGAGAAATTTCAGAAATACGGTTCGATCCCATCAAGTGCATTCGCGGCAAGTTCTATTATCGTATTTATGGGCTGTTTGGACCAGAGGAAGAGGAATCGTACAAATTCCTACATGCCACAAACAAGAAAAGGAGGAATGACAAACATGGAAAAGCAATCGCGAAAAGACGCCTCCGCCAACTCCAAAATGGAGAAGCCAAACTCCACCAATTCAATATGGACCCAGAAGGCCCTTCTGAGGAGACTGGCGAGAAGTCCTGAATCACGGGCTAAGTTTGTCGAATCGCAGATTAGCAACGGAGTTGCGTTTCAAATTCGCGCTCTAAGGAACCGCAATCGGTGGAGTCAGCCGAAGTTGGCTGAGGAGATTGGTACGGCTCAAAATCAAATCTACCGACTGGAAAAACCGACAACTGCAAAGCCAACAATTTCCACATTAAAAAGACTTGCGGCTGTTTTTGATGTGGCTCTGGTAGTTCGCTTTGTACCTTTCAGTCAAATAATTGCATGGGCTAGCGGCACGTCTTTTACCGACCCAGGGCTCTCTACAACATCTCTCGCTGTCCCGAGTTTCAGGCAAGAGTATGGAGCAGTTGAACCTAGTTTCGGAAGCGTACCCCGCAGTCAGGACCAAGTGGCACAAAGCCAAGAACAGCGACGCATTCCTATTGCGCAAGAAAGTCCGCTTCTTGCAGATGCGGCAGACTAAGACATGCAGCTTCTAAATGTTATCACGGGTAGGTCAGTCTGGCTTTTTGACATCGCGGAGCTCAATCCCCGTGGCAAGGCCCTATTTCCTGACCTGTTTGAATGGCTCAAGGATGCTTATGATTTTCAGAAAGTCCCTTCCTCTTTGACAGACGTAGATGAAACGAAAGCCTTCGTCTTTTCAAATGGGCAATACCAAGCAAAGGAAGAGATTTTCGTACATGTTGAACTCAAGATTTATAACGATGGACTGATGGCAAACACTCAGTCCTCGACGCAGGACACAGATCGTTTCCTAGAAGACGTGCTAATCTCGGCTTCTGCCGAGTTTAGTCTCATTTACAGGCCAGAGATGATTCGGAAAAAACTTTACTTGAGCGAATTAAACGTCTTTTCTGTGAAAAACTTCGTTAACCCTGGTTTTGAAAAGTTTGCGACCAAAATTTCACAAGCTACTTCCAGGAACGGGCCTTTCGACTTTGAGTTTGGCGGTGTCAGTTTCTGGCCGAGACAATCGTTTCCGCCTTTGGCTGTAGCCGCTTTTCACTTTGAGAGAAAGCTAAATACTGACAGAGATCAGCATAAATACTTTTCTAGAGCACCACTTCAAACAGACGATCACCTTCAGTTGCTTACAGACTTTGAGGCGGAATTGATGGCCTAGTCCACCGTCAAATAGACTGGTCTCCCTTGGGGGACATCAATTCCCTTTATTATGCTCCAGCCTGAAGTAACTCGGGAGGTAGAGCCACATGTCCAAATATGAGGAGATATGTCAGGCCGCGGCCACCGCGACCGCGACTGGATCAAGTACCGCGACCGCTGTTGGAGCCACATGGCGCTCCTCGTGAACGGCTTCATCGCGTACTGCGGAATCCCGATGGACCGAGAGAAGGTCACGTTCCTGAAATGGAACGAGGCCACGGGAGAGAAGCGAGCGTACTCGAGGCCCGAGGACGGAAAGTCTTACACGCTCCTGGGCGCGACCGACTTCGACGCGGAGGACGGCTACTGGCATCTCGGAGTGTGCATCAATCTCAACTCACAGGCAGTTTTCTTCCCCCTGCGTGACCGACCAAGAGGGAAATCTCACGGTGAAACTCGGCGTGAACGGCAAAGCTCGCCAGATCGATCCGAATGATCCGGCCCAACTGGAAGAGTTATACGAGAGCATCGTAGAGACCATAAAGCAGGCCTTCCGGGGCCCGAGGAAGCCGAGCACGAACCCGATTGGCTTCGTGGTCGCCCAAACGTAGAAGTCTTGATGCCCAAAAAACGGAAGTCCGGAGAAACAGAATTATGGATACTGCCAAATCAATTCTGGTGCACGGAGTCGCTCATCAGATTCAAGGCCATAATTTTCAGAGTTACGTCGAAGACGAGTCGTTCGGTCCATGGATCAAAAGCTTGATTCGGCAGTTCCAGATCGATTTTGTTTTCGAGGAAGCCTCAGGACGTGGACCTTCAGTCGTCGAAGAGCTTGTCCGTTCACTCCAAAAAACGGTCAGTTATCTGGATATTGATCCGTCGGCGAATGAACGGGCCAAATATGGGATCGCCCAACGAACCGGAGACGGAGGGCCGATCGATCCCGCTCATTCTGTTGACGTATACGAAATCTCATACGTGGGCGAACAAAAGAAGCGTGAAGAAGAGTGGTTAAAAAGAATTCAAGGCAGCGCGTTCGATCACGGATTGGTAATCTGCGGAGTCGCACACACGCTCAGTTTTGCGTTCAGGCTGCAATCGGCCGGACTCCACGTCATCAACGCCTACACCTACATCCCGTACAGCAAGCTCGGCATGCGCAGCTAGGAGTGGGCGACGCTTCTTGCTCGTTCCGTCGCGATTTTCCTTTCAGTTCGTCCAGGTTGAATTTTGCGCCGTGCGCAGCGTGGTGATTGTTTGGAGAAACCGCGGCATAAAATAGTCGGTTAGCTTTTCGTGGTCAGCGCGAACCAAATAAACTTCCTGCCCTACGCGCATGAAAATCATGGCACAGACCCGATGCACGCTGCGATTAGCCTACTTAGGTCTCTGTTAGACCTTCCGGAACCTTGCCCCCGAAATCAACGCCGGCGACCTTTTTGACGATATACAGGAGTGCTTTCTCACGTTCATGCTCGGTCGTTACGTTCTTCTCCAGCAATTCCCGAACCTGGGGCTCGTAGGACTCGAACGGGGGTTTGGTTTTCGTTGGTGACCCCCCGATGAATTTCCCTTTACCGTAAAATTCCGGCTGGTGCGCGAGCTTCAATACCGGCCGATAAGGGACTTTGGACATGTCGGCGATTTCGCGGCCAGAATACAGCCACGTGCGAAGGAGGGCCTCGACTTCCTTGCGCCACGAAGTTACCCAAGACGCAAGGGAGTGTGGCGCCTGTTCACGTGCCTGAAGTGCTTTCTGAGATTCTATCGGCAACCCCTCGCGCTTCGGACTACATCTTAGCCACGCCAACGGGCCGTCCGATTGACCTTCACAACCTTGCGGCGCGCGTGATCAGGCCTGCGCTTAAGCGGGATCCATCGTTGCCGAAGTGGAGAGGGTTTTACGCCCTGCGCCGCGGAATCGGTACAGCCCTTGCGGACGTGGACAACGCGCTGGCGGCGAAGTCTCACTTGCGTCACGCCAACGTTGCGACGACGACCGCGCACTACATAAAGAGCGTTGACGCCGCCGCCGTTCGTGCGGTGGACAAAATCAGCGTCTTGTTTGATAATGCGAATGGTTCCGGTCGTCCGAATTAACTTGGGGGCAAGGTTGAATTATCGGCCGCAATGTCATGTCATCGGTTTCGAGACTGCGGCTATCCTAGTCCCTAAGTATTATGCAAAGAGTATGCAAAACGGAATGACCGGAATTGCCGTAACTTGTTGATTCTAAAACCGTGCGCCCGTAGCTCAGTTGGATAGAGCGTCTGGCTACGAACCAGAAGGTCGGGAGTTCGAGTCCCCCCGGGCGCACCACTTTCTCCTTCTCTTTCATTTAGTTGCAAGCCTCCATGTTCTCCCCGCACTCTTCCGCAGAGGCACTGTCACGCAAATGTAACGCTTCGCGCCCCTGGTAGGCTTTGTCGTTGGCTCGCTCCATGTGCTCGCGTACCTGGTGAACCAACCCCAACTGATAAACGCGTTTCGTCTCCGGGCTACTATGGCGCATGGCGCGTTGCACAACTGCGTCGGGAGCAACCCAACTCAGTCGCGTGCAGAATACATGGCGCAAATTGTAGATCGGGAAATACGAAACACCGGCTCTCTTGAGTGTAGTCCGCCAAGCCTTCTTTACACTGCCAATGGGCTTGTTGGAATCGCACGGACTGGGAAAGAGAAATGGGCTTTGGTGTCCCTGTTCGTTTTTCCATTCGCGAAGAAGCTCGCAGGCCTGCCGAGTCAACGGAACGGGTTGTGCCGAGTCACTGGTCTTAAGTTCGCCGGCAAGGTGAATAACCAGATTTTCGAGATCGACCTGATCCCATCGTAGTGAAAGTCCTTCGCTGTACGTTCTTCCGCCCGTCTGCACGAGCAAAATGATCGCAACGCGGAGGTAGGGTGGTGCTGCTTCGAAGATTCGCTGTTCTTCTTCCACGCTCAGCATGCGCTTTGCTGGGCGCTCGCGCCGTTCATCGAAATGCCTGACACCAGCGGCTGGGCTCTCGGCGATGTACTTCCGAGTGACCGCGAATTGGAACATGCACTGAAGGCATTCAAGCTCCCGGTTGACGGTTGCTCCTTTGACAGTGATCTTTGGGTTGCGTTGCGACGGCTGGCGGCGTCGATACTCCCGGTACTCCTCGACCATCCGCCGGTGGATGTCGATCAAATTGCGACCCCCAAAGAACTGCCGAAGGTGTTTCGAGAACATCCGGTGGTTTCGCTGACTATTCACGGACAGAGTGGAGCTGTGTGAGGAACGAAACTCGTCGCACAGTTCCGCGAACGTCATCCGCTCGCCCGGCCAACCAATTTTGAACAAACCCAGCGCGATTTCGCCGTCTCGCTTTTTCCAGATTTTTGTGGCGATTTCCTTGCTGGAAGTCTTGGTCGATTGAAACCGGCGTTCATCTCCCACCGTGAAGCTCATCCACCAGAACCTCGATCCTTTTCTTCGGTACAACCCCATTTGGCACTCCTTCTACTTGCCAGAGGAGTGCGCCGACGCGATTATACGTGCGCAGGCGGCACGACAGCTAGCGGGTAGTATATGGGCTTGTTTAAAATCATCGAGTGCGGAACGGCGGTATTCGAGCCGTCCGCCAAGTTTACGGCGCTCGATTTGCTCGCCGCTTGAGTAGTGGTAAAGAGTGCTCTTAGACACACCGAGATAGGCGGCAGCTTCGGAGTGGCCTAACCAAGAATCCTCCGGTGCTGACTGCATGGACATATTGCCGTCAATTGTGGGTCTATCCAGAGACTGATCGCGACCGCTCACCGCGAGGTTCTGCAGGAAACTTAGGATGGCATGGGCGTCTTCCGGTACAAGGAGCAGGCAAGCGACCAACCTGGGAGCATCCGCATGACTGCGAAGATCGCCTTGGGTGCCCCGGCTATGCTCGGAGCCGGACGATTCCTTCCATTCAGTTGTAGACGGAATTGTGCGATTCATAAAGCCTCCAACCGTCGTCAAACCTTTCCACGGGTCACACAGACGTCCTCAATGATCCAAGGCGATTTCCTTAGTTGTCGTTCGCTGATCTTCACCAGCTTTTTCATCATTGCTTTGTCGTTGTAGCTCTGCTTGAGCCTTCATGACGGTGTGCTGTGCGTAGTAAATCGGATCGTCTTTGTCGGCGCCGCAATAGTCTTTGTCGCGATGAGCCAAAATCTGCTCGGCGAAGGGGTACATGCAACTTGCCGTTTTTCCAGAGCCGACCGCACCCACGATCGCTATGCCCGTGAAAGGCCCTCGTTCCGGGATGACCAGCTGGCGCGGCGTTTCCGAGGGTATTTGATTACGGGCGTGATGTGCCTCGCCCACCACGAGAGAAAGTTCTGCCCTTTTCCTGGGGTTAGGATAAAGAGGCAGTTTGCCTGCCCGAATCTTACGGCCTGCCGGGAGGGCGAAAATGTAGATGCCGAAAAACAGGATCGAATACGTGATGTGTGGCGTTGTATAGAGGAACAGGGTGTAGAAGTATTTGAAGGAGATGAAGGCCGACGCCGAGCGGATGGCCATGACCCGCAGAAAGATATTATCTTCCGGGAATGGCGCCCTAAAGTAGAGCGCCATTCCCGTAACCGCCGAGAGAAGACAGGCAAGCAAGCGCCTCGCATGGAGGATTCGTTGGATCATGCCCGCGCCGCCTTTGGCGCGGCGTGGACATCCTTCCTGTGACCCGGTGTCTGCTTGCGCCAGCGGCGGAACTCCACATCTTTCCAAATCACGATCTTCAGTGCGGAATTGACGACGTGATCCGGTGTGCTCTGGATGAAGGTCGCGTACTTCTCAACGGCGACCGCAATCGGTTCCTGCAGTTCGTATTCGCGCTTCACCATCTCGGGCGGTTTGCTAATGATCGACATGATTTCTCCTTCCTTCTTTCTTACTGGCCTTACTGGACGCGGGCAAAACACATGGTGAACAGTGTCTTTCCCTGTTCACTGGGCTGGAGCGACCGCCACGGTTTCCGTGGCAACGAAGTGGGGTCGCTCCAGCCCAGCCGGATGTTTTGCCCGCGTCCAAAATCAACCATCGCGCCATGCGCAACCTCTGTGCTCCCAATAACTTCCGTTCACCGCAGAGGTGAACGGAACGGTGAACCGCAGAGTGAACCGTGTCGTTCATACGCCGTTCACCCTCTTTCTGATTCTTTCGTCGAGTGGGGA
>Ga0210400_10005481_pt1 | contig 10765 bp, 9 predicted proteins | sample IncBWH26MmetaG_FD_155456 | JGI IMG/M metagenome (GOLD analysis project Ga0210400, IMG submission 155456) | Forest soil microbial communities from Barre Woods Harvard Forest LTER site, Petersham, Massachusetts, United States - Inc-BW-H-26-M | ecosystem: Environmental > Terrestrial > Soil >... | reverse complement strand
GTTTCAGCATCTGCGTTACTCTGAACGGCTTCTTGATAGGCTTTCTCCAGGGTCTCCATCGCCTCGGTTTCACGACCCTCCCGGAAAAAGGCGACTGCCAATAGATTCCGCGCCCAAGCATCCGCCATCTTGAGGTTTTTGCTGTGTTCGTTTCTGGAGAATTCGGAATCCGAGTGCAGCGCTCGGTCTATTTGCTCGCCGAAGATCGCGATTGATTTTTCCAGCGATTCCTCCGCATCCTTCCATCGCATTTGCATGATGCGCGCTTCGCCAATCAAGCGGTAGTTCAGTGGATAGTCCGAATCATCGGTTCCTGGCCAGACCTTAATGTACTCAAACATCTTTTGGAAGCGTTGTTCCGCTTCCTGAAGCCGGCTGGTTCGCAATTCGCAGATAGCGACGTCCCTGTTTGCCAGATAGAGAAATTTATTTCGAGTTAGTTCGAATTTTGAGTGTTCCGCCATCGGAATGATTTCTGTCTTGCATAACTTTTCGATTTGCGGACAATCATTCGGTTTCTTCAGATGGTAAAGCGGTTGGTAGGCATCATTGACTTTCCCGTCCTCAACTTCTTCGGGTGTCAGGTGCGCACCCACCACGATCGAATCATGAGCTGTGACTCGTTTTCCTTGCGAAGTTTTATCCGGCGATCCTGAGGGAGGGTTCTGTCCAGGCTTTTGGTCTTGGGCTAGCGAGGTGTTGCCGGACAGGACTATGAGGGCCAGCGAGAGTAAACCGCGATTGCGAAAAGCTGTCACCAGAGATCTCCAGCCACGCTATAGTAGACTTATCTCGCCAATTATCGAGAGCTAAATCATAAAGAGGCGCTCTATGTCCATCAACAGTCCGGAACAATTTGAGAAGTTGCGTGCTTGCGGAATGATTGTGGGGAAGGCGCTGCGTGCGATGGCCGCGCAGGTGCGCGCGGGGGTGACGACGGCGGAACTTTGCGAGATTGGCTCGCGCGTGTTGGCGGAGCATGGGGCGCGGTCTTCGCCGCCGATGGTGTATGGGTTTCCAGGCGACGTTTGCATCAGCGTGAACGAGGAAGTGGTGCACGGTATTCCCGGGGACCGCGTGATTCAGCCGGGCGATTTGGTGAAGCTGGACTTGACGGCGGAAAAGGGAGGTTATCACACGGATTCGGCGGTGAGTATCGAAGTGGCTCCAGGAAAAGGCAAAGCGCGAGAGCTGGCGCACTGTGCGGAGCGCGCGTTCCGGCAGGCGCTGGGCGCGGCGCGAGCGGGGAACCGCACGAAAGACATTGGCCGCGCGGTCGAGCGTGAAGTGCGCCGACGCGGCTTTCATGTCGTTAAGGAACTTGGCGGGCACGGCATCGGACGAACGATTCACGAGCCGCCGTCGGTGCCCAACTACGCGGACTTTTCCGCGCAGCACAAATTGACGGAAGGGCTGGTCATCACCATCGAGCCGATCATCGCGGCAGGCACGGGCGAAGTTTCGCTCGACAAAGATGGCTGGACCTACCGCACCACCGATGGCAGCCTCTCCGCGCACTACGAGCACACCATCGTGATCACGCGCGGCGAACCGGTGCTGCTCACCGCCGCCTGAAACATTCGTCTTTAGAGCTATGATCCCTAATTCTTCGTCGCTTCTCCTCTTTGTCAGCACCGCCGTGGTGCTGCTGGCTATTCCGGGTCCTGCCGTGCTCTATGTGACGAGCCGCAGCATCGGCCAGGGGCGCAGCGCGGGACTTATTTCTGCGCTGGGAATCACTGTCGGCACGCTGGTTCACGTGTTCGCCGCGGCGGTTGGTCTTTCGGCGTTGCTGATGTCCTCGGCGATCGCTTTCAGCGTGGTGAAGTATCTCGGCGCGGCGTATTTGATTTACCTTGGCATTCAAAAACTGCGTCACGAGGAATCGCTTGCACCTTCACTGGACGCTCCTCGCATGAGATTAAGCCGCGTCTTCGTGCAGGGTATCATCGTCAACATCCTGAATCCAAAGACGGCGCTGTTTTTCTTCTCGTTTCTTCCGCAATTTGTGGATGCTTCGCGCGGCAACGTGGCGTTGCAGATTCTTTTTCTAGGAACGCTCTTTGCCGCGATGGGCATGACGAGCGACAGTCTCTGGGCGCTGTTCGCCGGCACCGTCGCCCAGCGGCTGAACCGCAGTACGCGCTGGAATCGCACGGAGCGCTACGTCTCCGGTGGGATGTTGATTTCGCTGGGCGTTGCAACGGCGCTCGCGGGCTCCGGCGGCAAGAAGTAACCGGCCGGTGCAATCTCTTGATCGGCCCGCCTACTGCGGGCGCGAATAATTCGCGATATTTGCCGGCATCGGATTCTTCGGGTTGCCGCGCGGGTCGGGCACGGGTGTTTGCGCCATCCATTTCATGGGAATCACGCCGGTCCACCCAGGCGCGGAATATTCCTTTTCGTCATCGACGGCGAAACCGGTGCGCACCTTGGCGGAAGCTTCGACGAGCGGCACGGCGAGGACCATGGTGCCTTTCAGTTCCTGCTCGGTTGGCGGATGCACGGTGGCCCAGCGGCCACGAATCACGTACTCGACGAATTCACGCATGGCCGCGCGCTTGGCGGCTTCGCCTTCAACCTGTTCCGCTTTGCCCATGACCACGACCGAGCGGTAGTTGACGGAGTGGCCAGTGGCCGTGGGCGCGCACACGATGCCGTCAAGCAGCGTCACGGTCAGGCAAAAGGGTGCGCCGCTTCCGAGCGTCTTCATCAAGCGGCTGGCGATAGAGCCGTGAAGGAAAAGTTTGTCGCCGACGCGCACGTAATTGGTCGGCACAACGACGGGCAAGCCAGCGGCGATGAAACCAACGTGGCAGACGAATGCTTCATCGAGAATGCGGTAGATGAGTTCGCGGTCGTAACTGCCGCGATCCGGTTTGCGATGGATTTTGGTTCTTTCTGTAGCCGTAAAGTTACTCATGCAGGCAGACTAGCTGGCCTGCGAGGTTCACGGCAAGTGCCAATCTGGATGGACCGGCCGAATTGACCTCATTTTGGAATCGTGTACGCTGAAATGCGCCGCACAGACCGAACATTTACACCGAGGCTTTCCATGGCTCCTATAGAACCCGTTTTCACCCGCGAAACATTTCAATTCTTCAAGGATCTCGGCCGCCACAACCACAAGGAATGGATGGAGGCGAACCGCGAGCGCTATCAGGCCGCGGTGGTGCAGCCATTCCGGCGTTTGCTTGAGGAGACTTCCTCCGCGGTATTGAAACTCGATGAGCGCTTCGACACATCCGGGCGCACCGGGCCAAATTTTTCGCGCATCAACCGGGACATTCGATTCGCAAAGGACAAGACGCTTTATAAAACGAATATGTACTTGAAGTATTCCGTGCCCCCGCCGGTCAAGAGGGAAACCGGCCAGCTCTATGTTGGGCTTTCTAAAGATACTGTGACCGTCGGCTTCCGCATTTACTCCGGCGGAAAACGCAAAGAGTCCACGCTTGCGCTGGTTGCCGAACCGCGCACCACAGCAGATCCTGGTTGGGCTGCGAAACAGCGAAGGAAGTTCGGCCGGCGCTACGAAAGCTATTGGTATTCGACGATAAAAGGCGAGTGGACGCAGCATGACGGATGGCCGACCACTCCTGAAGACTGGAAAAAGATTCAGGCTTGGATCGTACGCCGCAAATTCCCGACCGCGGCGGCTCTGCGCGCCAATTTTCCCCGCGAAGCCGCCAAAGTGTTTCGGGAGCTCTACCCGATCCTGCGCTTCACTTCTCTACCGGAGGCCTAACTATTTTTTTTCGCATGCTTTTTTCACTTGCATCTGCGGCAGTATGAAGTTAAATGAATTTATAGGAGGTGATTCGACGGGATTCGAATCTTGAAACCCATATCAGCAGATGGAAGTTTTCCTCTTTTCGGCGCCGTTGTCTCGCTCGTGCTCTGGTATCGCTTCTACAAAGCCGTCTTCCAAGTCCACTCTTTCCGCCCGAACAAGACGCACCGGGCCCTGCTCGTGCTGTTGCCCGGGTTGTGCATGTTGTTCATCGTCGTGGTTTTATGGAATCGGAGTTCCCCCGATGTGCGATCCGACGCGGAGTGGATCGCTCTGTACGCCGCGGGCGGCGCGGCCTGGCTGCAGCTTGGACTTTACTTACTTTGTGTTCTTGGGATTGCTGTGCGAGAAGATGTTCTGGAACGCCAAAACCCCGCGGCCCCGTGGGTTGTTTACGGCACGCTGACCGGGACGGCACTTTGCTACGCCGGAGCAAATGTTGGGAACGGGCCGGGAGCGGAAGTAGTCGTGTTTTGCGCCGCCCTTTCCACCCTGTTCCTCTTCGGTTTCTGGTTTTGTTTCGAGCGCCTTTTTCGATTGGCTGATCGGGTGACGATTGACAGAGATGAAAGTGCGGGGATGCGCACTGGCGGCTGGATATCCAGTATAGGGCTCATTTTCGGAGGTGCAGTCGCAGGCGATTGGAAATCCGTGCAAGCCACAGTTTGCGATTTCATCCAGTACGCTTGGGTCGCACTTCTTTTTCTGCTGGTGGCCTTCCTCATCGAAAGAGCTCTCAAGCCGTCACAAGAACAACAGAGATCGCCCCGAACCGCATCCGCTGCGATTGCGGTCGCTTATTTTGTTGCCGCAGCCACTTACGTTTATTGGCGAGGCTTGCGTTAATGGCTGCCCCGCTGCAAGCCGGGAGCTTTTTGCCGCGCGATGCGTGGCTGGGGCTCCAACGAAGAGCCATCTTCGATTTCTGCAAGTGGGACATTCAATGCGAAGACCGATCCGTACTCGCGCGCTTTCCATTGTTGTTGGAGAGCGCGACCGCAAGTTATTTGAATGAAACAGCCGAAGCACTAGCCCGTGAAGCTCTTGCCGCCGAGGCAGAAATCCTCCAGCGGCCTGAGCTGATCGCCAGGCTCGGTTTGCCGCGTGCGATTCGAAGAGCGCTGCAGGAAGCCGCAAGCAACGGCCCCGTGACGCCAAACCTGCGCGTGATGCGATTCGATTTTCATCCCACGCCGGACGGATGGCACATTTCGGAGGTGAATGCGGACGTGCCGGGGGGTTTTGTCGAAGCGAGCGGATGGAATTCACTGTTCGCGGAGAATTGGCCCGGTGCTTGCGCCCCGTCCGCTCCTTCGGAGGCATACGCGCGCGCAATTGGCAACGCCATCGGGCCCAATGGGCTCGTGGCATTCGTTCATGCCACTGCGTACAGCGACGATCGCCAGGTGATGCTACATTTGGCGCGTTGCCTGGCCAAGCAAGGGTTGCGCGCCTGTTTGCTCAGCCCCTCACACTTGCGCTGGCAGCACGGTCGCGCTGAGATTTGCGCAGATTTTGCCTCGGGAAGGCCTGACGCCATCGTCCGATTCTTTCCAGCGGAATGGCTGCCCAATCTTTCGAGAGAAGATTGCTGGAAGCCCTATTTCGACGGCACAAAAATTCTATTGAGCAATCCGGGCGTCGCGCTGGTTCTGCAGACTAAACGTTTTCCACTTGTGTGGGATTCCCTTTGCGCGGACCTTTCCGTCTGGCGAAAACTCCTCCCGGAGACTCGCGAGGTTTCGGGGATGAGAACGGCCATCGATGATTCTTGGGTCTTGAAGCCCGCGTTCGGACGAGTTGGCGAGGGCATCGGAATCCGCGGAATTACTCCTTCCGGTGATTTTCAGAAAATTGCCCAGGAGGCGCACCGCCATCCGCAAAAATGGGTGGCGCAAAAACGATTTAACATTCTGCCGCTGGCCACGGAAAGCGGCGAAAAGTTTCCCTGCATCGGCGTATTCACGATCGCCGGGAGAGCAGCAGGATTCTATGGCCGGGTTTCGGATAACCCGATCATCACGCAACATGCTCAGGACGCTGCGGTGCTGCTGCAACCGGCCGGGAAAGCGAGGGCCATGTGACGCCCGAACAACTCTATTCCATCTGGGCGCCTGAGGACTCCGTGTGGTCGCAGTGGGTTCTCCCCGTTCCGTTTGCCCAGTTAACATGCCCGGATAGCGCGCCCATTCCCACAATTCCGGCATTCGATCTGGATTGGATTCCCGTTGAAAGTGCGGCAGACTTGGCGGTCGTTGTCGACTTGCCCGGTAGTAATGCAATTCATTATGGGCTTGCACTTCTGGCAAGAGGATTCCGCCCCGTCCCCATAATCGACGGATCGCCCGGGCCCGATCGCCCTGTCACTTTTCCTGTGGCCTCTTCTAATCTGACTGGAGAGAATTACAAATCCGCGACCATCGTGGACATGCGCGAACTCCTTCGTGCCCTTTGCTGGGGAGCGGATAGCTTGCGGCAGAGCCATCTCGTGCCGGAGGCCCCTCCCGCCTTCTTGGTCGATTCGAAGCGAATGGGCGGAGTTGCCCAAGTCATTGAATCTGCATTTGACAACCGCTGGATGGTTTTTCCGCAAGATTTCCCGTCAGGCCGCTATCTGCGGGAGCAGGGAATTCGAAGAATTGTTTTGATTCATGACACGTTTCTCAAACAACCGCAAGAAGATCTGGCGCACGTGCTTTTGCGCTGGCAACAGGAAGGCATCGCAATTGAAAGCAAGTCCGCGCACTTCGGCGACGTGCCAGTTCCCATCCAGGTGAGCCGGCCATCTCGCTTTCGTGCCCTCTGGTATCGCGCGCTCGCGATTCTGGGCCTGCGACGTAACGACGCAGGCGGCTTTGGAGGATATCCGCCCGATCCATCCGGCGCAGGCTAATCAGAGATTGCGAGCCGTCTCAATCCGACCAAAAGCGCAACGCGAGCAAGTGCCAGGACCAAAGGAACCCCGTGAGCAGGCAACAAGCGGAAGAGACAAGGAGCGAGTGAATTCGCACGCCGCGATGGATTTCCTCTTTCGGGGCACGCAAGACCAGCACGAAGCCAATTACGGACAAAATCGGAAAAAGTAATGTACCAAGGAAGATTCCGGTGGTCCAAATGTTGAATGTGCCAATCTTTGGGCCGTTGAGTTCAAGGAAACATGCGGGAACGATTAGGAACGCCAGGGTCGCGAGAAGTGGGAACACACGCACAGGGAGGTGTCGCACTTCCTTCATGGCGCCGAATAGTTTTCGGACCAGCCAGACAAGTGCGAACGGGAGAGAAGTCAACATGAGGAAAACGCAGAGCGTAAGGATGGCGATTCGAACCAACGGAATGACCAGGTAGCTGCGTTCGCTGTAAGGGATTCCATTCAACCCGTTGCCGGCTAGCGCCATCTCGCCGGACTCGTTGGTGAAAAAGAGCGTGGTCCCTTGAGGTTCTTTTTCGCCCCGAAACAGATTCTTGCCGACGCAGACAAGCGTCTCGGGGGCGCCGAATAATCCGGAGCGGGTCAGTTTACCGTTGATGACGCGGATGCGCGTGCCTCCGGCCAGGTCGTCCAGGAACGCAAACATCTGGTTTCGCGACGCGCGCGCCGCATAATAGCCCGCGAACTTTTCCAAATCACCAGCCGCCGGTTTGATCGCAGCCTGCTGCGGCTTGGGAAAATCTTTCGAAAGAAAATCAATCGCCAGCCGGTTTGTTTCGGTCAGCGCCCGGCCTGAACTGGTGCTGTTCAGCAGAATGACGTAGCCCCAGTTTTGTTCAGGCATGTAACGATAGCTGGAGAGGAAACCGTCAATCCCTCCATTGTGGCCATGCGTGACGACTCCGCCTTCGACGCTCGAATAGTTCGCCAGGCCATAGCCGAGCAGCAGTCCGTTTTTCGCAGCCAGTGTGGTTTCCGGCGCTTCCATCCGCAAAATCGATTCCGGTTTCACCAGTTGCGCATCCCCGGCCTTTCCGCGCCGCAAAAGAAATTGCACCAGTTTTGCGAGCTCCCCCGCGGACGATTTCAAATCTCCCGCAGGCCGCAAATAAATGAGCGGGTATCCGACCGATTTTGGCGGATTGCTGTCGTAGGCGGTGGCGAGCAACGGTTTGTTCTCATCGGTGAACGGATAATCCGCCTTTTCCATTCCCATGGGCCGCAAAAACGTGTCGCGAATATATCGGTCGAAGGGCTGGCGGGTTACTTTTTCGATCAAGTAGCCGGCCACGGCGTTCCCGGGATTCGAATAGGACATGCGCGTCCCGGGCGGCCAGCGCGCGATTTGCGGCTTTCGAAACTTCTTGAAGACGGCGACGAGAGGATAATCATAGCGGTCGTGGAGGTTGTAGACTTCGCTGAATTCCATGTCGTCGAAGCCTGCCGTGTGTTCCAGCAGATTCACGATGCGCACGGGATGCGCGGCTTCCCACTTATTTGTCACGGGAATTTCAGGCGCTACGTCCTGCAGGCGCGCGTAAAGATTGAGTTTTCCTTCTTCCTGCAATTTCAGCAGTGCTAGCGCGACAAACGTTTTGCTGATAGAGCCCACGCGAAATTCCGTGTCGCAAGTGACGTCGCGATTCGTGGTGAGGTCCGCCTTGCCGATTCCGCCGCACCAGAGAAGCTCGCCATTCGAGACCAGTGCGACTCCCGCCCCCGGCACGCGCTCTTTGTCGAGAACATCCTGGATTGCCTTCTTGAGTTCTTCGACAGATTTTGGGTGCGGCAGATCTTCTTTCTGTTGCGCGGCGCTTTGAGAAGGACAGACGACAAGCGCTGCAGAAAGAAAAAGTGCCATAGCGGCAAACCAGCAAACGCGGCGCACGGGGCTCCTTAGGGAAGACAACAATTGTGGGCCGCATTCTAACCGCGATTTTCCGTGGCGCAACAGGAATCGGCACCGAGTGGCGGGCTTCGGATATTTTCAAGCGATTGACGCTGCTCGCACTCTCGCATACGATGCCGCACGTCACAATTTTGTGTTTCCAGCATCCCTACGAAGGAGTTCTGCCCAAATGAAGTGTTCTCTTCGCTTGCTAGGTTCCGCCGCAATGGTTCTTCTTGGTGCGAATTTCTGCCTGGCCCAGCAACAAGCGCCGCAAACAGAAAAACCAGCAGAAAAGCCGAAAGAAGAAAAGAAGCCCGCGGTTCCCGAAGAGAAAATCGTTCAGACCAAGCATTCGTTCAAAATCGGCGGACAGGAAATCAAGTACACCGCCACGGCCGGCACGATTCTTTTGAAGCTCGAAGACGGGACACCCAAGGCCAGCATTTTTTACATCGCCTATACAAAAGATGACGTCGGCGATGCGAGCCAGCGGCCCATCACTTTCAGTTTCAACGGCGGCCCCGGCTCTGCTTCAGTGTGGCTGCATCTAGGCGCGTTTGGTCCGCGACGCGTGCAGATGGGCGACGCGGGTTCCCTACTTCCGCCGCCATACAAGCTGGTCGACAACGACGCCTCGTTGCTGGACATCACCGACCTCGTGTTTATCGATCCCGTTTCCACGGGTTACAGCCGCGCGGTTCCCGGAGAAGCACCCAAACAGTTTCATGGCGTTGAAGAAGACGTGCAGTCCGTGGCCGATTTCATCCGGCTGTATGCCACACGCAACAAGCGCTGGTCTTCGCCGAAATTTCTGGCCGGCGAAAGCTACGGCACCACGCGCGCCGCGGGGCTTTCCGGGTATCTCCAGCAACGCTACGGAATGTATCTCAACGGCATCGTCCTGATTTCAGCGATTCTGAATTTCGAGACCGCGGAATTCGACACCGGTAATGATCTGCCGTACATTCTCTATCTGCCCACGTACACCGCCATCGCTTGGTATCACAAGAAGCTTACCGCGGATTTGCAGAGCGATTTGCAGAAGGCTGTCGAGGAATCGCGCAAGTTTGCGGTTGGAGAATATGCGGATGCGCTGATGACCGGTGATGCGCTCTCCGCAGCAAGGCGCGCGGAGATCGAGCAAAGACTGTCGCGCCTCACGGGGCTTTCGCCGGACTATATCGACCGCACCAACCTGCGCATCGAAATCCAGCGCTTTACGAAAGAACTTTTGCGCAACGAGCGCCGCACCATCGGGCGCATCGACGCGCGTTTTACCGGCGTCGATCGCGATGCCGCCGGCGAACGGCCGGAGTTCGATCCAAGTATTGCGGCGATCATCGGCCCGTATTCAGGCATGCTGAATGACTACGTGCGCAACGATCTGAAGTTCGACAGTGACTTGCCCTACGAAGTGCTGACGGGCCGTGTGCGGCCGTGGAATTACGCGCCGTACGAGAATCGTTACGTCAACGTTGCGGAGACGCTGCGTAGCGCCATGACGCAGAATCCCTTTCTGCACGTTTTCGTCGCGAAGGGTTACTATGATTTGGCTACGCCGTTTTTTGCCGCGGACTACACGTTCGACCATCTCGGATTCGACGCCGCACAGCGCAGCCATCTCAGCGGCGCGTACTACGAAGCCGGCCACATGATGTATGTTTATCCGCCGGCGCTCGCAAAGCTAAAGTCGGACATCGCGCAATTCATAAAGTCCAGCGCGGTGGCTGGCCCCTCAAAATGAAGCGCGCGCTCAAGCTAGTTATTTGGCTGGTGGTCGCGCTGCTCGGTGCGGCGGCATTCGCCAAGATCGCCTTCGATCGCGGCGAGCCGCTTAACGCCACCTGGTTCGTCGTCGCCGCGGTTTGCTGCTATCTGGTGGCGTACCGCCTTTATTCCGCGTTCGTCGCCGCCAAGGTCCTTACGCTCGATGACACGCGGGCCACTCCTGCCGAACGCCACGACGACGGCCGCGACTTCGTGCCCACAAACAAATGGGTTCTCTTCGGCCACCACTTCGCCGCTATCGCCGGGCCTGGCCCGCTCGTCGGCCCCACGCTGGCAGCGCAGTTCGGCTACCTACCGGGCACGCTCTGGCTGATTGCCGGCGCTGCTTTCGCGGGCTGCGTGCAGGATTTTGTTATTCTTTTTT
>Ga0210400_10005480_pt1 | contig 10766 bp, 8 predicted proteins | sample IncBWH26MmetaG_FD_155456 | JGI IMG/M metagenome (GOLD analysis project Ga0210400, IMG submission 155456) | Forest soil microbial communities from Barre Woods Harvard Forest LTER site, Petersham, Massachusetts, United States - Inc-BW-H-26-M | ecosystem: Environmental > Terrestrial > Soil >... | reverse complement strand
CAATGTCTATCATGGTGGCGGTAGGTCGCGGCGCGCACGCCGGTGTGCTCGTGCGCAACGCCGAAGCCCTCGAAACTCTCGCCAAGGTGGACACTCTGGTCGTCGACAAGACCGGCACGCTGACGGAAGGCAAGCCGCTCGTTACTCGTATAGAAGTGTTCGCGGGAAACGACTTCACGAACGAATCGCTTCTTTCCATGGCTGCGAGCCTCGAGCGCCTCAGCGAGCATCCCTTGGCCCGCGCGATTGTCTCCGCCGCGGAGGAGCAGAAACTGCCGCTTTCCACCCCGAGTGAGTTTCGCGCCATTCCCGGAGGCGGTGTAGAAGGCTTTGTCTCTGGCAAGCGAGTTGTTGCCGGAACACGCAGGTTCTTGCGCGAGCAGGGAATTGAGAATCCCGGCGAACCACAAGCGTCGGATGCGCGCCAGGATTCGTCCGCGGCGACGCCCGTGTACATAGCGGTGGACGGTCGCCCGGTCGGCGTCATTCTCTTGTCCGATCGAATCAAACCCTCCGCTCCGGAAGCGATTCGCGCATTGCGTGCCGACGGAATCCGTTTGGTCATGCTCACGGGCGACCGCCGCGCTGTTGCGGCGATGGTGGCGAGCGAACTCGGAATCGACGATGTCGAGGCCGAAGTTCAGCCGCAGCAAAAAGCCGAAATCGTAAAGCGCTTGCGCGAACAAGGCCGCATCGTGGCCATGGCTGGCGACGGCATCAATGATGCACCTGCACTGGCGGCCGCCGACGTCGGCATCGCCATGGGAACCGGTACCGACGTAGCCATCGAGAGCGCCGGAATCACCCTGCTCAAAGGCGATCTGCGCGGTATCGTGCGCGCCCGCCGCCTGAGTCGCGCCACGATTCGCAACATCCGCCAAAATCTCGCTTTCGCCTTCCTGTACAACTCGCTCGGCATTCCCATCGCCGCCGGCGTCTTCTACCCATTCTTCGGCTGGCTCCTCAGCCCCATGCTCGCCAGTGCCGCCATGAGCTTCAGCTCCGTCTCCGTCATAGCCAACGCCCTCCGCCTCCGCAAAGCCGCGCTCTAAGCCAAAACCGTTCGTGGCAGCGCCCGACTGCCACGAGCTGCGGAATTTGCGTTCTCTCCAACAGACCGAATGGCTCTTTCATCGTCTATTTGTTGTGCGTGGAACATTTGGGGTGTGTCTCGCGTATTGGTGTTAGCAGCGGGTAATGCGTGTCAACGAGTGGGAGCCCTCTATGTCGAGCAATGGCAACGGTTTGAGCAACGGAAAAGACCGCAAGCGGCGCCGCCGGCGGATTACCTGGATTAGCGTCGCGGCGCTGATCCTGGCGGGCGGTGGCTACGGTGTGATGGCCGCGCTGCGCCCCAACCGCACGATCGATCCCTCAAAACTCGCTTCTGTTGAGCGCGGCGATTTGGCGCGCGTGGTCGTGGCCACCGGGAAAATCCAGCCGCTCTCGAAGGCGGAGATTAAATCGAAGGCCAGCGGCATTGTGAAACAGATTTTTGTGGATTATGGGGACCGGGTGAGAGTGGGGCAGGTGCTCGCGGAATTGGACAAGGTACAACTCGCGGCCGCCGTGCGCGGAGCGAGCGCGAATAAGGAAGCTGCCGAGGCCGCTCTCGCTTCCGCGAAAGCGACTCTCGAGCGCAATAAAGTAGATGCCGAAGGGCCGGACGTGCCGTTCTTGAAGTTGAGCATGGAGCGCGCGGAGCGCGAGTTTAGAGAAGGCGTTGTGTCGCAGTCGGTGGTCGAAGACGCGCAGAAGAATTACCAGATGGGGCTGAACAAACAGGTCAGCGCGCAGACCAACTTGACCGTGTCAAAAGCCGACATTGCCAAAGCCGAAGCGCAGGTTGCGCAGGCGCGTGCGGCGCTCGAGAACGCTCAGGAAGATCTGAAAAACTCCACGATTGTGAGCCCGATTGATGGCTTGGTCTTGTCGCGCGACGTGAATGTGGGCGATGCGGTGAGTTCGATCCTGATTTTGGGCTCGCAGGCCACTCCCATCATGACGCTTGGCGACGTCAGCGAAGTATATGTGCAGGGCAAAGTCGACGAGGCCGATATTGGCAAAGTGTATTTGAATCAGCCGGCGCGCATCGTTGTGGAATCGTTCAAAGACAAGAAATTTGTCGGCAAAGTGACCAAGATTTCCCCGCTCGGCAAAGAGAAGGACAACGTGACCACGTTTGAGGTGCGCGTTTCCATCTCCAACTCCACCGGCGAGCTGAAGGCCAACATGAGCGCAAACGCGGAGATCATGCTGGAAGAAAAGAAAAACGTACTGATGATTCCGGAAGCTTCGCTGATCTACGACAAAGAACGCAACGCTACTGTCGAAACGCCCGACGCCAAGGCCGACAATGGGCGGAAGAAAATTCCGGTGAAGCTGGGCATCTCCAACGGCGTCAAAACGGAAATTCTGCAAGGCCTGAACGAAAAGCAGCAAGTCATCCTGCAGTAGCGGCGACTCTGGACACCTGCCATGTCCTTTCGCGATCTTCTCAAAGACACGCTGGCGACGCTCTGGGCCCACAAGCGGCGCACGCTGCTGACCATGTTCGGCATCGCCTGGGGCATCATCTCCATCACCGTGATGGTGGCCGCGGGCGAAGGGCTCGGCGTCGGCATCCAGAGAAATCAGGAAACATTTGGCAAGGACGTGATGATCGTATTTTCCGGGCGCACCAGCATGCAAGCGGGCGGCGCTCGCGCGGGCCGCGTCGTTCACTGGAACGAGGACGATTACATCCAGGTTGCCAAGGAATCTCCCGCTTGCAAGTACGTCATGCCGGAGTTGGGCAACGAGGTGAAGGCGCATAGCGCGTTTAACAGTGGCACGATTGATACTGTCGGCTCCCTGCCGCCATTCAGCCAGATTCGCAGCGTGACTGTGGCGGAAGGACGCTTCTATAACGATCAGGACAACGCCGAGGCGCGCAACGTCGCATTTCTCGGAACGGAAACGAAGAAGCAGCTCTTTGCCGAGCGCGATGCGATTGGCGCAACGATTTCGCTCAATGGCATCCCGTATCGCGTAATCGGCGTGATGAAGGCCAAAGACCAGAATTCCAGCTACGATGGTTTCGACACGCGCAAGATTTTCATTCCGTTTAACTCCATGCGCCGCGATTTTCCGAACAAGCCGCCGGCCGTGGAGCACACCGTCGACCGCATTTTAGTCGCGCCGTGGTCGCTCGAAACGCATCCTGATTGTGTTCGCCAGGTGCGCCGCGTGTTGGCGCGGCTGCACAATTTCGATCCGCGCGACAAAGAAGCGGCCAGCATTTGGGACACGGTAAAAAACGCGCAAGCGAATCGGCTCATCATCGTGGGCATGGAAGTGTTCATGGGCGCGGTCGGCGTGGCGACATTATTTTTGGGCGGACTCAGCGTCATGAACGTGATGCTCGTTTCCGTGCGCGAGCGGACCCGAGAAATTGGCGTGCGCATGGCGCTGGGCGCGACGCGCGAATCGATCCTGCGCCAATTTTTTCTCGAAACGATTTTTGTCGTTGCCCTCAGCGGCGGAGCGGGTCTGGTGATCGCGTACGGCTTCTGCAGCCTCGTGAATCTGGCTCCCATGCCGCCTTTTTTCGCCGGCTTGCTCGCGAGCTGGAAGCTCGGCGCCCTTTCTGTAGCGCTCCTTACCGTGATTGCCGTGCTGTCCGCGTTGTATCCGGCGAACCGCGCCGCCTCCGTCGATCCCATCGAAGCATTAAGGTTTGAAGCCGGAGGATGACATGAGTTTTCAGCGGTCAGCTATCAGCTGTCAGAAGGACAAGGAAGAAGAAAAGGAGAGGAGATCCGAAAGCGCTCCCTCGTGTTGCGGTCCTTCACGCACCAGGGCGATTCGGATTGTTAGCTTGGACAGTCTGAATTAAGCCTGTCAGCATGCGCTTGATTTCACAAACGGCTTGCTCCAAAGATTCGTGTTGTTTTTCAGTCAGCAATCGCAGATCACGGGCAAGGAGAAGGAAGTATTGCAACTCGCTTGCGGAGCCGACAGAGAGATGAAGGAATTGGCGAAATTCGGCGCGTCCGGAGCGTCCGCAGCCCTCGGCAATGTTTGCGCGCACAGAAGCCGCAGCCCGTCTCATCTGGCTGATTATTCCGAACCGCTCGCGCTCTGGAAACGTGCTCGTCGCGTAATAGATCTTCAAGGTCAGCGAATGGCTTTTCTGCCACACCTTCAACCGTTTGAAGTCTTGCATCGTTACAGCTCCACTCAGAAAGTCTGGATGATGGTTACTTATAACTGACGGCTGACTGCTGTCAACTGGGGAAATAATGCTGCGCGAAATTTTCAAGGAGGCTTGGGCGGCGCTGGGGCGGAATCCGGTGCGCAGCTTGCTTACGATGACGGGCATTGCTTGGGGCATTGTCGCTGTCACTTTGCTGCTGAGCTACGGGTCCGGATTTCGCGGCGTTTTGATGTATACGTTTGAGGTTTTCGGTAAGGGCGCGGTGGTGTGCTGGCCGGGGACTACCAGCGAGCAGGCCGGTGGGGAGCGGGCGGGGAAGCAGGTGCGCTTCGAGCAGGAAGATGCGGAGTGGGTGAAGGCGCAATCGCCGCTGATTCGACGCGTGACGCTGGAGACGGTGAGATTTCAGGGCATCACGCACGAACAGCGATTGTCCGACACGGCGATTCGCGGCGTTTATCCGGAATATGGGGAGATGCGCAACGAAGTGCCGCTCGAAGGGCGATGGATTTCCCCCGAAGACATTGCCGAGCGGCGACGCGTCGTTTTTCTCGGCGCTCTGCTGCGCAAGAAATTATTCAGCGGAACGCCGGCGATCGGCGAAACGGTGCGCATCAATGGCGTGCGCTTCATTGTCATCGGCTCCATGGACACGAAATTTTCCGACAGCAACTATTTCAACAGCGACGACGAGTCCGCGTTCATTCCCTACTCCGCGGCAGGCGATTTGTGGGACGCGCGCTATGCCAGCGTGATGCTCTTTGAGCCGATCGCTCCCAGTTTTGAGGCGGACGCGATGCAGCAATTTCGCGCGGCGATTGCCGGCCGCCAGCACTTTGCCGCGAGCGATAAGCGCGCCATCACCATGTTTGGAAGGCAAGAGTTCAAGCCGATTTACGACGGGATTACGATTGGAATCGAAGTGCTGCTGTTCTTCGTTGGCGCCATGACGCTGGGCATCGGCGGCGTCGGCGTGATGAACATCATGCTGGTGTCCGTCGAAGAGCGCGTGCGCGAAATTGGCTTGCGGCGCGCGCTCGGCGCGAAGAAGTCGCATATCCGCTGGCAGTTCCTGTTGGAGGCGTTGGTGATGACGCTGGCGGCCGGTGCGATCGGGATGCTGCTGTCGGAGGCGATTACCTCCGCGATTGGCACGCTGCCGTTCCTTGGGCCGGCGTACGAGGACGATTCCGGCAAAGTCGACATTCATTTGCAGATTTCGCTGGTCACGATGCTGCTTTCGACGGGAATACTGATCATCGTAGGGGTGCTGAGCGGGTGGCTACCGGCGATGCAGGCCGCGAAATTGGATCCAGTGGAAGCCCTTCGTTACGAGTGACTGCCTCAACCAAGTCTACCCGGTCAAAGGAGCCATGCCGTCAGCTAATCAACCTGTTCAGGGGTGGGCTTCGATGGGTATGGAGACAGTCCCGATTCGCTCGTTGAGATAGTCTCTCACTATGAATCGCACCACTGAGGTATGCCGTGGAACCTCGACAGCTTCAGCATAGGCAAATCCTCCGCGGCGGAGTTGGTCCAGCTTCGGCCCACTCAGATGCAGATCGAGCTGCTGGGTCAAATTCGCGAGAATCTTGCCGCTAGGGTCGAGCGCGATCACCACGAGGTCCAGTCTCATGTGGTTATTGTCAGCGACGTCCACCACTAGCTTGTCGGGATTTATTGCTAGCAAGAACGATTGCATATGACGCCGCTGCAACTGCGGTCGTCCGGGGGTTGCTGCATTGCCCGCCGTCTTGGCTATGGGTTCCTCGCCGGAATCTGTCCAACGAACGCTGATCGGGAGTCCGCGATACTCGATTGGTGTAACAAGCGCCTGCGCAATGTCCGACTTGCGCCGCTGCTCGGGGTCACCGAGCGCGCCGGCCGAAAAATAACCGCTTCGGGCCCGGAGTTGCAAATTTTTGCCGCGAACTTTGACATGTATCTTGCGCCATCGGGCGATTTCGCTGGGCTGCGCGTAGTAGCTAAGCATGTAGTACTGCGAGCTATAGTCCACGGCTCTCCGGAAACAGAGATCGGGATCCTTCTTCAATAAGCAATAATCACCGCCCGTCCGCTGCGTGATGTCCATAAAGTTCTGAGCCCGCTGTATGGAGCTTGCTGAAGGTAGCAAGCCTGCTCTTAATGGAGAATTTCGGTTCTGTGGGCTTACGAACCCCGGATTGTCCGTCTCCAGGACGGAGTCGATCGGATAAACGACAATGCCAGCAACGCTGAGCAGCTGCAAGGTGTGGGCGTAGTCGTCAACGATGCGCTGGTCTCTTGAATCCATACTGTAGGCCAGTATGAACCCACCAGTCGCCCACACCAGGGTCTTCATGCCGCGCACGGCCGAGAGTGCGTGCGAGAGCTGCTGAAGCTCAAGAAACGTGGCTTCCAAGCGGTCCCGCCTACTCTGCTGTACGTACGCGTCGCGGCCGGTGGAGCCTGCCAGGAATTCTTTCTCAATCGCATCGTATTCCTGCTTGATGTCGATCTGCTGGCCGACGGAAGGGCTGAATTCCGTCTCTACCTGCTTGTCCAACTCGGGATCGTGATCGATATTGCTTCCCTGGAGCCGCACCAGCTTTGCCAGGAACTGTGGGTCGTTGGTGAAGTCATGGAGAATCCGGAGTCCGTTGGGGTGAAGAACCGCCAGCATTGTGGGCTGGTCCCCACGAAAGTCGCTCTGCAGGTATTCCAACAGGTTTTTCTTGACGGCATCCTGGTAAAAATATGGCTTGTTGATCAGATCCATAAGGATCACGAGCATTGAGACCGGCCCGTCGGAGACGATCTCGTTGGTGAACACGCCCGGCGGCGGCATGGCGCGCTTGATGGGGGAATTCGAGCTCCTGATTTCTTCAAACGTTGCAATCGGCTTCGGCTGGCCGTCTTCTTCGATCTCGAAGTCACTCTTGGCGAGACCGGTCACGTGATCGTCGAGCCAGCCCCGAATTTGCAGTTGCCGGAATGGGCTGCCCTGGCGCAAAACGACAACCGGCACAGTCACCAATTCCGTCCGGGCGGTGAACTTGGGGGCGGATTGAGGTGGTGAGGCTTGCTGCGCCGTCGCCGCAGTCGAGAGCACGGTGAGCAAACACGCCAACACAGGCTTTGCGAGGTTCGGCATGCCCACCGGCACGAACCTTTTCACCCATGTACGAGTCCCCATAAGCATAGAAACCTCGGTCGTTCTGTTTCGACTTAGATAATTTTGCGCATTATACAGTAGTGGCTGGACCGCGATAAGGAGCAGACCGCGATGGACGATAAACGCTAGCTCTCTGCCAAACAGTCGACTTCAGCTGGATGTCGTACGGAATTTGTCCGCCCAATTGTGAGTGCGCGCTCAACGTGAGGGCAGGAAGCCCCCGGTTAGGGAGTAGAGCGATAGCGTTGAGACACACGCGCGGCCGAGGGGATCCCCACCCCCCCCCGTTTTTGCAAAAGAGGCTGTAAACGATTGAAAACAAAGGTCCGGACACTGTAAAGAGGGGAAAAAGAGTCTGTAACTTATTCATTCTAATCGGGCTCTTTTCGATAAGAGCGCAAGAGCGTGTAAGTAACAGCAATCAATAAGCTTAGATCGAATCAGAGAAAGAGACGCGGGCCCGGATCCGCATTAATTAAAAACGCCTCCGACGGATCAGAGGCGTTTTTTCGTACGAAATTCACAGTACCACATTCTAGAAATTCCAACGGGTCCGACACTGCCTCTGGAGCTTCCTTCAGCGCGCCGACCTGGAATAGGCATTTCGATGGTGCGGCAGTAACACCGTAGTTCATAGTCAAGGGCCGATCCATCATTCGGGACCGTTTGGGTCAATTTTGGCCGAGGAGGGCGTCGAAGTAGGCGCGCATATCGGGGGAGTCCCATTGCTGGGGACCGATGATTTTGCGGGCGATTTTGCCGCGGCGGTCGACCACGTAAGTCTCTGGAATCACAGAGGTTCCGTAGGAAAGGGCGATGGGGGAGCCACGATCCTTTGCGTTGGGGTCGCGGTAGGTGGGGAAGACTATTCCTTGGTCGATGATGAACTTTGAGAAGGCATAGGGGTCTTCGTCAGCGGCGACACCGAGGACGAGGCCATTCCGCGACTCAATGTACTTATGCAGGCGGTTGAGAGAAGGCGCCTCTTCGACGCAAGGAGGGCACCAGCTGGCCCAGAAATTGAGGACCACCACTTTTCCGCGTAAGTCCGACAAATGGCTGGGCTTACCCGCTAGATCGAATCCGAAGTCCTTGGCGGTTTGCCCGGCAATGGAAGCTTCGCCCTGGCGGTAGCTGGGCATGGCGAAAAGCGCGATCAAGCCAATCCCGAAGGCTAAGGCGCCCCAAGCCAGTACTCTTCGACCTGTTCCCATGGATGCTATACTAACGTAACTGCTCCGAATTGCGAACGGTCGCTCCCATCACTCCCAACCAGACCATGCCAACGCATTCCACGCAGAGCGAATCGCTCACCAACCCGCAAAGTACGCCCGATGTGCGTATTACCGCGATTGTTCCGGCGCGCAACGAAGAAACATCCATTGAGACGTGCGTGAGGTCGCTGGCACGGCAGGCGGAGATTGCAGAAATCTTTGTGGTGAACGACCAATCGACGGATCGCACGGCGGAAATTGTGCGAGGACTGATGCGGGAGATCCAAAATTTGCGGTTGTTGGAGGCGGGAGAGATTCCCGCGGGGTGGACCGGGAAAAATCATGCGGTGTGGGAAGGGGCGAAGCACGCGTCGAGCCGATGGCTGTTGTTCACGGATGCCGATGCGGAGCTGCGCGACGGAGCAATAGCGCGGGGGCTGCAGATCGCGGAGGAGACAGGCGCGGCGCTGGTGTCGTTCTCGCCGGAGCAGATCACGGAGAGTTGGTATGAGAAAGCGTTGATCCCCTTTGTGTATTGTCGGCTGGCCAAATATTTTTCATACGACGCGGTGAATGACGAAAAGTCAGAAGCGGCTGCGGCCAACGGCCAATTCCTGATGATACGCCTCGATGTCTACAAGGAGATCGGCGGTCATGAAAGCATTGCGGGGGAAGTGCTGGAGGACGTTGCGCTGGCGAAGCGGGTAAAGAAGGGGGGATACCGGATTTGGTTTGGTCCGGGCGCGGGCGTGGTGCGCGTACGGATGTACCGGTCGCTTGCCGCGATGTGGGAGGGGTGGAAGAAAAATTTGTATCTGCTGGTTGGAGGGACGCCCGGCGCGGCGTATCGCGAATTAATTTCGGTGGCGCCGTGGATTCCGTTCGCGCTGCTTGTTCTCGGGCTGAAAGCGCCGATTGCATTTGTGGCGGGATTGGGACTTCTGGTGTCGCGGCATGCGGTGTATGCGAGCACGCTGCTGCGTAACCAATTCAGGGGTGCCTACATCCTGTATTACGTACCGGCCGTATTACTGTATGCGGGTGTGCTTTGGGCGTCCTATCGGGCGCATGTGCGGGGAGTTGTGGAGTGGAAAGGGCGGCGGGTTTCGGTGAAGGCGGCGGGGTAGAAGAGCTATGGATGCTTACGAGGGCTGCGCGTTTCGCGTCTTGTAGTGCATCGGCGGTTGAGGTCCTTCGGCTCGGCAAAAGGCGCCGAGCCTCAGGATGACAGTTTTTTTTCGATTGCGACTTTTCGAGAGTGCGGCCAATGCAGCGACGGGGACATATGGTTTTGATTACGCGGAAGATTGAGTTTTCGGCTTCGCATCTTTATCACAATCCGGCGCTTTCGCCGGAGGAGAACCGTCGCGTCTTTGGGAAGTGCAATAACCCACATGGGCACGGGCACAACTACACGCTGGAAGTCACCGTGGCAGGCGAGCCGGACCCGATAACCGGGATGGTGCTCGATTTGAAGGAACTGAAAGAGATTTTGGAGCGCGAAGTGATGCAGCGGATGGATCACCGGTTCTTGAACTATGAGGTGGCCGAGCTGGAGGGGCAGATTCCGACTTGCGAGAATGTCGCGCGCGTGATTTGGCAATTGCTGGAGCCGAAGATCCAACAGGGGCGGTTGCATCGCGTGCGGCTGTATGAGTCGGCGGATTTGTTTGCCGATTGTTATCGGAATGGAGCGGCGGTTTCGTGAACAACGCGGTAGATAACCGGAACGATCTTGCCGAGTTGGGGCGTCCGCCGCGGCGGATTGCGCCCCTACTTGGCGTAAAGATCGAGCTGGGGCGTCGGTATCGGTTTGCGGCGTCGCACCGGCTGCATACGGATAAGTTTAGCGAGGAGGAGAACGCGCGCGTGTTTGGGAAGTGCGCGAACCCTTACGGGCATGGGCACAACTATGTCTTGGAGGTCAGCGTCTCCGGCGACGTGGACCCGGCGACGGGGATGATCGCGAATTTGGCGGAGCTGGATAGTTTCGTGGAGCGCGAAGTGATTGCGGTGTTCGACCATAAATCGTTGAATGAGGATGTGGAGGCGTTTCGCAGCGTTGTGCCGACCACGGAGAATTTGTGCATTGAGATTTTTCAGCGCTTGAAGAATTTCCCGAAGGCAAAGCTTGAACGAGTGCGGGTGCAGGAGACCACGAACAATAGCTTTGAGTATGCTGGAGAGAACCGAGAGGAGC
>Ga0210400_10005479_pt1 | contig 10767 bp, 8 predicted proteins | sample IncBWH26MmetaG_FD_155456 | JGI IMG/M metagenome (GOLD analysis project Ga0210400, IMG submission 155456) | Forest soil microbial communities from Barre Woods Harvard Forest LTER site, Petersham, Massachusetts, United States - Inc-BW-H-26-M | ecosystem: Environmental > Terrestrial > Soil >... | reverse complement strand
AGAAGCGGGATCTGGTCCCCCGTAAGTCCGTAGGGATAGCCGCGGCCATCCAGGGCTTCGTGGTGAAGTTCAATGCCAGGGAGCATCTCCGCAAGTTGCGTAACCGGCCGCAAAATATTTGCGCCCTTGGTGGTGTGGGTTTTCATCACCTCAAACTCTTCGGCGGTGAGCGCACCCGGCTTCTTGAGAATGCGGTCTTCAATTCCTATTTTGCCCACATCGTGGAGCTGCGCCGAGATCTGCAGAGTCTCCATAAACGGAGCGGGCAGCTTCAATTCCCTGGCAATCATCATGGAGTAACGGGTGACGCGGTCGGAGTGACCACGTGTGTAGGGATCCTTTTCGTCAACTGCGCCCGCCAGCATTTGGATGGAGCCCAGAAACAGGGCGCGATTTTCTTCCGCGGCGCGTTTCAGGTCTTCGACGAAATGTTCAAGCTCCTCCGACATGGTGTTGAAGGTCTCAGCCAGTTCGCCAATCTCGGTACGGCTCCAGAGGTGAACGCGCTGCGAAAAGTCGCCGCGGGCCAAAGCCCGGCTGGACTGCGTGAGAATTTGCAAAGGGTTCGTAATCTTTCGGGCTGCAAAGATGCTCACGCCGATACTGAGCAGGACGGCCAGCAAGGCCAGCAGGCGCGCCGTGCGCTGCATCTCGTACACTCCGCGGTAAGCTTCGAGTTGCGGCTTCTGCACCACGACGGCCCAGTTGAGAGTCATCACCGGGCTGTAGGTGCCCAGCATCTCTACGCTATTCTTGCCTTCCCTGACGTCAAATTCCTTGGTGGCGGCCAGTTGCGCCTTGTTGCCTTCGTCCACGAAATTGCGGACGATCTCCAGACTCTTCATGTCCTGACCGGTCACGTATTGCGGAGTGCCGGTGGCCACCAGACGGCCTTGCGAGTCCACCACGTAGGGAATGAGCCCGCCGTTACTGACTTCCTGCAGGCGGCGAATCAGGAACTGCAAATCGACGACCGCACCGACCATCCCAAGAAACCGCCCGCCGTAGCTGACGGGACTGCTGACCAGGACAACCGTTCGGGACGATTTGCCATCCTCGACTTGCAGCGCCTGCCCGTTGTAGGCGCGGCCATCGCGGGCTGCGTCGTAGGCGTGTTGCAACTCGCGTTGCAGGAAAGCGTCCGGTGCAATACGTCCGGCGGAAATTCCCTTCGCGTCAGAGTTCAACAGCGTGGCATAGGCAAGTTCGTCCGAGGAAGATACAAAATTCTCCAGCAGCGCGCGCAGTTCCGGCGCTTCAATATTCTTGGTGCCGATATCCCCGCCGCTCGCCACCTGAATGGCCGACGAAAGATTAGCCAACATCATGCGCAAGGAACGCTCATGCTGCGAAAGATCGTCGGCCAGAGACCGGGTCACGGTGTTCTGCAGCAGCATCTCGTTCGTTTTGAGCCGGTCCCGGTTGATGGCCTCCACTTGCGCCGAGTAGAAGTACATGGGGACGATGCTGATTACCAGAAGCACGCCGAGGATTACGTACAGAATGGGAATGCGCGCCAGGGTTGGCGTTTTGGAAGACGAGTCGCTCCCCTGATGAATTTCGGAAGCGCCGTCGGTCGAAGTGGCGGCGGAGTTCACGGGTATCTATAGAATTCTAATGGGGGAGAGCTCCTTGGGAGGCTAAAACTACCCAGTTCCGATTACCAAAGTGTTAGCCGGGAGCGGCGTTGGGCGCGGGTTTGGCAAGAAAACTTGCTTCAGGCTAGCCTTGCGTCCTACTCGTTTCGCTCTTGCCGCTGCGAGTCATCAATTCGTAAATTGCCTCGCTCGGAGCTTTGCCCTCGTGCAGGATGGCGTGCATCTGCTGCGTGATAGGCATTTCCACACCGTGGGTACGCGCGAGCCCCACTGCTGCAGTGGTGGTAAAGACTCCTTCGGCAACCATGCCATGCATGCCGGCGAGAATCTCGGGCAACTTACGTCCGCGGCCCAGTTCCACCCCTACGCTGCGATTGCGGGAAAGGCCGCCCGTACAGGTGAGGACCAAGTCGCCCAGGCCGGCAAGGCCGGACATGGTCTCTGCTTTACCTCCGCAGGCAACGACCAGGCGAGTCATCTCCGCCAGACCCCGGGTGATGAGTGCCGCCGTGGAATTGTGTCCGAGCCCAAGGCCCGCGCTTACGCCGGCGGCGATGGCGATGGTGTTCTTTAGAGCGCCGCCAAGTTCCACGCCGATCGGATCCTCGTTGGTGTATATGCGGAAGCTGACGTTGCTAAACTCCTGCTGGACTGAGCGTGCGAGTTCTCTATCCTGCGATGCGATGGCGATGGCGGTCGGGTCTCCGCGCGCCGCTTCGAGCGCGAACGATGGACCGCTGATTGCTCCGATTCGGGGCGCCGGCAACTCGTTGCTTGTAAGCACCTGCGCGATCACTTGGGTCATGCGCAGCAAGGATGTTTCCTCCAGCCCCTTGGTCGCGCTAACGATAATGGTCTCTGCCTTCAGGTGCGGCCGCATCTGTTCAAAGAGGGGACGGCAGTGTTGCGAGGGCATCACGCTCACCACGATGGCCGCACCCTTCAGCGCTTGCGCGAGATCGTTGCAAGGAGTAACGCGGGCGGGAATGGGCTGTCCGGGAAGGAAAGCCTCGTTCACGCGATTCCTTGAGATGGACTCGCAAACTTCTTTTTCGTGAGCCCACAGGCGAATCTGATGGGTCCCCTTGCGCCCCAGAACGATCGAGAGCGCCGTGCCCCAGGCGCCCGCGCCGATGATTGCGATCTCGCTCATGCTGGTTTGGCTCCCATGCGATTTTCCGTGCCGGCGAGTAGACGGCCGATGTTTTCGTGGTGCTTGACGATGATCAGCACACAGGTGGCTGTTATCAACGTCAAGATCATGGAGTCGTGACCCCATGCATAGATGCTGTAAACCAGAAATGGAAAGGAAGCGACGGCGAGAATCGAGCCCAGCGACACGTAACGAAAGATGACTACTACTGCGATAAAAATGGCGGCCGCTATCAGCACCGCGGTAGGAGCCAATATAGAGAACGATCCCAGCCCGGTGGCGACTCCCTTGCCCCCGCGAAATTTCAGCCATACGGGGAACATGTGACCGAGAACAGCAAACAAGGCCGCAAGTGCCATGGGTAGAAAAGGCAGAACGTCGAAGAACCCCGTTCGAAATCCTTGCTGAATCCAAAAGAAATATGACAAGACCGCGGCGGTAGTTCCTTTCACCGCATCCAGCAGCAAAGTCACGACTCCCAGCACTGGTGATTTGCGGGAAACGTTCGTCGCCCCGATATTTCCGCTGCCGCTCTTGCGCACATCCTCTCCCCGGAATATGCGTACCAGCAGGTAGCCGAAGGGAATCGATCCCAGAAGGTAGCTGACACCGGCGATCAAGAACAATGTGCTCATCAAGAACGAACCGCGTTATCTCAGCTTGAATCCCGCGAGCTTCGTATATTTCGAGCCGCCCGGCGCAAGTTGGCTCTGATACAGAAAAAACTCACGGGCGGTCATGGTACCAAACTCCGGCGTCGGCAAGGCCGCCAGTTTTTCCTGCAGGCGCTGAAAGCTGCGGTTCGGACCATCGCCGGCCTGCGTCCGCGGCGAGCCAGAGCCGCCTTTGCTCCGCGCCAGCGTGAGGTGCGCATTGAAAGCATGCTCCTCCTTCGGGATCTTGAGCTCTGCCAGCTTTGTGTCCACAGCCGCGGCAAGGGAAGTTAGCTCAGGCCCCGCCTCAATTCCTAGCCAGAACACTCGCGGCGCGCGCGCCCCGGGAAAGAATCCATAGCCTTGAAAGTTCAGCTGAAGCGCACCCGCCTCAATTGTTTGCAAGGCCTCCGTGACATTCCTGACCGCTTCTTCGGGTTGTTCTCCGATGAATTTGAGAGTGACGTGCAGCGTCTCAGGCCGCGCCCATCGGGCCTCCGGAGCAAAGGGACGCACGCCATCAAGCAATCGGGCAACCTGGCGGCGGATGTTGTCGTCGATATCGAGCGCTACAAAAAGGCGCATAACAGAAGCTCTTAGCTGTTAGCTTTTAGCCCTTAGCTTGAACCGTTTAAGAAGAGGGAGTTCCAAGCTAAAGGCTAAGAGCTTAAGAGCTAAGAGCTCCCTTCACATCAACTTTTTCCGCACCATATCAAGCGCCAGCGTGCTCGCGAACCAGCGGATGCGATTGCGATCTCCGGGAAAATTGCGCTCGATCACTTCGGTCCCGCTGTCGCTGGCCAATGCGTGATACACCAGTCCCACGGGCTTGTCTGGGGTTCCGCCGGTAGGCCCGGCAACGCCGGTAATGCCAACGCCCAGAGTTGCCTCGCACCGGTACCGAATGCCTTCGGCCAATGCGGCTGCCACTTCGCGGCTTACTGCGCCATGACGCTCGATCATGTCGGCGGGCACTCCCGCAAGTTCGGTCTTCATCGCGTTGGCGTAAACGATCGCGCCCCCGGCAAAGTAACGCGAACTGCCACTGACCGAAGTCAGCCTCTCGCCGAGCAAACCGCCGGTACACGATTCGGCGACGGCCAGCGTGGCGCCGCGCATCTGGAGCCAGTAGCCTACGATCTGCTCGAGCGACTGGCCGTCCCGTGAATACACAGCGTCGTCGAGTTCCTCTTCAACCGCGTCAGCGGCTTCATCCACCCGCGCCTGAGCCGCCTCCATGGTTTCCGCGCGCGATTTGAAATGCAACTGAACTTCTCCCGCGCCTGCCAAAATTGTAGTCTGCACCTCGCTGAATCTCTTGTAGATTGGAGCCACTCGCGCATCGACGTGCGATTCGCCCAACATGGCAACTTTCAACACCCGCGTCGCCAGAAATGCCGGCGGCAACTTCGCGCGTAACCGCTCGCGGCACTCCGCTTCGAACAAAGCCTTGAGTTCGTGAGGAGGCCCCGGTAAAAGGATGACGATTCGCTCACGCCCGTCGAATTTACCGCTCATCCATTGCCCCGGTGCGGTCCCGTTGGCGTTAGGCAATACCACCGCTCCTTCGAGCACGTCGGCCTGCTTGGCATTGTTGGGGGACATTTTCCAGCCGCGAGCGGCAAAACGCTGCTCGATGCCGGCGAGAACTTCCGGGTCACGCTTCAAGGGAACACCCAGGGCCTCAGCCACCGCTTCGCGGGTGAGGTCATCCTCCGTGGGGCCGAGACCACCGCTAAAAATGACGATCTCGGACCGGAACAGGGCATGTTGCGCGGCCGTAACCAGGCGGCCGAAATCGTCTCCGACCACGCTCTTGAAAATTACCTCAACTCCAAGTTGGTTGATCTGCTCAGTCAGGTAGAGAGAATTTGTATCCATGCGGAAGGGCGTCAGCAGTTCGGAGCCAACCGCGATGATCTCGGCGTTCACCGCTAGAAGTGTAAATGAAAAGCGCCGGAAGCCGTGAAAGCATTCAGGGCGCGGCGTTCATCAGTCTGGACGGAACCGTAGGAACTGAATGCTGAGTGCTTCTTGCTGCTGATTTACTCCGGCAGCAGCGGCAATCCTTGGATGTTCCAGGAAAGATGGTGCACCGCGTCGGTGGTGGCCAGAATCACGCTTTGTCCCGGCGCAAAGGCCAATCCTACGAGGCCGTGGCCGGAGACTTCCAAACTGGCCTTGCCTTCGGGCGTGATCTTGACGATACCGCGCTTGCCGGAGAGCGAGGCCGCAACGTAGAGGTTGCCGACTGAGTCAAAAGCCAGGCCCTGCGGGCGTCCCAGGCCGCGGAAGAACTTGTGCACCGTACCTTGCGGATCAATTCTGTGGACGCAATCAAAGCTGGAGGTGGTAGGTCCGGTCACAAACAAGTCGCCTTGGGGCCCGAACGCGAGGTGGTACGCCGAAACGCTCGGCTCCAAAGTGGCGAACACGAACACCTGCTGGTCGCGCGCAATTTTGAAAATGGTACCGCTGCGGTCGCCCACATAAAGATTCTGATTTCGATCAAACGCAATGCCTGTCGCGATCCCCATACCCTCGGCATACGTAGTCATGGTTCCGTTTGGTGCCACGCGATAGACAGCACCATCATGGCGAGAGGAAACATACATCTGCCCCTGGCGATCGAAGGCAATTGCGGTTGCGTTCATCATCTCTGCCACGAACGGCTTCACCGTGTAATTGGTGTCGATCTTAAAGATCGCGACCTGAACCTTCTGGCCGCGTGAACCGGAGAAGGTCGCGTAAATATTGCCGTGAGCGTCCAGTGCCGGACTGGTTACCGGATGCAGGTTCTCAGCGATGGGTATGGCTACCCTGACGGTGTGCGAGTTGCTGACGTGCCCATCGGTTGCCACCACCACGGGCCCCGAGCTCGCGCCCTCGGGCACGCGGGCAACCAGAAACGAGTCGGAACTGATGACCACTCCGCCTTCCACGTCGCCAAACTGCACGCGCGGACGCTGCCACTGCTGCGGACGCAATCCCGATCCCGCGATGCGGACTTCGCCTCCGGCCAGCGCCAATACTGGCGATACGGACTCGATGTGCGGTCCGCCATTCACGTTCTTCTTGCCCAGAATACGATCGGAAAAGCCCATGAGGATAACACTCGCACTACTTTAGAAGACCAAAGTGCAGAAAGAGATGCATAACTACCAGAGCGTACAGACCGGCGGCGATGTCGTCCAGCACGATCCCGGCGCCTTCCGGAATCGCCTCTAATTGTCGCACCGGCGGCGGCTTCACGATGTCGAAGACACGAAAAAGTATAAAGCCGGCCAGAAAAGATTGCCACGCGAGGGGAACGCCGATCAGGGCGACCAGTTGACCCGCGACCTCATCAATCACCACAAATTGCGGATCTTTCGCTCCGGCGCCGCGCGCGACCTGAGTGGCAGCGGGAATGCCGATCAGGGTGACGACTACCGCGAAGGCGATGGCCGCCGGGGTTCGCAACTCTGGCGCAAGGCCATGGGCCAGCCCCGCCCACAACAGCACTGTCGCCAGCGATCCCCACGTTCCCGGTCCGGGCCGCAGACGTCCTATTCCGAAAAAGGTGGCAACTAGTGTGGCCCATCGCGGCGTTGCGCGGGGCGCCTCCGCCACAGCGGGCGGGACGCTGGCGCTACGGTCGCCCTCGGACACGTCTTTCACAAGTCTTCTTCCCGATCTTCGCGGGTGTTTTCTCGAATCTGCTCGTCAGCGTCTTCAACCGGCGATGGGATCACGTACGCGCCGCTTGCCCACTTTCCCAGATCGATAGTGCGGCAACGGTCGCTGCAAAACGGGAACTCAGAGTCGCCGCTTTTCACGGCCTTCTTGCAGATCGGGCAACGAAGTTTAAGAGTGCGCTTGCGAGGCATGGTCAGAGGATGTTGCTGGTGCTTGGCGAATCGCACGAAACTTCAATAAGCACTTACAGAATCTTCGCTACCAAATCATAGTCATGCGTTTCGGTGATCTGGCAACGGTAAAATTCTCCCGGCTGGGGTGTTATCTCTTCCGGAAAATCGTTAACGAAGACCTTACCGTCAATTTCGGGTGCATGCATGGAGGTGCGGCCTTCCATAAGCAATTCAGTCTCTTCCGATGTTCCTTCCAGCAACAGGTCAAACTCCTGTCCCACGAGCGCCTTCTTTTTCTTCTTGCTGATCCGCTGCTGGATCGCCATCAGATGGTTACGTCTCTGCTCGATCTCACGAGGTGAAAGTTTCTTGTCCAATGCATATGCATCAGCCCCGTCTTGGTCGGAGTAGGAAAAAGTTCCCATCCAATCAAACTGAGCCTCGCGCACGAACTCGCACAGTTCTTCAAATTCGCTCTCGGTCTCTCCGGGGAAACCCACGATAAACGATGTGCGTAACGTCAGATCAGGAATTTCGCGCCGCATTTTGTCGATCGACCGCAAAAATACGTCCGCTCCTCCGCCGCGCTTCATTCGTTTCAGCACGGTCGCAGATGCATGCTGTAGCGGCACGTCCATGTAGGAGCAGATCTTCTCGTGCGTTCCAATCGTTTCCAAAAGCTTGCCGGTGATCTTATTGGGGTAGGCGTAGAGGAAACGAATCCAGCGCAGATCGTCAATCTGAGCCAACTTCTCAAGCAAGAGCGCCAGACCGTCCTTTAGACCGAAATCTTCTCCGTAGCACGTGGTATCCTGCCCGATCAGGGTGATCTCCCGCACGCCGGCCTGCGCCAGCCGTTCGGCTTCAGCTACTACCGACTCGAAGCGCCGCGAGCGAAACTTCCCCCGCAACTGCGGAATAATACAAAACGTGCAAGGATGATCACAGCCCTCCGCGATCTTAATGTAAGCCGTGGATTTTGGCGTGGCCAGGATCCGCGGTGTTTCGTCGTCATACAAGTAATTGGGAAGGTCCGCGATTGCCCCGTCCCATTGGCTGCGGGAGAACCGTCCTTGCACCGCACGAGCATCGCCCTCAGGACGCGAAGGCAAGACCACAAATGGAGAATCCTGTTGCAACGGCCCGGGAGCAAGACCCGCCGCCGCCAGTATGTTCTGTAATTCTCCGGTGCCAACCACGGCATCCACTTCCGGAATGCGCGTACGGATTTCGTCGCGATAACGCTCGACCAGGCATCCCGCCACGATCAGCTTTTTCGCCTGCCCCGAGGTTTTATGCTCGGCCATCTCCAGAATGGTGTTGACCGATTCCTGCTGGGCGCTCTCGATGAACGAACAGGTATTGACCACAATCACGTCGGCGTCCTCGGCTCGGGTCGAAATTTCGGCCCCAGCTCGCGCCAGTAGTCCCATCATCACTTCGCTGTCAACCAGATTTTTGGGACAACCCAGGCTGACGAAGCCGATTTTCTGAGGGCGCGGCAGCGCATTGTCTTCCGCGACTGGCAAAGCGGTTTTTCCGTTGGGACGTGGCACAGTGAGGCTCTTCGAAGGCATGCAATCTCACTATTTTAGCATTCTTCCCTCCCTAAGCCTCGGGCCACTCAAGGCCAGCCTACCCGGTCGTATAGCAGCGGCACCACGAAAGACAGCTAGCCTGTGGATCAAAATTTTATGCTTCATGCTACGCTAGACATAACCAAACAGAAGCAGCTATCCCGCATCCTGGAGGGGAAATGTCTGGGAAACAGGCCGTACTCGCAGTCCTGATCACAGCGGTGTCTATCCTGGCAGCCTCCGCAGCGGCCCAGGACGAGAAAAACGAAATAACCGGCATCATCGGCCGCACCTTCATCAGCGACCAGGGAATTCACGGGCCAAACGCACCGACCATCAATCCTTTTGTGCGATCGGGCAAAGGGCTCACTTTCGAAGTCAACTTCAGCCGCTACCTTTTGGGTACCGACATTTATTCCGTTTCGGTCGAAGTGCCCGCTGTGTTCAACCTGGATGAGGACCTCGGTTCCGGTGGCGACGTCGTTCCCGAGGGTTATAAGCAGATATTCGTCACTCCGGCGGTGCGCGTGAATCTGTTTCCCGCGACCCGGGTTACCCCCTGGGTGAGCTTCGGCGGAGGGTTTGCGCATTTCACCGAGAGCAAGAATCTCAACTACTCCGGCGTCAATCCGGGAGGCTCATCCACCTCTGGCGTCGTTCAAGGCGGGTTGGGCTTGGACGTGAGTCCCTTCCAGAAGCGTTTCAGTCGCTTCAGCTTTCGCGGCGAGGTTCGCGACTTCTATTCCGGTACTCCTAGCCTTCCCTTGGCGAACACGGGCAAGACTCGCCAGCACAATTATTTTGTTGGTGGCGGCGTGATCTGGCATTTCTAGCTCGTCCAAAACCGAAGAGTTGTTCCCGGCAGACTGAGAGGTGGATGTATCGCGCCTACTTCTTAGCAGCCAATTCCACTTCGTCATATAACTCTGGCAATCGCTGCGCAGCATCGGAAGAGTCTCCGAATCGAGCTGATTCGTAGGCGTCAGTGAATCGGCTCACCTGCGTCCGCAGTTGTCCATCTTCAATCACCCGCACAAATTCCTGCGCGGTCTGCGCCGCGGATTTCTTCACTCCACGCCTGGCAAGATAGCGAGCCATCCGTTCGTACCACATAGCCGCTGCCTCCACCGGCGACCGTTCGGGGTGCGCCTGCAATCTCCTCACACGAATCATTCGGATGATCCGCCCGACATTACCAAGCAGCAGCGAGAGCACCGCGATTCCTGCGCCTCCTCCGAGCCACCGTACCGGCGCTCGCTCTGCGTCCCGCTGCCTGCGTCGCGCTAAATCCAGCAGTCGCGTGTAGCGCCGCTGTGCCCAGATGCGCATCCGTTCCCATGAAGTGCGCGTCCCGCTCAGCGCCGCTTGTCCGAGAACGTACTGGTGCGAAGAGTCATAACTTACGACCCACTCCCGCCAGAACGACTGCGCTGCATCCAGATAAAGCAGGGCCCGGTCCCAACCCTCCGGAGTAGCGACGTCTCCACCCGGAGTAGGATCAAATGTGATCCAGCCGTTGCCCGGAAAGTACGCTTCCACCCACGAATGCGCATTCTTGGCCCGGATCACGTAGTTACCGGTGAGATCGTTGAATTCATCGCTGCGAAAGCCGTTCACCACCCGCGCGGGAATGTGGAGGGTGCGCAGCATCACAGCCATCGAAGACGCAAAATATTCGCAGTGCCCTTGCTTGCGCTCGAACAGAAAGTTCGCCAGAGGATCGCCGACCGGGGAGCTAAGCAACTGCAGCGTATATCCGTAGTGCCCCTTCAGGTAGCTTTCCAGCGCGACAGCCTTGTCGTAGTTGTTGGAAGCAGAACCGGCGATCTGAACCGCCAACCGTGGAATTCGGGGATCGAGTGCCGGCGGAGGTCGCAGGTAAGCCGCTACGAACTGCGGAAGCGAATCGCCCGCCGACCGAAGCTGTGCAGGAGA
>Ga0210400_10005478_pt1 | contig 10768 bp, 10 predicted proteins | sample IncBWH26MmetaG_FD_155456 | JGI IMG/M metagenome (GOLD analysis project Ga0210400, IMG submission 155456) | Forest soil microbial communities from Barre Woods Harvard Forest LTER site, Petersham, Massachusetts, United States - Inc-BW-H-26-M | ecosystem: Environmental > Terrestrial > Soil >... | reverse complement strand
TGAAGCGCATCCGCTCTTGCGACGGCGGACCTTCCGCAATCCCTGAACACCACACCCAATCAACCCGTCGTTCTTGACGAAGAGGAAATGGTTGACGTGAGTCTTGCTACATTCCACGTCTTCGACAAGGAAAACGGCACCGGCGGCTTCACGCGGCTAGCGATGGGCGCCGGCGGCTGCGGCTGCGGAGGTCGTGGTTGTGGATGTCGCGGTTTCGGTGAAAGTAGCGGAAGTAGTGGAAGTGGAAGTAGTGGTGGACGTCGCGGTGGTGGTGGCGGCTGCTGCGCATCGTGGGGCAGCTGCCGTCATTGTTGAGTGGATGCGATTTTTGGCGCATGTCCGAAGTACGGGTTGAGTAGTCATCGCGCGTTAGGGTCAGTCGAAGCGCTTCCGGTTTTCATTTGTCATAGGCAATGATCCCCGCGAGAATGCGGCTGCATCCTGGTTGATCCAATATCCGGCGAATTCTCGGCGATTTTTGTCAGCCCTGGCGCTGCAGGCAGTACGCCATTGGCCGGGCATAAGCACATCTAAGGTACATCATGCCGTGTGATTTTCGCCGACCGATATCGCGCAGATGCGCGACAGGTGCACATAGGGCAATCCGGTTTCCGCTGCCCAGACATTGAACTGCGCCTGCACCTTGGCAAGGTCGCCCTTCGACTTCACCTCGGCCGCGATATCGAGCCCTGCATCGCGCAGGCACGCCACCACGTCTTGCGACGTCACAAATCCGTCCCAGCCGACGAAGCGCAGGAACATCTGCCCGGTGTTGCCGCCAAGTCGGCTGCCGCGTTTGGCGAGCAGGTCGAGCAGGCCGATCTGGTCGGAAGAGGGCCATTGTGCCAGGAATTTGCCGAAGCTGCCATGTTCCCTCGCGATCTCCTGCACAAAGGCTGCATTCTCACGGACCGACTGAATCTTGGCGCCGTTCCGTACGATGCGCGTATCCGACAACAGGCCGTCCCAGAAATCGTCGGGCTGAAAGCTTAGCCTGGCAGGCCTGAAGGCGAGGAATGCCTTCTCGAAGCCGGGCCACTTTGTCTCGATCACGCTCCAGGCGAACCCCGCGGAAAACACGCGCTTGGTCATTTCGGAAAGCATGCGGTCGTCCGAAAGTTCTGCCACGGTCTTCATGTCTGGTTTCAACGGCAACAGCTTTTCCAGCCCTTTCGCACCGCCCTTGCGTTTCTCGGCCCTGGCGCGAATGGTTTTGAACGGAATTGTGCGGGATTTGGTGGGTGGGTTCGGCATGGAAGGCACCTCACGCCAGCGTCGCCAGCAACCCGGCCATCAGGCGGCCGCGTTCGGCGAGGCTGTCGACTTCGATATGTTCGTTGAGCGTATGCGCGTCGGCGCCGCGCACACCGAGCCCATCGAGGGTCGGGATCCCCATCGCGCCGGTGAAATTGCCGTCGGAGCCGCCGCCGGCGCTGCCGTGGGGAAGATCAATGCCCATCGCTTTCGCGACGTCGCGCGCTTTCTCATACAGCGCCATGGTTCCCGCATCGGGCTCCCACACCGGCCGCGTGACGCCGCGCGTGACGTTGAAGCTCACATTGTTGGCGGTGCCGGACAGCGCCAGCATGCGCTCGACGCCGCGATCGAGATCGGCCTGGCGCTTGGCCATGCTCAGCGCTTCACCGTGGCAGGTGGTGGCAACGCAATTGACCCATTGGCCGCCATGCACGATACCGACGCTGAAGGTGCAGTCCTCGCTCGTCATGGCGTCGATGGCGAGAATCTGGCGCGCCATCTCGCGAATGGCGGAGCGGCCCGAGGACAGCGTGGCGCCGGCATGGCTCGGTTTGCCCACGGCCTCCAGATTGAATCGCGCGATCGCATAACGCCCGGTAACGACGCCGTTGTTCGTCCGGCCCGGTTCCGGCACCAGTACATATTTGTTGCGTGCGGCTTCGGCTTCGATGATGTCTCGCGTCGAGGGCGTGCCGACCTCTTCGTCCGGCGTGAACAGCACCGTGATCGGCAGTGGCGTCGTGAAGGCGGCGCGCGCCAGTTGCCGGATCGCTTCCAGCGTCAGGTAATTGCCGCCCTTCATGTCGAAGATTCCGGGCCCGAAGCATTTGTTGCCGTCGCGCCGCCACTTCAATTTCTCCAGCGTGCCGACGGGGTGCACCGTATCGAGGTGTCCCGCGATCAGAATGCCGGGCTCGCCTTGCTTGGGATGCGCAAAGCGGGCGCGGACGCAGCCGGCAAAACCCTGCCGTCCGGCGATGCGTTCGATCGTCGCCCCCATGATCGCCATTTCGCGCGCGGCGATATCGAGCATGCGATTGACGGCATTGGCATCCCAGGTCGGGCTTTCGCATTCCACCCAGCCACGCAAACCCTCAAGCATGGCCTCGGAATCGAAGGGAAGGTTGGCGGGGTTCATTGGATGACTCTCACATTGGTGTTGTCTTTGGCGACCCGCTTACGAGAAACATCGGCGACGAATTTGTAAAGGGAAACATGAGCAGACAGCGCGCAGGCGCCAACCGACTATCCGATTGACGCGCAAGGCGCGCGGTGCAAGTCTTCCATAGCAAGTCTCAAATATTCAAGGGTTACAGCGTGTTAGTTCGCCTAAATAACGGACCATGTGCATAACGAACGACCGGTCTTTGACCGTTCACGTCAGGAGACATCCATGTTTCGCATCTCGCGTTGGAAACGTTCGAAGATCGTATCCAGGTTGGCATCGACCACAGCCCTGTCGGCGATTGCGCTTTCGGCGTCGCTGGCGATGTCTTCGCCGGCCGATGCCAAAACGATCACCGCGGTGATGCATTCCGATCTGCGCGTGATCGATCCCGGCATCACCACCGCCTATATCACCCGCGATCACGGCTACATGGTCTATGACACGCTGTTGGCGGAGGACGCCAATTTCAAGATCCAGCCGCAGATGGCCGACTGGAAAGTCTCCGATGACAAACTAACCTACACCTTCACGCTGCGCGACGGCCTGAAATGGCACGACGGCACGCCGGTCACCGCGGAAGATTGCGTGGCGTCGCTCAAGCGCTGGGGCAAGAACGACGGCATGGGCCAGAAGCTGATGGACTTTACCGCCAGCCTCGAGGCCACCGACGCGAAAACGATCACGCTGAAACTGAAAGAGCCCTACGGCTTGGTGCTGGAATCCATTGGGAAGCCCTCGTCGCTGGTGCCGTTCATGATGCCGAAGCGGCTGGCCGAAACGCCGCCCGGTCAGCAGATCAAGGAACAGATCGGATCGGGTCCCTTCAAATTCGTGCAGGCTGAATTCCAGCCTGGCGTGAAGGCGGTCTATGAGAAGAACAAGGATTATGTGCCGCGCAAGGAACCGCCAAGCTGGACCTCCGGCGGCAAGGTGGTGAAGGTCGATCGCGTGGAATGGATCACGATGGCGGACGCGCAGACCGCGGTGAACGCGCTGCAATCGGGCGACATCGATTTCATGGAAAATCCGTCGTGGGATATTCTGCCGGTGCTGTCAGCCAATCCCGACCTGAAACTGGAAACCCTGAACAAGCTCGGCTACCAGACGCTCGGGCGAATGAACTTCCTTTATCCGCCCTTCGACAACGTAAAAGTTCGCCGCGCCGCCTTTCTGGCGATGAACCAGAAGGACGTGATGGACGCGCTGGTCGGCAATCCCGAATATTACCGGGTATGCGGCGCAATCTTCGTCTGCGGCACGCCGCTGGCTTCCGATGTCGGCGCGGAATCGCTGGTGAAGGGCAACGGCATGGCGGAAGCGAGAAAGCTGCTTGCCGAATCCGGTTATGACGGCACGCCGGTCGTGCTGATGGCGCCCGGCGATGTCTTGACGCTGAAGGCGCAGCCGATCGTCGCGGCGCAATTGCTGCGCGACGCCGGTTTCAAGGTCGATGTACAGGCCACCGACTGGCAGACCGTGGTCACCCGCCGTGCCAGCCAGAAGCCGCCGAAGGAGGGCGGCTGGAACATCTTCTTCACCAATTGGGTGGGCGCCGACGTGGTCAATCCCGTCGTCAACGTATCGGTCGGCGGCCGCGGGAAGAATGGCGGCTGGTTCGGATGGGCCGAAGACGCCAAGGTGGAAGGGCTGCGCGACGCCTTCGCGCGCGCGGGCTCGCCCGAAGAGCAGAAGAAGATCGCGGACGAGGTCCAGAAGGAAAACTATGATCAGGTGATCTATATCCCGCTCGGGCAGTTCCTGATCCCCAGCGCGTGGCGTAAATCGCTCACCGGCGTGCTCGACGGTCCGGCCACGCCGATCTTCTGGAACATCGACAAGTCGGAGTAGGGACTTGCGGCGTCATATCGCGCTGCAACCTATCCCCTTGTCTAAAGCGTGAGAGACGGCGCCGCCGCGGCGGTGCCCCGACGAGCGACCGGCGGGCCGCAAAATCGCCTTCAAATTTGCTGACTGATAGTGGTTAGTTCAGCTATCCTGCAACCCGGCCCCCGTTGGCAGGGCCGAGTGCGGTTCCGGGGCCCTCTCCAGGAAGGTTGCTAAGATGCTTCTCGCAAGCCGGTTTGCTGCTGCCGCGACGGTCTTGTTCCTTTTCGTAACAATGGAGTCTCCGGCCAAAGCGGCGTCGGACAGCTGCGGGGACGCGGCTGGACTCACGGTCTTGCCCTCACCGGTGGCGCCGTGGAAGGGCGCACCGTTGCGCGTCATGGTCGTCACCGAGAAGCCGCTACAGGGCGCGCTCTCGCTGATCGCGCCCGATGGACGGGTCGCGGCCAGGTCGGCGGACCGGCACGGCGCCGCGCCGTATTCCTGGTTCGCCGAGGTTGCCGAACCGGCTGCAGGCACCTGGCACGCGACACTGGCGCTGGACCACCCGACGGCCGAATGCAGCGCGATTACCCGCGATATCACCGTGAGCGCGGGCAAACCGGCCCCGTTGCCGACGCCGTCGGGAGCCTTCTGGCAGGTACGCAATAGCTGGAACAGCACAACCGAGGCGCTGTTTTCGGCGTGGATCGAGAAGCTGTTCGACGCGCCCCCCGATCAGGATCTGTCCTGGAAGGCATGGCACGAAGTGCTGCGCGACCAATCGCGCAACTTCCTGTTCAACTATCTGGGTCGCGGCGAAGACAATGCGAAGACGGGCCTTCGCCCCGACTGCGCCGATTTCGTTTACTTCCTGCGCGCCTATTTCGCCTACAAGATGGGGCTACCGTTCGGCTATTCGAATTGCTCGCGCGGCATCGGCGGCAGGCCGCCCAAGTGCTACCAGTGGTTCGACATGGAGCATCCCGAGTTCACGCGTCCACCGCCGCCGCCCGAACAGGAAGTCGCATCGGTTACCCCGGCCGCCGCTACGCCACCAGCGCCAACGCCGACGCTACTGGGGTTGTTTGCCAACCAGCCGCAGCCCGCCGCAGCACCGCCGTCTGCTACTCCGCTGGCGCCGAAGCCGCCGAAGCGCCCGACCACGTTCGGCGAATATCTGCGGGATGTCGGTGACGTCGTGCATAGCGGCACGGTGCGCGTCGCGGGAAGCGACGACAGCACCGATTTTTACACCGTTGCGCTGACGCGACAGTCGCTGCGCCCTGGCGCCGTGTATGCCGATCCCTATGGCCACGTGCTGATGCTGGTGCATCTCGTACCGGAATCGAACGGCACGCCCGGTGTCTTCCTTGCTGTCGACGCCGAGCCCGACGGATCGATCACGCGAAAGCGTTTCTGGCGCGGCAATTTCCTGTTCGTGCACGATCCCGCGCTCGGCAGCCCCGGCTTCAAGCATTTCCGGCCGATCGTGCGTGACGGCAAGAACGGCCCGTTGCGGCGGCTGGCCAACGCCGAAATCGCCAAAAATCCAGGTTACGGCGACTTTTCGCTCGACCAGTCCCAGATGAGCGCCGAGGATTTTTACGATCGCATGGATGACGTGATGTCGCCCGAGCCGCTCGATCCGGTGAAGGCGATGACAGACGCCATCGCGAGCCTCAACGAGCAGGTGAAGACGCGGGTCACCTCGATCGAAAACGGACGCAAATATCAGGAAAAGCAGGCCGGCGAGACTGCGATGCCGAACGGCCCCTCGATCTTCGAGACCACGGGAGCCTGGGAAGACTACTCCACACCAGCGCGCGATTTCCGTCTGCTGGTCGCGATCGATGTGGTGCGGGGATTTCCCGAGCGCGTCGTGCGGCGCGCGGCGCGCTACGCGATACCGAGTGGCAAGAGCGTCCAGGACGTGAAAAGCGAGTTGCAGGGCGTGCTCGCCGCCGAACTTGCCTCGCGCAAGATATCCTATACGCGCAGCGATGGTTCGCAGTGGACGCTGTCGCTGAAGGACGTCATCGATCGCGGCGCGGATTTCGAGATGGCCTACAACCCGAACGATTGCGTCGAGTTGCGGTGGGGCGCGCAGGAAAGCAGCGAAGAGGCATCGACCTGCAAGCGGCACGCGCCACCGGCGCAGCGCGCGAAGATGTCGTCCGAATATCGGACCTGGTTCCGCGAGCGGCGCTGGCCGACGCACACGTAGACGACGCCGGTCAAACCGGAGCGAGGGCTCGCGCGGCTGACCCGATCAGCAGTGGCTGCTGCGAGGCAATTCCGGCCCGTCATTCAGGATTGGAGGACCGCTGGGGGCGGAGGGCTTGGTGAAAGGACGCGAATCCTTGACGGTTTCGCGCTCGGTGGCGGTGCGCTGATCGCCATGATTTTCGCTGGCCATGCCGTCTTGCTCCATTTGTTGCAGGACAACATCTTTCGCGCCGCGAAGTTCCTCCGCGTTGAAGTTCCCTTGGCTTTTTGTCATCTCGAACGGGCCGCGCGCCGCGCTGCCGCTCGATGGTCGGCAGCGTCATTTCGGTGAATTGCGAGCGCTTTGCCTCGGCGAAGCTTTGCGCATGTGCCGTTTGTGTTTGAGCGGTCTTGACAAACATGTAAGCTATGACTTACCGTTAGTTATGGCTTACGGAAGTGCGCTTGCGGTTCTTGCCGATCCGACACGGCGGAAGGTGTTCGAACGCCTGAGGCAAGGGCCGCGTGCGGTCAACGTTCTCGCGGCGGGAATGCCGGTTTCGCGCCCGGCAGTGTCGCAGCATCTCAAGGCATTGAAGGATGCCGGTCTCGTCGAGGAACGCAGCGAAGGGGTGCGCCGGATCTATTCGCTGCGGCGGGAGGGTCTGATGGAATTGCGCGAGTGGCTGGACAGTTTTTGGGGCGATGCGTTGGAAGCGTTCAGGCTCGAGGCCGAGAAATCCCACAGGGCAAAAGGAAGCAAGTGAATGAATGAAACGGCCGTCATCGCGCCGGTGCGCAAGATTGTTCGCGTCAAGGCACCGATCGGGCACGCCTTTGAGGTGTTCACCAGCGGGCTGACACGCTGGTGGCCCTACGATTATGGCGTCGGCAAGAAACCCATTCAGAAGGTTCTGATGGAGCCGCGGCTTGGCGGTCGCTGGCTCGAGATCTCGGAAGACGGCACTGAAACCGGCGTGGCGACCATTACGGTCTGGGAGCCGCCGCATCGTCTGGTGATGCTCTGGCATGTCAACGCGCAGTGGAAACCAGACCTCGCGATGAAATCAGAAGTCGACATACGCTTTAGCGCCGAGGCGCCGGACATGACGCGCGTCGAACTCGTGCACCACAAGTTCGAGACCATGGGCGCGGAAGCCGGCGCGTCGTTGCGCAGGGATGTCGACGGCGGTTGGCCCGGTCTGATCGAGCGCTTTGCGAAGGAAGCCGAGCGTAAAACTGAGGACGAGAAGCAGTAATTTGTAATTGAGGAGATCATCATGTCGGAATTCATCGTTCATTCCATTCCCGGCAGTCCGTTCGGGCGCACGGTTATGGCTGCTCTGGAAGAGAAGGGCGTATCCTGGCGGCTTTCGCCGGTGGCGCCTGGCACCATGCGATCACCCGAACATCTTTCCCATCATGCCTTTGGCCGGGTGCCGGTGCTCAAGCATGATGATTTCAGCCTTTACGAAACCCAGGCCATCCTGCGCTATGTCGACCGGATTCTGCCGACGCCTCCGCTGACGCCGTCCGACAGCCGGCGTGCGGCGCGCATGGACCAGGTGATGAATATCAACGACTGGTACCTTTTCCATGGTGTCGGCAATGTCATCATCTTTCACCGCGTGATCGGACCGCAACTCATGGGGCTTGCACCCGATGAGGCGGCAATCGAAGCCGCGATGCCAAAGGCGCGCACGGTGTTCACCGAACTGGCGCGGCTTCTGGGCGATCAGCCTTTCTTCACCGGCAACGATTTATCGCTTGCGGATATCCTGGTCGCTCCGGGCATGTCCTTCTTCACGGCGACGCCGGAATGGGCCGAACTCGGCGCGCCGCATGCGAACCTCGTCGCATGGCTGGCGCGAATGGAATCGCGCCCGAGCATGAAGGCCACCACCTGGGAGCGGGTGTCGGAGTTGGCCAAAGCGGCGTAGTCGCCCGCTCACTGCCGGTAGCGCGTGCTGACGTAGGCGCTCAGTCCCTCTCCGACGAAGCCGCCAGCGCCGTTGGCGGCAACGAAGTAGCGCGCGTTGGTGATGTTTTCGACATTCAACGCAACGCCCCAATTGGCGTTCTCCCAAGAACGAACAACGCTCTGGCGTTGCTATTCCGCAAGGTATAGTCGCGCGAGATTTGAGGGCTTCCAAACTGCGTGAGTTCGAAAAGGCACGTCGTTGTTGAAGATCGATTTGACGCAATCGAACTTGCGCCGAGCCTTTTTTGTTTTTCGAATCCAGAGCAACGTGTCGCCCGCGAGAATGGCTCGAAAGCGTTAGAGCCTCACATGATGTCGGCAATTTGCTTTTGCGTCTTGGAGACTGGCGTTAGCTCAAGCGCTCCGCACTTCGATCTCAATCTTGGCTGCTCAAGACCGATCGGATCTTCGCCGCTGAAAAATCAGCGAGACGTGATGCGATCGCGACTGACTTTCTCTCCGCTAAAAATGCAAGGGCGCGACGTCCGTTCAGGCGCTTTCATTGGCGTGCGACACCGTTGCTGAGAATGGGTACATCAGTAGAGCGCCGGCCGATGCGATTGTACTCGATCGCTGCAGGTCGGCCGGCGCGAACCCCTGCCACGCCATCGCCAACCAACCACCCGCTGCGATTGGTGCTGGACGACGTAGTTTCAGAGAAAGTACAGTTTGCGAGGACAGCAACGCTGCTCCAAACGCCGGCACGTGGGCTGCTGCATAACCTCGCCAGTACTCGTCTTAGCGAGGCATAGTCATGAGGTGCTAAAGACAATGCTTGCTATAATGGAACGGCAAGACTTGCTGATAGCGCTGGAATTCGTAGAGATTGAAGAACGCATCGCAAGGCTGACGGTGCTCGTGCAGGAATTAAGAGCCAAGGGTGAGCAGCACGGAGCTATCGAGCCAACCGTTCGCCTAGGTAACTGCATTTCTGTCGCGCGGCCGACTTGAAAGCGATCGAAACGCATAGCAAATCGAGTTCTGTCAGGATGGTCCTTAGCACGGCCCGGCAGGCGAATATTCTGACCGTTCAGCTGTTTCAGTGCATCTAAACGATCGTGACGAGCTTCAGTGGAATCGGATCGTTGGCTCGCGCCCGTATCAACGAGCCCGCGTCCGCAAAATTCGAAAGTTGCGTTGCCTGCACGCTGAGACATCACGTTAGGCCAGGATCCAGGCCTTACGGGCGCCAGGTCACCAACCTCCGTTCCAGAACTTCGATAGCATAGAAGAGCACGACACTAATAACCGTGAGAAGGATGATCGCAGCAAACGCCAAAGGGGTCTGCGACTGGGCCGTCGACATCAGGATCATGTAGCCCAAACCCTCCTGCGCCGCTACAAACTCACCGATGACCGCGCCGATCACCGCAAACGTAATGGCAACCTTGCAGCCGGTGAACAGGTGCGGCATTGCGACAGGCGCGCGTAGGCGGCGAAAGATCGCGAGCTTCGAAGCCCGGAGCGAGTACATGAGATCCAGCATAGGCTTCGGCACTGCCTCGAGCCCCGCCACGACATTCACCAAGATCGGAAAGAAGCACACCAGAATGACGATGACGATCTTCGGCCAGTTTCCGATTCCCAGCCACAGGATGACAAGTGGCGCAAGCGCCACCTTTGGTATCGACTGCAATCCGAGCAGGATCGGATAAAGCAGCCTGCGCGTCGTACTTGTGAACGCGATAATGACCGCGAGCGGTAGCGAGAGGAAAAGTGCCAACACGAATCCGATGATCGTTTCCTGTACCGTGATGTAGCTGTTGTAGAGCAGCTCCGGCGCCCAATCCTTCGCCATTACGATGATGGCGGTCGGCGCCGGGAGTATCCAGCCCGGAACGTCAAAGAGCCGCACACCGACTTCCCACAGGATCGTCAGCACTAAATAGATTAGTGGCGTGGTCGCCCGCTTCGAGACCGCTTTCCAGGGCAAGGTCGCCATGGCGTGTCAGTTCCGCTCGCGCGTGAAGATCAGGTCGCGCGCAATCTGTTTGATCTCCATGAAGCGTGGATGCTTGGCCGTGTTGACGTCGCGCGGGCGGGGCAGGTCGACTCTCATGTCCAGCCGGATGCGGCCGGGCCGATCCGACATAACGATGAGCCGATCGCCGAGCAGGATTGCTTCCTCTATATCGTGAGTGATGAGAAGTGCCGTGCGCCCCAGGTTCTGCCACAGCCGCGACAGTTCGAGCGAAAGCTCTTCGCGGGTCAGCGCATCAAGCGCGCCGAACGGCTCGTCGAGGAGCAGCAGTTGCGGATCGGCCAGAACGGCACGGCAAAAGGCGGCCCTCTGTTTCATGCCGCCGGACAGCATATGTGGCTTGTGCCCG
>Ga0210400_10005476_pt1 | contig 10771 bp, 11 predicted proteins | sample IncBWH26MmetaG_FD_155456 | JGI IMG/M metagenome (GOLD analysis project Ga0210400, IMG submission 155456) | Forest soil microbial communities from Barre Woods Harvard Forest LTER site, Petersham, Massachusetts, United States - Inc-BW-H-26-M | ecosystem: Environmental > Terrestrial > Soil >... | reverse complement strand
AGACTGCAACCGAACATAGTACCCGATGTGTTGTGTTCCCGCGACGGCGTCATCCTGAGAGCAGCCGTTTTTCAGGCGGAGTGAAGAGCCTGCCTGAGCGCAGTCGAAGGGATCTCCTGCTTGACCGCTGTGGAGCGCCACCCAAATGCTAGCTAGTGGCTGAATCAGACCACCACTAAACTGCCTTTTGTGGGCACTATTTGACTTCTCGTGTATAATTGTTTTCAGCTAAGTTTGACTCACAAGCAATTGAAGGTCGGTATCGCCAACCAGCGTCACCCCCTCACTAGCAGCGAATCTTCTCAGCACAATCCAATACAAAAAGAATAGGAATACCAACAATGGCAGAACAAGGAACAGTGAAGTGGTTTAACGACGCCAAGGGCTATGGCTTTATCAGCCGTCAGAATGGCGAAGACGTTTTCGTGCATTTCTCCGCAATTCAGGCCGGCGGCTTCCGCAGCCTGCAGGAGGGCCAAACCGTGCAGTTTGACGTGACTAAGGGCCCCAAGGGCTGGCAAGCAGAGAACGTCCAGGCTGTCTAATCGACCGCTTTCTGAAGTGCAACAAATGCCCGGTATCCGCGAGGATTCCGGGCATTCTTGCGTTCGCCTCGCGTGTTTACCGGGATGAGGTAAGGACATGATGGCTCCTTCGTGAGCCTCACAGGCTGTTCTCATCTCGAACTAACCAGAGGGCCGATTGCCCTTTCGACGCGATCCGCCCAGTTTCGGCACGAAGTTCCTTCCTAAGCTCAATTCACGAGCTGTCAGCAAGCCTCGCATTCTCGTTACCTCCGTCATCTGTGACCGCAGCTAAACCCAACATAAATTTGTAGTTCCGCCCAGTGTGCCCGGCGGCGGAGCTTCATGAGCGCTTCTGCGACACAAACTGCGCTAGTCAGGGATGAGTCCGGCCACCGCTCGTCCAGACCCGTGTCGCAGCCGCAGCGCGAATTCACACGGATTGCTCAGCTTGCCTTTTTCCTTGCCACGCGCCTGGTTTTTGCCGCTTTCTTACTACTGACATCGACGTATTGCCTGCTGGTCTACGTTCCTTTTACTTATTTCGGTTTCATTCACAATCCGCTGCTGGGCTGGCTGCCGGTTTTTGTGCGATGGCATGCCGCGATCTATGGCGCGCTACTGTGCAGCGTTGCCGCGACCCTGATTCCCGACCTTCGTCGCCCCAGCAGGCGCATCACTGTTGTAAGTTTCCTGGGGCTCAACTTTACCGCCTGCGCGTTTCTTGGTTTCTGGCCGGCACTCGAAACCCTGACACCGGGCGTCTCCAGTTATCTCTGTAGCCTCGTTTCACTCCTTCCTTTACTTTTCCTGGCGGCCATCGATTTGTCCGGATTGGCCGGAGAAAACCTCTGGAATCAGAAGGAACACGAGCCTCTTGGCCTGGCGAAGATCACTCTCGCCTCCGTAATCATTTCGTCTTCTTTCGCGGCGGTGAACGCCGGGCACGCGGTTCTCCAGGCCAAGACCCTTACGCAAGCAACTGCTCTTCGCGGCTTTGCAGTGAGTTTGTGCTTTCATGTGGTGATCCTGGGCGCGCTGGGACTAGCTTTTCAATGCATTGGGATCGCGAGTCGCACAGGGCGAAATCCCCGGCGGGCATACCTCGTGGGCCTGTACCTGTTGGCATGGCTGCTTTGCGCGCAAGCCTTGCGCACGATAGTTTTACCGGCGATTTCCTTCGAAGGACCGAGAGCCAACATCCTTGCTGCGGCCGTAGGATGCGCGATCTTATTGTGCGCCGCAATCGTTGATTTGAAACTGCGCCGTCGGCAAGCGAATGAATCCTCAGCCTCCCCAAAAGCAACCTGGCTGTGGCTTTTGCTTCTTCTGGGACTTCCTTTCGCCGCCTATGCGATTCCGGCTTTCGTTGGCGTCACCGACTGGGATTTTGTCCTTCAGCGCATCGCCGTCCTCATAACCTGGATGTTGGCTATATTCCTTATCAGCCGCATCAATTTTCGCCTGGGTCGAAAGGCCCTAGCCGTGATCGCGGTTGTGGCCGTTTTCGCCATCGCAGGGTTTGCCCGCTGCGCACAACTTGCGCTCTACAATCCGGATGCGCAGCCAGCGTTCACCGGCTTGCTCGATACTTATGCGGGCGCGGATGTTTCATTCAAAACTGCCTATAGCATCCTCGCTCATTCGGTCGACAATAACGCCTACGTCCCGTTCTATGACTTTCTCAAGCAGCACACGCATCTGGCGCGCGCCGTCGGACCGGCCAATGTTCCTCTAGTCGCGAACCTGCAACCTGTTCCCGGCGCAAAGCCGAACATCTTCCTTTTTGTGATCGACAGCCTTCGTCGCGATTACGTGTCTTCTTACAATTCCGCCGTCGATTTCACGCCTGAAATCGGCCGCTTTGCGCAAGACCAAGGCACCGTCGTTCTCCAGAATGCCTTCACTCGCTATGGCGGCACGGCGCTCTCCGAACCTGCCATCTGGGTTGGAGCGATGCAATTGCACAAGCAATACATCGATCCGTTCTACTCCATGAACAACCTGCAAAAACTGGTCGACGTTGACGGCTATCACAGCTACATCAGCGTCGATCCGATTTTGCGGACCATTCTGAAGCCATCTCCCACCATCACCGAACTGGAAAACGACACCACGTCCTGGGGAGAATTGGATTTTGTTCCGACGCTCAAGAAACTCGAAGCAGAAATCGCCGCTCGCCGCGATCAGGATAAGCCGATCTTCGCCTATAGCCAGCCTCAGAATGTGCACACGCTTACACTGGAACGTTCGCGCATGAAGGGCGGCCGAAAGGAAATCAGTATTCACGAACTGCGCCGCATGGATACAGCTTTCGGCGAGTTCGTGCGCTTCTTGCAGGAACAAGGCTTGTATGACAACAGCATCATCGTTCTGACCTCCGACCACGGCGACTCGTATGGCGAATTCGGCCGCTACGGTCACTCCAACTTTCTCTTCCCAGAAGTTGTTCGCATTCCCTTGATTATTCATTTGCCGCCACAGATGCACGAACAGCTGCTCTGGGATGAGCAGCAGCTTGCCTTCACCACAGACATCACTCCCAGCCTCTACTACCTCCTCGGCCATGGCCCGACCGTAAACAATGAGCTTTTCGGACGCCCGCTCTTTACTCATACGCAGCAGGAACAGTCCGAGTACCTGCGCCCTAACTATCTCATTGCTTGCAGCTACGCACCGGTCTACGGCATGCTCGGCAACAACGGCAAGACACTGTTCATTGTCGACGCGGTCAACCGCAAGAATTACTTTCTGGATCTGGCAAAGGACCCGCTAGGTACGCGTAACTACCTGACTCCGCGCTTGCGAGATGACAATGAAGCTCTGATCCGTCACGATCTCGGATTGATCGACGACCTTTATGGGCTGAAACCCTGAGTCGACCTGTCAAGGGGGCCGTCCTTCATTTCGTCGAATCATTTTTCTCCTTTTTATTCCCCATTTATTCCCCTTAAACGATGAGTTTTCGCCGATGTGCCGATTGTTTCCACCGCAATCGAGTGCTAGACTTTGAAAGTCTTCACCGCAAGCGTTCCATTCACTCGGCTGTGAGCGGGAGTAGTTCAGCGGTAGAACGCCAGCTTCCCAAGCTGGATGTCGCCGGTTCGATCCCGGTCTCCCGCTCCATTTTCTAAACAACTTAGAGCTTGACTCGATTCCGTAGGTCAGCATAAGGTCAGCACATGAAGATTCAGGAAGGCTACCTTACGGAGAAGTCCGGCGCGTGGATTGGTCACTTCAGCCGATGGGTTCTCGACAGCAGAACTGGCCAAAAGAAGCGTCAGCAGCGCGCATTCAGGATCGGCCCGGTATCGACTCTCACCAAAACGAAGGCCAACTCTAAGCTGCGAGAACGTATGGTTGAGGAACTTGGACTCACTGCCGACAGCCGCACTACGCTGGCAGGGTTCATAGAATCCCGCTGGAAACCGCTGCGCGAGGGTACGTGGCGGGATAGCACGAAGGCCACGAATGAAGAACTGCTGAAGGTTCTGACGGATAGATTCGGCACGACGGCGTTAGAGGACATCGACGGCGTGCATATGCAAGCATGGCTTAACGATCTGGCAAAGCTGAAATCCGGATCAGTAGTGCGTCACTGTCGCATCTTCCTCAAGTCAATCATGGCTGAAGCAGTCGAGCAGGGATACATTCGGAAGGACACAGCCCGATTGCTGCGAGTGCCAAGATTGCGGCCAGTTCTCCGCGCCTATCTGACGGAGGCGGAGATCAAGAGCATCCTCAAGCACACTAAATTTTTCCCGCGTGACTGCGCGCTGCTGAAGCTGATCCTCGTGACCGCAATGCGTCCAAGCGAATTGTTTGCGTTACGCTGGAAGTCTCTGAGCGCTGACTTCAGCACAGCGACACTGACCGAGACTGTATACCGTGGCGTTTTGCGCCCGTTCACGAAGACCACAGAGGAAGGCGATACACAATTTGTGACTCTGTTCATTCCGAAAGCTGTGGCGGATTCTCTGGCAGAGTGGCACTCCAACGCGGCGCGCAAGGGCGCGGATGACTTCATATTCGGAACAGAGTCCGGCGGGTACTGGTGGAAAGAGAATTACCAGCGCCGGGTGCTGAACCCGCTGGCCGACCGTGCGAAGGTTCAGCGTTTCAATTTCCAGATGCTACGGCGCTCAGTGGCAACACACGCGCAAGGTCTCGGCAGCCCGAAGGACCTAGCATCCATCATGCGACATCGAAAGCCTGAGACAGCGCAGATAAATTACGTTCAGATGATTGACGCATCGGTGCGAGAAGCGACCGAGAAGCTGGCGAAGGCGCTGCTGAAATAGGTTCACTTCGCCTAAGACGTACCAAGCACACGCAACACCTTGATCCTGTCGGAGTACATCAAGTACCCCGCATCGGTGAACTGGTACAGAAATCCAACACGAACCCTTAGCAAGCCATTCGCTACAAGCGTAGCGTAGCGCTGTTTGAAATCCTCGTATTCTTCCACCGATTCCTGCACGATACTTTGCCAATCGATATTCCCGTGCTCAAACAGACCCGCCAGCGCCAGTAGTACACGATCAGCAATCTTAATTTTCGGCATATAGCCTCCTGTTTTCTGAGATGCGAGAAGTCGCCGCAACGGGGTTGTTTACTCTTTTGGTTCCTGCCTTATACTCGGTGCATGAATGCAGCTAGTCCGAGCGACGTTTCAAACACGGCAGTCAGTTGGTTCCCTGTAGTCACACTAATCATCGGGTTCGCCATAAGCTCAGTTTCCGATTGGCTGAAATATCGGCGCGACAGTGAACGCGAGCGCGCGGCCAGAATAGAGACAAGGCGGGATCAGCGTTCCGAACAACGCAGGAACTTTCAACGTCAAACTCTTCTTGAGTTGCAGGAAGCCGTTCAGGATTTAGCACGCGCAAGCGGAGCCACGCATCATCATGATGAAATGGCATTCAGACAAACTGGGAGATGGCAGAGGGACCCCCTGAGTGAGGAATTAAACGATCAGTTTTTTCAGGCGAACCGACGTGTTCTATTGCTCGTCGTGAGAGTGCGGGACGAATCGCTTCGGTCTACTGTCCAGAGATTCAAAACGCTTACGAACCAGACAGCAACGTTCGAAAGAGGGAATAGCACGGATTCTGATTTGAGAGATGCCAGCAACGCTGCGTTGCAAGGCGCGGTAACTCTGATCGAGCAGATACACGAACGCATCGGAGAAATTCTCCGCACACTAGACGACGAGGAAGCGGAGACGTAGTTCACTTCTGAACTGATCCACGAGTCTTGACAGCGCCACGCATCGCGCCTACGCTCCCAGTCAGGGATGCCGATGTATCGGTACTGCGGAACCCCGCACCCCTGCAATCACCCGGCGCTCGGACGTCGCGACCGCACCAGCGCCGGGACTTTGACTGAGAGGCGTACGTTACACAACACCAACGCTAGTCCGATCAATGCAACGATGTTCAGACCGCGACTGACGCTCTTGACCAAATCAAGCATGAGCGAAACGATAAAAGTCAACACGGCATTCTCCTTCCAGCCATACTACCTAGATGCGTTAAGGTAGTACCAGATTCTTTTGGTACACACGGCTTGACACCCCTTTGAAGCAAGCCTACTATTCGCGATGTAATGCGCTTCCTCTACTCGACAGCCCCTACCCGGTATGGCAGGGGCTCTTTTCTGCGTATGTGGTTCTTTGCTCATAAATCTGCCGGTGTGTGTGTGCGCTAGGGGACTGACGTTAGTCTCTTTCAGAGATTATGGTGTTTGGTCGTGGCCAAAGCTACTGAACCGCCGAAGAACATCGGAGAGTTGATCGACCAGATCGACCATATCCGCGAAGAACTCCTCGCCATTCAGCACTCAATGGAGAAGATGGAACGCACCCCGCCAAACGGGCTCAGTCAGCCAAAATCAAAGTAGCCCACTCTTAAAACGTATAGTGTACATCTCCGAATCCGACCGTGATGCACTGGACGCCCTGCACACTCCCATAGAGAGTTCACAGACACCAGCGGCAAAGCAGGGACGGCACCAGAACCAAACGTAGACACCCGTAAGCCCTTAGCCTCGGTTTCCCACTGCAAGGCCGTCTCCGAGGCTCCTAGCCTGAAATGCTGCAACTAAGCCTCTAATCCCTCGAAACATCCCCTGAATTGACATCCTGAATAAGGCGCATCTCCCCGATGTCGCTGAGCACCGATCCCACCTAGACAACCATGTATCTACAACAATCCAATAATACTTAGCGGAACCATTCCCCAAACCATGCTTTCCCGTGGGCCGGGTAGAACTGCGCGCACTTGCGTAAGTACGAAAGGCTTCGTAGATGCCTACCAACGCCAAACCTCAGCATCTACGAAGACGTTCGTACGTGTCAGCAAAGGAAAATGCCCGAGCCTGTACTAGCACTAGGGCATTAGGAATTTGGCGGAGAGAGGGAGATTCGAACTCCCGATACCCGGTTAGGCATAACCGCTTTCAAGGCGGCCCGTTTCAGCCGACTCACGCATCTCTCCATTACCAGACTACCGAACAGCGACAGCGGTGTGAATGGCCCGAATGGCTTGTTACTTGTGCCGATGCTCCTTGATGACTTGCAGGACGTGTGTGAACGTCTTGATGACATCGCCGCAAGCTTTCACGCTATCCGGCGCAACAAACCGATCTTCGATGCTGGCACGAACGGCAGAATGGCACACACCTGCTCGGGTTATCATTTCCAAGCTCGCCTCAAGATCAAGCATCCGGCTATCGTCAATCGCACCTAGCTGCGACCGCACCAGCGCGTAGGATTCGAGCAGATCAACCATGTCCTGATCCGCCTTGCCCTTGTTGAAAGTCCGCATCTGATCGATCTGCCCGTCAATGTGGTCATCGTACGCAGAGTCCTGACCGTGAGCGGTGATGAATTGCATCAACACGAACGACTGACGCGCTACCAGTTCCGACACGCGCGGCGCTGGCTTCTGCTGAGCGACACCGGCACCGATCAGCATCATGACCACGGCCAGCAGTCGAGAGATCAGACCGACAGGACGCGCAGCGCGCTGCATGATCTCCGTCGCATCCCGGTCGCACTGACAGGTCCAATCGTCGTTAGAGCAGTACTGCTGGCCGCATCGCAGACACTCGCTCAACTCATCATCACCACAAGCGCGTCCGCACGTCGGACAGGAAAGCGCAACAGGGAAGGCCAACAGGTTAGCTGGCATACGTCACCGCCAATTCGCACGCCAGTGTTTCGAGCGAGAAGCGTTGCTGTTCACGTCGGATGTACTTGATTGCCAGCGTTTCGAGCGCGGTCTCATCGGCGCATGGACCGAGCAACGTCCGGCCGTCTTGTCGAGCGAGTGTGTATTCGACCGCCATGCCGTTGCGTGCCAGTCGGACGTTCAACATCGCGTATTCCGCTTCTGCTACCTGCAAAGTGTTGGTTCGCATCTCAGTTTTCCTCCGTTTTGGCTGTTGCGTTACTCGCTGAGATACGTTGCAACACTGTTGCCATTCCCTGAGGAATGGAAACATAACGACTTACGAGCTTAGTTTATCAATTAGTAACTAGCAACTTGCCAGTATATGGCGCTGAAAGTGACACATCGTGTCAGGTTGCACCTGCCCGAGCTTTCGACTGCCATTCGCCGCTAGGACTAGCTAGACGCTGGTAATCTGACAATGGGACTGTCGGTGCAAGGAATGGGTAGCTAAGGATTTAACACCGGAGGCGGTGGTAGGGCGCGACGGTAAAGCCAAGAGCCGCGCGGGTGCCGCGCATTTTCTAAGTCGCTCGGAGGGTGTCTACGCCGAGTTACGCTCAGTCCCAACTTGATAACGGTAGGGTAGAGTTTTTAACCTCACCCCCCCATCGGTTACTATTCGTATAGCACTTTTGTGCTGTTGCCTTTCGTGCCGGATAACGATATTCTAAAAGTAGGGGGAGTATGGACAGAGAGAAGTGGCAGAACATGAAAACGCCTCTGGAAGAAGTAATAGACGGCTGCAACGTGGGGCCAGAGGAGCTAGCAGAGGCAATCGAAGCTATACACAGAAAGAGAAAAGTAGTCATAGAAAAGGAAGAAAGGAAGGCACGGGCATACCGAGAAAGCACGTTACTGATTCAGCGGCAAATTGCCGCTAAGAAAGCGGGTGATAAAGCAGAGCGGGAGCGTATGGAACGCAAAGCGAAAGCAATCCTAGACGCTAAAGATGGGGAAATTCAGGCCGAAATTAAGACACTCGCTGAAAGGGTAGCGGCGAAGAAAATAAAGGACGCGGAACGCGAAGCAGAACGGAAAGCGGATGCCAAGGTCTTTGACGCTCGGCTAGTAGCTAAGAAAGCTGAAACGGCAAGGGAAGACAAAATACGACGGGAAGAAGCACACCGAGCGTCCAAGGTGAAAACCATCATCGAGCGGGTGAATAGAATCATGTCCGATGAGGACGCCATGTACTCCGATCTGAAAGCATTTCGCAATCCGAAGCTAGCTAACGATGGAGATAAAAAAGCGATTAAGAAAGCTCTGGATGCTGCCAGCGAACGGTGCGAGAACGCAAAGCTCTTGATTACCACAGGAGAGTTATGACGGCAACTGAATCGGCCTACGCATATGTACGCGTGAGCAGCAACGGACAGGCGCAAGAGGATCGCGACGGGTTCCCGCGCCAGATCGCCGCCGTCGAACAGTACGCTCCGGCGAACTCGTTGCGCATTGAGCAAACATTTACGGATGCGATCACGGGAAAGACTGAAGCCGATGATCGTCCCGCGTTCGTCGACATGCTTGCTAAGTGTGAGACGACCGGCGTCAAGATCATCCTCGTTGAGAACCTAGGCAGGTTGGCGCGTGCGTTGATCGTGCAGGAGACGATCATCGGCGATTTGCAGCGCCGGGGAATCAAGTTGCTATCGACTCAAGAGCCTGATCTCGACAGCAACGATCCTAGCCGGGTGTTGATCCGTCAATTCTTGGGCGCGCTGCACCAATATGAGCGCAGCATGATCGTCAGCAAACTCAAAGGCGCACGGGAACGTGCTCGAAAGAAGAACCCCACGACATATCGGGAAGGGAAGCGGCCATTCGGCGCTCTGCCGGGTGAGCATGAGACAGTGACGCGGATGCGCGAACTCAAAACGCAGGGCAAGACACTGCGCGACATATGTGCCGTTCTGGAAGCTGAAGGCAGGAAGCCAAGGGCCTCGGAGCACTGGCACGCGGCGACGGTGCAGCGCATCATTGACCGGGTTTGATGTGGGTCGGATTTCCGACCCAGATGTGGAGCGAACTTCGCTTCTGATGCCATGCACGCCAATCAGTTGACTTCTGCACCGGTTCCGGGACCGTGTGGGGGAATCCCCCACAGGGTAGGCATGTGGCTCGGAATTTCTACTAAGATGCCACGCATTCCTATGCTTTCGGGCGCTTTCCTACACAATGCTGAAATTTATTTTCATCAGAAAAGCCAATGTTTATGCGGGTAAAACGCATGTAGGGGATTGACTTTTCAGTGTCTCATAGTAAGATTGTAACTGTAGAGGAAAGTGTTTTTTCCCTTCTCGTAGCACCCCACCACATCTCAAGTTTGAGGACGGCGTACCGCTTCTCCGCGTTGCTGCCCGTCGTTCCTCATCCGCACCGACCCGGCGCACATAACCGCTCGATCAGCGGGTGCGCATCTTCCCGCTAGTGGTGGGAAGACACCAAGAAAGCAGACCCATGCAACAGAAACCCTTGACGCCACTGAGCGCGGCGGACTTTTCCAGTCCTTTGGCTGATGCGCGCGCGGAGATCACGCGACTCCGCAAGGAGTTGGACAGGCTGAAGCAATTCAGTCCGCGCGACGGTACTAGATCGCTTGACATACAGCTACGATGCGCCGCCTACAAGAAGTTCATTGACGGGTGCGGCCTGACGGCTGAGTTCAAGAAACAAAACCCGGCGGCACTCTAAATTCAACGCCTCTGCCGTTTCGCAGAGAGAAGGTCTAACCATGCCAGAACCAACAGAACACCAGAGTTTTAACGATGAGACGAAGAGAGAAACAAATCTCTTGGTCGCGATCAGCCGCGCTATCGAAGCCTCACCGATAAAGCATCAAGACGACCGCGAGACAGCAGTCCGCGCCGTCCTTGCCAAGCTGCAAAGCACTCACGCGCTGCGAGTAGGTGATAGAGGATGGGTCACCGCGTTGGATCGCTCAGGCAATCCTGCCGACTTCGCGAAGCTCGTAACCGACGCCATGTTGCTTGATCCGAAGATCGGCGATCCGGC
>Ga0210400_10005475_pt1 | contig 10773 bp, 7 predicted proteins | sample IncBWH26MmetaG_FD_155456 | JGI IMG/M metagenome (GOLD analysis project Ga0210400, IMG submission 155456) | Forest soil microbial communities from Barre Woods Harvard Forest LTER site, Petersham, Massachusetts, United States - Inc-BW-H-26-M | ecosystem: Environmental > Terrestrial > Soil >... | reverse complement strand
ACTCGCAGAGAATCTCGCCCGACGCTTCCGCGCAGATGCCGAAGATTCCCGTGACCCCGCTCTCTTATCACGACGTTTGGCCGGTGCTGGAACATCTCGGCGGACAGGATTCCCCGCGGGAGTGGCAGGGGGCATTGCCCTTCACCTATCATGTCGGACCCGGCCCGGCAAAACTGCGGATGCACCTCAAACAGGATTATCAATACCGTACGCTCTGGGACGTGATCGGCCGGGCGCAGGGTAGCGAGATGCCGGACCAATGGGTGGTCGCCGGAAATCATCGAGACGCCTGGGTGTACGGCGCGGTCGATCCAAACAGCGGAACCGCAGCCATGCTCGAAGCCGTGCATGGAGTGGGCGAGTTGCTCCGAGCGGGTTGGAAACCGAAGCGCACCATTGTGTTTGCGAGTTGGGACGGCGAAGAAGAGGGGCTGATGGGTTCCACCGAATGGGTGGAGCAGCATGAGGTTGAACTGCGAAATTGTCCCGCGTACTTCAACATGGATGTCGCGGTCTCCGGAGCAAAGTTCGGCGGCTCTGCCGTTCCCAGCCTCAAGCAATTCCTGCGCGACGTGACCAAGGTTGTTCCCAGTCCCAAGGGCGGCACTGTGTACGAGGCTTGGCAGAAAGCGTCGCAGCCGGAAGCGACTCCCTCAACGCAATCGCCGGCGGAAGCGGTCGGAGAAAATCACCGTTTGCCGGCCGCTCAGGTGAAATCGGATGTGCCTGTCGGTGACCTGGGCAGCGGGTCGGATTACACCGCTTTTTTTCAGCATCTCGGCGTACCTTCGAGCGACGTAAGTTCGAGCGGGCCCTACGGCGTTTACCACTCCGCGTTCGACAACTTTGCCTGGTTCAAGAAGTTCGGAGATCCGGATTTCGTCTACGAACAGCAGATGGCCCGCGTGTTTGGCCTCGAAGCGGTGCGCATGGCGAATGCAGATGTTCTGCCGTATGACTACGAAGAGTACGGGAAGGAAGTCGTCGCCTATCTCGACGCGGCAAAAAGGCGGTCCGACGACAAATTTGGAAATCATAAGCTCGACTTCGAAGCGGTGAACACCGCGGCTCACCATTTCGAGTCGGCCGGGACGAAAATCCTGGCGAAGCAGAAGAACCCACCGGCGGACGCTTCGCGGCTGAACCAGGCGCTAGTGGGCACCGAACGGGCGCTACTTGTGCCTCAGGGCTTGCCTCATCGGCCCTGGTTCCGCCATGCCATCTACGCGCCGGGAGAGTACACCGGCTACGCGGCGGTGGTGATCCCGGGAGTGAATGAGGCCATCGATCAGGGCGACAGCGAGCGGGTGCGTCAGCAGTTGATCATCCTGACCTCAGCGCTGGAACGCGCGGCAAAAACGCTGGACGGATACCACTAATATGACCTCCGCTCATGCCTTGGGACATTTCCTGCGAACCCTGTCGGGCTCCGCGGTCGCTACGTTCCTGGCCCTGTTTCCCATCGTCGATCCCTTTGGCGGGATCCCGGTCTTCTTCACTATGACCTCATCATGGGCCCCACGAGACCGCTACCGCACTGCACTCAAGACAGGCGTCTGGGTCTTCGTCATCCTGGTCGCATTTCTTTTCTTCGGCAGATTCGTGTTGCACTTCTTCGGCATCTCTCTTCCTGTCCTCAAAATCGCCGGCGGACTGATTGTCGCCAACACCGCCTGGGGCATGGTGACTTCCCATGCACGTATTAGTCCAGAAGAAAGCCAGGAGGCCGAAGACAAAGAAGACATTTCACTAACTCCACTGGCGATGCCGTTGATGTCGGGACCCGGCGCAATTGGCGTGGTCATGGCTCTCGCAGCGAATGTCGACAACTGGGAAGCATATGTGGGGATGGTGATCGGCATCTCTGCCATCGCGTTGAGCGTGGTGCTGTTCTTCTGGCTGGGCGGTCCACTGGTGCGCCGTTTGGGACCGAGCGCGGTGGGCGCCATCAACAAAGTTTTCGGCTTTCTGATCCTGGCGATCGCTGTTCAGTTAGTTTCGGACGGCATCGCCGATTTCAGGAGTTAAATGCAAGTCCCACCTTCGCCCGAATCAACCGGCTCCTAAATCGAGCCGGAACTATTGTTCTTCTGATTGCGTATCAAGAGGTGGCGCTGGTGCGCCCAAGAGGTGCTCCATGTCTCAAAGATCCGTAGTTCAGGCTTTGCAGCTCCACACGGCTCTTCTGTTTTGTTTCTTCCTGGTGCCACTTTGCGCGGCGAGCGACTGGAGTTATGAAGAGACGCACACCGACTCCCGCGAGTTTGTATCCGGTGGCTACCTGCATGTGCGCGTCAGTGTTGGCGACGTGCACATCAAGCGCGGCGATTCCGCAAAGATCAGGCTGGAATACACCGTGAAATCGCGCCGGGAGAGCAATGTGAAACAGGCCCGCGTCGATTTCAATATTCGGGGGAGCGACGCCACCGTCGAATTCCACGCTCCCACAGGCGGCAACACCCAGTTTGATGTTGAGTTGGAAGTTCCTGTAAGTACTCGTCTCGACGTTCACCAGAAGGTCGGGGATTTGACCGTCGATAGTATCGAGGGCGACAAAGACCTGAACCTGGGAGTTGGCGACATCCGCGTTTCCACCGGACGATCCGGCTATCGTCTGGTCAATGCGAGCACGGGCATCGGCGACGTCAACAGCGATGGCTACGGCGAGACTAGCGGCTGGCTGGGCAAGACGCTCAAATATCACGGCGACGGAAAGTATGAACTGCGCGCGCACGTTGGCGTCGGAGATATCAAACTGGAAGGACAGTAGCAAACGCTCTGGGCACGAAGAAGACTCGTTGGGTGCCGATCTTTGTTACATTTTCCGAACTAGACCTTCCCGGCTGTTGACAATAGTCTGGACTCTGCTAGAGTGTGTCCCGCCAAGTAGGCTTCCCCCGTCTCGAGGTCACTATGGCGCCTTCCAAAGTAGTTGATCGTACTTCTGCGCAATCTAAAGCTCATCACTGCGACAATGATCCGACCACCTTCGATCAAGTGCTTGATCGCGAACTGCAGCGGGTCAACGATTCCCGCACGAAGCGCGATGTGCCTGTTGAAGCGCGTCCGGATAACCTGATCGGACTGGCATTTTCCGGGGGAGGCATCCGCAGCGCGACGTTCAACCTCGGAATTCTGCAGGCGTTGGCGCAAAAAGGACTGCTGCGCAAATTCGACTACCTGTCGACAGTTTCCGGAGGCGGATACATCGGATCGTGGCTGGCGGCGCTGACCCGACGGCTTACCGCTCCTATGGCTGTGCCCTCGTTTGGCGAGGTCGAAAAGGCGCTAAGCCCATGCAAGTATGAACCCCTCCGGCGCAGCGAAACTCCGGTCGTGCATTGGTTGCGGTTGTACAGCAACTACCTGACGCCGCACACGGGAGTCGTTTCCGGGGATACATGGGCCATGATCGGAACCTGGCTGCGCAACGTCATCCTGAACCAGGCAATCCTGGGAATGATCTTTGTAAGTGCCTTCATGCTGTGCCAGAGTGCGCTGTTGCCTCTGGTGAAGATGGAGGACAGCGACGACGGCATGAATTTCCTGATCGCCGGCGGCATCGTGCTTTTTCTGGCGTGCGTGTCGATGGCCGTCAATGTGGTAGTCGAAGCTCCGCCCAATGAGATCCCCAAGACCTGGTTTCAAAGAATCAAGGCATGGTTGCGAAGGATTCAGGTCACCTTGACTGTGATGCTGCCATTTGTGGTGGCGTGCGTGCTGTTGAATTGCGCTCTGTGGCAGAACTTGTACTTCGCCGATAAATCCATCGGCTTATGGGCCGCAGCTGGAGCAGTTTTTTACTTTGTGGTGTGGGGAATGGTCGCGCTGATGGCTTTGGGCCGGCGCAAGTTGCGCCAGCTTCACGGGAAACCGATTAAGCTGATGATTTCGGTCACGGCGTTGCTGGTCTTCTCGCCGTTGGCAGGAGCAGCCGGGGGCTGCCTGTTGTTTGCTTACGCTTTGCTGCTGAGGCACCTACCATCCTGGATTGACACCAGCACAGACTGGGTGGTCGTGGTCTTTGGCAGCGGCGTGCTGATGGTGATTACGTTGCTGGCGGGGATATTGCACCTGGGACTTGTGGGGCGTGGCTCCATGGACGTCGTGCGGGAATGGTGGGCGCGGCTGGGCGGATATCTGATGCTGATCACTCTGGGCTGGCTTCTACTGGCCGGAGTCAGTGCGTTTGCGCCCTTGGGAGTGCGCTGGCTATTCACTTTCAAGCTTTCGTCCTTTACCGCCATCGCGCTCTGGGTTCTGCACAATTTTGCAGGAGTGAAGGCCGCCAGCAGCGTGAAGACCAGCGGGAAAAATACCTACGATTCGAACGCCAAGAAGGACAGCGCTGCACCGTCCGATTCGAAGGCCGAAAGCGGTTCGTGGATTTCGAACGTGCTCGAGTCACCGCGGGTTCTGAATGCGGTGGCGAAGGCGGCGCCTTATGTGTTCATCGTGGGACTGGTGCTGCTGCTGAGCACCGGGGTGCACATCGCTACCGGCCTGGCGTTCCAGTTCGAGGACACGGCGAAGCTTTGGAGTCTCAACAGCGGTCTGAAATTGCCTGCATTATCGGAGCAATACTGGGCAATCCTGGAAGGCGCTCCACGAGTCTGGCTGCCATGCATCGGCGGGATCTTCATCCTGTCTGCGATCGGGTTGTCATGGCGTGTGGATGTGAATGACTTTTCCCTCCATCACTTCTACCGGAACCGGCTGGTGCGGTGTTATCTAGGCGCTTCGAATCCTGAGCGGATGCCAGAGCCCTTCACGGGATTCGATCCTGGCGACGACTTGGCACTGAGCGAACTCGCGGATAATTATCCGGGGCCTTATCCAATTCTCAATGCCGCCCTGAACATCACCGGTGGCGAGGAACTTGGATATGCAACCCGGCGGGCGAAATCCTTTGCGTTTACGCCACTATTCTGCGGATACGAACTTGGTGCTTCCGGTGAGGGCATGCTGCGCTTCAGTTGCACGGATGGCTTTCTGCCCAGCTACTCGAAGACAGAGTGCGGCCGGTCGGCGGCTGGACTTGGCAAGTTCGGCGCGGAAGGCGGCATTTCTCTGGGAACTGCCATGGCCATCTCAGGGGCGGCGGCTAGTCCTAACATGGGCTATCACACAACTCCCGCAACAGCGTTCTTCATGGCTCTGTTCGATGTGCGATTGGGCTGGTGGATGGGAAATTCGCGCGACCCGAAGAAATGGAAGAGCACGGGACCGGCGCTGGGACTCGGCTATCTATTCTCTGAAGTACTTGCGAACAGCGATCAGCAAAAGGGATACGTCTATCTCTCGGACGGCGGGCATTTCGAGAACCTGGCCGTATATGAGTTGATCCGGCGGCGCTGTCGGGTGATCGTGGCTTGCGACGCGGATGCGGACGGGAGTTATCAGTTCGACAATCTGGTGAGTTTGATCGAGAAGGCGCGCACCGATTTCGGAGCGCGCATCGAAATTGATTATTCATCAACCCGACCTTCCGACGGCGGCCGAGAAAGCCAGCATAACTGTGTATCAGGGACGATCTATTACGACCCACATGATCCGACAGACACCGGAACCTTGATCCTGATTAAGGCGGGAATGCCGGTGAGAGGAGCTGCGCCGTCGGGACCTTGCGATCGAAAGCTGCCGGATGACGTTTGGCGATACTGCGACCAGCATCCAACGTTTCCCCATGAGAGTACCGCGGATCAATGGTTTGATGAGTGGCAGTTCGAGAGTTATCGGGCATTGGGCGAATACATTGGTTGCAACGCGGCCGACGGAATTCGGAAGGCAATCGACGATACACTGCAACTTTTGAAACCCAGGTCCGTCCCGCTCGCCGAGCCATCGGATGACCTGGCCACGGTCGGCGGATAAACGAGTCAACCCTCATCCGGCGCTGGGGCATCTAGTGATCAGGTGGATACTCTATGGCCAGCACAAAGCAAAGAAACGCGGCGCGCAGGAACATCAAGAAAGCGGCTGCCGCTGCCCGGAAGAAACGAACGATTGCCCATCTTCCCAAGTCCGTGCGGACTGCTTTAGGGAAACAGGGAGCGAAGGTAGCCAAGCAGAAACGCAAAGCCGCGTGACAAAGCGGCGGCTCGGCGCCAACGCTACGCTGCGATCACCTTGTTCAGCTCCAAAGCGTTCTTCGGGGCGAAGCCTGCCTGGTCGTTATCGAAATACACGAAGACCTGCTTAAGTTTCCTGCGCCAGGCTTCAATTCTCTTCGCCTAGTTCCGCAAAATCTGACGGCTGTGCGCAGTGATGACGGATGCTAGCGTCGCTATCCATGGAATCAGTTGCAGGTCTCTTCGCCACGCGAGCGCGATGGTGAGCACAACGAACGCGACTGTCACAGCGGCCGCGAGTGCCGGGGAAAGAACCTGGAAGCGAACCGTGGATTCCCACAACAAAGGCGACAGAATCAGTGCGGATGTAATGCCGTAGGTGATGCTGGCAAAACGGCCCGCAGCGTGGATGCGTACCGCCCAAACCATCCAGAAGCAGGCATACGCGATCGCGACGAAGAGCACCGGCAATTTCGGAACCGAACTCGATTCCGCAATCGCTCGCAACAGGTACGCACCTGCGATTCCGAGAACCGCTTTGCCGAGGATCGGCACCACTCCGGATGGGGTTTCGAGGGGAGGGAATCCCCGCCAAGTGGCAGGTGGGCGCGGACGCTGCAGAAGGGTTTCTGATGAAAGAGCTTCCAATGCGGACGAGTTCCCGACTGGGCAGGGATCCTTGGGATTCTTGAGATCTGCGAGCTGGCGCGCGCCGGTCGGACAGACTTCGCAGCAGGCCGTCGTCAATCCTTTGGTGATGCGGTGATAACAGAGCGAGCAATTCTCCGCCGCGTTGGTCTTGGGGTTGATGAAACGGCAGCCGTACGGGCATGCCTGCACACAGTAGCGTGATAGGGGTCACCGCCTTTTGTCAGTTTTGTATTTCCATTCGTGCTGGTTGGGAAACCCAAACAGACGGGGAAAATGAAGTAGTGTTGAGGGCCCCTCCCCTCCGGGTCTATTGGAATCAGGGAGTTAGCGGAAGATCTCACGCAAAATATTTGGGCTCAGGAGCTTAGGGGCAAAGTATTGAGCCGCAGGGACTTAGGTCCCATCGCCGATTACACTGCCTGTCTTGGCAATCATCTGTTTCTTTGGCTTTGTCGGCAAGGGCGGATGTCACCTCGGGCTGTGATTTCTCTCACCAGTTATTCAAGAAACTGATGAAGCGGCTTGGCCGTCGCAGTTTTCCAGGTTCGGGTCAGATTCGGGTTTTCTTGAAAGTCGAAATCCCCATCCTAGCCGCAGAAGACGCGGCTAGGATGGGGTACCCGGCCCTTCTGATCATCAGTAGGGCAGGTAGGAATTCTTGTATTGGCCGTTGGCGAAACTCCGGTTGGACTCAAGAGCGGAGCCGACTTTGCCGGTTTTGCCGCCGTGCGTGGCGCGGTAGTCCTGGAGGCCGTCTTCTGCTCCCGATGCGCCCCACGCGACCGCGTCGGCCGACGGAGGAAGCACAGGAAAGCGGGGATCCGTCCGGAGATCTTTCTCGCGTCCGCTCACATACCGGACTACTTTGACCAGTTCGTAGCCATAGACCAGGGACTTGGTGGCAGGATCGCCCGTGGAACCGGCGAGAAAGCGGGCGTACATGTAGTGTTCGGCGTCAGCCAGATTGAGATCGGTGGGAGCGGTAGCGACCGGTTGAACGTGGATCTTGAGCTGTCGGCATAAGTCGTCGTCTCCCATGCGGCGCATTCCGCGGAGATATGCCCAGGCATACTGGCTGCGCTCGACTTTGTCTTGAATGCGCAGGAAGCGTCCTAAAGCGTCGTCGATGTAGGCCTGGGTCTTACGGTCGTCGCGTTCATCTGCCATGGTGATTCGCTCCTCGGGTTCGTTCGACGTACAGTGATGGGTTCAAATCAAGGGCCGCGGATCCACCGGGAGCGGGCTTTGGGGGAAGTACGACTAGCGAGGCCGAACCGGATGTCGCGGACTAAGCCGAGAAAGTATGGCCGCGGGGAGTCCGGGTGTCAAGCATGGAGGACAACCAAACAGCTGATGACGGCTGTCCCGCATAGATCGCTCTACTTCAGGGTGACGAGTTTCTCCACCAGGTCGGAGTAGTCCTTCTTTTCGATGCCGTGGACTTGTTTGTTGTATTCGTCCACCTTAGACGAATAGTTCATGGAGCAGAACTTGGGTCCGCACATCGAGCAGAAGGCGGCTTCTTTGTAGTAGTCGTCGGGAAGGGTTTCATCGTGCATGGCACGGGCTGTCTCCGGATCGAGGGAGAGGGCGAACTGCTTTTCCCAGTCGAATTTATATCGCGCATAGCTTAGGGCGTCGTCGCGGTCGCGGGCACCGGGGCGCTGGCGGGCGATGTCGGCGGCGTGAGCGGAAATCTTGTACGCAATAATTCCGTCTTTTACGTCTTTTTCATTAGGCAGGCCAAGGTGCTCCTTCGGCGTCACGTAGCAGAGCATGGCGGCGCCATACCATCCGATCATGGCTGCGCCGATCGCTGAGGTGATGTGGTCGTAGCCGGGAGCGATGTCGGTGACCAGAGGCCCGAGCGTATAAAACGGGGCTTCGTAGCAGAGTTCGACTTCCTTGTCGACCTGCTCTTTGATCTTGTCCATGGAGACGTGACCGGGGCCTTCGATCATGACCTGGACGTCCTCCTGCCATGCCTTCTTCGTAAGTTCGCCTAGAGTCTTGAGTTCGGCGAACTGGGCTTCGTCACTGGCGTCGGCGACACAACCGGGCCGGAGTCCGTCGCCTAGCGAGAAGCTGACATCGTACTTCTTGAAAATCTTGACGATGTCGTCGAAGCGGTCGTAGAGAAAATTCTGTTTATGGTTGTAAGCCATCCATTGAGCGAGGATGGCGCCGCCGCGGCTGACGATGCCGGTGATGCGCTTGGAAATCAGAGGAAGATATTGGATGAGCACGCCGGCGTGGATGGTCATGTAGTCGACGCCTTGGGCAGCCTGCTCTTCGATCACTTCTAACATCACTTCTGCATTAAGGTCCTCGACCCGCTTTACTCTCGCGATGGCTTCGTAGATGGGAACAGTGCCGATCGGGACCGGAGAGTGCCGGAGGATGGCTTCGCGGATTTCATGGATGTTGCCGCCGGTGGAGAGGTCCATCACGGTGTCGGCGCCATAGTGGACGGCGGTATGGAGCTTCTTGAGTTCTTCGTTGATCTCGGAGGTGACTGCGGAGTTGCCGATGTTGGCGTTGATTTTGCAAAGGCTGGCTACGCCGATCGCCATCGGCTCGAGTTCGGGATGGTTGATGTTGGCGGGGATGATCATGCGTCCGCGGGCTACTTCGTCGCGGACGAGTTCGGGCGTGAGCTTCTCCTTGTGGGCGATGAAGGACATTTCTTCCGTGATGACGCCCTGGCGGGCGTAGTGCATCTGGGAGAAGTTGCCGTCGCTGTTTTGCTGCTGGCGCTGTGCGAGCCACTCTGCGCGCGGTTGGGGGACGGTGTAGCCGTTGCCATTGGAGCCATTCGTGGAAGTCATGGAAACCCAGCCTCTGAAGAATCGATATTAGCCTCGATTATAGACGCGTCGAACAGGGAACGCGGGGATGGTTTGTTTTTCCTGGAAATGAAAAAAAGAATAACCACAAAGGACACGAAGGATCACGAAAGAATAAGAGCGAGGTGTTGCTCTCTTCGATGGATCATCCATTCGGCGACGAGCAGGTTCGGCACCCAGCGCTCCTACGACTCCGAGGCAGTGACCGAGTCAATCGTTTGCCGATTCCCTACGAGCAAGCTTAGAATTCATCCCGTTCATCTTCCTCCAGGAGAATTCTGTCATGCGCTTTTCCCGTCTTGTCCTCGTCTTGATGCTGTTTTGTGCCGTCAGTTTCTCGCAATCCTCGCCCGCCGCCAAGCCTGCGCCCGGTTTCAGCATTAACACGATTGATAAGAGCGTCGATCCGTGCACGGATTTCTATGAGTACGCATGCGGAAATTGGCTGAAGACTGCGGAGATTCCTCCGGATCAGGCGCAGTGGGTGAGTTTTGTAGAATTGCATGAACGGAATATGGACATCGCTCGCGGGATTCTTGAGAAGGCGGCTGCGGGCGGAGCCGGCCGGAGCGCCATCGAGCAGAGGATCGGCGATTTTTATGGCTCTTGTATGGACGAGAAGGCGGTGAACAGCCGGGGGATCGCGGACCTCAAGCCGGAACTCAATCGGATCGATGCGGTAAAGGACAAACAGGCGCTGATCGACGAGATCGCGCATATCCACATGACCGGGGCGAGTCCCCTGTTTGCCTTCTATTCGTCGCCGGACCTGCACAATGCCGACCAGGTAATTGCGTACATCGATCAGGGAGGGCTGACGGCGCCCGACCGGGATTATTACCTGAAGGATGATGAGAAGACGAAAGCGGTGCGGCAGCATTTTGTCGAGTACATGACGGAAGTGTTCAACCAGGCTTCGAAGGACGAAGGGAAATCTGAGACCGACGCAGGGCACAAGGCCGACACGGTGCTGCGCATCGAGACCGCGCTGGCGAAGGCGGAGATGGATCGAACATCGCGGCGAGACCCGAAGAATCGCGATCACAAGATGTCGCGCGAGGAAGCCGTTTCGCTGGCCTCAAATTTTTACCTGGATCGCTACTTTCACGATGTGAACGCGCCGACATTCGCTCAGTTGAACGTGGGGAATCCGGAATTCTTCAAGCAGATCAACGCGGCGCTGGAGTCAGAATCGTTGGATTCGC
>Ga0210400_10005474_pt1 | contig 10776 bp, 11 predicted proteins | sample IncBWH26MmetaG_FD_155456 | JGI IMG/M metagenome (GOLD analysis project Ga0210400, IMG submission 155456) | Forest soil microbial communities from Barre Woods Harvard Forest LTER site, Petersham, Massachusetts, United States - Inc-BW-H-26-M | ecosystem: Environmental > Terrestrial > Soil >... | reverse complement strand
CGCGCACTTGCTCTATCCAGTGACGAAAGAGCGTGGGGCCTGTCCGCATTTCCAGGTGGTCGACGTAGCCGTCCAGGGACTGGTTCATTCCGAAAACGAGCTTCGCCATGCTCTCACACCCCCCGCTCAAATTCCCCGCAGTATCTAACTAGCCGAGCGCGGTTTCCCACGCCTCGACCACCTTCACGATATCATCGATTTCCCAAAAGCGGGACTCGACGCCAGCAGACATCGAAGGGTCATACGATGCGCGCCGCTGATTTTCACGACGTTGGGCGGCGCGGCATAAGGCTCGTCCCAAGCATTGATCATCCATAGGTAGGGCGAGCGTATCGCGGACGTCAAGAGCGAGGGTTTTCAAACGGACCCACTACCTCGATTTCCGAATTCTGGCGTGGATACCGGTTTTGGCGATAACATGCTGTGCTCACTATGCCCCCACTCCGCAGGCAAAATTCCCCGCGAATCATGATTGCCGCCGCGCTGCTCCTGCTGCCGCCGGCGGCAAACGCGGCTCCATCGTCCGCGGAAGAGGCGCATTTAGATAGCTCGAGACAGGCCGCAATGTCGCAAAATTCCGGCGCTCAGTCGCCGCTTCCTGTCTTTGAAATGCACAGCGGGTTTTGGGTGAACTTGCATCATTTTCTCTATCTCCAGGCGCGCCTTCTGAAAGGCAATTCGGCCGCTTCGGAATCGGTTCGCGGCGCCGCGCAGCCGGACGAAGTTCCCGCGTCTCTGCTCGATTTTCCGGAGGCGGATATCCGCGCCTGGCAGGACGCCGTTACGTTTTACACGAAGGATTTGGCGGGCCGCGATCTTCTGCTGAATGGAGATATGGAGATTATCAACAATCAGCTGTCGGCGATGGAAACCTGCCCCGATCTGGAAGGGAAAACGACCCCGTTATGCAAGTCCGGGTTGCGGCAAGATCTGGTAGAAGCCCTGGAACGCGCCGCGCCTGTGTATCGAATCCACTGGTGGGCGCAACAGGATCGGGCCAACCGGGATTGGATCGAGCAGATTACGCCGATGATACAGAAAATGGGCGTCGAACTTTCCGGCCAACTCGCGGAAGTTTATCAGAGACCCTGGCCGTCACAAAGGCTGAGGGTAGACGTGGTCTGGTACGGCGGCCCATTTGGGGCATACACCACGCTTGACCCGATACACGTTACAATTTCAAGCCACGATCCCCGCAATCGAGGCATATACGGATTTGAAGTGCTTTTTCACGAATCTTCGCACACGCTCGCCGGCGCGGTGACGGCGGCGATCGCCCGTGAATTCCGCGCACGCGACAAGCCCATACCGAGAGACTTCTGGCACGCGCTGCTGTTCTATACCACGGGCGAAATTGTTCGCCGCGACGTGGAATACGGATCCATGACATTTACGCATGAGCAGACCGGCAGCTCTTCGGGCTATCTGCCCTATGCGGCACGATTCGGACTTTACTCCGGATCGTGGGAACACTTTCGCGGGCTGCTGGATTTGTACTGGCTACCTTACCTGGACGGAAAAGTTTCCTTTGACACCGCGATGGCGCGACTCGCGGCGGACATGTAGGACAGGCGCCGCTGGCCGAGAGGTTCCCGCAATGGAATAAGCCTCCTGTATTTTTCAAATCGCAAAAAGCCAACTGGCCAGGGCGGCCGGGCTACACGGAAATCTTCAAATCCGTTCGCACGAGCCAAGCAGCGCAATTGTCCGCCAACGCCGAGTGTGCTACTCTTCTGACCTCAGTTAGCGCGGCTTCCTCTGAAATGGAATCCGCCCCAGATGTTCCTCTCTGTCACGCGGTGTGGCGCCGATATTCCTGTGACTCCGGAATGGCTGACCAATGAGCAGGCCGGGGTAACTCTGTGGCCGCCCCACGAGCCTCTGGGAAAACGCCGAAAGGGAGAGATCGCGGAACGCAATGCCGACGAAACCAGCTACCGGCAAGATCACTGAAATTAAATTGGCACATTCGCCGGATTCCGACGATGCCTTTATGTTCTACGGGCTGGCTACGCAGAAGGTGCGGACGCCCGGGATAAAATTTGCGCATGTGCTTGCCGATATTGAGACTCTCAATCAAGCCGCCAAACAGGAAATCTACGATGTGACGGCATTTAGTTTTGGCGCGTATCCATTCCTGCGGGACAAGTATGTATTGCTGGATTGCGGGGCGAGTTTTGGCGAGGGCTATGGGCCGATTGTCGTGTCCCAGCACCCCATGAAGCGAGAGGAGCTTAAGAAATGCAGGATTGCCGTGCCAGGACTCCAGACCTCCGCTTATCTGGCTCTTCGACTTTATGAGCCGCACGTTGAGCCGGTCGTCATGGCCTTCGATCATATTCTGGATGCGGTAAAGAACGCCGTGGTGGAGGCGGGCTTATTGATTCATGAAGGGCAATTGTATTTCCCGCAAATGGGCATGCATAAGGTCGTCGACCTCGGGCAGTGGTGGATCGAGCAGACCGGGCTTCCTCTTCCGCTCGGTGGAAATGCCGTGCGGCGGGCGCTCGGACGGGCGACCGGACTGCAGATCGGACAGGCCATCCGAGAGAGCGTGTCCTACGCCCTGGAGCATAGGGAAGCGGCCGTCAATTATGCGATGCAATTCGCACGCGACATGGAACCTGAACTTGCCGACAAATTTATCGGCATGTACGTGAACAAGTGGACGCTGAGCTACGGCGAACGCGGACGCCAGGCCGTTCACGAGTTTTTGAAGCGCGGCGTCGACGCAGGACTAATCCCCGGCCCTCCGGACGCCGAGTATTTGCTCGAAGAGTAAGGTCCCAAGAGAAGCCAATCTCCAAGTTCCAGACTGAGTTTCTAATGCGCCGCCCGGCCGGAGAGGGCTTCGCTTGACGCGATCTGAGGCTTCGCATAGAGTCGAAATCATTTCGAAATACAGGGCCCGCACATTGTGACAATCGAACGCGTTCTCTCCACTTATCTGTTTGTAAACAAGAAACTGACGGCTGCCCTGGTGGGCGAAGCCGCAAGCGCGGGAGTCTCCGCGGTTGAGCTGTTTTGCTCGCGCGGGCATTTCGATTACCGCTCGGCCGACAATGCACACGAATTGAGATCCTGGCTCGAGGGAAATAATCTGACGCTCCATTCCATTCATTCGCCGACCACCCGCGATTTTCACCTCAATCGGGAGAGCGGAGCGCCGCTCTCGATTTGCGATCCGGAGCGCCTGAGGCGTCAGGAGGCAGTTGACGAAATTAAGCGCGCGCTGGACCTCGTGGAGCACGTCCCTTTCCGCTATTGCATTCAGCACGTCGCGCGGCTACGCGACGCGCCGGACGACCGGAAGTGGGATGCGGCGTTTAGTTCCCTCGAACATTTGTCCCTGTTTGCGCGCCATCGTGGCATCACCTTGGCGATTGAGAATACGCCGGGCGAAATGGCGACTCCCGTAAACCTGAAATTGTTCTTGGAACAGACGCGCCTCACGAGCGTGAAAATTTGCTTCGACGCCGGACACGCGCATCTGGATGGCGGCGCTCCGGAAGCTCTCGAAATCATTCGCGATTATGTCGCAACCACACACATTCATGACAACCGCGGCGAGCGCGACGATCACCTGTTGCCATACGAGGGGACGATTGATTGGAGTGCAACGCTTCGGGCGCTTCCGCCGGAAGCAGCCCTTGTCCTGGAATTGAAAGAGCCTGCGGCGGCAGCGGGTTCAGTCGAGGTACAAGCGTTCCGGGAAACGCTGCGCGGCGTCCGAGGAGTCTACGATAAATTCGACGAGCAGCGGGCACACTAGCCGGCCGCCGGCGGCTTTCGAAACCGAATCGACACAGAGGGGCCAAAGCCCTTTCTTCTATTGACGCTGAATGTCGCAGCTGAAGGTGCGACCCACAGAGATTTTCGACTGGCAGGCTTTCGAAGGTTCAGGCCGCCCCGCGAACTCGGACGTTGGAAGGGAGAATGCTGAATTTCATGCCCGTAATCACCATTCAAGACGCGGGGAAACACGACGGCCAGGAGGTTACGCTGCGCGGTTGGTTGTACAACCTGCGCGAGGCCGGGAAACTCCTTTTCCCAATCTTCCGCGATGGTACAGGTGTCATTCAAGGCGTCGTCTCGCTCAAAGACCAACCCGCCGCGTTTGAAGCCTTGCGCGGCCTGACGCAGGAATCCAGCGTAATTGTTACGGGACATATCCACGCCGATCAGCGCGCTCCTGGCGGGTTCGAAATACAGATTACCCGGCTCGAAGTCGTGCAACGCGTGCCGGACGACAAGCCCTACCCAATCCAGTTGAAAGAACACGGCGTCGATTTCCTTCTGGATCATCGACACCTTTGGATTCGAACGCCGCGCCAGGCAGCGATCCTGCGCATCCGCGCCGAGGCCGTGCGAGCCGCGCATGAATATATGGATTCGCAGGGCTACATCCTCACGGAAGCCCCCATTTTTACGCCGGCCGCCTGCGAGGGAACCACGACTCTGTTCGAAGTGCAGTACATCGACGACGAAAAAGCGTACCTGACACAGTCCGGCCAGCTTTACGTCGAAGCCACCGCCATGGCACTCGGCAAGGTCTACACCTTTGGCCCGACATTTCGCGCGGAAAAATCCAAGACGCGCCGGCACCTCACCGAATTCTGGATGCTCGAGCCCGAAGCGGCATATACGCACCTGGAAGACATGATGGCGCTCGGCGAAGGCCTGGTCAGCTACATCGTGCAATCCGTGCTCAAACGCCGCGCGAAAGAACTGGAAACCGTTGGGCGCGACACCTCCAAACTCGCGAGCGTCGTTGCTCCGTTTCCGCGCATTACCTATGACGAAGCAATTGAAATCCTGCAAAAGCGCGGGAACCCGGCGAAATGGGGTGACGATTTCGGAGGCGACGAAGAAACGATACTTTCGAGCGCCTACGATCGCCCGGTGATGGTGCATCGTTATCCCGCGGCGATGAAGGCTTTTTACATGCAGCCGGACCGGGAGCGGCCCGAGCTTGCGCTTGGATTCGACATGCTCGCTCCCGAAGGCTACGGCGAAATCATCGGCGGCGGCGAGCGCGTGGCCGATTACGATTTGCTCTTGAAACGGCTCCGGGAACACAATCTGCCGGAACAAGCGTTTGGCTGGTATCTGGACCTGCGCCGCTACGGCAGCGTGCCGCACGCGGGCTTCGGCCTGGGCCTGGAACGCACGGTGGCCTGGATTTGCGGAACTGAGCACATTCGCGAAGTCATTCCCTTCCCCCGCATGATCTACCGCGTGTACCCTTAATCACGCCGCTATCCCGCCCGCGTGGGGCGAGCCGGACGGGCTGCAAATATGGCGCAAAAAATTCGCATCATCGGGGTTCCGATGGACCTCGGCCAAAGCCGCCGCGGAGTGGACATGGGTCCCTCGGCGCTCCGTGTGGCCGGATTGCAAACACGGCTGAAATCCCTTGGCCATACCGTGGAGGACATCGGCAACTTGAGCGTGAGGCAACCGGAAGAGCAGCCTTACGGCGAGAAGCGTGCCAAGTACCTGAATGAAATTGCTGAAGCTTGCCGGGGCCTCGCGGAAATTACAGAGCGAGCGCTTGCGGAAGGTTATTTTCCACTGGTACTTGGCGGGGACCACTCCATTGCGGTGGGGTCGTGCTCGGGAGTATCGAATTTTTTTCGCGGGCATTCCAAGCGCGTGGGGTATTTGTGGCTCGATGCGCACGGTGACATGAACACGCCCGATAGCTCGCCCTCGGGCAACATTCACGGCATGCCGCTGGCGGCGATTATCGGTTACGGAGCACCGGAACTTGTCGAACTGCTGGGCTACAAACCGAAAGTCGAGCCTCGCAACGTGGCCCTCGTGGGTGTGCGCGATCTCGATCCCAAGGAGCGCCGCCTGATCAAGGAATCAGGCGTGCACGTCTTCACGATGCGCGATATTGACGAACGCGGCATGCGGGACGTGATGAGCGAAGCGCTGCGGTTCGTGAGTGACGACACCGACGGCGTGGCCGTCAGCCTGGATTTGGATTTTGTCGATCCAGACGACGCGCCCGGAGTGGGCACTCCGGTCCGCGGCGGGGTAACGTACCGCGAAGCGCACTTGGCGCTTGAAATGATCGCCGATAGTGAAGCGATGGTTTCTTTGGAAGTGGTCGAAATTAATCCGGTCATCGATCTGCACAATCAGACAGCTCTCTTGGGTGTTGAAATGGTCCTTTCCGGATTAGGAAAAAAGATTTTGTAGCGCCGGCATCTTGCCGTTCGTTTTTTGCCGGTGTTGAACGAAGAAACTCGCCGGCCGGATCGCGGCGCTAAAACGGCTCACATTCATTATGACCACAGAAAAAAAGCGGCTACGCATCGGCATTCTCTTTGGCGGACGTTCGGGCGAACATGAAGTTTCTCTGATCTCGGCGGCTTCGGTCATTTCCGCACTCGATCCCGAAAAATACGAAGTGGTGCCGATCGGCATTTCCAAGGATGGGCGCTGGCTCGCCGGAACGGCTGCGCACAAAATGCTTCCTCCATTTGCCGAGGGGGCTCAGGGAAAACCGGCGCTCGGCGAAGTGTTGCGCACGGGCGAAAGCGTGATGCTGTCGGCCGATCCAAACGTAGCCGCCCTCGTTCCTGTGAGCGATTCACGCGCGGGCGCGTTGCGTGTGGACGTTGTGTTCCCGGTTCTGCACGGCACGTTTGGCGAGGATGGCGCCGTTCAAGGTCTGCTCGATCTTGCCGGACTTCCTTACGTTGGATCGGGCGTGCTCGGTTCCGCAGTAGGCATGGACAAAGATGTGCAGAAGAGATTATTCCAGCAAGCCAAGCTTCCCGTTGGTGATTTTCTCGCGATTTCACGCGCGGAATGGGAAAAATCGCGCGAGAAAGTTCTACGTGATATTCGCAAAAAATTCCGTTTCCCCGTTTTTGTGAAGCCGGCGACGCTCGGAAGCTCTGTCGGAATGACGAAGGCGCATGATGCGAAGCAGCTTCGAGCCGCGATGGATTTCGCCGGTGAATTCGCGCAAAAAATCATGGTCGAGCGTGCCATCCGCGGCCGTGAAATTGAATTGTCGGTCCTGGGCAACGAAGATCCCAAGGCGTCCATCCCGGGCGAAATCATTCCGCATCGCGAATTTTACGACTACGCCGCGAAATATCTGGAGGAAGGCACGCGCCTGTTGATTCCCGCGAAGCTCACAAAAGCGCAGGTGCAAAAATTCCAGGAATATGCCGTACGGGCTTTCCGCACGCTCGATCTACTGGGCATGGCTCGCGTGGATTTTTTCCTCGAGAACCGCACAGGAAAAATCCTGCTCAACGAGGTCAACACGATCCCCGGCTTCACCTCCATCAGCATGTACCCGAAACTCTGGGAGGCGTCCGGCCTCGCTTATCGCCAGTTGCTCGACCGCCTGATCGAACTCGCGGTCGCGCAGCACCGCGAACGTCAGCGCACCAAATACACAATCGAGCCTGCCGGCACATCTCCGTCCGAGGCCCTCAAATAGCACTGGCTTCAGCCTGCGCCACTAAAGCCCGCTTCCTTTATTTCTTCGGATGCAGAATGAGCTTCTGCACGCGCCAGTTCAGCAATTCAGCAACGTAAATCTCGTTTTCCGATGGGCAAGCGATTTCATGAATCCAGCCGAATTGTTTGAGTTCCTTGCCGGATTCGCCAAGCCAACCGAGAACTTTTCCGTCGAGACTAAGTTTGTAGACACGTCCCGGAAAAGCATCTGAAGCATAGAGCACTTGATTTGGTCCGGGAGTGATGCAGACCGACCAGGGAGAGCCGGGCCCCAATTGCTTGGCGTACATGTCCGTGCCGCCCAGAATCGGTTTGGGCCCGATGGCCGCCACTTCCTTGTCGTAATCAAACGGCACATCGATTTTGATTTGGCGCAGGTATTTGCCCTCTTTGTCGAAAACCTCGATGCGCGAATCGCCACGGTTCGCGACATAGACATTTCCCTGCGCGTCGGCAGTAATGCCGTGCGGCGTGTTGAGTTGTCCAGGGCCATCGCCCGGTTCCCCGAAGGACTTGAGCCAGCGGCCGTGGATGTCGACTTTGGCCACGCGGGAATTAATGTAGCCGTCGCTGATAAAGGTGTCACCCGCCGCATCCCAGGTCACATCGGTCACCTGCCGGAACATTCCGTCAACCGGAGGCAGCGGAGGGTGGGGATGCTTCAGCGGCTCTGTTCCTTCGTCGGAGGCTTCCTGCTTGCGCCCGAAAACCATAGTGACCTGGCCCGCGGGATTGAATTTGATGACCATGTCAGAGCCTTTGTCCGCGGCCCAGATGTTGTCGTCCTTGTCGACTCGGACGGTGTGCGCGAACGACCACGCGTAAAGGTTATGGCCGATCTCACGGATAAAAGTGCCGTCGGGAGCAAATTCCAAAAGTTGCGCCGCCGACGCGGCGTAGGCCGGTCCGATGGAATTACCGCGTGAAAAAACGAAGATGTGTCCCTTGGAATTGACCGCTACGCCGGAGGCCTCGCCAAGATATAGGTCCTTCGGAAGCTTGAGCAAATTAGGAACAGAGTCAAACGGGATTTGCGGCGCGGTCTGCTGGGCGAACATTGCGAGCGGTGCAGCCATGCAAAATGCCAGAGCGAGCGCAAAGCGGTTCATTGCGACCTCCTCATGCCTTCTTGCCGGGATTTAGATTTTGGATTCCGGTGGCGTTAACGTACACCCGCACGGATACATTTTGCAATGCGCCCGCCGCGCTTTTGAAAGATTCTCTTTCATGCGACATCGGCCGCGGGGCTAGTCTATAATGGCGCGTTCGGAATCTCAGCATTCAGGATTACGCCGATGCTTTCGATTCGTCCCGCTACTGCCAAGGATGCCGCGCTGCTCGTCACAATGATCCGTGAATTCGCGACGTTTGAGCACCTCGAGCACGAAATGAGCACAACGGAAGACGACCTCACGCGCGACGGTTTCGGTCCTCGCCCGAAATTCCGAGCGGTGATTGCCGAATGGAATGGCGAGCCCGCGGGCTACGCCATGTTCTTCGAGTTCTATTCTTCCTTCCAGGGGCGAGCGGGATTGTTTTTGGATGACATATTTGTCCGGCCTGCCTTTCGCAAACATGGAATTGGCACCGCATTGATCAAGCACGTGGCCGGAATCGCCTGGCGTGAAAGATATTTCTGCATGCGTTGGGAAGTTCTGGACTGGAACAAGCAGGCCATCGATTTTTACAATAATCTCGGCGCGGCATTTCTGGAAGAATGGAAACCAGCCATCCTCATCGGCGACGCCCTCGAGGCGGCGGCTAAGGGAACCGAGTAAGCCTCTTGCTTTCAACGCGCCGCAAGGCGATCCCTTCCTATTCACTCATCCTCTGCAATATTTCCCGCGCTCAAACGTCTTCCTAAGTAGCGGTGCTGGTTTCACTCGAAGCGCTTGGAGATCATGGACAAGGTAGCAAGTACCTACTGGCTCATGGCTGAGCAGGATGAGCGGCTCACCCGGACGATTGGCCGCGAACAAGGCCGGCTGCGCAATTTCATTCGCAGGCGCGTCACCGATGAGAGCGATGCGGAAGATATTTTGCAGGATGTCTTCTACGAGCTCATTGAAGCTTACCGGTTGATGAAGCCCGTCGAGCAGGTGGGCGCATGGCTGTATCGTGTGGCTCGCAACCGGATCATCGACCGCTTCCGCAAGAAAAAGCCGGAACCGTTTGTTTTGCCGGAAAAAGATCTGCAATGGGAAGGCGGCGATTCGCTATCGCTCGAAGAATTGCTTCCGTCACCCGATGCGGGTCCGGAGGCCGCCTATGCGCGAAATATTTTGCTCGAAGAACTCGAAGCCGCGCTCGACGAACTCCCAGAAGAGCAGCGCGAAGTCTTTCTCGCGCATGAATTCGAGGGGATCAGTTTTAAGGAGATATCCGCGGCAACGGGAGTGGGCGTGAATACGCTGCTCTCGCGAAAGCATCACGCCGTCCTTTATCTTCGCCGGCGGCTGCAATCCATCTATGACGATTTTGTAAGGAAATGAGGAGAATGAAGATGAGAGGAAGAAGAATAATTCGCATGTTGAAAGTCGTTGCAATCGTGATCGTCGCATTCATGGTATTCGGTTTCGTGGTGACCCATTTGTGGAATTACCTGATGCCAGGTTTGTTTGGCCTTCGGACCATTACTTTTTGGCAAGCCGTGGGATTGATGGTGCTCGGGCGGCTGCTCTTCGGGGGATTTCGGCCCGGCCGTGGCGGGTTCGGTTGGCGTGGGGAAATGATGCGCCGCTGGGAACACATGACGCCCGAGGAGCGCGATAAATTCCGCGAAGGCTGGCGCGGCCGGTGCGGCCAGCCTCACACGCCGGCACCCCAGCCGAATCCGTAGCCGGATTTTTCCGAGCTCCTGTCGCGCTTGCTTCCGCTTGCGGGTTTTAGACCTTGCCGGTTCGAATTTCCGCCAGCGGAAGCATGCGCCACGGAAACCCGCGGAATGGAAATGGACACTCGCCCCTCCCGCAATTCCTTGTAGCTACGATATTCGTACCGTAAACTAGCTGGTCGCATGAACACGATACTGCCTGTACGGAAACTCGGCCGCGCGCTATGAAAATGTCGAAATTTTTCGTTTTTGTCGGCGTACTATTCGCCCTCTCCGTGGTCGTGTATCTGTCGACAACGCCGCGAGGGAAAGAAATCCAGCTTACTGGTATTGTCACCGGCAACGATGTCATCGTGGGCTCGCAAATCGCCGGCCGCATGATCCGCCTCACCGTGGACGAGGGTTCCGAGGTTCACAAAGGCGATTTGATCGCGGAAATCGATCCGGCGGAA
>Ga0210400_10005473_pt1 | contig 10776 bp, 8 predicted proteins | sample IncBWH26MmetaG_FD_155456 | JGI IMG/M metagenome (GOLD analysis project Ga0210400, IMG submission 155456) | Forest soil microbial communities from Barre Woods Harvard Forest LTER site, Petersham, Massachusetts, United States - Inc-BW-H-26-M | ecosystem: Environmental > Terrestrial > Soil >... | reverse complement strand
GCCGTCCTGGCCACCGGCACCGGCGTGATCAACTGACGTGTTGACCTCGCCGGCCAGGCCCCCGGCCATCCCGGCGGGTCACTCCGAAGGACTGGTCAGGGCCCGACACGCGCCGACGCCGCCGCGGTGGCGGCGATGGATCGGTCCGGGGTCGTGGGTCGGCTGGACCAACCTGGCGGTGATCCTGGGTGTCATCGCCGTCGCCCTGTGGCAGCTCCATCCATCGCTGCTGTTGGCCAATACGACCACGGCCGGTGGGGACACTGGCGCCCACGTCATCCTGCCCGCCTTCATGAAGTCGAACCTCTTGGCCCACGGGCAGCTGACCGGTTGGGACCCTGCCTGGTACGACGGGTTTCCCGTCTACACCTTCTACTTCCCGTTGCCCGGTGTGTTGACGGTCGTGTTTAACGGGCTGGTCACCTACAACGTCGCCTTCAAGCTGGTCACGATCCTGGGCACGGTCACCCTGCCCATCGCGGCCTGGGCTTTCGGGCGTCTGGCCGGTCTCCGGGATCCCGGGCCCGCATGCCTGGCCGCGTCGACGCTGCCGTTCCTGTTCGAGCCCAGCTTCTCCATCTACGGCGGGAACCTGCTGTCCACCATGGCCGGTGAGTACTCCTACTCGCTGGGCCTCTCGTTGGCCCTGGTGTTCCTCGGCCTGGTGGCCCGGGGGCTGCGTACCAACCGCCAGCGCGGCCTGGCCGCGGTGCTCCTGGCCGCCACCGTCTTGTGCCACCTCATCACCGGCATCTTCGCCGTTGTCGGCGCCGTGGTCTGGCTCGTGCTCGACCGCGACCTGGGCCGGGCCTTCCTGACCGGCGTCCGGGGGCGCGTGGCCCGAAGCCGCTGGGTCGTCCGCCTGTTGTGGTTGGCCGTGGTCGGCGCCGTCGGCGTGGCCCTGACCGCGTGGTGGTTGGTGCCCTTTGACCTGGACCAGGCCTACACCACCAACATGGGCTGGACCAACGTCGACGGCTTTCCCCATCTGTTGTTCCCCGGTTCGGCCCGGTGGGTCCTGGTCGTCGACGTGATCGGCCTCGTGGCCATGGTCGTTCGCCGGAACCGGGTGTCACTGTTCGTGGCCCTGATGGCCGGGTTCTCGGCCGGGGTGGTCTGCCTCGATCCTCAGGGGAAGCTCTACAACGTCCGGTTCCTTCCCCTCTGGTTCCTGTGCCTGTACCTCTTCGCCGGGCTGGCAGTGGCGGAAGTGACCGCGGCCGTGGCCCGGTGGGTGCGGCGCCGTCGAGTCGACCGCTGGGTGGAGGCGGTCGAGCAGTCGGCCGGGAGCACGGCCGAGGGCTGGCGCCCGGGCCTGCGCATCACCCGGTTCCGGCGGCCTGGTCCTCCGGCTCGCCCGGCGGGCGCCATCGTTGGGGCCCTCCTCTGCCTGGTCGGCGCCGTGGTGGCTGTCGTGCCCCCCCTGGTCCTGCCGGCCGCCGACCTGGCCCGGGTCGGGGTGACCGTGGGTTCGGACCAACCGAGCTCGTGGGCGACATGGAATTACTCGGGCTACCAGGAGAAGCCCAACTATCCCGAGTACAAGTCGCTGATGAACACCATGGCCTCGGTCGGCGCCACCCAGGGCTGTGGGCGGGCCATGTGGGAGTACGACCCGTCGGAGAATCGATTCGGGACCACCATGGCGTTGATGCTGTTGCCGTATTGGACCAACGGCTGCATCGATTCGATGGAGGGCCTGCTGTTCGAATCGGCCACCACTACACCCTTCCATTTCCTCAACCAGAACGAGCTCTCGGCCACCCCTTCGAACGCCATGGTCGGTCTGCCCTACGGGGGACTGAACGTCCCGCTCGGAATCGAGCACCTCCAACTGCTCGGCGTCCGCTACTTCATGGCCTCGTCGCCCACCGTGCAAGAGGCGGCGGCCAACGACCCCGCCGCCACTCTGGTCGCGTCCAACGGGCCTTGGAGCACGAGCTACAACGGTGAGCTCCTGAACACCACCTGGAAGATCTACCGGATCTCCGACACCTCCCTGGTTCAGCCCCTGGCCAACCAGCCGGTGGTCTGGGGCCACGTGGGACCAGACCAGACCCACTGGCTGCCGCCCTCGCTGATCTGGTACCAGAACCCCGCTCGGTGGAACGTGGTGCCCACATCGGGCGGACCGGCAACGTGGCCGCGAGTTGCCGCCACCGACACCTCCCCGGTGGCCGTGCCCGTTCCCCAGACAACCGTGTCGGACATCGCCACCACCAACAACACCGTCCGGTTCCACGTCGACCGGATCGGCACGCCGGTTGAGGTCAAAATGTCCTACTTCCCCAACTGGAAGGTCAGTGGCGCCACCGGTCCGTGGCGAACTGCGTCCAACATGATGGTGGTGGTGCCAACCAGTCACGACGTGACCCTTCACTACGGAGCGACCGGCGCCGACCGCTTGGGCCAGGCGCTGACCGGTGCCGGCGTGGTGGCCCTCATAGTGCTGGGTTGGTGGTCGCTGCGGACATGGCGCCGTCGGCGGCGTCAAGCGGGGGCCCGGTGAGCCCGGCCCAGATCGAGCGGTGCCATGTGAGCCCGGCCCCTTCCGCCCTTGCTACTCTCCGTCGGATGCGAGCCCGTCGACCGATCCTGCTCGTGGCCGCGGTGGTGGTGGCGTCGGGCCTCGGTCTGGCTGCGTGTGGCGGTACCCCGGAAGCGGCCAAGAAGCACGTGGCCACCTCGACGACGGCACCGGTGACGCCGGGCGCACCGACGACCACGACCACGGTGCCGCTCGGTCCCGATGCCGTGACCCAGCTGAACAGTCAGCTCAACACCCTGGACACCATGTTGAACCAGGCCACCACCGACCTGAACCAGGCACCCAGCGACTCCTGATCGCGTCGACAAAGCCTCGTCTTGGTCGATACCACGCCGTATCCGTCGACACCACGGCGTCCCCACGAGGTCGGAGATACGGGCTGAGTAGGATGTCGTCGCCATGAAAAGCCTCGCAGATGTGTTCAAGGCCTACGACATTCGGGGCACGGTTCCCGATCAGCTCAATGCCGATCAGTGCCGGGCCATCGGCGCGGCCATGGCCCGCTTCGCCCAGGCCCCCCGCATCCTGTTGGCCCGGGACATGCGCGAATCCGGTGTCGAGCTCAGCCACGCCTTTGCCCAGGGAGCACGGGCCGAAGGGGTGGCCGTCGTCGACCTGGGAATGGCATCCACCGACCTCTTGTACTTCGCCGCCGGCCGCCTGGACGCCCCGGGAGCCATGTTTACCGCCTCCCACAACCCGGCCCAGTACAACGGCATCAAGCTGTGCTTGAGCGGGGCCCGGCCCATCGGGATGGACACCGGGCTGGCCGAGATCGAGGCTACCGCGCAAGCGCTCCTCGACCAGTGGGGGAGCGCCGGCCCCCCGACGGTCGACACCGGCTCGCTTGCGCCCATGGAGGAGCAGAACCTGCTCGACGAGTACGCCGATCACGTCCGCTCCTTCGTCGACCTCGACGCGCTGCGACCGTTGAAAGTGGTGGCCGATACGGCCAACGGCATGGGTGGGCTGGTGGCCCCCAAGGTGTTCGAGCCACTCCCGTTCAACGTGGAGATCCTGTTCCCTGAGCTCGACGGCAACTTCCCCAACCACCCGGCCGACCCGATCCAACCCGAGAACCTCACCGCGTTGAAGGCGGCCATCGTGAGCGCCGGCGCCGATGTGGGACTGGCCTTCGACGGGGATGCAGACCGCGTGTTCCTGGTGGACGAGCACGCCGAACCGGTGTCAGGCTCCCTGACTACTGCGCTGGTGGCCGCGTCCATGCTGGACAAAAACCCCGGGTCGACCGTCCTCTACAACTGCATCTGCTCCCGGGTCGTGCCCGAGGTCATTGCCGAACACGGCGGCATCGGCGTCCGTACCCGGGTGGGCCACAGTTACATCAAGGCGGTGATGGCCGAGACCGGAGCAGTCTTCGGTGGGGAGCACTCCGGTCACTACTACTTCCGCGACAACTACCGGGCCGACTCGGGGATCATCGCCGCCATGGTGATCCTGGAGCTGCTCAGCGTCACCGGCAAACCCCTGTCCGAATTGCTCGCTCCCTATAAGCGCTACTCGGACTCGGGCGAGATCAACACCGAGGTGCCCGACCCTGCCGGTGCGGTGGAGAAGATGGCGGCTGCCGTCGAAGCGGCCCACGGTGAGCTGGGCACCGCCGATCGGCTCGATGGCCTGACCGTCGATCGGGGAGACTGGTGGTACAACCTGCGGCCGTCCAACACCGAGCCGCTGCTGCGCCTCAACGTGGAGGCCCCTACCGACCAGGAGTGCCAGAACCACGTCGACGAGATCCTGGCTGACGTGTCCCGAATTACCGGGGCCTGACCCGGACCCGACTCAGTGGCACCGAACGAACCCAACCACGACGAAGTGACCGAGAACAAAGTGAACGAAGGAGAACAGTGACCATGTCGCTCGATCCACTCCTGCTCGGAGTGCTGGCCTGCCCCGAGGACAAGGGACCACTCCTCTATTTCGCCGATGAAGAGCGCTTGTACAACCCCCGCCTGCACCGGAGCTACGAGGTTCGTGACGGCATTCCCGTCATGCTCATCGACGAGGCCACCCAGGTATCCGGTGAGGAGCACACGCGGCTCATGGCCAAGGCCGACGCCGGGGGAGCCACCCTCACCCAGGACAAAGCCGGTTCGTGAACGATCCGGCCGGATCGCCGCCTGACGGCGCCGACTCCAGCCCTCTCCCCGTCGACACCCTCGACATGTGGGGGGCCACGGCCGGCCTGCCCGAACAGGTGGCCGAGGCCGTCGGCGTCTCCCAGGGCCTGGCCGGGCTGCCGGGCCGGGAGCGGGTCGAGAACGTCGTAGTCCTGGGCATGGGGGGCAGCGGCATCGCCGGGGACGTGCTGGCCGCCACCGCCGCACCCTTCATGTCGGTCCCGGTGGCCGTGGTCAAGGGCTATCAGCCCCCCGACTTCGTGGGGGCCGGGTCGCTGGTCTTCGCCATGTCGTTCTCGGGCAACACCGAAGAGACGGTGGAGGCGGCCGGGCTCGCCTATGAGTCGGGCGCGGCCCTGGTCGTGGTGTCCGGAGGGGGCGAGCTGGTTCGCCTGGCCGACGAGTGGCGTATCCCCGTCGTCCCCGTCCCGACCGACATCCCCCAACCCCGTGCCGCCCTCGGTGCCATGGCCGTGCCGCCCCTCGTCGTCCTGGAGGAGATCGGTCTGTTCCCGGGGGCGGGCCACTGGGTGTCTCAGGCCGTCGAGCAGCTGCGCCGTCGACGCGACGAGCTGGTGGCGCCGGCCAGCGTGGCCGAAGACCTGGCCCGCCGCATCGGGCGGACCATCCCGCTGATCCACAGCTCAGAGGCCCTGGGGGCCGCCGCCGCCCTGCGCTGGAAGGCGCAGGTGAACGAGAATGCCAAGTCACCGGCCTTTTTCGCCGTCTATCCCGAGCTCGGCCACAACGAGATCGCCGGCTGGGGACAACACGGCGATGTCACCCGTCAGGTCATCTCGGGTCAACCTGCGCCACGACGCCGAGCACCCCCAGGTGACCCGGCGGTTCGAGCTGGTAGCCGACATCCTGCGTGAGGTGGTGGTTGACATCCTCGAGGTGCGGGCGGCCGGCGAGGGGGACCTGGCCCAGCTCTTCGACCTGGCCCTCATCGGTGATTTCGTCTCGTTGCACCTGGCCGCCCGGGAGGAGATCGATCCCGGCCCCATCCCAGTGCTGGACGACCTCAAGCGCCGGTTACAGGAGACCTGAGCCGGGGTCCTCTGTTGCGAGGATGTGTCGGGGGAGTGGCGAGCCGGTGAACTTCGTTCACCTGGCCCTGGCTATCACCGGCACGGGGCGTAAGCTCCACGCGTGAGCTACGTGCGGGTCTGTGGTTGCAAGTCGAAGCCAGTCGCAGGCAAAACGACCCACGTAAGGCAACTCCTGGTTGCCGAGCATGGTGCGGCTTAGGAGTAAGACCTGCCCGCGGCGTTCCCGATTGTCGGGAACGGGCGGAGATGGGGTGACGCGTGCCATATACGGTGCCGCCGGGTTGTCGACCGCAGTGCGGTCAGAGAGCCGCCGGTGCCGGGCCGCCATTCCCACTGCAGGCGAGTGTGGGGTCAAAGACCAGGTCAGCCGCACGTAGCCCACGCATCCCATCCCCGACGACCGATCAGGAGGACCGGCAGACCCCAGCAGTTCCAACCACACAGGAGGGCGAGCAAGTGGACGTTGTCATCGCGAATGGCCGCAGGATCGTGCCCGACGGAGTACGGGCACTGGTCGAGGAGAAGGTGGGCCGACTGGGTCGGTATTGCCCGGGCCTCGAACGAGCCGAGGTGCGTTTCAGCGAGGAGCACAACCCCCGAATCGTCGACCGGGAGAACTGCGAGGTCATCATGACCGGACACGGGCTGGTGGTTCGAGCCCGAGCGGCGGCACCCGAGGCCCTCGCTGCGGTGGACCGCGTGGTCGAAAAGCTCGAGCACCAGCTGGAGAAGACCAAGGGACGCATGATCAACTCCCATCAGGGCCGGCGTTCGAGCGCCGCGGCCCGGGCCCTGCAGCGACCCAAGGTGCGTACCGCCTAACGGCGCGGGGTGAACGGGAACCCACGGAGACCGCCAGGAGGGACTGACCGGTAGCATGGTTGGCCTATGAGCGTCTTCACCAAGGTTCTCCGCGCGGGCGAGGGAAAGAAGGTCCGTCGGCTGGCCGAGCTGGTTCCTCTGGTCAATGACATGGAACCGGAGATGGAGGCGCGCACCGACGCCGAGCTGCGGGCGGCCACTGATGTGTTCCGCCAGCGCCTGGCCGATGGCGAAAGCCTCGAGGACATCCTGGTCGAGGCCTTTGCCGTGGTGCGCGAGGGCGCTTGGCGGGTGCTGGGCCAGCGGCACTTCGACGCCCAGCTCATGGGGGGCATGGCCCTTCACTTCGGGTGGATCGCCGAGATGAAGACGGGCGAGGGCAAGACCCTGGTGTCCACCCTCCCCGTGTACCTGAACGCGCTGGCCGGCAACGGCGTCCACCTGGTCACCGTCAATGACTACCTGGCCACCCGGGACGCGGCGTGGATGGGTCAGCTGCACAAATTCCTGGGCCTCACCGTGGGCCGGGTCGGCCCGGACGTCGACGATCCCGCGGCCAAGCGCCAAGCGTACGAGTCGGACGTGACCTATGGGACCAACACCGAGTTCGGGTTCGACTACCTGCGCGACAACATGGCTCGCAGCTTGGACGCCATGGTCCAGCGCGGGCACCACTTCGCCATCGTCGACGAGGTGGACTCCATCCTCATCGACGAGGCCCGGACCCCCCTGATCATCTCGGGCCCCGCCGCCGAGTCGGCCAAGCTCTACTACCAGTTCGCCGGCATCGTCCGGACGCTCCGGGCCGAGGAGGACTACGAGGTCGACGAGGAAAAGAAGATCGTCGTCCCCACCGAGTCCGGCATCGAGAAGGTGGAGCGCCAGCTCGGAGTCAGCAACCTGTACGACGCGGTGGCCGTCAACCACGTCCACCACCTCACCCAGGCGCTGCTGGCCAAGGAGCTGTACCGCCGGGACAAGGACTACCTGATCGACCAGGGTGAGGTGAAGATCGTCGACGAGTTCACCGGCCGCACCCTGGACGGCCGCCGGTGGTCGGATGGCCTGCACCAGGCGGTCGAGGCCAAGGAACGGGTCCGGATCAAAGAGGAGAACCACACCTGGGCCACGGTCACCCTCCAGAACTACTTCCTCCTCTACGACAAGTTGGCCGGGATGACCGGGACGGCCGAGACCGAGGCTTCCGAGTTCGCCAATACCTACTCGCTTCCCGTGGTGCCCATTCCCACCAACAAGCCGCTCATCCGGGCCGACGCCTCCGACCTCATCTACAAGTCCGAAGAGGCCAAGTTCGCCGCCGTCGTCGACGACATCGCCGAGCGCCACACCACCGGCCAGCCCGTCCTGGTCGGCACGGCCTCGGTGTCCAAGTCCGAGCAGCTGTCCCGTCTGCTCGAGAAGAAGGGCATCCCCCACGAGGTGCTGAACGCCAAACAGCACTTCCGGGAGGCCGAGATCGTGGCCCAGGCCGGTCGGGTCGGCGGGGTGACCGTGGCCACCAACATGGCCGGGCGAGGCGTCGACATCATCCTCGGGGGGAACCCCGAGCTCTTGGCCGTCCACGAACTACGGGGCCAGGGGCTGGACGTCGAATCGGACGAGGGGAAAGAGGCGTTGGCCGCCGCCCAGGCCCGGTTCGCCGAGTCCTGTGCCAAAGAGGGCGAGGCGGTGCTGGCCGCCGGCGGGCTCTACGTCCTGGGCAGCGAACGCCACGAGAGCCGCCGGATCGACAACCAGCTCCGCGGCCGTGCCGGACGCCAGGGAGACCCGGGTGAGAGCCGATTCTTCTTGTCGTTGGAGGACGACCTCATGCGGCTGTTCGCCACCAACGCCATGAGCTGGGTCATGAACCGGGCCCTGCCCGACGATGTACCCATCGAGGCCAAGATGGTGACCAAGGCCATCGAGCGGGCCCAGAACACGGTCGAGGGTCGCAACGCCGAGACCCGCAAGGACGTGCTGAAGTACGACAAGGTCATGGACAAGCAGCGCAAGGTGATCTACCAGCGGCGCCTGCAGATCATCGAGGGCGAGGATCTCCGGGACGAGACGCTGGAGCTGCTCGAGTCGACCATGATCGGACTGGTGGCGGAGGCGTGCCCCAGCGACTACGTGGAGGAGTGGGACCTGCCTCGCCTCATCACCGAGGTCACCCAGTACTTCCCGACCAAATTCGTGGCCGAGGACCTGGACGAGGCCACCACCACGGGGCAGGTGACCGAGAGCCTGGTGACCGAGGCCCTGGAGCTGTACGCCGAGCGGGACCTGAGCCTGCCCGGCGGCGAGGAGACGGCCCGTCAGCTCGAGCGGGACGTCATGTTGCAGATCATCGATCAGCGGTGGCGAGACCACTTGGCTGACATGGACTACCTGCGGGAAGGCATCAATCTCCGAGCCATGGGGAACCAGGACCCGCTGGTGGCCTGGGAGCGTGAGAGCTTCGCCATGTTCGAGAAGCTCATGGAGGGCATCACCGACGACTACCTGCGCTACGTGTTCCACGTCCAGGTGCTCACCGAGCAGGCCCCCGAGCCCGATCTGGGCCAGGCCAACTACATCGCCGCCGACGACCCGGTCCAAGACGCCGGGCCCATGGTTGCGGCCCTGGCCGGCCAGGTGCTGTTGGAGGCCGAGATGGCGCTGTCCGAGCAGGCCGGGTCCAACGGCCCCGGCACCAACGGCACCGACGGCCGGGCCAACCGCGCTCCCGAGAGCATGGAGATCCAGGCGCCCATCGTGAAGTCGGACCACGAGAAGGTGGGACGGAACCAGCCGTGCTGGTGCGGGAGCGGCAAGAAGTTCAAGCTCTGCCACGGCGCCAACTGAATGCCGCCAGCTGCCAACCCCCGCCCGGGGGGTGAACCCGAGCGCGTCGACATCCCGGCGCGGCTGGCCGATCTGACCGAGCGGTTGTCCGTGGCCCAGCACTACCTGGGCGTCGAACAGCTGCGGGCCCGGCGGGCCGAGCTCGAGTCTGCCGCCTCGCAGCCGGACCTATGGGACGATCCCGATAACGCCCGCACCGTCACCACCGAGCTGGGCCGGGTGACCGAGGACGTCGAGTTGCTGGACGGGCTCAGCGAGATGCTCTCCGATGCGGCCACCCTCTACCAGCTGTTGGAGGAGGAGGACGACCAGTCGCAGCGTCCCGAGGTCGAAGCGGGCCTGGCCGACCTGGATCGCCGCCTCGGAGCCCTCGAGCTCCGGTCCCTGTTCGCCGGTGACCATGACGAGCTCGATGCCGTGGCCGAGATCCATGCGGGCGCAGGGGGAACCGATGCGCAGGACTGGGCGGAGATGATGCTCCGGATGTACTCGAGGTGGGCGGAGCGTCGAGGGTTCGAGATCGAGGTGGACGAGGCCACCCCGGGCCAAGAGGCCGGGTTGTTGTCGGCCACGTTCATCGTGAAGGGGCGCTACGCCTTCGGCCTGCTGGCCGCCGAGCGCGGCGTGCACCGCCTGGTCCGGATCTCTCCCTTCGACGCCCAACACCGACGCCAGACCAGCTTCGCCTCCCTCGACGTCGTTCCCTTCTTGGAGGACGTGTCGGGCGAGGTTGACATCGACGAGAAGGACCTCCGGATCGATACCTACCGTTCATCGGGGGCGGGCGGCCAACACGTCAACAAGACCGATTCGGCCGTGCGTCTCACCCACCTTCCCACCGGGATCGTGGTGTCGTGCCAGAACCAGCGGAGCCAGCATCAGAACAAGGCCAAGGCCATGCAGATCCTCGGGGCCAAGCTGGCCGAGCGGCAGCGGGCCGAGCGGGACGCGGAGCTCGAGGCCCTTTCGGGTGATCGGGCCGACAACGCCTGGGGAAATCAGATCCGTTCCTACGTCATGGCGCCGTACCAACTGGTAAAGGACCTCCGGACCAACGAGGAGACCGGAAACGTCGAATCCGTTCTCGACGGGGACCTCGACCACTTCATGGAAGCGGAGCTGCGCAGGCAGGCTGAGCTGCGACGCAAGGCGGATTGACCAGGGCTGCCCCAGTTCGGGTACCAGGGTTGTTACACTTCCCCCCGATGGGACCGCTTTTGTTCCACCAACCCCCCTCTCTCATGACGTTCTCCTCATGATTCGTTTCGACAACGTCACCAAGACGTACAAGGGCACCACCGTCGCCCTTCGCGAGTGCTCGGTGGAGATCGACAAGGGAGAGTTTGTCTTTCTGGTCGGACCGTCC
>Ga0210400_10005472_pt1 | contig 10778 bp, 9 predicted proteins | sample IncBWH26MmetaG_FD_155456 | JGI IMG/M metagenome (GOLD analysis project Ga0210400, IMG submission 155456) | Forest soil microbial communities from Barre Woods Harvard Forest LTER site, Petersham, Massachusetts, United States - Inc-BW-H-26-M | ecosystem: Environmental > Terrestrial > Soil >... | reverse complement strand
CCGTAGGGTCATTCGGTGGCGTGTTTTGTGCGCCAAGCGGCAACACCGCGGCTGCCGAGAATGCGAGAAGCAGAATGAGCTTGTTTTTCATAGGGATACCCCTTCTTCGACGAGTCATGGCTGTATCTTTAGTATCTATATTTAGGATGGTTGAGATAGGGGCGGAGTTTTCCCGTCAGGTACTCGGGCCTGGTACTCGCGACGGAAGGTACGACCATTCACAAGCGGGCAGAGTTGCCGAAGCTGGCAACGAAAAAAGCCGACATCACTCAAGCCTGAATCCGCGTGCATCCGCGTAAATCCGCGGTAAGGTTTGGTTGCGGCTGCGTTGTGGTTGATTACAACGACACTACGGCGTGATGGCAATCGCCCGTAACGGACTGCCTGATCCATTCACGATCTTCAGGGGAGCGGCAACCACAATAGCTCCGGTCGCTGGCAGTTGGTCCAGGTTGCACAGGCCTGCCAGTCCAAATTTACCGCTGCCGTGCATGACGTAGTGATTTGGAAAAGGAGGATTGAAAGTGGCGGCACGGCCCGCGTCGGTGCCTACGGTTTCCACGCCCACGCCGAGCACGTCGCGTTCCTTGGCCAGAAACTCCGAGCATTCTTTTATGAACCCGGGTGTGTGCGGACCGTCCTCGGCAACATTGATGTATTCCTTGGGATCCGTGCGCTGGGACCATCCAGTGCGCAGCAGCAGCCACGCTCCCGCAGGGATCTTTCCATGGGATCTTTCCCATTGCTGCACCCGCCCAATGGTCAGCAGGAAATCGGGGTCTTGAGCGACATCGGCGGTGACGTCAATCACGCACGCCGGACCGACAAACTTGCGCGGAGCAATGCGGTCCACGCTGTTTTCCGGAAGGTCTTTGCCGCTGATCCAATGGATGGGAGCGTCAAAGTGAGTGCCGGTGTGCTCGCCGGTCTCAAATCCGTTCCAATACCATGCCGGGCCGCGCTCGTCGTAATGCGAGAGCTCCCACATGCGAAATGCCGGAGTGTTGTTAAACTGCGGAGGAAGCGGAAGCAGCGGCGTCTGCGCGCTTAAGGGTTGAGTCAGATCAACCACGCGCAACCGGCCGCTGTTTAACTGATCGATAAGTTCCATCAAAACGCTTGCCATTTGTAGCACTCCCTCAAAAAGCTATTTCACCGCAAAGGACGCGAAGGACGCAAAGGAAAATCTTAACGTTGCCGCTGATTTAGCAGATGACCGCGAGATGAACTAAGAACCAGCAAAGGCCTATCTAGGTTTGTTCTCTTTACTTTGCTCCCTTTTTTACTTTGCGTCCTTCGCGTCCTTTGCGGTGAAAGCACTTGCTTCCGCTGAAACTATTTGCCGGTAATCTTCTGAATATGCCGTCGGAACTGGAACCGGTTTTCCAGTAGCGACAGCTCTGTGACGTATCCTTTGGGGCCGGTGGCGTCTACCTTGGCCACGATACAGGACAACTCGTTACCTGCCATGGCCTCGTCAAAGGCCGTCTTAAATCCCTCCAAGGTGTGTACGGTCTGGGCCTTTGCAATGCCGGCCGCGCGGGCCAGCGCCGCCAGGTCGCTACCGGTGGCCGTGGCGGTGGGAAAACCGCCGACGGAAAGCAGGCTCTCGTTATCAAAAATCACGTGCACCAGGTTCTTTGGATGGTAACGCGCAAGCGTGGTGAAGCCGCCCAGGTTCATCAGGATGGAGCCATCACCATCAAAGACCACGATCCGCTGTTCCGGCAGGCAAAGGGCCAGACCCAGCCCGGTGGAAGATGCCAATCCCATGGCGTGCTGAAGGTAAAAGAAGTTCGAGCGATGTCCTACAGACTGAAGTTCGGCGGCAACGGCCCCCATAATAGTCACCACCAGGCAATCTTCCAGGCGGTCATGAATGGAACGCAGGCAATCGACTCTCTGCATCATCACTCCCATGGGCCTCATTCCTCCCACATCAGATCGCGAGTCAGCAGTACGGCCGCAGGGTGAAGGCTGCTCGCCGCCAAGGTCTGCGCAGCGGCGATCCGTTTTTCAACGGTACTGGGATCATCCAGGAATGCATAAGAAATTCCCAGGGCCCGCAGCAGCGGTTCCGTGGCGCTGCCACCCTGGGTCTGCCACGGATCGCGCTCGCCAAAGTGCCCCCGGTAACTGATCACCATCAGCAGGGGAATCCGGTAGAGCTGGCCGAAGGAGACAATGCCGTTGATGCTTGCCAGGAAGCCATGGTTTTGCATCAGCATGGCGGACTTGGTACCGGCAAAGTGCGCGCCCGCAGAGATGCCTACCGCCTCCTCTTCCTTGGCCAGCCGGACCAGGATCATCTCAGGATCGTCTTCGGCCATCCGGATCAGATGCACCAGCCAGGTCTCCGGCAGGGCCGAAACCAGGCCAATACCGCACTTTTTCAGCGCGTCATAGACGATCCGCGAATTAGGCAAAGAAACCGGCACGCAATTTGGTCCCGAAACGAAGTAGCTTACAGGGAGATTGGCAAAATTGCCATAAGTGGCAGAATTGCCAGGATTGCCATAAGTGCCAGAATTGCCATGATTGCCATAAAACGGGGTGGGTCATTTTGAGTCCTGCAGCGTTCAAACGTCTTCACGGGAATTGCATTTTCAAATTATGGCAATTTCGGCAATCTGCAATTTTGGCAATGCAGAAGCCGTTACGCTCGTCACCCCGCTCATGAAGATTGCAGGCTGGTGCAAAGGAATCGAGTGTAAGCTGATGTTATTGACCGTTAGCTCTAAGACCCTTAGCTCCAAAGGAGCCGACAAACCATGCCCGATAAACTACCTCAGGACCCTGAACTTGCCTCCCGCTTGCAAAAAACCGACAAAGAACTGAAGGACCTGCAACACTCTGTGAAGACAGGGATGATTGATGTGCGCGTCCTGATGGAGTTTCGCCAGGCCATCGAGCGGGCACGGCAGGCATCGTCAGGGGTCCAGCGCTGGCTGGAGGAGACGCAGAAGGGCGGAGATCCATTCGCATTGCTTCCCAGGGTCATGACCGAGCGCATGCGGATCGCCACGGAATTGATTCGCGACGTAACCAAAGATGTTGAAGGTGGTGACGTCGATTTCGATACGCCCGGCCTGGTGGAGTTCCACAAAGCCCTTACGGTCTTGCAGGAGCGCCTGGTCAGGTTTTTCCCACATTAGGAACAGGCCGCGTCTTGCCAGGAACAGCCGCGTCTGCCGCTCCCGGGCCCATTTTTCGGGTTTCCTGCCTTATTTGCATCTTTCACAAGGCAGGCGTACCCTTTTACCGTTGGTAAACAAGCAGGAAGGATCTCTGCAACTCTTTCCGCTCTTGCCCGGACCAGTAGTCCCGCCAGTAATTGCGGCAATTGTTTCCACACAAAGAAGGACCTAATGAAGAATATCTACGTCGGTAATCTGGATTACAACATCACCGAAGATGAACTGCGGGGCGCTTTCGAGACGTATGGACAAGTCGATAATGTGACAATCATGCGTGACCGCGATACGGGCCAACCACGGGGTTTTGGCTTTGTGGAAATGGCAAATGACGAAGAGGCAGAGAAAGCCATTGCCGGGACCAACGGAACTCAGTTGGGCGCCCGCAATATCAACGTGAACGAAGCCCGTCCCAAAACGGAGCGCAGCGGCTTTGGTCGTAGACCGGGCGGCGGAGGCGGTGGTTTTGGCGGTGGCGGAGGCAACCGGGGCGGAGGCGGTGGTGGCAACCGTCGCGGTGGCCGAGGCGGTGGTGGCGGCGGAGGCGGATTCCGAGGCAGATAGAAGCTGCTGAACTCCAATCAAGTTCATAATGTAAAGGCAGAACGTCCCCGGACTTGTTCTGCCTTTTTTCGTTTCGGTGCACTCTGGTTGAACCATGTCAAACACGAAAAGACGGATAAGTCATTGTGTTTGAACAACGTATCTCATTCGCTCTTCCATCGGCAGAACCGACAACTGTCGAATGCATCTAGCTCGACGCAGAAACCCACGTGCCGCCCTCCGGGGCTCTGCTCGTATCCCTAATCCTACGCAGGCCTTCCGGCTTGGGCTACACTGTTTCGCTCTTTGCGACAAGCTCAGGACAGGCTCTTCCGGGCTGGGCTCTTGGGTAACCCGCCAATTTTTACTCTTGAACCGTCCTTACTTTTCTGGTTTCCGAATGCAGCCCGAGTTCCTGATATTCTTCTCTTAATAAAACATTGCCATAATCAGAAATCTCAATCTATATATATAAAATTAATCCACTAATCTTTGATTTATTAAGACTCATTCCATTTCTGGAAGCCAGTTCACATTTAATTTGACTTTTCTCATATTTGGACTATTGTAATCGCCGCTCTCGCCCTAATTCTCTGCGTTTTGGGTCGGAGCCGGGATTGATTCAGCGCCAGCTTCTGGGCAATTCGGCTCTGAGGTCCCGTTTTTCCAGTCTCGCAACAAGGAGCGATAATGATCAACAGTCGACAGGATCTTCCAAAGTTTCCACATCTGAACCCTAGAATTTTGCTTTGCGTACTTGTGTTCGCCTTCGCGCAAATTTGCGCCTTGGCTCAGACTCCCATTGCACCAGTTGCCAATCCTTGCCCCCGGCCAGCCGCGGGCGGCGTTGTACGCAACCCAACCAGTCTTTTCAGTTACAACGGAGCGCTGAACGTACAGTTCTCATACCAGACCAGAACAGACGCGGATGGCCGCAAGCTGTTTTGCTTTATGACTCCCAACGGCGTGCAAAACCCCACGCTGCATGTGCATCCGGGCGACACGCTGAACGTGACGGTCACCAACAATACTCCGGACACCCCGGTGCAGATGATGGTGAACTCGCCTAATTGCGGGGCCAGCGTAATGACCGGCTCCTCGATGAATATTCACTATCACGGCACGAACACCCCGCCCACCTGTCATGCGGACGAGGTGATCAAGACGCTTATCAATTCCGGGCAGACCTTCCAATACAGCCTCAAGTTCCCCACCGACGAGCCGGCGGGACTTTACTGGTATCACCCGCACGTGCACGGCATCGCCGAGGCCGCCCTGCAGGGCGGAGCGTCCGGAGCGCTCATTGTCGAGGGAATTCAACACCTTCAGCCGGCAGTAGCTGGCCTGCGCCATCGTGTCCTGATGATTCGGGACCAGAACGTGGCCGGCAGCCCAACGCCCGGCGGCGCGGTGCCGTCATGGGACCTTACCCTGAATAACATTCCCATTGCCTTCCCGGCCAATGTCCCTGCGCAAATCCACATGCAGGCGGGCGAGAAGCAACTGTGGCGCGTCTCCAATTCCACGGCGGACAGCATTGTTGATCTGCAGGTGACATGGGACGGAGTGCCGCAGAACCTTCAAATCGTGGCCTTGGACGGCGTTCCGACCGGATCGCAGGACGGTACCCGGCAAGGCAAGATCGTGAACGCGAAAGACATTCTGCTTCCCACCGCGGGACGAGCGGAATTCATTGTGGCCGCGCCTCCTTCAACCGTGAAGAGCGCCATTTTCCAGACCCTCGCCATCAATACCGGTCCCATTGGCGATAATGACACGCAACGCACGCTGGCGGTCATCAAGACCTTTGGTATCGATAACGACGGCGACGGCGACAATGACGATGCCGTATCCGCCACTATCCTGACGCCCACCGCGCAGCGGTTTGAGGGCCTGGCAGCGGCGACCCCCACAACGAAACGCACGCTTTATTTCTCTGAGGTGCTTTCCGATCCCACCAATCCGCTCAGCCCGACCAACTTCTTCATCACCGTGGACGGAGCAACGCCGGTCCTGTTCGATGGCAACAATCCACCATCCATCATTACCCATCAGGGAGCGGTGGAAGATTGGACCATTCAGAACCGCGCCCAGGAAAATCATGAGTTCCATTTCCACCAGATCCATTTCCTGGTGCTCTCGCAGAACAACTTTGAGATCAATGGGAGCCCACAGATAACGGCAGAAAACGGGCAGTTCCTGGATATGCAGCAGATTCCATTCTGGGACGGTAGCCCGAGCCATCCGTACCCCAGCATCACGGTTCGCATGGATTTCCGCGGACCCGACATTGGGGACTTTGTCTATCATTGCCACATCCTCGGACACGAGGATAACGGCATGATGTCCATTATCCGCGTGCTTCCTTAACACGGGGAAACATGCTGAAGGATGGATTCCGTAACTAGAATCGCTCCATAGAGGGCGATCATTAAGAAAAAAATCGCGGCTTCAGAGTTTCTTCTGAAGCCGCTTTTTTGGATCTGAAAACTGCACGAAATGCAGCCTGATAGAAGCGGCAATTGGAATTCCAAGTACACCTTGCCTTTACAAAACTTAAACGTTTTCCAATATTTGGATCGCTTTATATGTACTTTAGGACACTGTCCTTCTTAAATCGTCCAGAATTTCACAGAATTACAAGAAAAACATTTGACTTTTTAAATCTTTGAGCTACCTTGTTGGGGCCTTGGTTTCTCCAAACTTCTGGGGCGGAGCCAGGATCCATTCGTTTCCTCAAGGGATGGCAACCGCTTAACGCGGGACCTTGGGGTTTTACCACTGACGCTTTTCCTGCGTCAGCAACGATTCAATAGTCGATGCGATGTTCCTAACGATGGCCGCCCTATCTGGCGTCGGCATTGGTATTTCAGATTTCGGCGGAATGCATCGAGCGGGACATCCCGTCCCTGGTGAAGACGAGAGGAGAAAGGACAATTCGCCATCCCTGACCACCAGGTTTCACTGAACCCATTTGTCCCACTGGCTGGATCCGGCCAGAGTAACCTTCAAGGAGAATCCATGAAGAAAAGTCGAATGGTATTTCTGAATATTTTTGCAGGATTAATGGTCTTGGCCCTTGCGCAGACCAGCGCCTTTGCCCAGACGCCTATTGCCCCTGTGGCCAATCCTTGCCCGCGTTTCGCCGCCGGCAGCGTCATACACAACCCTGCAGGTCTTTTCAGCAGCAACGGCGTTCTGAACGTCCAGTTCTCGTACCAGACCAGGGTAGATTCCGCAGGCAGAACATTGTTTTGCTTCATGACCCCCAATGGCCTGGAAAACCCGACACTGCATGTGAAGCCGGGCGATACTTTGAATGTAACGGTAACCAACAATACGCCGTCAACGCCGATACAAATGGTGGTCAATTCGCCAAACTGCGGCGCCAACGCAATGACGGGATCCTCGCTCAATATCCACTACCACGGCACCAATACGGCGCCCAACTGCCACTCGGATGAGGTGATCAAGACGCTCATCAATTCCGGGCAGACATTCCAATACAATCTTGCCTTTCCTGCTAATGAGCCTCCGGGACTCTACTGGTACCATCCGCACGTCCACGGCATCGCTGAAGCCGCCGTACAGGGTGGCGGCGCCGGATTGCTCGTGGTCGAGGGCCTTCAAGCCATTCAACCGGCCGTGACCGGACTGCGTCATCGCCTTTTAATTATTGGCGATCAGCATACCGTCCAGGGATTGAATCCAGGCGGCAGCGTTCCCTCGTGGGACCTCACCGTCAACAGAATCTCGATTGATTCCCATACGGATACTGCCGGCAACACCACCTATACACCGGCCATACTCCACATGATGGCTGGGGAGAAGCAGCTTTGGCGCGTCTCAAACTCAACCGCTGACTCCATTCTCGACCTGCAACTGCTGTTCGATGGCGTACCGCAAACCCTGCAGATTGTTGGGTTCGATGGCGTACCCACCGGGTCCCAGGATGGCACCCGCCAAGGCAAAGTCGTAAACGATACGCATAGTTTGATTCCCACAGCGGGGCGCACAGAATTCATTGTCTCGGCGCCGCCTTCAACCGTACACCTGGCCCAACTCATTACTCAGAACATCAATACCGGCCCTATCGGCGATAACGATCCTGCCCGCCCGATAGCCACGATCCAACTGGTCGGCACAACCAGCGATCCCGACCACGATGCCGAGTCGGACGAGTTTGTGCCCTCCACCGTACCGCCAACGTGGGTGCAGCGATTTGAGGGGATCATGGGAGCAACACCGACCATAAAACGCACGCTTTATTTCTCTGAGGTGCTTTCTGATCCCACGAACCCGCTCAGCCCCACCAACTTTTTCATCACCGTGGATGGCGCAACTCCTGTGCTGTTCGATGCCAACAATCCTCCGTCCATCGTCACCAAACAGGGATCGGTGGAGCAGTGGACGATCCAGAACCGGGCGGGGGAGAACCATGAATTCCACTTCCACCAGATCCACTTCCTGGTCCAAAGCGAAAACAACTTCGTAGCCAACGGTACGCCGGTGGACACGCAGGAAATCGGGCAGTTCCGCGACATGGTCCAAGTCCCGTTCTACAACGGCGCTGTGGACTCTAATGGGAAGCCGTTGTATCCCAGCGTTACGGCGCTCTTTTCTTTCGTTGGGCCGGACATTGGGAACTTCGTCTATCACTGCCACATCCTGGGACATGAGGACAACGGCATGATGGCCATTATCCAGGTAACCCCGTAGAGGGCAGGGAAGCGGTTTACAACTGATGCGGTCGTCTTTGGGCGCTGCGTTGCTGGAATGTAAGATTGCGGCTTCAGCGATTTTCGCTGGAGCCGCTTTTTATTCAGTGCCGGGCAATGATTCCTTATTTCGTTTGGACGATCTGTCCTCGCACAGGCTCTCCTGAGGTTACTTCTTTCCCGTCCGCTATGTAGTCATGGAACTGGACGGGCAGGCCCTCACCCTTGGACCATTCCGCAGTGCTCTGCAGGTGGTATTGGACATGCGGAAAAGGAGAGGTGCCGCTGTTACCGCAGAGGGCAATTTCCTGGCCGGCCTTTACCTTTTCCCCGGCCTTCACTTTAATGCTGCCGCGCTTGAGGTGGGGCAGCATGGAGAATTCTCCGTTGCCGTGATCAATGACAATATTATTGCCTTCTTTGGGGTCGCCGTTTTGATAGGCCTTTTGCGGAGTATTGTCGTCAAACTTGTCGACCGCCGCTACCACCGTGCCATCCGCGGGAGCGAGCACCGGCTGGCCAAAACTGAAATAGTCCGCAAGGTTCTCTCCCGTGCCTGCGTAGATCCTGCCATTCCGAATCCCGGTAAAGTTATAGGCAAAACGCTCGTCGGATTTAGTGGCGTGGTAATTATCATAGGCTGACCGTCCTCCGGTATAAACCAGCCATGCGCCCCGCACCGGAAGCACATATTTGCGTTTGTCGTTGTAATCCAGATATTTCGATGCAACGGGCTTCTGTTCTTCGCGAACGTAAAAACCTGAAACCTTACCGTGGTCATCAAAGTAACAAGTAGTCACGAGGGATGTGGGCGCAGTCGTAAAGCGGGCCCGGCGCATGTAGATCTGAATATGAGGGCCCGGCATCACCCGCTCATTTTCAATAGAGGCCTCCTGCCCGTATTTCGCCTTGACTTCCTCGTATAACTTGCCGATGCCGCCTGCGCTGGTCAGCTCCGCCTGCATGCGGGGAGCCATATTTTTCCAGAGCTCAGCCGTGTTGCCCTTATAAAAATCAGAGACGTATTGCTTACCGAGTTTGAGGGCGTCGCTGCTCGGGAATTCCTGCGCGGCGCTCAAGTTCACTGCAAGTCCAACTGTTAAGATGATCGCTCTCACACAACTTATTCTCATTGATCCTCTTCGCAAATCTCAGGCACGCCGAAGCGTTTCTCAATCCACTATTGTGGCGTGAATGAAGACGCAATTTTGGATGGTAAGAACCGCGGAAGCATTTTATAGCAGACTTACATTAAGTCACGCTGCAGCTGTTCTACAAACCGGCCACAGCGTGACTACCGTCGACTGGGGGGAGATATATTGCGAGACCGTTATTCCGGATGGGCCAGCGCTTTGCCGTCTGGCCCGACCTGTATCTCCGACTTCTTGCCATTGGTGCGCACTTGGGCTTCATAGGCGACCAGCTTGCCTTGCTTGGTGAGCGACTCCACTTTGCCTATTTTCCCCGCACCCGCCTTTTGCTTCAGGCCTTCGCGGACTTCGGCTGGAAGCGAGTCCACGGTCACTTCTTCCTCTACCTCAAGGACCGCGCCGTCCGGAGCGATGCTTACGTCTTTGGAGTGGCCGTTGACCGTAAGTTCAACTTCATACATGAGTTTCCCGTCTTCCGTCTCGCTGCCATAGCCCTTGACGGTGGCTCCTTTGCTCTGCTCGTCAGCGGTCTTCTGGACCGCGGCCGGCAGGTCCGATTTTTTCAGTTTCTTTTCCTGGGCTGACGCGCCCAATGCAAGTAGAAGAGCCAGCGCTATGCTTCCAGTTAGCTTCAATGTTGTGTGTTTCATTACGAAATCTCCTTTTTTCTTTTGGTACTGCTAATCGCGAATACCTTGTTTTTCCGAATTTTGAGCCTGTCTCCGGCCGCGACAAAATGGCCGCTACTTCTTGGTCATGACCAGCAGCGTAAATGTGCCGAGCTTCATCTTCGGCCGTTGGCGCTGGCCATTGGCCGCCGGAGGAGCGTCTTCAAATTCCGCCGTAACCAGGTATGCCTCGTGGTTGTTGGTATTGAGCGCCATGGTGCGGGCGCCCTTTTGCGTCGCGGCATTTTGCGCCACGCTGAACTTGTCCTTGCTCTCCTCCTGGATGACGGTCAGCGTTCCGTCACCGTTGGAACTGAAGACGAGATTGGTGCTCGGATCGAAAGCGGTAGCATCCACGCCATCTCCAATGGGAAGCGTGGCGACCAACTTGCCGTTATCGGCGTTTACAATGGCCATGACCTTATCGCATCCTGCAAACAGCCTGCGGTTCTTCTGGTCCATGGCGAGCCCTGACGGTCCTTCACAGCCGGCCATCGGCCAGGT
>Ga0210400_10005471_pt1 | contig 10780 bp, 7 predicted proteins | sample IncBWH26MmetaG_FD_155456 | JGI IMG/M metagenome (GOLD analysis project Ga0210400, IMG submission 155456) | Forest soil microbial communities from Barre Woods Harvard Forest LTER site, Petersham, Massachusetts, United States - Inc-BW-H-26-M | ecosystem: Environmental > Terrestrial > Soil >... | reverse complement strand
TGCATCACTTCCTGCATGGGGGCGCTCATGGCCACGAGGCCATAGTGCAGGGCCTGGCTCGCCGTGAGCTGCGTGGTGTGGCCAGAGCGCGGGCGCAGGCCCGGCAGCGGCGGGTCCATGGTGAGCAGGCCCCAACGCACGCTGCCCAGATCGCTCCAGGCCGCGAGGCTCTTGGCGTTGATCGTCCCCGGCTTCCGCACGAGGAGGATGGGCAGGGCGCCCACCTCGGGCGCGAGTCGAGCCAGCTCGGGCGGGGGCCATTCGCCATCGGCGCTCACTACCCAGAGGTCCGTCTCCTTCGGCGGCAGGCTGGGTGAGGCGGCGCGGTCCGCGGTCACCTCCCATTGGGAGGCCCATGCGGAATCGCAGCCCTCGGTGGGCGCGCCCAGGGTGGACCAGTGCAGGCGGGGAAGGGATCGCATCGGAAGGGGCTTTGGGACATCCTGCCACGGCATCCCGAATGCCGCTAGGATCGCTGCGACGGGAGGTTCCCATGGCGCTCACGGAATCCGGCATGACCGCGCTGGGCACGCCCTGCCCCGATTTCCGCCTGCCGGGCGTGGACGGGCGCGACTGGGGCCGGGATGACTTCCGCTCCGAGTTGCTGCTGATCGTCGTGATGTGCAACCACTGCCCCTATGTGCAGGCGGTGGATGACCGCATCAACCTGCTGGCCCAGACCTGCGCGGGGCGCTGCGATGTGGTGGCCATCAACGCCAATGACGCTGCGGCCTATCCGGAGGACGGTTTCGAAGCCATGCAGGACCGGGCCGCCCTGAAGCGCTATTCCTTCCCCTATCTCCAGGATGAGGACCAGTCCGTGGGGCGGGCCTTCGGGGCGCTCTGCACGCCGGACTTCTTCCTCTACGACCGGGAGCGCAAGCTGCGCTACCGGGGCCGCCTGGACGACAACTGGAAGGACCCGGACGGCGTGAAGAAGCGCGATCTCAGGGAAGCCATCGAGGCGCTGCTGGAGGGCCGCGACCCGGATGCCCTGCAACGGCCCTCCATGGGCTGCTCGATCAAATGGAAGCACTGAGGGTAGTCTTCACATTTCTTGACGGAACCCGCGCGGGGCCCTGAGGCACACTGGAGGGCACGCTTCCGGTGAACCCATGTTCTTCCCGCCCGCCCTCCAAGCTCCCGTACAAGCCCCCGCGCCGAAAGCGGCCAAGCCGGACCTGCCGCCGGACTTCCAGGACTCCTTCCGCTTCGTCGTGCGGCCCTGGGGCTGGACGCATCTGGGCAGCGTCGGCCCGCGCGAGAAGGCCGCGCACACCTGGGAGCTGGAGAATGTCAGCGGCCAGCCCATCGTCTTCAAAGTGGCGGACCTGTCTCCGGGCGTGGTGGTGGAAGGCGATCCCTTCAAGGAACCCATCCCCGCGCACGGGAAACGGGCCTTCACGATACAGGCGGACGCCACGGACTGGGAGGGCTTCCAGCAGCGCGGCATCCGGCTCGTGTCGGACGATCCCAAGCAGCCGGTCTACAAGGTGCTCTTCGACATGACCGTGCGCCCGGACCTCACGGTGGACGCGGTCCAGAAGAAGCTGGGCGGCGTGGCGCCCTACGAATCGCCGCAGGCGGTCTTCCGTTTCAAGCGCGAGACGGGCGACCCCCTGGAGATCAAACTGGCCTCGCAGCTTCCGGCCTATGTGGAGCCGGAGATCGCGCCCATGGGCGCCTCCGCCGAGCTACGGCTCACGCTCCGCGCATCCAAGGTGCCCGCGGGCCAGCTTTCGGGACTTGAGGTCGTGAAGGTCGCCACCAACGCGCCGAAGCAGCCCGCCTTCGACCTCTACCTGGACTGGTCCATCGCGCTGCCCGTGCAGCCCACGCCCAGCCGGCTCGTGTTCGCGGATCCGAAAACGCAGACGCTCGAACTCAAGCTCACGGGCGCCACGCCGTTCAAGATCACCGCTGCCGACCTCCAGGCTGCGGGCTTCTCGCTCTCGCCCCTACCCCGCAAGACCGCGAAGACACAGGTCCTCACCCTCCACCGTGACCGCGAGGACGCGAGGGACGGCTTCCTCGTCCTCACCCTCTCCGGCGTGGAGGACCCTCTGAAGATTCCCGTGATCTGGGCCGACCCGTCCCGGAAGTGATCAGATCTTCCCGGCCCCGGCGCGGAGATCAAGCGTGAGCTTGAGGATCTGGTCGCCGCGGACGACCGTGATCTCCACCTTGTTCTTGAGATCCGCCTGCTCCAGGTAGGCCACCAGCTCGCCATAGGTCTCCAGGCGGTGGCCGTCGATGGCGATGATGACATCCCCGATAGAGACATGCTGCTTGGCATCCGTGGCGAGCCCGCGCAGGCCCGCCCGGGCTGCGGGCGATCCAGGTTCCACGGTGTTGACGATCACGCCTTGATCCACCCCGAGCTGATGAGCCTGGACATCCACGAGGGTATCGAAGCCCATCCTGGGCCGGACCAGGGGTCCGCGGCTGATGAGCAGGGGGACGATCCGGTTGAGCGTGTCGATGGGGATGGAGAACCCGATGCCCACCGAGGCCCCGGTCGCGGCCGGGATGTACGCGTTCATGCCGATGACGCGCCCGGCCGTGTCCAGCAACGGCCCGCCGCTGTTGCCGGGATTGATGGCCGCGTCCGTCTGGATGACATCCGTGATGTTGGTGTTGAACTGGGTGGGCAGGGTGCGGTTGAGCGCGGAGACGACGCCGGTGCTAAGGGTGTGATCCAGGCCCCAGGGATTGCCGATGGCGATGACCCCCTGCCCGACTTCCAACTCCCCACTGCTTCCGACAGGGAGGGGTTTCAGGTCTTCGAGCGGAGCGAAGACCTGAAGCACCGCCGTGTCGTAGGCGAGGCTGAAGCCGATGACCCGGGCCTGGTAGGTCTTGCCATTGGCGAGGGTGACACGCACCTCCGCCGCATTGCTGATGGTGCCGTCCTTCTCTACGGAGACGACATGGAAGTTGGTCACCACATGGCCTCTGTCGTCCCAGACCCAGCCCGTGCCGGTGCCGGCGGGAACCCTCGTCACATCCCCGGTGTACTGGTTCACCTCGTCCGCCAGAGTCGAGACATAGACCACCGAGGGCTTCGCGTCTTTGAAACGGCGGATGGTGTTCAGCTCCTCCGGCAGCAGGCGGCCCTTGGGCGCGGGTTGGCGGGGCTTCGCGCCCTTGCGGTAGACGGCGATGATGGCGTCCTCCTGGTCCGTGAGGGTGGGCTTCTTCGGCTGGGCGGGCGCCGGGCTCCCTTGGGAGAAGAGGGGGGAGGCGACCACCAAAACGGAAATCGGGGCGAGGGTGAAGCGGGATCGGACCATGCGGAACCTCGATTTCCAGTGTGGACGATGCTGCGCCGATGAGCGAGGCGGGCTAGTTTAGGAACACAGCCTCCCCATGGACCGCCTCCTGCATCTCACACCCTCCCGGTTGGGAGCTTTGCTCCTGGGCGGGGCTTTGGCTTTCGGAGCCCTGTTCTGGTGGCGGTCCCGCCCTGTCGAACCCTACCGGGTTGTCCTCAGCGTGCAGGGCGGGCCCTCGGACGGGCTGGACCCAGGCCAGCGCCGGGCCCTCCGCGACTGGGTGCAGTGGCAGTTGGAGGCGGGGGGGTGCACAGTCCTGCTGCCGGGGACCATCTTGCCCAGGGAGCTTCCACCCCGGACTCGGCTGCTGGAGCTGCGCCCTCGACGTGTTGGCGACCAGCTCGCGCTGGGCTGGCGGCTGGCGAAGGCCAGCGACCTGGCAAATCAGGGTGAGGAGGCCTGGGCGGAGCAGATGTCGCCCGCGCAGGAACCCGCTCTCGCCATGCGCACCCTCTTTTCCAGCCTGCCACTTCCAGCGGGTTCACAGCTTCCGGAACGGCTGCTCACCCGGCGCGCGGACACCTTCTGGCGTCTCATCGAGGCCATCGGGGCGAACCGCGACACTGCGCGGCTTTCCGGCGGCTTCGACTTGGCCCTCTCCGCCACCCGGGACGAGCCGGACTGCGCCATGGCCTGGATGGTGCTCGGGGACCTGAACTACCGGCGGATGCTTGTCGCGCCCGAATCGGATCCCATGGGGCAGGCCACGGCGGAACGCCACCTCCGACGGGCCCTGGAACTGGCTCCCGGCGTTCCGCAGGCGGTCTTCCTGTTGGCACAGCTGAAGGTGGATTCCGGCGACCACGCCGCGGCCCTGCGCGAACTGGCGGCAGGCCTCCAAAACCGCCCCCGGGCCCTCTCGCTGCGCTCCGCCCTCGTCTATGCCGCGCGGACGGCGGGCCTCATGGAGCTCACGCGGGAAGCCCTGGCACGCGTGGATGACCTGGTGCCGGCCGGGGTCCAGGCCAACACCGCGGAGAATGCCTGGCTGTACCTGGGCAACCGGCCGCGTTTCGAGGCCAGCCTCCAGACCTCGCCGGACGAGCCCCGGAACACGGTGGCCTCTTTCTATCGAGGTTATCTGGCGCTGGCGGACGCGAACCCAGGCGTGGCGGCAGCCTGGTTCCACCGCTGCGGCACCATGAGCAACTACAGCCAGTTCGCCGATCTCGCGGAAGTCTTCGAGCTCGTCGCCACCTCCCAGCCCGGGGCCGCTCGGGCGCGGTTGAGCCGCTTGGCGGAGAGTCGCGCGGGCCTGCGCGTTCCGGATGGCGAATTCACCTTCAAGATGGCCGAAGCCCACGCGCTGCTGGGCGAGACCACCGCGGCCCAGGACACGGCCGAGCAGGCCTTCGCCCAGGGCTTCGGCTGCACCACCTGGTACGAGCAGAGCCCCTTCCTGGGCGCGATCCGCGATACGCCCCGCTGGCGGGCCCTCATCACCCACCTGCGGGATCGGCAACATCTCCTCGAGCGGAGCTTCCCGCCTTCGGCCTTCGCGTGACACGGCGTCTGCTTCCCTTCGCCCTCCTGTTCGCGGCTGCGCTGCTGGCACTCGCGGCCGCCGCATCTGGATGGCCACGCGCGCACCACACGGGCCGCACCCAGCGGGCGCTGCTGCTGGATCCCACCCCGGAGGGCGACATCTCGCCCTTCGAGGCCCAGTCCCTCGGATCGCTGCTCATGGACGCGCTGGAAACCCGCACGGACCTGGCCGTTACCAACCTGTCCAAATTGCCCGAGCCCTACCAGCCCGAGGGCGATCTGCTCCTGCTGCGGCCGCGGATGGCGCGGACAGGTGTGAATCTGAGCCTCTCGCTGGAATGGGCGGAGCTGGGCCCTGGCCGCGACGGGGCTTGGCACACAGCCGCGCCGGGCCCCGGTGCGCCGGACGCGACTATCGAGGCGGCAGTGGACGCGCTGCCGGTCGAAGCCTCGCCGGCGAATCTCGTCCTGCTTCCACGGGATCCTGAACGGTTCTGGGAGCTCCTGAAAGCCGATAGCGCAGTTTACAGCAATGTGGGTCTGGATGACGCCTTGGCCCTCGGCCAGCGCCTGGCGGGCGAGGAACCTGGCTGCGCGGCCATCCAGGCCTCCATAGCCCATCTCGACACCATCCGCATCCTCCAGAACCCGCAGCCCCTGGACGGCCGCGTGGATCTCGCACTCGCGGCTGCGGACAAGGCTCTCGCGCTCCTGCCCGGCTATCCCCGCGCGCTGCGCTTCGCGGCCCGCCTCCTCTCGGACCAGGGACGGCAGGACGAGGCTCTGAACCGATTGCAGGACGGACTGCGCCTCCACCCCCGTTCCCTGAACCTCCTCCTCGCGCTGGATTACGCAGCCCGCACCGCAGGCCTGCTGGACATCGCCCTGGGCGCGAGGGAGCGGATGGCGGCGCTCTGGACCGGAGCCCCCGTCGCGCCGCCCACCGGATTCACTTACCTCTACGCGGGGCGTCTGGAGGCTTTCGAAACCAGCCTCCCCACCCGCCCGGGCGTCACGCCGGACGGTTTCACGGCCTTCAACCTGGGCTACGCGGCCCTCATCCGAGGCAGGCGCGAGGAAGCCGCGCGGCGCTTTCAAGAGGTCGAGCAGGACGCGGCGGCCGAAGACCATTTCCGCGCCCTCGCCAAGGTCTTCCGCTTCCAGATCGAGGGCCGAACAGCCGATGCACGGCAGGCGCTGGATCTGCTCGACCGTTCACGCATGGGATTGCAGGTGCCCGATGGCGAGTTCACCTTCACCATGGCGGAGGCCGCGGCCTTCCTGGGCGAAGAGGGGCTCGCCATGGATCTCTCCCAGCGCGCCTTCAGCCAGGGTTTCGTCTGCGCCGCCTGGTACCGCGGCAGCCCTTTCATGGCCGCGCTCCAACCGCTGCCCCGCTGGCAGTCCATCCTCCAGCATGTGGATGAGCGGCAGGGCCGCCTGGCGGCGCTCCACCAGCCGCGGGATTTCGGGCTATGAGACGCGCCCGATCCCTGATGCTCGTTCCGATGTTCGTCACCGGGGCCCTGCTGCTGACCCCGGTTTTGAGCTGCCACCTAGAGCGGCGCGGCGCCATCCGCCGCGTCATGGTGGTGGAAGGCCCCGCCTGGGTGGATGTCCTGCCCACGCAGCGGGCGGGCCTGTGCCTCCTGCTGGAGGATCTCGCGGAAACCGGCGGCGCCACGGTCCTCACACCGCTCCATGGCGACGGGGCGCCCCCGGCCGGGGTGCTCCGCATCTCGCTGGAGGGGTCGCGCACCGTCAGCGGGCTGAGGCTCCAGGCGCGGATCCGCGGCGCCGATGGATCCGAACGGGATCTGGTCCCTGACAGCACTGATCCGCGGGACCAGCTCCAGCAGGTGTTGGCGGCTGCGGGCTTTCGTTCCCCGGCCGCGACCGCGATCCTCCCCAATGATCCCGTGCGCCTCCTGCCGCTGGCGGAAGTCTACGCCGCCACCCTCGCGGGCAGCGACCAGGAGGCCCGCGCCGCGGGCGCCCAGGCCCAGACCATCGCGGCCAAGGAACCGGAATGCGCGCCCGCCGCCCTGGCCTGCGCCGAGAGCGCCTACCGGCGCCTGCTTAGTCCCAGTCCGACAAACCTGGAGGCCCAGATGGTCTGCAGCCAGGCCTTCGAGACCGCCCTCAACCTCCTCCCCGGCTACCCGCGCGCGGTGGGGGAAGCGGGCCGCTTCTACACGGACACGGGCAACCAGCGTCGCGCGCTGGAGCTCCTCTTCAACGCGGCGGACCTGCGGCCCAGGTCCTCCGGCCTCCGGATCGGCATGGCTTACGCCGCGCGCACCACAGGTCTTCTGGAAGGCGCACGCACGGCGCTGCGCGCGCGGGAGGCGCTGGAAGGCGCCGGCGCGGGCAGGGACTTCTTCCCGGAAACGACCTACCTCTACACCGGCGAATGGGATCGCTTCGATGCCTGGCTCGGCAGCGGACCGGGCGAGCGGCCGGATCCGCTGCCCGATTTCTACCGCGGCTACCTGCGCCTGCTCCAGGGCCGCCGCGACGAGGCCCTGACAAACTTCCGCGCGGCGGAGCGGCCCCAGGAATCCGATGCCCAGTTCCAGTCCCTCGCCCGCGTCTACCAGCTGGCCCTTGACGGGCACCGGCCGGAGGCGCTACTGACCCTGCGCCTGCTCACGCGCTCGCGTCAGGACCTGCGGGTGCCGGATGGCGAGTTCACCTTCAAGCTCGCGGAGGCCTACGGCTTCGTGGGCGCCGCCGATGAAGCTATGGACGCGGCCCAGCTGGCCTTCAGCCAGGGCTTCGGCTGCACGCCCTGGTACGAGCGGACGCCCATGCTCGCGACACTGCACGAGCTGCCGCGCTGGCGCGCCCTCGTCTCCCACCTCCAGGAGCGGCAGAAACTGCTGGAGGAGCGCTTCCCGGCCCGCAGCTTCGGGGCAAAGGTTCCGGGGGCCTGAATGGCTCCGCGATCGCGGTGGCTCCTGTCGGGTCTCGCCATCGGCGGCCTCCTGGCGTTCTGGCTCTTCCAGCGCGCGCCTTCGCCACCCAGGGACCGCATCGCCATCCAGGCCTACGGCCCTTACGCCGATGGGACGGCGCTCCTCGTCTCGGATCTGATGCAACTCCAGAACCGCCGCGTGGTGCTGCCGCAGGGAGCGGCATCCACGGAGCAGGTTCCACGTCTGCTGCTCCAGCTCTCCCGGCAGGGCGGCGACCTCGCGGTGGATGCGAATCTGGACGGTCGCGCCCTGCCACGCCAGCAGGGGCCCCCGGCGGTGGCGCTGGCGGGCCTCGCGAAGGCGCTGGGCCTGGATCCGCCCAAGGCGGATCTCATGCCCGCCGACCCGGCGGACAGCTGGGAACTGCTGGACCTCGCGGGGCGCAGCCAGGACGAGGCTTCTGCGGCCCTGGTGGCCCGGGCCCAAGCCCTCGTGGCTCGCGAGCCCGGTTGCATCAGCGCGCGGCTGGCCCTGGGCACCCTCCTCACCCGCTACCTGGTGGAGCATGCGGAGGCGGACACGCTGGAGGCCCAACTGGCCTGCGAGCGGAACTTCATGGACGGGCTCGCGGCCAGGCCCGGCTACCCGCGGCTCGCCGCCCTCTTCGCCATCCACCTTTCCGATGTGGGCCGCCAGCGCGAGGCTCTGAAGCTCCTGCAGGACGCGCTCCACCGCCATCCCGGCAACGCGGCCCTGCTCAATGCCCTGGCCTACACCGCGCGCACCTCCGGGCTCCTGGATCTGGCCGACCGCGCCCTGGCGCGCCGGGCGGATGCCATGGGGGTGCCACGGGGACAGGCGAACCTCGCGGACAACACGCTGCTCTACACGGGGCAGTACCGCGCCTTTGAGGACAGCCTCGCGATGATCCCGCCCGGTCCCATGCGGAGCTTCTACCGGGGCTACGCGCGCCTGCTCGCGGGCGACCGGGGCGGAGCGCGACCCTTCTTCGCGGAGGCGGAGCCGGACGGCCTGGGCTCCTCTCTCTTTACGCGCCTGTCGGAGGTCTACCGCTTGGCGCTGGACGGCCGCACGGCGGAGGCCAACACCGCCCTCGACAAGCTCGAAGGGGAACGCGTGTGGATGCACCTGCCCGATGGCGAATTCACCTTCAAGCTGGCGGAGGCCTACGGTTTCCTGGGCCGGCCGGGCGAAGCGCTGGATGTGGCGGAACGGGCCTCGGTCCAGGGCTTCGGGTGCGCCACCTGGTACGAGCGCGCGCCCCTCCTTGCCGGAGCCCGCCAGCTGCCGCCCTGGATCAGCCTCGACAGCCATCTCCGCGCGCGCCAGAAGCTCCTGGAGGAGGCCTACCCGCCCTCGGCCTTCCATCTGTAGACCGCTGACGGGAAGCCCAGCACCGGCGCGGTAAACTGGCCCGTTGGACCGCGCACAGGTGCCCCATGACCACAGCCACTATCGACGCCGCCCCGGGGACACTCGACGCGGAAGGCGTCTACCAGCCCGTCCAGAAGATCCGCTTCGTGACAGCGGCCAGCCTCTTCGACGGCCACGACGCGTCCATCAACATCATGCGCCGGATCCTCCAGGCCACGGGCTGCGAGGTCATCCACCTGGGCCACAACCGCTCCGTGGCGGATGTGGTGGAGACGGCCATCCAGGAGGACGCGCAGGGCATCGCCATCAGCAGCTACCAGGGCGGCCATGTGGAGTACTTCAAGTTCATGGTCGACCTGCTGCGCGAGAAGGGCGCTTCGCACATCCAGGTCTTCGGCGGCGGCGGCGGCGTCATCGTGCCCGAGGAGATCCGCGAGCTGGAGGCCTACGGTGTGGCCGCCATCTACAGCCCCGAAGACGGCCGCGCCATGGGCCTGCAAGGCATGCTCCACGATATGGTGGCCCGCTGCGATTTCGACCCGCGGGAGAAACCCGCCCCCGACCGCCTCGCCCGCCGCATCACCGAGATCGAACTGGGCTCCGCGAATGGCCAGCCCCTCAAGCCTCACACCTCACCCCTCATACCTGTATTGGGCATCACCGGCACGGGCGGGGCGGGCAAGTCCTCGCTCACGGACGAGCTGCTGCGGCGCTTCCTCGTGGACTTCCCCGACAAGCGGGTGGCGGTCCTCAGTGTGGACCCCACCAAGCGCAAGACGGGCGGCGCGCTGCTGGGCGACCGCATCCGCATGAACGCGCTCTACCATCCGCAGCTGCGGGACCGCGCCTTCATGCGCAGCCTCGCCACCCGCGGCGCCGCGCACCGCGCCACGAGCGAGGCCCTGCGCTCCGCCATTTCCGCGGCCAAAGCGGAGGGCTTCGACCTCGTCATCGTGGAGACCGCCGGCATCGGCCAGAGCGACAGCGAGATCACGGACCTCGTGGACCTTTCGATGTATGTGATGACGCCGGAATACGGCGCAGCCAGCCAGCTCGAGAAGATCGACATGCTGGACTTCGCCGACCTCGTCGTCCTGAACAAGGCCGACAAGCGCGGCGCCGAGGACGCGCTCCGGGATGTGCGCAAACAGGTGCAGCGCAGCCGCAAGTCGTTCAGCCAGGCGCCGGAGGACATGCCCGTCTTCGCCACCTGCGCCAGCCAGTTCAGCGACCCGGCCACGGACTGGCTCTTCGTGAATCTCGTAAAGGCGCTCGCGACCAAGACCGGCGTGGACTGGATGCCGAGACTCGAAGCCGCCCCCGCCGCGCCCAAGAAGGCCGCCATCATCCCCGGCGAACGCTCCCGCTACCTGGCGGAGATCGCCGACACCGTGCAGGACTACAAGGCCTGGGCGGCTCGGCAGGCCGACACCGCCGAACTGGCCTACGCGTTCTGGACCAGCCTCAAGGCCATGGGCGACCACGTGCCTCCGGCGGGCGACTTCTTCGACCAAGGCCATCTGGTCGAAGGCGAGGACGCGGCCCTGCTGGTCTTGCGCCAGCGCTACCACGAACACCTGGGCGAACTGCACGCGGACTGCCGCAGGCTCGTGAAAGGCTGGTCCGACCTGCGCCGCGGCTACACGG
>Ga0210400_10005470_pt1 | contig 10780 bp, 10 predicted proteins | sample IncBWH26MmetaG_FD_155456 | JGI IMG/M metagenome (GOLD analysis project Ga0210400, IMG submission 155456) | Forest soil microbial communities from Barre Woods Harvard Forest LTER site, Petersham, Massachusetts, United States - Inc-BW-H-26-M | ecosystem: Environmental > Terrestrial > Soil >... | reverse complement strand
GACCCCTTCTGTGTGGGACAGGAGCCCGCTCAACACACTGGCCTTTCCGGCGCCGCTCTATAAGTGGGTGCGCATCAATGCAGTCACGGAGCAATCGCTAAACTTGCTCGTCGCTCCGTTTGCTTCGGGTCCCCTGGACAACACGACACCGGTGTACTACGACGGGGTCCAGCTGAACATCTCCAATTCTGGTTTACAAGTGCTGGAGGTGACTTCGCTGGCGGTGCTCCCCAACGGCAGCCAGAAGATTCTTCAGTACATCACCGCTCCCGTTCAAATAACCCTTCCCAATTTCCCTGCGGCTCTCTACCTTGTCGGAAACAATGTGAACTACGATGGACCGGATTCTACGACTTTTTTTGTTAACGGAACAGATTCGTTTCGCAATTCTTTCGGATCCTGCACTCCTAGTTCGACGGTGTATACGGCGATTGGTTTTACAAATAACGGCGACGGAAGCCATGGGAATATCAGGTGTTGCGTGATGATAACGCACCCAGGCAATTACATCGGAGTAGCCGGCCTCCCTTCGACTCCCACTCCCTACGTGAATTGGATACCAACGCAGCCGGGTTTCGTGACGCCCGGAGACTACAATAGCCTTGTCCTCAAGATCACCCAAAATGCGGATGCCACCTTCACCCCGACGCCCGCGCCGTACACCCTCTATGGAGCCAGCTTGAACCCGCTAGGGATGTCTCCCACCAACCCCCAGACCATCGTGGTGAACGGGAATTTGGATCTGACCGGCTGGCACAGCCAGGGCTACGGCCTGCTTGTGGTAACCGGCAATCTGATCTACGACCCGGACGCCACCTGGTATGGGATTGTGATGGTGATTGGAAAAGGCATTGTCACCGGTGACCATTCCGGAAGCGGCGAATTCGACGGGACGGTCCTGGTGGTGCAAACACTTGACCCCGTAACTGGCGTTCCGCTGGCGTCCTTGGGACAATCCAGAATGACCCTCAATAGTAGTATGGGTGGCAAAGGCATTTATTACAGCACTTGCTGGATCAAGAATTCGCTCCCTACCACGGGCTACAAAGTTCTCTCCTTTCACGAAATCTCCCAGTAGCGGATTTCTCGTTCTGGATGAATTGGATCCCCAAGATGTTTGCCAGTTCGATAAATCCTGTTTTGTAAACCCACGGCAAGCGGAGCTTCCCGAGTAGAGTGAACAGAGGGATATCGCCACCGGAGAGCCCCATGAAATCCTATTTGCTCTGCATTTTTGCTTTTGGGTTGTTTTCAATTGGAGCGGCAAAGGCACAAGACGCGGCGGCCGGTGGAAAGTCGGATGTGTGGCTGCCGGGAAAGAATTGGGCATTGGAATTGGACGGGACGGAGTTTGCGACGAAGGCCAATGAGATCCAGGCGGATGGGCGGCGTTACTTTCTGGCGGAAAATGCCAAGACCCGGGCGGTTGTTTCCGTTTATCTGGAAGCTGCGAAGGGGCCGGCAGGGCCAGCCGAATGCAAACATTCCCTCGAAGAAAAAGAGAAGCACAATGCTTCCCTGGCTGCGGACGGGTTGAAAGGAGTGAACTATCGCCAGAGCGGAGCGATACAGATTCTGGAGTTCATGCTGCCGGAAGCCGATGGCGTGCCGACAAACCAGAAGAATACTTTTGGTTGCCTGATCAAAGACGACGTTTTCGTGGACATCCACATTTCCAAAGTCTTCTTCAAGGCCGCTGATCAGCCGCTGTTCGACGCGCTTCTGCAGTCAGTCCATTTCGTGCCCTGGGAAGCCACGGACACGCCCGTTCCCATGGGGAATAGTTTAAAACTGTTTCAAGAGGGCAGCCGCTACTTCCTTGCGCATCAATACCGCGAAGCGATTCCACCCTACCGGAAGGCGTTCGAAATCGAAAAGAACACGCCGACATTGGGCAAGAATCTTTGGCGGGTTCTGATTGACAATCTCAGCATCGCTTACGGGATCACGCACGATTTGACCAGCGCGCGGGAGGCGCTCATGTACGGAGTTTCGAAAGATCCAGACTATCCGCTCTTTTACTACAGCCTGGCGTGCGTCGCGGCGGAGAAGGGCGATCTGCCGGACACGGAGAATTATATGAAGCTTGCGTTCGAACGGCGCGAGAACATGATTCCTGGAGAAACCTTCCCGGATGCGCGGGTCGACGACTCTTTCCAGAAACTCCTGCTGCAAAAGGAATTTCGACAATTCCTCGCTTCACTCTACGGCCAGCCGCAGTAGCCCTTTACACTTACTTGGATTTTGGCGCTCGGACTCTCTGGGCGGTATAATGACCGGATGCGGAATAGCCAGGGAAGCACGCCGATGCACGGCACGACGGTGTTGTGCGTGCGCAAAGAGGGCAAAGTGGTGCTGATTGCCGATGGCCAGGTGACCATGGGCGATCACGTGATGAAGCACACCGCACGCAAGACGCGGCGACTCTACAATGACAAGGTGGTTGCCGGATTTGCCGGCTCGACGGCCGATGCCATCACGCTATTCGAACGTTTCGAAGGCAAACTCCAGGAATTCTCCGGAAACCTGCAAAAAGCCGCCGTCGAATTGGCCAAGGAATGGCGGAAGGACCGCGCACTGCGACACCTGGAAGCGCTGCTGATCGTTGCCGATAGCAAGGGCACATTCATACTTTCCGGGAATGGCGACGTCATCGAGCCGGACGACGGATTGGTAGCCATCGGCTCCGGCGGGACCTACGCACTGGCCGCCGCACGCGCACTGCTGAAACATTCCAAGCTTGCCGCCAAAGATCTGGCCATGGAAGCGATGCGCATCGCCAGCGAGATTTGCATTTACACAAACGCGAATTTTACAGTCGAAGAGCTCTAGGGGTCAGACGTGAAAGACGAGAAGCAATTTTCAAGCATCAAAGGAATTGAGTAATACATGTCCAACAAGCCCGAAAAAGAATTGATCTTTCTGCCCGGCGGCAACGGCGAGCCACCAGCCGTAAGCGAGGAGCTGCTCCCCGCGCTGGACGACATGACGCCGCGCGAAATCGTGCTGGAGCTTGATAAATATATTGTGGGCCAGGGAGCGGCGAAGCGCGCGGTGGCCGTGGCGTTGCGCAACCGCGTGCGCCGGCAGAAGCTTCCGCCGGAAATCGCGGAAGACGTTTTGCCGAAAAACATCCTGATGATCGGGCCGACGGGCGTCGGGAAAACGGAAATCGCGCGGCGGCTTGCGCGGCTGGCGGGATGCCCGTTCGTGAAAGTCGAGGCTTCCAAGTACACCGAGGTCGGCTACGTCGGACGCGACGTCGAATCCATGGTGCGCGATCTGGTCGAGACTTCCATCGACATGATCCGGGAGGAGAAGCTCGACGAAGTTGCGGACCGCGCCGAACAGGCGGCGGAAGAACGCGTGCTCGATCTCCTGCTGCCTCCACCGCCACCGCCCGTACCGGGCACGCTGGAAGCGGACGCGGCGGCGCAACGCGAGCAGACAATGCGCACGCGCGAGAAACTCCGTGCGCAGCTCCGCGAAGGCAAGCTGGATCAGCGCCTGGTGGATCTTGAAGTCCGCGAGCGGGCCATGCCTTCGTTCGAAATCGTCTCCAATCAAGGCGTTGACGAGATGGACGTCGGCAAACTGCAGGACATGTTTTCCGGGATGTTCGGGCAGCAGAAGAAAAAACGCAAGATGAGCGTGGCGGACGCGTTTGAATACTTGATTCAAGAGGAAGAGAACAAGCTGCTTGATATGGACCAGGTGACGCGCGTGGCCGTGGAACGTGCGGAGCAAATGGGCATTATTTTTATCGATGAAATTGACAAAGTCGCGGGCCGTGAATCCGGGCATGGGCCGGATGTTTCGCGCGAAGGCGTACAGCGGGACATTTTGCCAATCATCGAAGGCACCACCGTGAACACGCGCTACGGGATGATCCGCACCGATCACATTCTATTCATCGCGGCAGGCGCGTTTCACGTCAGCAAGCCGTCGGACTTGATTCCGGAACTGCAGGGCCGATTGCCGATTCGCGTGGAGTTGCAATCACTGAAGGAAGAAGATTTCATTCGCATTCTGACCGAACCGAAGAACGCGCTGATCAAGCAGTACGTCGCCCTGCTGGAAACGGAAGGCGTCAAGCTGAACATTACGGAGGATGCAGTCGCCGCGGTGGCGCGGTTCGCTACCAGCGTCAATGAACAGACGGAAAACATCGGCGCGCGGCGGCTGCACACCATCCTGGAGAAAGTTCTCGACGAAATTTCGTTCGAAGCGCCCGACCTCAAGAAGAAGAATGTGAAAGTGGATGCCGCGTACGTCACCAAGCAGCTTGCGGACATCGTCAAGAACCAGGACTTGAGCCGCTATATTCTGTAATTCCTGAAACTGGAAAATGGAAAACAGAAAAGGGACGAGATTCTACATTCGAAAGCGCCCCGAGCCATTCCTCTTCATTTTCTATTTCCTATTTTCAATTTTCCTGGCAGCATGCGGCGCTCCGGGAGAGCCCACGCCGCCTGCTCCCGTAGTTCCCGTGGCTGTCGCGGATCTGACTGCTCGCCAGGACGGCGATGGGGTGCAGCTTTCCTTCACTTTGCCGTCGAGCGCTGTGGGCGGCGGCAAGCTCGCTTCTCCTCCCGCAGTCGAAGTAGTGCGTGGGGTTTTGCAACCGAACGGCTCGCCCGATTACAACACGTTTCGAGTTGTTGATACGATTCCCGGCGCTCTGGTGGATAACTATCGCTATGATGGGCACATGCGATTCACCGATCCGATCGCGCCTGCGGAAACCAAAGCGCATCCGGGCAGAACGGTCGCTTACCTCGTTCGAACGCGGGCATCGCAGAAGCGCGCCTCCGGCGATTCGAACGTAGTGTCCGTGCGCGTTTTTCCCGTTCCTGAGCCTATTGCTTCCATCGAAGCGCGTGTCACGGAGTCCGCCATCGAACTGAGCTGGGCGGCGCCGGCTCGGACGTCCGCGGGCGACCCTTTGTCTGCGGTGACGGGTTACCGGATTTACCGTTCAGAGTTGAGTACCACAGCAGCTCCACCGTCCGCGCGAGCCGTGCCCGGAAAAAAAGAAGGATCGACTGCTTCAGCGCTCGCTTCTTCCGAGGTCAATAGTTACAGCGACACTTCATTTAGTTTCGACCGGACTTACGTTTACGTCGTGCGCAGCGTGATTGCAGTGGATGGCAGTGAGCTGGAATCTTCCGAATCTCAACCGGTGACGGTCACTCCTCGTGACACGTTTCCACCGGCGGCGCCGCAAGGGCTTGTTGGTGCCGTACTTCCCAGCGCGACTCCGGGATTACAGGTGGTCGATCTCTCCTGGTCCATCAGTCTTGAAACCGATCTGGCGGGTTACCGCGTCTATAGGAGTGAGCAGGAGGGCACGAGGGGTCAGGCTCTTAATCCTGAATTGTTGCCCACGCCTGCCATTCGTGATACGTCTGTAGAGCCCGGTCATCGTTATTGGTATACCGTGACGGCTGTCGATCATGCGGGAAATGAAAGCGCGGGGAGCGTCCCCGTCGCGATCGAAGTCACGCCACCATCGTAGTTCCGGGCTGGACCATCGCTGGCGTCTTGGGAGCCCAGCAGCGGATGTCGGTACGAGCACATTTACCCGGTTATCGTTGGTTCCACGTTTTTCGCAACGCGGCGGTTCGACTCGGCGTGTACACTGCGGTGTGCCTGGCGCTGGTATTCACGGCGTGGCTCTTCGTTGCCAACCGCGTGCCGACGCTCGAACACCTGGCCGTGGGACGTATTGGCGGGGCCGCGCTTCTGGTGCTCATCGCACTGATCCCGATTCTTCGATTCCTGACTATGCCCGGGCATTTGCTGGCTTCGGGCCTTGTCGCGTGGCTTCTCTTCAGCTTGTACTATAGTGTTCTGTGTCAGTTCTTCCGCAATCTCAGTGGTTGGCCCAGCTCGCTCCAAGTCTTTATAATTGGCGCGGTGGTCTACATGATTTTTGCTACGCTGCTGTGGATTGGCGGCACCATCTGGAGAGCCCGCGCGGCGGACGCCTCTCATCCCAACCATCGCCCGAGCTGAAACCTGATGAAATTCTGCCGCTATGCCCTGCGCGAAGCTTCTTCACAACCGGCTGCATCGCCGCTCTACGGGCTGATCGAGGATGGGGAGGTAGTCGAGATTTCCGGCGCGCCCTGGGATTCATGGACGCGCGGGTCGCGTTCTTCGCGCCTTTCCGACGTACGCTTTCTCTCTCCAGTAGAACCTTCCAAAATTGTCTGCGTGGGACGGAATTACGCTGCGCATGCGGCGGAACTCGGCAACGAATTGCCGAAAGAGCCGCTGATCTTCCTTAAGCCGCCGTCGTCGATCATCGGCCCGCAGGAAGCAATCCTGCTGACGCCCTATTCCCAGCGCGTGGAGCACGAAGGCGAACTGGCCATGGTCATCGGCCGCAAGTGCGCGCATCTTCGCGACGCCGAGGACGCGCTCGCCGGCGTTCTGGGTTACACCTGTCTTAACGATGTCACCGCGCGCGATCTACAGAAAACCGACGTGCAGTTCACGCGCGCCAAGGGCTTCGATACTTTCTGTCCCATCGGCCCGCACATCGAAACCGATCTCGACCCTTCCAATTTGCTGGTCGAGACGCACGTCAATGGCGAGCGCCGTCAATCGGGCAGCACTTCTTTGATGCTCTATCCGCCGGCTTTCCTGGTTCGCTGGATTTCCCGAATGATGACGCTGCTTCCCGGCGACGTCATCGCCACCGGGACACCCGCGGGAGTCGGCCCGCTAGTGGCGGGCGACACCGTGGAGGTCAGCGTGGCCGGTGTTGGCGTGTTGCGCAATCCGGTGCACGCCCCGCAAGCGTAGTTTCACCCAGCCCGCGACGATTCGGTAGAATACGAAGGAGCGGGGCGGTGGTGGACTGACGTGTCCTTACCACCCGAGCGCTCATCTAAATCCCAACTACTTGAGGTTACGGAGCCCGTTCTTTGCAAGCCTTGCTCGCTGACTGGAAACTGCTCTTGACCATGGGAGGTGCGGCCATTGCCGCGCTGGCCATGATCGCTTACGCGTTCTTCCGCCCCGCTGTGAATCCTTATGAAGCCGAACGGAAGCGCCGTCTTCATCTGAATCAGATCGGCCGGATTGCGGAAGGGCAGGTGGTCGAACTCATCGAGCATCCGCCGGAATCGAAGGAAGCTCGCAGGGGATTATTCGGCAAGAGCGCGCGTCCCCTTGCTGACCCAGGGCCGCGCCATCTGGTTTCCTACAGCTATGCGATTTCCGGCGTCACCTACCACACGGCCCAGGACATCACCGGACTGGAAGGGCAGATTCGCTTCGATCGGCTGGTTGCCGGGCAGCCTGCCAGCGTGAAGTACGACACCGCCAATCCCAGTGATTCCATTATCGTCGCCGATGATTGGTCAGGCTTGCGCTGAGAACCTTTCGACGCGTTTCCATTTGCGCTATGCTTCTCCAGGCCGCGCTGGGGCGGCCTAATCCGACTCCCATGAAGATGATCATCGCTTCCGTGCTGACCACCATTCTTATCGTCGCGATGACTCTTAGCGCAATGTTTATTCTGGTGGAAGCGACGAAATATGTGACCTCGCTGGAATCTCCGCTGCACCGCGCTACCGCCATGGGCGCCGAGCTACTTCTCGGCGTCGTTTTGCTTCTCGGCACCGTGTGGCTCGCTACGCATCTCGCCGTGCGGATCTTTTCGGTGAAGGGTTCCTCTCCCAAGGGAGGATCCGTTGTCTGAACCAAAACCCATTTTGTCTGCCGCGGCGAAGCACAGCGATCGTATGGAGGAGCTTCGCCGCCTTTCCGCGGAGGCGGAAGCTGGCGGAGGCCCCGAGCGCCGCGAGCGCGAACACAAGGCCGGCAAGCTGACGGCACGCGAGCGCATCCACCTGCTGCTCGACGAGGGCACTTTCGAAGAGCTGGATAAATTTGTGCGTCACCGCTGCGTGGATTTCGGCATGCAGGAACAGCGTCCCGCCGGCGACGGCTTCGTAACCGGCTTCGGACGAATCGATGGCCGGCTGGTCTATGTTTTTGCGCAGGACTTTACCGTCTTCGGCGGTTCGCTTTCGGAGACCAACGCGCTGAAAATTTGCAAGATCATGGACCTGGCCATGCGCGCGGGCGCCCCGGTCATCGGACTCAACGATTCCGGTGGGGCGCGCATTCAGGAAGGCGTGGCGTCTCTTGCCGGCTACGCAGATATATTCTTGCGTAACACTCTCGCCAGCGGTGTCATTCCGCAAATCAGCGCCATCATGGGGCCTTGCGCCGGAGGCGCGGTGTATTCGCCGGCCATCACCGATTTCATTTTCATGACGCGCGAGACCTCGTACATGTTCGTTACAGGGCCGGATGTGATCAAGACCGTAACGCATGAAGAAGTCACCAAGCAGGAACTGGGCGGCGCCATGACGCACAACGCCACCAGCGGCGTAGCGCATTTTGTTTCGCGCGACGATGCCGATTGCCTGGCTATGATCCGTGAGCTGATGAGTTTTCTTCCTTCTAACAATGTGGATGACCCGCCGCGCCGCGCTACTTCGGACTCTCCCACGCGCCGCGAGGAATCCCTGAATACCCTTGTCCCTGCCGACCCGCAAAAGCCCTACGACATCAAGGACGTGGTTCACACGATCGTGGACGACGGCTACTTTTTCGAAGTTCACGAACACTACGCGAAAAATCTTGTGGTGGGCTTTGCGCGGCTTGATGGCCGCCCCGTCGGCATCGTGGGCAATCAACCGGCGTTTCTCGCAGGCGTTCTCGATATCAATGCCTCCGTGAAGGGCGCACGCTTCGTGCGCTTCTGCGATGCCTTTAACATTCCGCTGATCACTTTCGAGGATGTTCCCGGATTTCTCCCCGGCACGCAGCAGGAGTTTGGCGGCATCATCCGGCACGGCGCGAAACTTCTCTTCGCTTTTGCCGAAGCCACCGTCCCGAAAATCACGGTCATCACGCGGAAAGCGTACGGCGGCGCTTATTGCGTCATGGCTTCAAAGCACATCCGTACCGACGCCAACTTCGCCTGGCCCACTGCGGAAATCGCCGTCATGGGCCCCGAAGGCGCGGTCAACATCGTCTACAAGCGCGAGCTAGATAAAGCGCCGGAATCCGAGCGCGAGCGTTTGCGCCAGGAAAAAATCGCCGAATTTCGCGAACGCTTTGCCAATCCGTTTGTCGCCGCCGAACATGGCTACATCGACGCGGTCATCGAGCCCGCCGATACACGTGCCCGCATCATCACTTCTCTCCGCGCCCTCGAAAACAAGCGTGACACCAACCCCAAGAAAAAACACGGAAATATTCCTTTGTGAATCAGTGGTTCAATTCCATAGATTAACTGGAGCTTGCTATGCATCGACGTGGACTTACGGTCGCAATTGCACTCCTATTCGCGGCTACGAATACAAGGGCGCAAGCCAAGACCGTGGCGGAGCGCTTGGGCTATCCAGCCGATGCGAAACTGCTCATCGTCCATGCTGACGATCTTGCTGTTGCGCATTCCGTGGACGCGGCCAGCTTCGAGGCATTGGACAAAAACGCCGTCACGTCCGCCAGCATCATGGTGCCGTGCCCCTGGCTAACCGAAGTGGGGACCTACGCAAAGAATCATCCGGATGCCGATCTGGGATTGCACCTCACGCTGACCAGCGAGTGGAAGATTTATCGCTGGGGTCCCGTTGCTTCGAAAGACAAAGTCGCGAGCCTGCTCGATCCTGACGGCTATCTCTGGTCTGAAGTAGCTCCGGCCGCGCGCAGTATCAAACCGGAAGAAGCGGAGCGCGAGATTCGGGCACAGATCGAACACGCCATCGCAGCGGGAATTCACCCGACACATCTCGACACGCACATGGGAACGCTCCTTGCCACTCCGGAGCTTTGGGCGGTCTTTGCGAAAATCGCCCACGAATACAAGCTACCTTTTCTGGCGCCGCGACAACTCGCCGAGCGGGGCCCGCTGCATGCCGCGCTCGCTGAAAATGACATTCTGCTGGACGCCGTGGTGATCGCCAATCCCTCGGTGCATGCGGATGCCTGGAAGGACTTCTACACAGGTGCCATCAAGAATCTGAAGCCTGGGCTCACAGAGATGATTGTGCACCTGGGTCACGACGACGCCGAACTGCAAGCCGTCACGGTAGATCATCCGGACTATGGAGCCGCGTGGAGGCAGCGCGACTATGATTGTGTGACCAGCGCGGAATTCAGAAAAGTTCTGCAGGAAAACAACATCATTCTCGTCAAGTGGAAGGATGTTCAGAAACTCTTGAAGTAGCAACTTGGAACGCGGAATGTGGGGACCCCGCGGCCGCGTTTCGCCCCATGCTAAACTTTCCCATCGCTTAGTCCAATATGTTCAAGAAAATCTTGATTGCCAATCGCGGTGAGATCGCTGTCCGCATCCTGCGCGCCTGTCGCGAACTCGGCATTCGCTCCGCTGCCGTGTTTAGCGACGTCGACCGCAAGTCTCTGCACGTCCGCCTTGCCGATGAAGCCTATCCCATCGGTCCGGCGCCATCACGCGAGAGTTATCTGCGCATCGACAAGCTGATGGATGTTGCCCGCCGTGCCGGCTGCGACGCCGTGCATCCCGGCTACGGATTTCTCGCGGAAAATGCCGCGCTGCCGCGCGCTTGCGCAGCTGCGGGACTTACATTTATCGGTCCCTCCGCCGAAGCGATGGAAGCACTCGGCTCAAAAACCGCAGGCCGCCAGCTCGCACGCCGCTCCGATGTCCCCACGGTGCCCGGCACAAACGATCCCATCGAGAAACCCATTGATGGGCAGGCATTGGCGC
>Ga0210400_10005468_pt1 | contig 10782 bp, 12 predicted proteins | sample IncBWH26MmetaG_FD_155456 | JGI IMG/M metagenome (GOLD analysis project Ga0210400, IMG submission 155456) | Forest soil microbial communities from Barre Woods Harvard Forest LTER site, Petersham, Massachusetts, United States - Inc-BW-H-26-M | ecosystem: Environmental > Terrestrial > Soil >... | reverse complement strand
CTGGCGTTGGGCTCATACCTATGGTTCGGCCGAAGCGGATCGATCGAGTCCTTGGCAGTGCTGCCGTTTGTGAACGTTGGCGGTAATCCGAATGTCGAGTACTTGAGCGATGGAATCACCGAAGGGATCATCAACAATCTTGCCCAGTTGCCCAATCTCGGCGTCGCCTCGCGCAGCTCGGTCTTCCGCTACAAAGACAAACAGGCGGATCCGCAACAGATCGCGCAGCAGCTCAAGGTTGGGTCGATTTTGACGGGCCGCCTGGTGTTGCGAGGCGACACAGTGTCCATCAGCACGGAATTGGTAGATGCCAAGACCAATCGCCAGATTTGGGGGGAACAATACGACCGTAAACTCGAGGATTTGCTTGGTGTTCAGTCCGAGATCACGCGCGAAATCTCCGAGAAGCTGCGATTTCGTCTGACGGGCGAAGAAAAGACCCGCTTGGCCAAACGCCAGACGCAAGACAGCGAAAGCTACCAGCTCTACCTACGCGGCCGGTACCAATGGAACAAGCGGACGCTGGATGGAATGCAGCAGGCAATCGAGTTGTTCCAGCAGGCGATCGTCAAGGACTCGCGCTACGCGCTGGCTTATGCCGGCTTGGCCGACGCCTACATTCTTCTAGCGGACTATAACGTTCTGCCCGCGCGCGAGGTGATGCCGCGAGCCAAGGAAGCGGCCGCGCAAGCTCTCCAAATCGACGATTCTTTAGCCGAGGCGCACACTTCGCTCGGATGGGTGAAGCTGGCTCACGACTGGGCCTGGCCGGACGCGGAGAGGGAATTCAAGCGGGCACTCCAGTTGAACTCTAATTACGCCCTGGCGCACCAAATGTATGGGGAGTATCTCACTCTCACAGGTAAGATGGATGATGCCTCATCGGAGATGCAGCGCGCGCTCGAAGCGGAACCAGTCTCCCTGCCGATGAACCGGGCTGTGGCTCTGACAGCCTATTACGCCGGCCGTTACGATCAAGCCATAGAGCAGTCCCGCAAGACGCTCCTGCTGGATCCGTCCTTTATCGGCGCGCACGAAGCGCTCGGCCGCGCGTACCAGCAAAAACAATCCTATGCGCAAGCGATCGCCGAATTTCAGGAAGCGCTGCAACTTTCCGAAGGCGATAGCAACGAGTTGGCAGCCTTGGCGCAGGCCTACGCGGCTGGCGGCAAGGTGGCGGAGGCGCGGAAGAGCCTGGATGAGCTGAAAGAACGGTCCGCGCACACCTATGTACAGCCGATCTGGATCGCCGCGATTCTGACGGCCCTGGGAGAGAAGGACGAAGCATTCCAGTGGCTGCAAAAGGGATATGTGGACCGGTCCAGTTGGGTGGTCTATCTAAAAGTGGATCCTCTGTTCGCCAAACTCCGGTCCGACCCGCGGTTTATCGACTTGGCGCAGCGGGCGGGATTGCCCTAACGGTCACCACCGTTCACCGAGCTGAGCCACGTTTTGTCCCACCCAGTTGGCCCGTGGGGACCGGTGGCTACCTCCCACCTGGAACTCCGACGGTAGGAGCATGTCTTCCAGCGGCGCGGACGCCAAGCAGACTGTGAAAGGAGACGGTGCGACGTCGAAGAAGTGACGCTCAACTCCTGCTAGTGGGCTAACCGGAGAAAGTGGCCAGAAACGACGGACAAAAACGAAGGTTGCGAAAGCAGATGAAGGAAGCTAGAGTCTTCGCGCACAGGGCCCAAGCATATCGAAAATCGCTACTGCTCTAAGGCAGGACCCAGTGTCGCATACGATAGCTTCCGTTTCCGTTGGTACAACTTTTGGGTTTTGGGTGATTCTACGCGAAATTTGGGCGTCCGGCATCACGTTGCTTGTTCCGCCTCTGCGCTTTCAAACCCGCAAATAGCGGTAAAAACTCGGTTGACAGGGTCATAGCAACCAAGTCCCAATGCAGCGCGTTTTTTATGCCCAAGCTAATCGGATCGCGACTGTGTGCCAGGCTCGACTCCTAAGACCTCCTTCATTTTATTTGGAGGTCAGATTGCTCAAGTGGATGTGGAGCAAGATGCCTACACCAAGTTCAGTTGATCGATTTCTGTGCTTGGATATGCTTCGGGTCAGCTGGGTAAGTGCCTTCGGCAGAGCAACTTCGGAATGCGCGATCCTAATGGAAATCTGGGGTTCTGGCGTTGTCCTCCAGACTGAAACCGAGATTCCGAAGGACTCGATTCTGACCCTCATGACGCCGAATGGGCCAGTCTGCGCAAAAGTGACCGCCTGCGGCCGCGACGATTACGGCTTCCTTATTGAGGTCAAGGTGGACTCGTCCGAACGCTGGTTCCCCAATTCGTACTGTCCGGCTGATCTTATGCCAGTTCGTCCGCTTAGTCGCCCACTTCCGCGAAATGTGGTTCGCTTCGGAACGCGGGCGAGGCCGCTTTTAGCAAGTCGCGCGCGGAATTAGGAGTCGGAAGCCACGCCTGGTTCCAACGAAGAGTTCTGGAATCATCGGTCAGCACGGGAACAGCGTGAAGCTCCTGCTTGATTTCCTCAATCCACAGGTTGTATCGCGGATTCGGCGCCCAGGAGTAGAAGCGCAGGACTTCCATCCTACATTTGAAGTGAGGGTCATCGTACGAGGGCAGCTCCACGCCTGCATATTCAAGCGAGCGGCCGCCGATCCGCCGCAGGATTGAAGCTGAGCAGTGGCGCCGGGTCACTGTACTGATGCCCACAGAGCCTCCGAACGACCGAGACAGGCTGTACATGGCCAGTGCCATTCTGAGAGCCTCGCTCGTCCCGCGAATCCCCTCGGCGAGCGCCCATCCGCCGATTTCTACGCAGGGCAAATCCAGCCGCCGCGAGAGGGCAAGTTCTGACTCCACCGCGCCTTTCAGTTTCTCGCCCCATTCCTCCGAGCAGGCCAGAGGAGAACGGGACACATTGAGATGCGAAAACCGGGTCTCTTCAGGGTAGGCGTGGAAGCGTACACAACCGCGCAATTGATCATCTTTGTCCACAACCAGCAAGTGCCAGCTGGCCTCATCAATATCGGCCTGATGCCTGCCGTCTGTCAGTTGGTCCGCCTCGATCGCGCCGTCTTCCAGGTAAACGCTACCGCGCAGGCGTTGCATTTCGTTAAACAGGTTGTTGCGCCGGCCTGCGTCGGTAAGCCCGCGGCCAAAACAGTCCGGAACCACCGCACCGCGGGGACTTAGCAGCACCCATTTCCGAGATGAGGCCGAGCGGGGTTCCCTACTAAAAGCTTGCATTCCTTCACGCGAGCGTCTGGCACGCTGCATCAATAATGTTCTCCATCGGGCCAAGCATGCCTGGCCCGTCTCTTTGGCTGACTACGGACTGACCGGCGGTGAGGGTTGACCGGAGCACTTCGCGTGCCAAAACCAACGCGCTCCTGGGGCGTTTAGATTAAAGGGACCTAAGCGCTAGAGCGGTCCCAACGCAAGCCGGCTCGTTCGTTCTTACTGAGTGCGGCTCAGTAGAACTTTCTTGACGCTTGAGCATCAGGCCGAGAAAACTGTGGCTGCGCACTCCCTTCGATAAATCGGGAGATCGAGGAACGCAAGTATCCCGTTCACATAGACCCCCCTCGCTTGTTTTGACTCTCTAACTGTTGCAGAAAGAGTTGGCCCTGGGTTGCCCCAAGGGATGAATCCATTTTCAGGAGGCTGTATGCCGTGGTGCAATGCTTTTTGCGGCCGGACTCTTCGCGGGGTTGGCGATCCAGTAATGACGGCGCAGAACACCCATAGTGGTGTCGTGATGATGAATCACGTTGGAATCAGTGTGCCAAATATCGCTGAGCCAGTTAGGTACTATACCCAGAAAATGGGGTGCCGTGAAGCGTTCCGGGTCAATGACGACACGGGGCAGCCGCGGCTGGTCTACATGCAGATCAGAAAGAACACTTTTCTCGAACTCGCCTGCGGCCCCATGCACATGTGCGCTGCAAGAGCACTCAGTACACGGTCACCTATCCCGATGGGCGCGACGAAACTGTGCTCAATGTTCCCCGAACGATTTCAAATGGCAGATTGCTTACGGAACGTCGCTGAAAACACCGAAGGGCAGCCACATTCACTTCGAGTTTCGTTACAACAATTCCGCGAACAATAAGAACAATCCCGATCCAAACCGGTGGGTCTACCAAGGATTTCAGAGCTGGGAAGAAATGATAGTTCCCAACCTCGGGTTCCTGGTGGACCGCGACGCCGAGGTCGGCGGGCTGATGTCCGTAACCAATTGAGTACGGGCCGAGTAGGTGTCGAGCGCTGGCCTGGCCGGCCAGCACTGGGTCGCCGAACCGGTCTTGCGGTACGGGAGGAATCCGATCGCCGGCACTGACGTAATAGATACGTTGAAATTCTATTCGAGACTCGGATTGCTGGTGAAGAGCAGGTCGCAACGATCACCCGAGAAACACTCTAGCCTTTCTGATCCGCTCTGTCACTACCTGGGAAGTCGCCATGCGGGTATTGGGGCGACGGCGTCATGGGAAGTGTCGGATTAGGGTGGTATCCGGTTGGTCGGGTATCTGGAAGTTACTTTTTCGCAGAAGTCAGCGACGGATAGATTCCGTCGGCGCGTCATCGAGGATACTTGGCCGATACAATGGATTGTAAAGGGTGATAAGGAGGTTCTTAATGGGCTTGTCTCCTAATTTTAATGTCGCGAAGCTCACTCGGCGAGGTCTTTTCCTCACCGGCGCGGCGGCGCTGCTGTCACGCAACAACCCGGCGGCGGGACCGTCTCCCAGCCTCATCACTCTCTCGCCCAGCCCGAAAGATCTCGAAATGCCAATTGGAGCTTTCATCGACGAGATCACGCCCGTTGAGCATTTCTTCGTCCGGTGCCACACCATGATTCCGCAAATCAAACTCCCCGAGTGGAGGCTTGAAATCGCGGGACTAGTCGATCACCCGCTCACCCTCACCCTCAAGGACCTGAAAGAACTCCCCCGCGCAGAGCTCGTCAGCGTGCTCGAATGCGCCGGCAACGGCCGCAGCTTTTACCAGCCCCATGTCGCTGGCGCCCAATGGCGCTTCGGCAGCGTCGGCAATGCCCGCTGGACCGGCGTCCGCCTCAAAGATGTCCTCGAAAAAGCTGGCGTCAAACCTGTCGCGACGCAACTCCTGCTCGATGGCTCCGACGAGCCACTCCTCAAAATGCCAAAGTTTCAGCGCTCCCTGGAAGTCGGCAAAGCGATGCATCCCGATACGCTCCTCGCCTGGGAGATGAACGGTAAGCCCCTCACCGCCGATCACGGCTTCCCCCTCCGCGTCATCGCACCCGGCTGGGCCGGCGACTCTTGGATCAAGTGGCTTACTCGTATTGAACTCCTCGATCACGACTTTGATGGTTTCTGGATGAAGACCGCCTACCGGCACCCCGCCCAGCACGTCGCCCCGGGCACCGCCGTCGACCCAAAGGACATGATTCCCGTCACCGACCTCAACGTGAAGTCCGTGATCGCGAATCCCAGCGAGTGGGCCACGCCCGGAGGTATCACCGTGCAAGGCGTAGCATGGTCCAATACTTCTCCCGTCGCCAAAGTCGAAATCTCCGTGGACGCCGGCAAAACGTGGTCCCCCGCGAACCTCACCGGCAAGCCCATCCAATACGGCTTCCGCAAATTTACTTACACCTGGACAGCTGCTGAAGGCCAATACACCCTGATGTCGCGCGCCACCAACGAGGCCGGCCAGTCCCAGCCGCTCGAACCGGAGTGGAATCCTAACGGCTATCTCTACAACGCCGCGCATCCGATGCCAGTCACGATATCAAAGACACGACCTGCCTCAACCGCCACGCGCGAGTCCAAAGCTCAACCCGAACCCGACGGGTATAAAGTCGCCTGCTTCGGCTGCCACGACGAGCACATGATGCGCCAGCAGCGCCTCACACGCGCGCAATGGGATCGGGAAGTGACGAAAATGAACGCGTGGGGTGCTGTGGTAGCGCCCGAACAGCGTAATGGCCTGCTCGACTACTTGTCGGCATTCTATAAGCCCTGATCGCCACTCGGTGACGAGTGGACTACGTCCTCGTTCACTAAGGACGTGTCCGCATTTGTCGCCATATGGAGAACGAGAATCCCTGGCCGGTGCCGGGACTCTCAATGTATGTCTAGCGGGTGAGTCTTGGTTGGGCAATAATTTACTTGAAGCCCAAATCATGCCGCCGGCTCCTTAACCTTTCCTGTGCGCGCCGGCCTTTTGCGCTTTGCTATCTTCACGCGGTCCTTTGCGGTGTTGTCCGCAAGGTCGCAATGAAATGGGCAGTCCTCGCGATCCATTTCATCCCGAGCGTCGTCGTATTTGCACTCGCAGAAAGCTGGCCATTCCGGCTCGCGAAAGCTATAACTCACAAAGCTCCTCCCACTAACCTAGAGATCATCTCCGCCCGACCTCAAGGCCAAGACGGTCTTCTGCGCATACTCTCCACAGGACTCGAAGGGCGGAGGCGACTCCGCTCTCGGCTTTCCCGAGCTTATATTGGCAATCGTCGAGATGCGCGACGAACTCGCCCCGCTGAATGCGTACGATGGGCTTGATGTTTAGCCGCCGCACGATTTCGATCAAGTCCAGGTTATGTACGTCGCTAAACCTTCGCGGACCCAGCCGGTGGTAGCTGTCGTTTCCGGTCCGGTGGTGCTTTGCGCAAAGCGGTACAGCTGAGGTATCCGGAGATTTCTGCCCGAGTCCATGTGGACCCGTGTGCGCCGCTTCAATCCAGCGCGTGGAACCGCAAACCAAGCATGGCTGGGTCCGGATCCAGGCCAGGTATTTGGGATTCCGCGCAGGCTTCACGTCTCCGGCACCTCACCGCCCCACTTCTGTCCGCAGTGCCGCCAGAAAGCGCAATGGCGCCGGCTGCAAAACATCGATTGTCGGTTTGGAAAATGGACGCCCCCGCGAATTAGATTCTGCGCCTCCGGGTAAAGTGTCTGGATAGCGCGCAGCTCCAGTTCAGAGATCGAGAACGTCTGTTGGATTAGTTGAGGGGATTTCGTTTTCACCAACGTATCGACGCGCCCTGTACCCCGCGCGAGCGGCGTTAAGTGCCAATAGGTGGCGACCTGAAACCGATGCATCGGGCTTATGCCGTTGGGTTTCGCTTTCGCGGTCTTGATATCGATTACGCGCCCATCGACGTCCAACAGGTCGATGTAGCCAGTGACCTTCACGCCGGCAATCACACCTTCTACACGCATCTCGACCGCGGCGGGCTCAATCAGCGGAGAGGCTTCCTCCATGTATTTGGTAACCAGCGCTTCGCCCGTCTTGCCAAGCTCGTCGGGGTCCTCATCGTCGCGGAATTCCATTCCCTCGGTTAAGACCGCCCACGCCTCGCGATACACTGCCAGCGCCCCCACTACTGGAAGATCGACCCTGGTGTCACACTTCTGCTCGAAGTTGGCCGCTAAGGCCGCATGCACAGCTCGTCCGAGGATCTGGTTAGCGGCGGGCGGTTCAGGTATCTTCAGTACCTTTTTTGCGTACCAGCGGTAGGAGCAGTCCATGAGATTGCTGACCTGAGAAGGGGAAAGAACATCGCCAGGAGCCGCTGTCGCTTCAGGGGAGGCGGGGTCAATTCGCGGCGCAGGAATCATCGCTGAATTCTCTGCTGCATCCCGATCAGAACGGTAATGCCCATGCTGCGTACATCCTCGGTCGTGAAGCGGATGTTGTAATCGAGCATCTTGGCGAACTTTTCCGCGTCGGCTGCGGCGGCGATTGCGGTCTTCAGGGCATGTGCCAGCTGCGTGTCGGGCGGTCCCGCGACAGGATTGTCGATTGAGGGCGGGGAACTGGTTGCGGTTTTCCCCGAACCATTCTCCCGGCTATGTCCGTTGCGTATTCCGTCATCCGACTCAGAGTGTTCTAGTTCGTGGAAGGGACTCGAGGGAGGCAGGTGTGCTTCCGGAGCCGCGATTGCCGGTGGAATGAGCGGCCTCGATGCGATGTCCGGGTTGTTTAGTCTCGCAAGCGATTCGCGTAGGTCGCGTTCGAGCTGGGTTTCTTCCTCACCATTACGCTCGACCGCCCAGTGGATGGTTCTGCTATTCTCGTTCTTCGCTTGCAGTTTGCAGACCTGGAACACCTCGCCTGGCTGGATTTCAAGTTCCTTGATTCGTTCGGCGACGAATGGGGCGACATACATCGTGCGATCGTCGGTCAAGGTGTATTTCACGCGATCGCCGTACCGGCCCTCGACTCGTACGCCGTCAACGCACTGTAGGGCGATTTCGATCGGGACGTTCGCTGCGAACCGCACCATCTTTCGGCTGCTGATGGGTATAACTCCGTTTTGGTTCAGTATGGTTTCCGTCATCTTCACTCCTGATTCCTTGCCCTGCTTTAGCTCCTGGGCCTTGCGGGGCGCTTGTTTCCACGTGTCCATGAACGCTCTTTGGGGGCCATAAAGCAAGCGGAAAATGCTGCTAGAACGGCCCTCCCAAAGTGCCGCATTCGGGCATTCCCGGCTTAGCGGATTCGATCTTTGAAGCCCACTGCCGGTTCCACTGAGGAGGCACAAATCGAATGTGGCTTCCAACCGGCCCTAAAGCAACTCCTTGAGTCCGGTTCCCTCCGATCTGTTGAGCATCACCAAGACCTTCGCGGTCTTAGTCGCTTCGGTTTCGCGTACCTGCCATCGTTGAGCCGCGTAGCCGCCTTGGTGGCGGGATTTAGCCGGGTTGAGAGGAAGAACGCAGTCCGGGCGGCAGTAGGTCTCAAGCGCGGGTTTTCCTGCCAGGTTTGGTGGGATGCTCGCTTTGGGAGCGGACCGAGTACACGCGTTGTCCGTCGCGCTTAAAGGATCTAACCTTCAAACCCATCTTCTTGGTGAGCTGCCCGCTGATGAACCCGCGCACACTATGCGCCTGCCAGCCGGTGGCCGCCATCAACGCCCGGAGCGTGGCTCCACCAGTTTGGCGGAGTAGCGAAAGCACAAGCTCCGCTTTGGTGCCCGCCGATTTTGGCTTGCTTTTCGTCCTTGTTGTGGATCGATCCATGAGAGTAAACCTTTCTGGAGCGCCCTGCGGCGCTTGGCAAAGGTTTTCGGTCGTCACAAGTGATCGCTCGTTCCGGAACAGCTTGCAAGTTAAATCTTCAAGTTCTTTCGCGCGCATTCCGATGCACGTTAGGACCATGAATTGCCTGTGGCAGGTTCCCGCGATCTGCCTCTTGACTTGCGCATTGCTAAGCAGCCTATGCTCCTGTCGAAGGAAGCGCAGCACCAGCTTCGGCGGAACGGCTACAGTCGAATAAGCCTCGCTGGGGATCTGCCGCCGGCCGCACCGCTGATCCCGTGGAAGCCAGGAACTAAGAAAGCCGCACAGAAAATCGTGAAGTAGCCGAATCTCACCTCCAAGGATTCACAGACTTCAGACGAGGTCCTGTCGATTTCCCCTAGGTTGCTGGAGGCCACGCGCTTCGTTCGCAGGGTCAGTGAGTTACTCGGGATTTGGAGTACGTTGAAGCGATCGAACCTTCAATCTACTGATTCAGTGCTGAGCGGGGTTGGCAGCCGGCGGTGGTCTTTCGGTTAGGGGCAGAAAGTCGCGGAACTGATACCGCTTCAAGGTCTTGACTGAAGACAATCGCAAGCCGGCTACGTGATTGACGACGCTTCCCGGCGCCGGCTTGCGTTCTTCGAGCAAATACGTCTGGTAAATGGGCAGTTCGTTGAGCCCAAGCTTGTCCGGCGCCTTCCCAAAGTCCTCGGCGAACTCGGTCATGGCCGAAGATGATGCCGAATCGTATCATCGGAATAGTTTCGACGATGGAGCTCCTCCAGCATCACCTTGCGTAAACCGGTCTCGCGGACATCTCGCAGGCGGGTCACTCCCAGGCAGCTTCCCTAATCTAAAATGGAGGTCAGCCTCCCAGAGTAAAGTTGACCAGGAATCATGCAAGAGACAGCCGAGCAGTATCGACAACGGATGTTCAGCTATATCAACGGCAGCGATCCTCTGAAATTGCTGGCTGCTGCTCCTGCCAAGGTTGAAAGACTCTTGAAGGATGTCAACCCGGCAGTAGCACGGAAGCGCCCAGCGACCGGGAAATGGTCCATCACGGAAATTGTGGCGCATCTGGCTGACACCGAACTCGTCGGAGGCTACCGTATTCGCGCGATCCTCGGCGCACCGGGGATCCAGATCATCGGCTTCGATCAGGATGTCTGGGTGACGGCTCTGCACTATGCCAAGCGGCAACTGCGAAAGTCATTCGAGCAGTACCGAGCACTGCGCGAAACTAATCTCGCCCTGCTCAAGACCCTAACGCCCGAACAATGGAAGCACCACGGTATGCACAACGAGCGAGGCGCAGAAACGGTCGAAACAATTATCCGGATGTTCGCCGGTCACGATCTCAATCACATCGGACAGATTGAGCGCATTCTGGCCGCAAAGAAAAAGTAAGCATCGCCAAACGATGATGCAATAGTGCGACACAGTATCCAATTACGCCTTCATACAGGCGGGAGCCTCCCCGAAGCCTGAACACGGTCATTCCCGGGCATCGTCCGTCGAATTCGCACGCCACCTGAGCTTCGATGCCGGAGGTAACCGGCACGCGATCACGATCTTGATTTACGATTCGAGGCATGCCCGTCTCCATCAACTTTCAGACTGTTCACCCCCGCAAGTTGGCCGCAGTGCGGCGCGAGGTCGCGCCGGGCGCGGTTGGCTCGGCGTGGGGGCCGGCCCTGGGCAAGGTCTGGGAGTTCATTCACAGCCAGCCAGGCCTGCGGACTGATGGCCACAACATTTTTCTCTACCACCACCCGACACAACCGGGC
>Ga0210400_10005467_pt1 | contig 10786 bp, 5 predicted proteins | sample IncBWH26MmetaG_FD_155456 | JGI IMG/M metagenome (GOLD analysis project Ga0210400, IMG submission 155456) | Forest soil microbial communities from Barre Woods Harvard Forest LTER site, Petersham, Massachusetts, United States - Inc-BW-H-26-M | ecosystem: Environmental > Terrestrial > Soil >... | reverse complement strand
CCCGCACAAGCATATCGCCAGCTTTCGGCGGCCGAACCTGCATTACCTGGTGCACGAGAGCAATTCGCGGACGCAGGAAGAGATGCTGCTGCGAGCGGTGCGGCGCGTTAACGAAGGCAACGTAATCGTGTACGCGCCGACGATTGCACGGGTAGGCGAGACGGTGGATCTGCTTGAGGAAAATGGAATTGCCGCCATTGGTTATCACGGCCAGATGGAGGCCAAGGCGCGCCGCGAAAGTCAGGAAAAATGGATGACCGAAGAAGTGCGCGTGCTGGTGGGGACGATGGCGTTCGGCCTGGGCATCAACAAGGCTTCGGTGCGCTCGGTGATCCATCTATCACTGCCGAAGAGCGTGGAACAGTATTACCAGGAAGCAGGCCGCGCGGGGCGGGATGGCTTGCCGGCCGACTGCATTCTGCTTTGGCAGAGAAAAGACCTGGGGTTACACGCGTATTTTCTGGGCAAGATTGCGGACCCTGCCGAGAAAGAGCGCGGCTGGCAGCGCTATCGCGAGATGGAGCGCTTTGTGGGATCGTTGGAGTGCCGGCAACACCACGTTTGCAAGCATTTCGGTGAGCAACCGAAGTGGGAACGCTGCGGCAACTGCGATATTTGTGCGGGCACGCCAGATTGGCTGGAGGTGGAGGTCAAGCGATCTCGCGGGCGGCGCGCGAGGGCCAACCACGCGACAACGGAAAAGCGCTCTACGGGAGAACAGCGCACGACTGGCGCTGCTCTATCCACGCTCGATGCGCAACTGCGGGAATATCTGCGCGAGTGGCGACGCAATACCGCAAGGGATTCGGGAGTAGCCGCGTTCGTCGTGTTGCATGACACTACGCTGGATGCGCTGTGTGCCGCGAAGCCGTCCACCTTGCAGGCGTTGCGGGGAATATCGGGTTTCGGCGACAAGAAGGTAGAACGTTATGGCCAGGAGATCTTGGATGCCCTGCAGCGATTCCATAAAGGGGAACGCGCCGGTAATGATTGGCACGCCGCCGCTTCGCATCCTCGCGAAGATACACGGCAGCTTCTCGAAGAAGGACGCACATTCGAGGAAATAGCGCAGATTCGCGGCCGCAAGGTCAGTAGCGTGGTGGACATGGTCACCAAACTAATCGAGGATGGTGAAACCGAATTCCGCGCGCAGTGGTTCAGCGCGGAGCGCTATGCGCAGATTGCTTCCGCCATTCAGCAATGTGGCAAAGAGCGACTGAAGCCGGTGAAGGAAGCATTGCCGGAAGAGATTACGTACGACGAGATTCGCCTGGTAGCAGCGCATCTTCGCATCCAACAGAACGAAAAGTCGGGTTAAGGTCGCAGAGGATTTGAACCTCGATGCAACCCTTCGTAAAAGCCGCGCTAGGCGCGGCGCAGGGTGATTAACGTGATTTCGGGCGGCACACCGAGACGGACGGGGGCACCGACCGTGCCTAATCCGCGATTGACGTAGAGCACAGAGAGAGGCGGCTGGGACTGGCCGACGGTCGGCGACACGTTGCTCGCCGAGTGGTTTGCATCTCTAAGCGCGCGGTTATTCGTCGCGGGCATCGGGAGCGGCCGGAAGTACGCACCGGCAATGTAATCAGTGATGAAGCGAGCGGGACTGAGGCGATGATCGAGGATCTCCACCTGAATTTGCCCGCCGTGCGTGTGGCCGGCCAGCGATAGCTCGATGCCTAGCTCGGCAGCGCGATTAAAGGTATTTGGATTGTGCGAGAGCAAAATGTTGGGCATGTCTCGACGAACAAGCGGAGCAAGGTCCGGAAGCATCTGCAGGCGATGGCCGCCGGCGGTGCGCTCGCGCTGGTAATCGACGCCAAGAAGATTGAAATGCGCGCCGCGAAACGCGAGCTGCACATTCTCGTGGCGAAGCAACTTCATGCCGGCTTGCGTAAAGAGACGCTCCGCGGCATCTTCGGCCCGCGCGTAAATTTCATGATTGCCGTTGCACCCGAAGATGCCCAAGGGGGCGCGAAGCTCGCGAATCTCTTCGACGCAATCGGCGAGCGGGTCCGACGCTCCGGTGATGAAATCGCCGGTGATGACGGCGAGATCGGCACCCAGCTCGTTGGCCATTTCCACGGCGCGGCGAACATCCGTGCGGCTCATGTAACCACTCATGTGAATGTCGCTAAGCTGGACGATTTTCATGCCGTCAAGAGCGGGCGGCAGATTGGCGGTGGGAATTTCGACGTGGCGGACGCGATAGTCTAAACGCTCGGCCGCGAAGCCGTACATCACACTGAGGAAAGGAGCGGCGCCAGCCAGTGCCGAGGCGGTCCTGAAAAAGTAGCGGCGCGAAGGGTCGGGGACGAGCTCTATAGCCGCAGCGGGCGGGGTTGAGGCCGCCGGCGCGATCGACCTCGTCGGTGCCGCCGACGAGCCAGGCGCGGGCGCGGAGTTGCGGCGGGCAGCGGAGCGCACGGAGGCCCAAAGGCGCTCTACCAGCCGAACCACCTTGACGGAAAAATACGAGAAGAGCGCGCTGGTAAACCACAGCCCGGCGAAAATCTCGATCAGATTGTCGCTGGGGATGAGATGAGGAGGGCGCCCCATACGAAATCCGTCGAACATAGAGCCAACAATCAAAATGAGCAGGGCAATATAAACGAGGCGCGCGGTAACGCGAAGCCAGACAGTGCGCCAATTGGCCGTGGCGCGCCAGATGGAGCGATACCAAAAGCGTTGGGAGAGGAACAGCGTGGTAAGAATCGTCAACGCGATGGCACTGCGCAGCAGCAACCAGCCCCAATTCACAGAATTTGCCTCCAGCCCAACACCTAAGTTTAACACGCGCGCAGACCCAAATACGCGCGAACGGAGCGCGCGGAAGGCGAATCCGTTAGGAGCGACTAACTCGTTTGTTTTGAGGGGGGAGGAGAAGGGACCGGAGCCAGGGGTGCGCCGGTCCCCAGGGTAGGACGATAGTTGAAGATCAAGCTCGCTCAGTGTCGCAGGCCGGAGTCACACCGGTATCAAGCGCATGTGAATTCTTGATGACCGCGGCAGATTCGCGAGACGCAAGTAACGCAGTGTCGCCAAAGGTTTCGCCTGCGATGCCAGAACTGCCTTGCCCTTCGGGGCGGTCCGGGCGCATGGTCAGGCCGCGACCGTGGCGCACGTCGAGACCGCGCACCCAGAAGATGATGTCTTCGGCGATGTTGGTGGCATGGTCGGCAATGCGCTCGAGGTGGCGGGTGGCGAGGATGAATTGCATGCCGGAGCTGACCAGGGTGGCTTGCTGGGTCATGGTGGCGAGCAAATTTTCGAAAATACGGTCGCGATATTGATCCACGACATCGTCGGCTTCGAGGACTTGCGTGGCCATTTCCACATTGCGAAAGATGAGAGCGCCGAGGCTCTTGCTGACCATGGCGCGTACGGCGACAGCCATTGGGACCAGCTCCTCCGGAATCCGCGCACCAGGCATTTCACGCAGGGAAACCGCGCCTTGTGCCAGGTTGACGGCAAGATCGCCAATGCGCTCGAGGTCGTTGGTGATTTTCAGCGCGGCCACGATCAAGCGCATCTCGTCGTCGGAGAAGGAGCCGCGGCGCAGGAGGCGTATAGCGTGCTCGTCAATAACGATTTCCATCTCGTTGATGCGCGGCTCGAGGAGGAAAACTTCTCCGGGGAGCGAGGAGGTGCGCGCGTTATCGAGCGAGGTGAGCGCGTCCAGGGCGCGATTCATGGCCCCTTCCACAGTGCGGGCCATGGAGACGAGGTAGTTCACCAGCGCGTCGTAGAGCACTGCTTCGGTGAGTCCGGCTGCGGTACTCGCCATGGATTGGCTCCTCCGTGCGGAAGGTTATCGACAAACCACACTTCCGCGCGTAAGCCAAAATATGCGGCGAGGATGATTAAGAGCGGATGAAGCGATTGTTAACGGACTGAAACAAAATCGGCGCAGTGTTTCACCGCGTCAGCGGCGCTACACGGAACCGCGGCCGCTGCCACGGATGGTGGTGCCCGCCGATGTTGGGCGCGCGGCGCGCTCGATGTCAAAGATGGGAATGGTGAAGTGAAACTGCGAACCGCGGCCGACTTCGCTGTCGACCCAGATGCGGCCGCCATGCACCTCGACGATGTGCTTGGCGATAGAGAGACCGAGTCCGGTGCCGCCGAGCTCGCGAGAACGCGCGGCATCCACGCGGTAAAAGCGCTCGAAAATGCGCGACTGGTCGGCTTTGGGGATGCCGATGCCGGTATCCGCGACGGTGAAGATGACGTCGCCATCGCGCGGCTCCGCACTGACGAAAATCTCGCCACGCGAAAGCGTGTATTGCAATGCGTTGTCGAGGAGATTTTGCAGAACTTCCGCCAAGCGGCGGCGGTCGCCGGCAATGTCCGGCACGCCATTGGAAGGCTGCACGGAAATGGCGATTTCCTTTTCGGTTGCGCGGTGACGGGCGGTCTCGATGCAGGATTCGATGAGTTGTGAAACACTCACGCGGCGGATTTCGAGCTCCAGTCGGTCGGCATCCATTTTGGAGAGCTTGAGGAGATCCTCGGTGAGCCGCGCGAGGCGGCGCGAATGCTCAACAATGATTTCCAGGAAACGCTCGCGATTTTGCGGATCATCCATGGCGCCGGCGAGCAGCGTTTCGGCGAAACCCTGAATGGCGGTAAGCGGCGTGCGAAACTCGTGCGAGACGTTGGCCACGAAATCGCGGCGGACGCGCTCGAGCTTGCGCAGCGCGGTAATGTCGTGAAGCACGACCACCGCGCCAGAAGTTTCACCGGCTCGCACAGAGGCGACCGTGGCGGCGAAAAAATGCTGACGCAACGTTCCGGTGACGATTTCGGATTCCACGCGCGGCTCGCCGGCCAAGACTTGCCGCACCGCTTCGATCATTTCCGTTTGGCGCACGACCTCGACCAGCGCGCTGCCCGACTTTGGCGGTATATCCATGTCCAAGACATCGGCGAAGCTCTGATTAGCGAAAAGCAGCCGCTCCGCGCCGTTCACCACGGCGACGCCTTCCACCATGCTGCCGAGAATCGCGGAGGAAAGATTGCGCTCTTCGGTTAGCGTGCGAATGGTGCGATCGAGTCGCGCGGCGGTTTGATTCAGCGAATTACCGAGTTTTTCCAGCGCATCGCCGGAGCCATCGCCGGGGAGAGGACGAAAATCGCCTTCGGCAACGCGACGCGAAAATTCCTCGAGGCGCTCGATGCGCTCAGAGAACCCCAGAGAAACGAGAAGCGACGCGGTGCCGGCAAGAAGCAGGATGATTACCGAGGCGAACCACAGCTTGCGGCGGAAGGCGCCAAGAGTTTCGCCCATGCTGGAGAGCGGAACGGCAAAGCGCAGGACAACAGGAGCGCCGGATGCCAGATTGTATTTAACGGCATAGTAAAGGAGTTCCCGGCCCACGGTTACGCTTTTGCGCGCGGATTGGCCTTCGCCTTTGGCGAGCGCATCGCGAACTTCGGGCCGATCCGCATGATTTTCCATGGTGCGCGGATCGGATTGCGAATCGGCGAGCACCTGACCGTAAGCGGTGATCACCGTGACGCGCGCTTCGCTCGCGGCCATTTCCTTGACCCATTGGTTCAGAGCGGCGCGGTCTTCAGGGCTTGTTGGAGGAACCGAGGAGAGCTGCAGCGGCCGAGCTTTGGCTAGCCGCGCGATAGACTCGAGTTGCGCCAACGCGGTGCGAGCGTACTCGTCACGGAGGGCGTGCTCGGCAAAAAAATCGACGGCGATCAGCACGCCCAACAACAGGGCGAGGAAGGTCAGCGCCAGTTTCCAGAAGAGGTTATGCCGCACGAGTTTCGAACAAGTACCCTGCGCCGCGGACCGTCTTCAGGTGCACAGGATTCTCTGGGTCGCCTTCGATCTTTTCGCGCAGGCGGCGAACGTAGACGTCCACACTGCGCGGAGTGACAAAGCGATCCGTGCCCCAAACCGCATCGAGCAGCTGGTCGCGCGTGAAAACACGATTGGGCCGCGAAGCAAGGTAATAGAGCAGCCGGAATTCGAGCGTGCTGAGCGGAACGGCCTTCCCGGAATGGCTCACGCGATACGACGCCGGATCGATGGCCAACTTGCCGACCTCAATGGTACGGGGCGAATCCGAAGGCGGCTCCGCGCGGCGGAGCAGTGCCTTGACGCGCGCCAGCAATTCGCGCGGGCTGAAAGGCTTGGTCACGTAATCGTCGGCGCCCATCTCCAGGCCCACAACGCGGTCCGCTTCCTCGCCGCGCGCGGTGAGCATCAGGATGGGGAGACGATTCAGCGAGTCGTCCCGGCGAACTTCCCGGCAGATATCCAGGCCGGAAACCTTGGGAAGCATGAGATCGAGAAGCAGCAGATCCGGAGGCGTTTTCTTCAGGCTCGTGAGGCCGCTGGTGCCATCGAAGGCCGCTTGGACCTGAAACCCTTCATTTGCAAGGTTGTAGCGAACCAGTTCGACGATATCGCGGTCGTCTTCAATAATTAGGATGCGTTTCATGCAGGTGGCACGTTCCGCCCGCCGGCTTGAACGAAGTGTACCGTAGGGACGCGAAATGAGAAAGGCATTGGATTGTTGGTGTTCACCTGTGCTTCGTTCTGACACGAATCTGCTCGCAGTCTGGGCACACGGAATGACGCCCGGATAACTCTTTGATGAAAGGAGTGTTAAAGGCGAAGTCTACTACTCCGCAGGCATGGTCGTAAATGCCAAGCTTAGCAGAGTCTTTTGCTCCAGTTCGTGCGCCTTGGCGGAGCCCGTGGCAGGGCTGGCGCTTGGGGAGCGCTTGATGGAGCGCATTTTCAGGCCTTTGCTCTGTACAAGTTGGCCGATGCGCGGCATGACGAAAAAGTGTGCGCCCATATTCTTCGGCTCTTCCTGGACCCAAACGACTTCGCGGGCGTTGGGGTGCTCGTCGATGGCAGCGGCAATTTCCGGGCGGAGCAGCGGATAGAGCTGATCGAGAAAGATAATCGCGGTGGTGGTGTCTTTGCGGCGGCGGCGCTCGGCGCGCAGTTCGTGTCCGAGTTTGCCGCTGACGATGAGGATGCGCTTGGCGTCTTGCACTTCGCGGTCGGGCACAACCGGAAGGAAGCGCGGCTGCGTGAAGTCGTCGATGTTCGAGGAAGCATCGGGATGGCGCAGCATGCTTTTTGGAGTGAAAACGATGAGCGGCTTTCGCCACGGCCGGCGGACCTGGCGGCGAAGCAAATGAAAATACTGCGCTGCGGTGGAAGGCTGGCAGATCTGCATGTTTTCTTCACCCGCGAGTTGCATGAAGCGTTCGATGCGCGCGCTGGAATGCTCCGGGCCCTGGCCCTCATAGCCGTGAGGCAGCAGCATGACCAGGCCGGAGGGTAAATCCCATTTATCTTCGCCGGCGCTGATGAATTGATCGATGATGACTTGCGCGCCGTTGGCGAAATCACCGAATTGCGCTTCCCACAAAACCAACGCTTCGGGGTAGTCGCGGCTGAAGCCGTATTCGAATCCCAGGCAGCCGGCTTCGGAGAGCGAAGAATTGTGAATTTCGCAAAAGGGCTGATCGGGCGCGAGATGCGCCAGCGAGCAATACTCTTCTTCCGTTTCCGTGTCGACCAGCACAGCATGGCGCTGGTTAAAGGTGCCGCGCTCGGTATCTTGTCCGGTAAGACGAACTGGATTGCCTTCCAGCAGCAGCGAACCAAACGCCAGCGCCTCCGCGAAACCGTAATCGACGGGACGCTTGCCGTGGCCCATCTCAGCGCGCTGCTCGAGCAACTTGGCGATTTTGGGGTGAACGTGAAAGCCTTCCGGCACGCGAACGAGCGCGTCGGTGATCTCACCCAGCTTTTCACGATCCAATCCGGTATCCGCTTCGTATTCTGGCTTGAAGCGGCCGCGATGGTAGGCCGACCAGTAGTCCGGTAGCTGCCGCAGGTGCGGAATTTTCTTGATCTCGCGCGCCTTGCTTTGCTCTTCCTCGTATTCCTTCCGGACATCCTCGACAATCTGCATGGGCTGCACGCCGATGCGCTCGGCGTAAATGCGCCAGAGTTGCGGGTGGTTCTTGATTCGGTCGTAAACGCGTGGCTGCGTGATGGTGGGATCATCGACTTCGCTGTGGCCGTGGCGGCGATAGCCGATGATGTCCACGACGACGTCGCTGCCAAATTGCACGCGATACTCTGCGGCCAGCCGTCCCACGCGCACGACGGCGTCGGGATCTTCGCCGTTCACGTGAAAGACGGGAACGGATTGACGCTTGGCAATGTCGGAGGCGAACCTCGAGGAATGTTCCTGCGCGGGCCGCGTGGTGAAGCCGATCAAGTTGTTGACGATGATGTGAATCGTGCCGCCAACGGTGTAAGCCTGCAGATCAGCCAAGTTCAGCGTTTCCGCCCAGATGCCTTGGCCGGCGAAAGCGGCGTCGCCATGCATCACGATGGGCACCACTTTGGGGGCGCTGCCGGCGCTGCCTGCCCCATAACGCGTTTGCTTCGCGCGCGCCCGGCCGATAGCCACGGGATCGACGGCCTCCAAATGGCTCGGGTTGGAGACCAGGTGAATGCCGATTTCCTTGCCGGTCGAGGTGACATACGTTCCGGTGGCGCCAACGTGATATTTGACGTCCCCGGCGCCCAGCACGCTACGCGGATCGACGTCCTCGAATCCGGCGACGACTTCGTGCGGAGATTTGCACGCGGCGTGGACCATGACGTTCAAGCGCCCGCGATGGCTCATGGCCATGATGGATTCAACGGCGCCGTGCTCGCCGGCCGTATCAAGAATCGAGTCCAGGAGCGGAATTAGCGCGGTCACGCCCTCGAGAGAAAAGCGCTTCGTGCCCAAATAGCGGGATTGAAGGACCTGCTCGAAGAGGTCGGCCCGGATCAGGCGCTCGAGCACTCTTTGCTGATCGACTTCGCCTTCGGCACCTTCAATGCGCTCGGCAATCCAGCGGCGGCGCTCCGGCTGCGGAAGGTGCATGAACTCGGCGCCGACGGTGCCGCAGTAAATACGGCGCGCTTCCTGGGCTGTCTCGCCAGTGAATCCTTCCAGGTCCGGCTGGGGAAATGGCCCGAAAAAGCCGAGCGGATCGAGTTTGGCTTCGTTGTAACCCCAGCGGCGAAAAGCATCGAAGATGCGTTCACGCTCTTGCGAGCCAGCCTTGGAAGGTCCCGAGACCGTCGTAGACTTTTTCCCCGCCTTCTGCGTTTTCGCGGGGCGTTCTGCTTCGAGCGTGGTTCTGTGGGCCATAAATTTATTCCAGCAAAAGACTATTTTGCCACAGAACAAGGAGCCATGCCGTTAGAGCGTTTCCGTGTTGTGCTGTGTAGCAGCGGCTTCGACTGCGTGGGTTTAACTTAGGAGGAACGGCTACCTGAAGGTGGCCGCTACAGGGAGCGCACGGAGGATTCCAACGATTGCGCAATTTCCTGCGCCGGCGTGCAAGGGGGAAACGTGACCGGGGCGCCTATACGTACGGTGATTTCACCTTTGCGCGCGAGGCGGCGACCCTGGCGCTTCATCTGCCACACTCCATCCATGCGTATGGGCACAATTGGGATACGCAGGTTTTCTGCAAGCACGCCAATGCCCGGGTGAAAAGGCGCCATCTCACCAGTTTCACTCTTCGTGGCTTCGCCTTCCGGAAAAACCAGGACGCTGTAGCCGCGGTCGACGGATTCTCCCGCGTACCGGAAACTCTCGCGAAATCCGGAAAATCGCGGCAGCGGGAAAACGTTGAACAGAGCAATGACCAGCCAGTACCCCAGCTGATAAGCCCAACGTTTGGCGAACAACCACTCCTGAAGCGGCCGCCGCATGCTCTGCAGGGTTTCCCCGCCGATGGCGGTGGCGAGACGATTACGAAAACGCGGCGGCAGCGCGGCAAGCACGAGTCCGACATCGGCTCGGCGGGTGACATGGTTGCAGATGACGAGAAACGGACCGCGCACGTCCCTGAGGTGATCGCGGCCGATAATTCTTGGATGCGCAAGGATTTGCGTGGCGGGCAAAACTAGCGCGTAGTAGATGGCGAGACGCAGCCAGCGCACAGGCTCACGCTGCGCCCATCGTGGATATGCATATTCGGTCCGGCGAGTGCCTGGATACTGCAAAAGGCGCTGCACGTCCTCGACAGTTTTTGCGTTCGCGAAAGCGGTTTCATTTAGCTCTGTTTGGTAACGCTGTTCTAGCGCGCTCAGTAGCTCAACGCGGTCGAGCGAGCTGAGATTCAGTTCGCCTTCCAGGTTTTGCGAGCCATCCTTCTTCGCAAGGACTGCGAGTATGTCGGACACTTTGTCGCCGGCGTTCGAGGAAAAGCTAGCCGCCTTACGGCTTTGTGTAGCACTCGAAAGTTCTGTAGCCATCGCGGCGATTGCGGCTAATTTCGGTTTGCCTGTTAGCGTGCGGGGAAAATCGGGTTCACGCCAGAGTATCCAGCGCCGTATGCGCTGATATTCCGCCAGAGAATTATTGGCAGCTTCGATGGCGAGCCGCGCGGCTGCTTCCTCTTCGTCGCGTAGCAGAAGAGCGGCTAACGGTTCAGCGTTTCCGTTGCGGTCGAAAGGGACCACTACCGCGTCGCGAACGGCGGGTTGTTTGCGCAGAGCGTTTTCGAGATCCTCCGGATACACGTTCAGGCCCGCGGGCGTTACGATGACCGTTTTCTTGCGGCCGCGGAAGCGCAGGTTGCCTTCGACATCGAGTTCGCCAAGGTCGCCGGTGCGCAGCCATCCGCCATTTTCTTGCGAAGAATCATCCGAATTCTGCAGCGACCCTTTCTGCCAGTAACCGCTGGCGACGTTTTCTCCCCGCACCAAGATCTCGCCGTCTTC
>Ga0210400_10005466_pt1 | contig 10787 bp, 11 predicted proteins | sample IncBWH26MmetaG_FD_155456 | JGI IMG/M metagenome (GOLD analysis project Ga0210400, IMG submission 155456) | Forest soil microbial communities from Barre Woods Harvard Forest LTER site, Petersham, Massachusetts, United States - Inc-BW-H-26-M | ecosystem: Environmental > Terrestrial > Soil >... | reverse complement strand
CGCCGGGTGGCCGGAAGAGGCTTATCGCGGCCGGCAGAAACGTCATCGTACACAAGAATGCGATCAGCATGCCGATGCCGGCGATCAACCCCAACTCCGCCACACCGCGAAAATCGGTCGGCACAAAAGCGAGAAACCCCGCCGCGGTGGCCGTCGACGCCACCAGGATCTGTCCGCCGACGCGGCGGCCGGTCTCCGCGAGTGCCCGCGCCGCCTCGGGGAACAGCAGGCGCATCTCGCGGTAGCGCACGGAGAACTGGATAGCGAAATCCACCGCAATGCCGACAAACAGAATGCCGAAGCCGACCGAGACGAGGTTCAACGTCCCGACCGCAGTTGCGGCGAACAGCAGGGTCAGCATCAGGCCGACCCCCAATGTCATCAGGATCGGGGCGATCAGCCGCCAAGAGTGGACGGCCAGGAACAGCCACAACGCGATCAGCACGATGCTCCCAATCAATCCCGTTGCCGCGCCCTGGGCCACGGAAGCGAACTCCTCGTCGGCGAGCGCCACATTCCCGGTGATGCGTACCCGGGCATCTCCCGATTTGACAAATTCGAGGTTGCTCGCGGCCTCGCGGATCGCCCTTGTCGCCGCCCCGCCCGGCTGGAGGGTGGTGTGGTCGAGTTTGGGTTGCACCAGCACAAATTTGTAGCGGCCGCCAAGATCGGCCAGCTCGCCGCCGAGTAGCCGCACCCAAGACAACGGGTGCGGATGGCCGGCGAGCGCGCTTGTCATCGCGTCATGAAACCCCGTCAGCGCCGTGCGGTACGGCGCGAGGTTGACTTGGCCCTGCTCGACCCCCGTGCCCAGCAGCGAGAGCGCATCAAATAACCCGCGCGCGCTGGGATCCTTGGCGAGCTCACCAAGGAATGGCTGAGCGTCGATCATGCGCTCGATCAGCGATTCGAGCTGAGCGGTGTCGAGGTAGAGCAGCCCCTCCTGCTCGAGAAACGGAGATGCGTCGGGACGCCGGACGCTCAGGAAATGCTCGTGGTCGCCAGCTAACGGCTTGGCGAGCGCGGCGGCTGTGGCGTCCGCCTCTTCCGGCTCTTTCGCATCGATGACGGCGACGAGAAGATCCTGGAATTGGGGAAAGAGTTTTTTAAGCATCTCTGCTCGCTGCCGCCACGGCAGGCTGGCCGCGAACATTTCGTCCGTTTCGGTCGTGATGCCGAGATGACCGGCTGCGTACCACCCGGAGAAAATGACGAGGAGTACGCCGGCAAGGACCACAAAGAGAGCGTTACGCCGGCAAAAATCTACCGAGCCGACGAGCAGAGCCGGAAATGTCATTGGAATCCGAGGCGGTGTCGCATGCGGCGGTCGGTGGACGACCGTCTCGGCCTATATCGGAACATCAACCTGATGGGGCAACCGCTTGCGGATCGGGGATAGCCCGCCCGCGTCAGGAAAGGCTACTGGAAATTGCCTCCTGACAATTCGGCGGTCTTCTGCCGCAGAGTGACCAGCAGGCCGGCGCCGCCGCCATCAGCGAGCAAGGAGCGCATTTCGGAGCGTTGCGAGGCGACGCGGCTGATCGACCCCTCGGCCAGCACATCGACCACTTTCCACCCGCCGCCCTCCTGGCGCATGACGTAGTCCAGCGCGTGCACCCTGCCCCCCGGCGAAGCGATCCGGGTCTCTACGACACGATCGTTGCCGAAGGCCCTGACGCCAGGCGCGGTGTCGAAGCGTTGCCCCGAATATGTGTCGAAATTGGCGACATATGAGGCAATCGTATAGCGACGGAACGCATCCCCGAGTGCCGCCTGCTGATCCGCGGGCAGCGAGGCCCAGCGCGGTCCAACGACTTGCCGCAGAATTGCCTCGAGATCAAAAGTCCGGCCGATCACCGGCGCGATCGTCTCGTAGCGTTGGCGAAAGCCTGCCGTCTTGCCCGCCTTCATTATTGAGATGAGCCCGACATGTAGTTGCTCGACCGGTGCCGTAATCTCGGAGGCGGTCGCGGCACCACCCCATCCGACCGCGGCGCCGATGATAACGAGCACTAGCCGCAGGAGAACGCGCCGGTCGGAAGAGCGGACGGACATCGGGCAATTTCCCCTTATGGGAGGCTATCTAACTTCAAAGCGGAGCGGAGTTTAGCCCTCAGAAGTGCGGGAAACGTAAATGTCGTTTGCAGGGCGCGGGCGCGATACCATCCTCGCCGAAATCGGGCGCCGGCTTCACGGGCGCGGGTCACCATCGAGCGCTGGCGTTGCCGGATAATTGCCGAATCGGCCCGCTCGGCCGAGTGGCGGCTTGGACAGGACAGCGTCAATCTGTCACACTGCTTCAGTCGGGACGCGGAGAGTCTCCTTCTTCAGCCGGTTCGCGAACCGGCCCTGGGGGCACGCGCCAGTGACCTCCACGGGGGCGGAATAAACATCGCGGGATCGAGTAGTAGGTTTATCCCCTAGGTTTCAAACCTTTGCGCCGGAGGACAATCCCATGGAGCAATCCAGTTGCCGCATCGCTCCGAAGCAGCGCGAAACAAATCTTGAACTGCCGCCGTCCGATACGAAGCGGTGGTCGTCTCGCCGCAAAGCCGCCGTGGTAGTCGCAACCCGCACGGGGATCTTGAGCCGGATGGAGGCATGTCGGCGCTATATGCTCTCCTATGAGGAACTCGCGGATTGGGAGGTTGCGTTTGATAAACGCGGCATTCCGGGCCTCCGCAGCGCGTCCCTCCACATCTACCGCGATGGACCGAAACCGTCAGAGAATTCTGTTCCGGTCCGTGAACGTGCTTAGCTGTCTGTCGATCAAGGAGCAGGCCGGCAAGGAATGGAATCCGCAAGAAAAGCGTTCGGCCGGACCCTTCTGACTAGAAGGGAGCGGGAGGCAATCGAGAGTTCGCCGGAGCCTACGTCCTGAGAGTTGATCCCTCGCAGGAAAGAGGAGGGGTGACAAGCGCCTCTGCCCGGCTCAGACAGCAAGCCGTTTCGGCGGCGCGTCGGCGAATGCCGGCATGACCTCGCACGCAAAGCGGCGCAGGCTCTCGCGGCCTCGCGCGCCGCCACCGGAGCCGCCGCCGTTGATCAGCACGTACCCGACCCCGGCTTCGCGCAGCGTCTCGAGCCGCCGCGCAATCTCGTCCGGTGTTCCGTAGATTGCGCTGACTTCGTTGATGATGCGCGGATCACCTGTGGCCCGGTCCGGCCCGCCATGAACTGTACCGTCCGGCCGCGTCGCCAATTTCAGCTGGCGCATGCGGTTTTGTAGTCTCCGTTCCATCGCGGCCTCCTTTTCGGCCCGGCTATCTGTGACGAAAAACGCACGAGTGACACCGACCTGCATCGGATCGAAGCAGCGTCCGGTTGCTTCGACGGCGTCTTTATACACCGCAATCGACCGGCCGACATCCGCCGGCGAGGCGTATTGGCCGAGCAGCAGATTGTAACCCTGTTGCGCAACCCGGCGGACCGAGCGCTCCCCGCCGGCCCCCATCCAGATCGGCGGGCGCGGCTTCTGCGCGGTCGGCGGCTCGACGACGATGTCGTCGAATTGCCAGTATTTTCCGCGGTGCGAAAACGGCTCGTCGGCGGTCCACGCATTGAGGATCACCTCGAGGGCTTCGTCGAACCGTGCGTCGGCTTCTTCCATCGGCACGCAGAACCCAGCGAATTCGTTATATCGATAGCCCTTGCCGATGCCGAAATCGAGTCGGCCCCCGGAAAGAAGATCGAGGGTTGCCGCCTGCTCCGCCAACAGCACCGGATTGTGCCAAGGCAGCACGATAACGGCCGTTCCGAGTCGCAACTGGCGCGTGCGCGCGCCGAGCCAGGTCAGCAGGTGAAGGGTCGCGGAGACTTGTCCGTAGCCGGTAAAGTGATGTTCGACCACAAAGGTGCTGTGAAAGCCTAGCACCTCGGCCTCGATGTTATACTCGATGAAATCGCGAAATCCCTCGCTGCTGTCGAACTCGGGGCCGCCGCGCCGTGCGGCGGCGCTGCCGAAGAGACCGAACTGCATTGCTCCAGTTTCCTTCCGACGATCAGTTCGGCGGCGAGAGTATGCCGAGGCGTAACACGCGCCAAACGCCGCATCTTGATCACCGGCATATCGCGGCGGCATAAGGTACACCGTCAATCGGCCGAAGCCTTCCCTAATCCAATCTTGGGTTATGCGGTGATCCGACAGCTTGCGCTGCTGCTCGCGTTGATGCTTGCCGGGTGCGCGGCGGCGCCGCCGGCGCCGCCGGAGGGTGCGCCGGTATTGCCGCCGGCGACGGCGGCTCTCGAAGCGCACATTCCTCCCTTCGCACGTTGGCCTTTCCAGGCGTTTTCGCGCGAGGCAACCGTACAGATAGCGTTACGCGAATGGCGGGTCTTCGGGCAGCCCATCGTGTACCCGAATACCGAATTGCCGGAAGACGAGGAACGCGAAGAAGGGCTCTGGCAGCGGGTCGGCGAATATTGGTGGCTCGGCCTCGACCCGCGCTGGCGGGAACAAGGCTGGACCGGGATACACGACGAAAACGGCGTCATCTTTCCGGCTTCAGAAGACGGTAATTACGCCTGGTCCGCCGCCTTCATTTCGTATGTGATGCGGATCGCCGGAGCTGGTACCCGCTTCCCCTATACGCGAACCCATTCCGACTACATCAACGCGGCGCGCCGTCATTCTCTCGGTCTCGAGCCGGGCACCGCGCTCTCCGCTGAGCGGGTCGAATTCTACGCACCGCAGCGTGGCGATCTGATTTGCTACTGGCGGGGCCGGCAACCGGTTTCTTATGATGACCTGCCGACCGGCCGCTTTCCGGGCCATTGCGATATCGTCGTCGCGATCCAGCCCGGTTATCTCGATGTGATCGGCGGCAACGTCGACAATGCCGTCGCGATGAAGCATATCCCGACCACCGCCGACGGTCACCTCGCCGGGCCCGACGGCATCGTCATCGATCCCGACCACCATTATTTCGTGGTGCTGCGGGTCGAATATCTGCGCTGAAACGCCTCGATGATCCTCAGGGCAGGCCAGCAGCGGCAACTTCACGGCCGCGCCCGCCGTCGATCATTGCTTCCGCCAGCCAAGGTTCACGCTCCAGCGCGCGGCGGTAATGCGCCCGGGCAGCTTCGACGATCTCGCCACCACGGCCAAGGATCTCGTCGCCGAGTTCGAGGAGGCGAAGATTGGGCCAGGCCCGCGGGCGCAGGCGGACGACTTCCTGGAGCACTTCGTCGGCCGGCCGATCGGGGCAGCTCTGCGCCATGACCAAGGTTGCCGCCGCCGTCGAGCGGGATACTCCGGCATGGCAATGAATGAGGAGATGAGCCTTCTTGGCCACGGTGAGGTCGCGGGAAAAGGCGAGCAGCAACTCGACATCCCAGCGCTCCGGTGCAACCCAACCGGGCTGCGCTTCGATAACGTCGTGAAAGCGCAGCCGCAAGCGCCGGTCGATACCGAATCCGCTCAAGGATGCCGGCTCAGGCCAGCCGGGGTCGAGGATCGAGAGAACATGCGTTATCCCTCCTGCGCAATGGCCCTCCAGCTCTTCGATCCCGCAAATCGTCACCTGAAACGGCATCAGCTGCTTGTCGGCCACTACTCGAATCCTTTGTTTGGCTCGGTTAGGAGCGCAGAATATCGGACGGTTATGGCAAATTTGTGCATGAAGCTTCGCGCCGGGCGAGCCACGGTGCCGGTGCCCGACGATGTCGTGACGCATTCGAGTTGATCGTGTGTCAGCTACCGGGCCAAGCGGCTCCCCAGCGGTCGGCGTGGGCTACTTCGGTGACCGGCCGGCGGGTCAGCGGCCCGAACTTGTCGATCGGCCAGCCGATCGGCATCAGTGCCCAGGTCGAGACATCTTCAGGAATCCCCAGAAGCGCCTTGACCTCGTCCTCGCAGCGGATGTGGTTGGTGGTGATGACGGTGCCGAGCCCGAGACCGCGGCAGGCGAGAAGCATGTTCTGCACCGCGGGATAAATGCTCGCGCCGCGGATGCGCTCGGCATAAGCGGCCTCCTCTTCCCATCCCGCAGCGATGTCCGGTGCCAGCGCCTCGCGCAAGGGCAAAACGGGACGGTGCGAACAGGGGAGGAGCAGCACCGGTGCCTCGCCCATATTGTCCCAGAGATGTCTGCCGGCGGCCATCAACCGGGCGTATTGGCGCTCGGTCAGGTGGGGCGGGCGGCCCCGCGCCGCATAGACCGCTTCTGCGATGTCGGAAGCCTTGCGGTAGATGACGCCGAGCTTGCGCCGCAGGTCGGGGTCGCGCACCACGACAAAGGCCCAACTCTGAGCATTGCCGCCCGAGGGTGCGCGGATCGCGGCATCGAGGATCCTCGTGATCAGCTCTTGGGGGACCGGATCGGGTTTGAGGCGGCGGATCGATCGCGCGGAATAGATCGCCTCGAACAAACCGATATCCGGCACTCCGATTGGCGCCATTGCCATCTCCTTGCTAGCCAACCGGGACCAGCAGCCGGGTGGTAGCTGCGCGCAGGCGCTCCGGCAACGGGGCGGGCCGCCGGGTGTCGAGATCGAGCTGTACCCCGAATTGCCCGAGCCGGGCGTATTCGGCTCCGGAGGCCGGATCGCACATCCGATGAACGAAGCGGAGCGACGAATTGCCGAGGTGCACGATGCCGGTTTCGACGAGGATCGGATCGTCTGATCGCGGCGAGCCCGTTACACGCAGCGCGAGCTCGAATGTCGAATAACCACGGCGCTCGGTCTTCATGTAGGCGGACGTCGCGCCGATCGCAGCGAGCGCCTGGATGGAGCCGGCGGTGAAGCGGTGGACAAGCCCCGAGAGCGCGACCCTCCCGCCCGAATCCAAATCCATCGGCTTGATCCGATCGCGCACCGTCGGAATAAACTGATCGAGCGTCGTCGGCTCAGGACGGCGTTCGACCGCCGGCCCCGGCCAAGCCAGGCGGCGCGCGCCGATGGCCTCACGAATAAGTAGCGGCAATGATGTCGCCGCGTAGTCGAGCGTCTCCTCGGCCCAAGCCGTGACTTCGCCATCGGCGGAGTCGATGACCTGGTGACCCAACCGAACCGAGTTCTCGTCGAGTGCGATAGGAGCGCTCAGAATGTGAAAGCTGGCACCGACGCGAAGCTCGCGGACAAACCGGACGTCGAAGCTCCGAAGCGCCGAGCCGGCAAGATCGCGCAAGCCCAGGTTTTCCGCCGTCGTCACGGCCGCATCCGCCAGCCGGTCGAAATAATAGGCGATTGTAAAATGTTCGGTGACATCGCACTCCCAAGGAGACACGACGCTGCGACAGGTCTCGATCCAGGCCGCCATCGCGCAAGCTCCTAAAACTAGCTTTTGGCCCCGCTTGCACGGGGATGCGGTTATTCACTACGTCAATTTGTCCATTTCGGGATAGCGAGATGAACGAAGTTGAGAACCGGCTGCCGCATGCACGCCAACTGTTGCGGGTTTGCGGGCTTGCAGCGGTGACCGCTTTGTTCGCACGTGATCCGCGGCGGGTGGAGCGGCTATTCTTCGAGGACAGGGTAAAGGGCGAGGTTGGGCCGTTCTGCCGCACGCTCGCCCGCGCTCACAAGCCCTATCGTCAAGCGGACAAGGCCGAACTCGCGCGCGTTGCCGGGACTCCTCTACACGGCGGCGTCGTTGCGATCGCCACACCGCGGCCATTGGCCGACTTCGATCGAAGCTCGGCTCGGATTTGGGCCAAGAACGGCAAACCACTCCTCGTCCTCGACGGGATCGGCAACCCCCATAATCTGGGGGCGTTAGCCCGCAGCGCCGCTTTCTTTGGGCTCGAGCGGATGGTCCTGGCCGACCGCCCCGATCAGGCGCTTCCGTCTGATGCCAGTTACCGCGTAGCCGAAGGCGGATTAGAGCACTTGAATTTGCACCGCGCGCCTCTCCCGGCCGCTCTCTTCGAACTGCGGTCGGCCTATCGCGTAATCGGCACCGCGCTCGGGCACGGTCCAGTGCCTGACAGGTTGGAACGCGGGCCACCGGTCGCACTGGTCTTCGGCAATGAGGAGAGCGGTCTCGATCCCGCCACGATCGCCGCCTGTGACCAGGTGTGGTCGATCCCCGGCAGCGGCCGCGTGCAGTCACTCAACGTCGCCGCGGCGGCGGCGATCCTGCTCTATCTGCTGACCCGTCCCTGACGGGTGCGCCTCCCCGGCAGCTTTGGGTCGCGGCGAGACCCTCACCGGCCTCGCTTCGCTCGGCACCCTCTCGCCGCGGTGCGGGAGAGGGGCTACAACGCATTCAGCTCAAAGCTCCCCTCCCGCGATGCGGCGCACTGCGGGAGGGGGGCGCCGCCTTCCAGCAAATTGCGATGATCGGGAGGGCGGATGGCTCGATACGGTGGGTGAAGGCCGCCGCAGAACCGCCGAGCAGAAACCACAGAAAGCGCGGCACAGAGAGCAATTAGCTTTCCCGCGGCCAGCCCACTCGGGGGCGCGGGGCGGTCACGTGCCGCCGGGTTCGGTGACCGCCGCCGACCACGGCGACATCACGTCGGATATGCCGTAGGTCATTCCATCAACGTTGCGCAACACAAGGTTGGGACGGGCGAAACGGTCCGGGTGCACGGTGTGCTCGACGAGGGTTGCGCCCGGTTGGGCTGATAGCCGCTCGATGATTGCAGTGGGAAGCCGGCGATCGATGCCGATGCGATCGCTGCCGCTGACGTTGATCCTCGGATGATGCGCGGCCGCTTCGGGGTCCATGCCAAAATCGACGATGAAGCTTGTGATTTGTAAGACTGCACCGAGGATCCGCCGGCCGCCGGCTGCTCCAACCCCGAACCATGGCACCCCGTCGCGGGCAACCACGACCGGGCACATATTCGTCAGAGCGCGCTTGCCCGCCGCGATCGAATTCGGCCGCCCGGGACGTGGGTCAAACCACATCACGCCGTTATTCATCAGGATGCCAGTGCCGGGCAGGACGTAGTGGCTGCCAAACATCTCCAGCAACGTTGTCGTCAGCGCGGCGATGTTGCCTTGGCGATCGGCGGCCGTGATGTGGGTCGTCGAGGTCCCGCGACCGGTTTCGACATCGCCCATGCTGTCGAGGCGCTTCGTATAGGCTTGCCGCAAGGCCTCCGCCAAAGCTTCAAAATAGGCGGCATCGGGTGCAGCCGAAAACCGCTTCTCGGAGAGCCTTTCGAGAACCTCCGCGAGGGTTGGTCCGGCCGTCATGCCGGGCGTGGTCTGGACCATTACCTGGCGATAAGGAATGTCGAGCGTCGGGACGATGCGAGCCTGGCAATCAGCCATGTCGCCCTCCGACAAAAAACCGCCGGCGCTCCGAGTATCGGCAACGATAGAGCGCGCGATCTCGCCATTGTAGAAATCGTCCGGCCCAGCCTCGGCCAGCCGTTCGAGGGTGTCGGCAAGACGCCCGAGAGCTAGCCTCGGTATATCGCCATCCGGCGGGCAGACCGGCGGCAGGCCGTCCGGCAGCCAGATTCGGCGGCTCTCCTCATAGCGCCGCAGGTCGACCGCGGCGTTGGCGACCTTGAGCGTCGTGAACCAGTCGACCGGTAAACCGGACCGCGCGAGCGGGATCGCGGGTGCCACGAGTTCGCGCCACGGCATACGGCCAAAGCGCTCGACCGCCAACGCGTAGCCTCGAACGGCGCTCGGGATCACAAACGACAGCGGCCCGTGACAGTTGCGGTCGCCGACTACGCCTTGCGCCCAACTAAACAGCCCGGTGCGTGTCTCGCCGGCGAGGGGGTAGGCGGCGGGGTCGAGGCCCCTCGGTGCTATCGGGCCAAAATCAATGCTCTCCGCATGGTCGGCGCCGGCTTGGTGAACCACCATCTGGCCGATCCCGCCGAGACCGCTGCTCCACGGCTCGACAACTGCCAGTGTAAGAGCGGTCGCGACCACGGCGTCCACCGCACTGCCGCCGGCAGCCAACACTTCGGCACCGACCTCAGCCGCAGCGCCATTCTGCGCCGCGACCACACCTCCGCGCGAGGAAGCACTCGGCTTGCGAGTATCCCAGTTCTGGGTGAGATGCATGCCGGCTCGCCGCTCAGCTGACGGTGATCGAGTCGACGCGATTGGGATAGAAGGCGTAATAGCCGGCGAGCCGCGACACTTCGTCATAGGGCGAGGGATAGGCCCATACAGCGTTTTCCGACCGCGGGACGGCGCCGGCGTCCGCTGGAACTTCGATCGTCCAGTACGAGGCCTCGCCTTTGTACGGGCATCGGGTGTGATGTTCCGTCGGACGCATCAGGTCGAGCCGCACGTCCTTTTCCGGCAAATAGTAGACCGGGCCATGGCCGGTCTCTTCGACTTGCAGCGCCTCGCTGCTGTCGGCGATCGTCACGCCGCCGAATTTGACCGTGACGCGCCGGCCAGCGGGGAGCAGGTCGACGCGGTAATCGGGCCGGCTGGCAAAGCCCGGGGCAGAGTTCGGCATTTCGGCTTCCTCGCGGTTGGACTCAATGCTGACGCGATTTGCGCGGCGGCGGCGTGCCGTCGCCGCCGAATGAGGCAACACAACTGGCATGCAGTTCCGGATCGGTTACCGGCCCGCATTCCTGCTGCATGCGCTTGGCGCGGAACGAGGGGTTGCTCTGCAACACCTGCTCGTATGTTTGGCTCTGCCGGACGTTGGCCGCTGCACCCGGGTCGGGCGGCGTCTGCTGCGCCGAGACGCGACCGCCGAGAGCGAGCACCAGCGCGGCGGCGAGGATCCACGAGACTTGCCTTGGCATCATCCACTCCTTCTGTATCGGTTGCGATTCGGATAATGGCCGGAGATCGAGGTTTGCTCAATCCGCCATCGTCAATCCGCCGCTGACGCTCAGCACCTGACCCGT
>Ga0210400_10005464_pt1 | contig 10789 bp, 12 predicted proteins | sample IncBWH26MmetaG_FD_155456 | JGI IMG/M metagenome (GOLD analysis project Ga0210400, IMG submission 155456) | Forest soil microbial communities from Barre Woods Harvard Forest LTER site, Petersham, Massachusetts, United States - Inc-BW-H-26-M | ecosystem: Environmental > Terrestrial > Soil >... | reverse complement strand
ACACCCCGTTGAAGATGACCATTGAGGAAGCTCATGCCGAGGTGAGAGCGGGATGGGCGCATGCTTACAGCCCGGAGGCCATGGCTCAAGCTGTCGACTCTCTCAAGGACAAGCCGTTGGGCTATCGCATAAACATTTTCATCGCCCGCATGTGTTTCCGCGGAATCTATTTCCCCCAAATGGGTCCCTTGGCGTGGCTGAAATTGATCTATCAAAATCGCCGTACCATTTCCAGCCTCGTCAGGGAGGGCTTCGCCACTTGGCGCGGCCGGCCCGCCAACCCAGTTGCCAACGGAAGCCTCCAAACCGGAGTCGGCGCCACGTAACAAATTCTTGTCAAGTTCAAAATCCGGAGGTACCTACAGCAGTGCATCTGCGGTGACAATCTTCCTGTGGGGCGCGGCACCTGTCCCGGCCTTGTCGGGATGCTTCGCCCCAGCTTGGCGAGTTTGCCCCGTGGATTCAAAGCGCGCGCTCCGTTGCGCTCGCAAGCCCTCATGGATAATGCCCGCGAACCGGTGATCGAAACCCCGGTGGTGGTGATCAACTGCCAGCGAGCCGGCCCGTCCACAGGCGTTCCCACGAAGACCGAGCAAGGCGACCTCTGGCAGATGCTCGGCGCGGCTTTTGGCGATTATCCACGAGTGATTGCAGCTCCGCTGGACATCGGCGATTGCTTCAAGCTTATCCCTGAGACATTCAACCTTGCCGACCGGTTCCAGCGCCCGGGTCTGGTCAACAATAAAGCGCTCTTCGCCGCTCTCCGCATGTTCCGCCAACGTGCCATCAACAGAGAGAACATATTCTCACAGACACAGCCCTCCTACTCTCTGCGCTCGCACCGAATGGGCATGATATCGACTGGAATTTCATCGGGCTTGACCGGAAGCCATTTCACTTGAAATGAACCGCTGTAACCAAAGAGGGGGCCCCAAACCCGGTTTCGCACGTCCACCTTAATATGAAACTGCTGATCACTTTCTTGGTACCACTCGCAAACTTCCGCGACCCCGGAAAATGCCATGGGAAAGCTAAATCCGACTGATTTTTCGTAGAAACGCTGTGCTCCCGAACGGAGGAGAAGGCCCCCGCGTTCATCCACCGACAAATCGATATCCACTGCCAGGTGTTGATGCGTGCCAAGATAATCGACAACTCGACGGCGCTGCTCGCTGTAGATCATGTATGCGTCAAATCGCCGGGGAACGGCGGTTTCGAAGGTTCGGATCCAGGTCAGGGTTTCGCGCCCATGTTCGTCCACATACGCATAATTTTTGATCGTGAATGGTATCGATTCCCCCTGCTCAGGAAACATGATGCGGCGCCAACTGCCAATGTAAAGGAACGGCATCGTATAGAACGCACCATGCCAAATCTTCTCCATCGTTCCGGTACCGATGCAAGCCACATTGTCCCGGCTGGAGAACCCAAACCTCTGCTGGATGCGAGGATGCAGGAGCTTGAATTTTCCCCCAAGTGCCTGTTCGTAGATGGAGTTCATGATTCAGTTTTCCGGCGCTTTTCGTAGGCAGTTGCTTGCTGTCGGAAGGTTTTTCCCGGAAAGCAGACCGGCTAACGCCAAGACTGCAACGGCGAGATTCAAGGTCACCGGGTTAAAGGCGGCAGTAAGAAAGCTCGGAGACGTAATGCTTACGCCCAGGACTGCCAAGAACATGGCGGCTAACGTGACCCAAAGCAGCCAGCGCGATTGCCAGAAAATGAGCAGCAACGAGGCAATGCAGATTTCGATGAGACCCAGCGATGTCATAATTGCCAGCAGGTGAGAATTCGGGATCCCGGCGTCGTGCAGCATCCGGAGTTCGTCTGGATCTCGATAGATCAGCTTTGGCACAAGTCCGTGATAGAGCCACACGAAGGCGACTGTCAGGCGGCACAACGAATATACAAGCGTGCGGTCACGAGAGACTTCCGGCGGAACGCCTCTCTCAATCCAAAGCCGGAGTCGATCGAAGCTCCACGCCGTGGCCCAGCCGAGCAATGGACGAAAAAACATCTTATCGATGATCCGACCAATAATGCCAAAGCGCGTTCGATAGTCATACCAGGTGATGAAGCGGATTCCGTCGCTGTCAGGTATGTACTTCCAGTAGCCCGATCCGGTCTTGATGAGCGACTTCGAATCGTCGGACCAAAATTTCAGGGCCGAGGTGCGCTGGCCTCCGGAATCGTCGCGTTCTCCTATGCTTTCACCGGCGCCTTCGATCCGAACGCCGGCGCCAATGCGAGTCGCATACAAAAATCTCTGGGGCTCATCGGGACTACGAGGTAGGTAATCGATATCTGAAAAACGGAGATCCCAGCGCTGGTGCAGCTTCGGCTCTTGGGTTTTCCCCCAAAGCTCGGTCCATGCTGCCGAGGATAAGAATCTCGACATAGATGCTCATAGAATGTCTATCGCACAAGAAAGATAGCGCACCATGAAGTCATTTTATAAACTGTTTTCGTCAGGTGGCGGAACCTATTCCGACTTGTCGGAAGCCGCGCCGCAAAGCGCCGAGGCATCAGCGTTACTCCAACCCAAATTGTCTGCCTGTCAGCCAATTTGGAGGCTGTTTTTGTTTGCCAGCAAGGTGCACACTCTTCCCCATGAAAACCAGCAAGCCCGCAAAGTTCGGCCCTCAGACGCAAGCCATTCACGGGGGTGAACCCAACCGCCGCGGCGTCAACGGCCCCATCGTCACCGAAATTATTCGCTCTTCCACTTTCACCTTTTCTTCCACGGAAGAAATGAAGCTGTGGGCCGAAGGTAAGAACAAAGCCTACATCTACACTCGTTACGGCAACCCCACGCTCTCCGTCGCCGAAAAGAAAATCGCCGCGCTCGAAGGCGCCGAAGCTGCCGTGGTGACCTCTTCCGGCATGGCGGCTATTTCCTCCGCGCTCCTTGCCGCGCTCAAAGCCGGAGATGAAGTCATTACCACCGCGCAGACTTACGGCGGCACGTATCGCTTGATGCGCGACGTTTTCCCCAACATGGGCATCACCGTTCGCCATGTGGGGACCGACCTCGCGGGAATCGAGAATCTCGTCACGCCGCGTTCGAAAGTTCTTTACGTCGAAACGCCCACCAACCCCACGCTTCGCCTCGTCGATATTCACAAAGCCGTGACCTTCGCCAAAAAACACAAACTCGTCTCCATCATCGACAACACTTTTGCTACGCCTGTCCTGCAGAATCCCATTGCGATCGGCTACGACATGGTTGTTCACAGCGCCACAAAAGGTCTTGCAGGCCACTCCGATATCATCGCCGGGGTCGCCGTCGGCAATTCGAGTTGGATGGAGCGCGTCCGCCATATGATTATTTACCTGGGCGGCTCGATGGACCCCGGCGCCGCGTATCTCCTGATTCGCGGCATCAAGACTCTCGGCGTTCGAATCGAGCGCCAGTGCGAAAACGCCATCGCCGTCGCCAAATTCCTGGAGAAGCATTCGAAAGTCCAGCGCGTGCATTATCCCGGTTTGAAGTCGCACGCGGATCACAAACTCGCCAGGAAGCAGATGCGGGGATTCGGGAGCATGCTGGCGTTCGACTTAAAGGGCGGACTGCCGGCGGCGCGCCGCTTCTGCGATCGCGTGCGACTGTTCCTGCTGGCGGCGAGTCTTGGGGGAGTTGAGTCGCTGGTGATTCTTCCGATCTACAGTTCGCATTACAACATGACCATCGAAGAATTGCGGCGCGCGGGTGTTAGTCCGGGAACGGTGCGCGTCTCCATGGGTTTGGAAGACAAAGAGGATTTAATCGAAGATTTGAAACAGGCGCTCGGATAATTTTTTCCCGCGCAAAAATTAGAAGAACGCTTGAAACCGCCGCTCGGTTGATTTTTTCGAACGGCGCCACGAAAATTCGCCGGACTGAAGTCCGGCCACTACAAAAACAGAGACGAACAACCTCTCGGCCTAAAGGCCGCCGCTACGAAAAAAAGAAGCGGGCGGCAGAAACCTAAACTTTCTCCACGGGAACCGGAGTCGCCCACTCGTCCTGCGCGGGGAGCAGGGATTTCACAATCTCTTCCAGTTCGTGCGAGCTTTTCACGTGTTCGGGATAATTGTGCGCGGTAATGTCAAACGCCAGATTGTGTTTGGCGCGGACGGCTTGCAGTTCTTCCTGCAAGCGGACGGCGATGCGCTTCGCATTTAGAACGTCGGTCTCCGGAAGGACCAGGGCAAAGGTATCGGTCGAAAGCCGGTAGATCGAATCCGTGGGCCGCAGTTTGCGAGACATCGCTTTGGCGGCATCGCTCCAAGCTTCCGAGCTTCCGTCATTTTGTGCGGACGAATTCGCGGATTTGGCCTTCACGAGCAAGAGAGAAAGGGTCTTCTGCATGGTCATGGCCCTCCGGTATTCCATGGTCAGGCGATCCCAGAAATGATTTTGATCGGGCATGCTCTGGAGCAAATCCACGCTGGCCTGATGCTGCAACGTAACGTTGCGGTCCAGCTCCGCCAGAATCTGCTCCTTCAGTTTGCGCACAGTGCGCTGGCGATCGAGCAAGTAACCGACAAAGAGCAGCGTCAGCGCGCAAAATCCGAAGAAGGCGACGCGAAGCGTGTACTTGTTCCCGACGGGATGGAGGAAAACCAGGGGGTACATGAACATGGCCAGGCCGGCCGCCTGCACAAGGACAAAGGCAGCGGCGAGAATCGTGAGTTGCAGCTCACGGCGTTCGAGATTATCCAATTCTGCGCGGTTCAGCATACCCATGATGTTCTGCTTAGGCTCCCTTCGACCAACGGCCACGCGTGAAGGGCGAGCTTCGCTTCGGACCGTACTTCTATCGTCCGGTTCGGAGGCGCGTCCCACAAGGGGCGCGCGGTGCTGTGTAGCGGAAACGCTACTGTCCTTCTGGAGAGGGAAAAAGCGGGCAGTGATCAGTGGACAGTGGTCAGTGAAGGGTACACCCCCATGAAAGATGGATCGCTTTCAAAACAAGGGAGTTGCGGAAAAAGCATTTTGTAAGTGTCTGAGCGGAAAGACGATGGGCGGCGGGAGATTTTGTTACATGTGAAGCGCGAGCGGGGCGCGGGGCGGCAACCCCCGCGTGTTCCTCCTCCATGGTAATCCGCAGCAGATTCGGGGCTTCACCTTATCCAGAATCCCGCAGGCTCGCACCCTTTACTTGCAGAAGGAGGCCTAACCGATGATGAACGGTAGCGAAGGCCTTGCCAACAAAGGCATAGAACGAATCCTGGAACTCTCGGCGGATGCGCACATACGAAGACGGGGAACGGTCAAGGATTCTGCGGAGTTTCACAATCTAACCGGGGCTATCGCAGCGTATGGAAAAGCGCTCGAGCTTCTCGCAGCAATGCAAGAGCTGGAAGAATTCTACGCCATGATCGATCTGCTTGACGTACCCGCCAGCGCCCAACCGGTTTGTTGAGGGAAAGGCTGGTCCAATATGTGGCGTAAGAATTGTCCCGTCTGCCGGCAACCGTTGGCAAAGAAACTTCCCACGGAGTCGGTGCCTTGCACGTGCGGGAAGTACGTCTGGAAGGGCTAGACGCTCGGATTCCATACTTCGGTGATTGCTGGCACTCCTCTCTAGACGGGCGGGACCCTCCTCGGGCCGCACCCTCGACACAAGTATGGGGCGTAACGGAGTCTCTTCGCGAGGGCTGCCACCGGCCACTTCTCCAGGTGTATGATGGCGCGCAACTCTATGCGCGAAAAGATCGCCATCACGCCGCGACGTTCTGTCGCGCTGTACGCGCTGCTGTCCATTGCCATGGTGATTGTTTCCTACATCTTTGTGATCGCTCTCGCGGCTGCGTGCGTCTATTTGCCTTACCTCATTGTACAAAGCGTGGAACATCCCCAGGCGCAGCTCGCCATCTTGTTTCTTGGCGGCATTCTCATCGCTGGGGCCATGCTGTGGTCGCTGGTGCCGCGGCGCGAAAAATTCGAACCGCCGGGCACACCGCTCGATCGGGACACCCATCCTCTGCTGTTCGCCGAACTTGACGACATCGCTGGCAGTCTCAACGAGGCGCTGCCCGGCGAGGTCTACCTGATCGGCCAAGTGAACGCCTTCGTTGCGGATCGCGGTGGCATCCTTGGATTCGGCAGCCGTCGAATAATGGCGGTCGGCCTGCCACTTCTCTCCGTGCTCAACATCTCTGAGTTTCGAGGCGTCGTGGCACATGAATTCGGTCACTACTATAGCGGAGACACGAGTATCGGTCCGTGGGTTTACAAGACACAGGCTGCGATGATCCGCACTTTCCAAAGTATTGGCTCGCTCCAAGGAATTCGCGTTGGCGCTATCCAACTGATGTACGGGCTAATCAGCTTTTTGATTAAGCAGTATTTCGTTGGATTTCTTCGGGTGGTCAACTTCGTTTCGCGCAAGAAAGAACATCGTGCCGATGAACTCGCTTGCTTGGTGGCGGGGTCGGCGGCGTGCATCCAAGGCATGCGCAAAATCCACGGCGGGGGCATGGCCTGGATGCCTTACTGGAACTCAGAAGTCCTGCCCGTGCTGGAGCAAGGGTGCAGGCCCGATATTGCCGATGGCTTTGCCCGGTTCCTTGCCGCTCCGGAGATCGCGGCGCAGGTGAGGGAGGGGATTGAAAACGAGATCGCGGAGGGCAAGACGAACCCCTATGATACTCACCCTCCATTGCGCGACCGGATTGCAGCCATCGAGCGGCTCAGGATCGGCGCCGCCGGAGAAAATTTGGAGCCGGCACTGTCGCTGCTGAGTGTTCCGGACACCGTTGAATTGCAACTTCTCAGATTCATCAATCCCAAGTTGGAAGAAAACTCGCTTCGTCGAGTCGGCTGGGACGTCCTGGGAACCATGGTCACGATTCCCACATGGAAAACGGCAGTCGCTGCTTACGGTTCTTTTCTGCAAGGTGTTACCGCGGAAGCTCTTCCCGACGTAATCCCAAAACTTCCTGAGATCGGCAGGCAAATCGGCGATCCTCAAGGCATGCTCCTGACACCTCAACAGCGCACGGAGCGTGCGGGCAGACTCTTAGCTTCAGCAGTAGCCCTAACCCTACTGGGCAAGGGCTGGCAACTCGAAAATCAACCAGGCCAGTTCTACCTCCTTCGCGACCGCGAGAAACTCAATGTATTTGCTCTGGTGGACGAGCTAGTCGCCGGCAAACTAAGCGGTGAGGTCTGGGTGAAGCGCTGCAACGAACTCGGCATCAATGGCGCCCCGCTCTACAGCGGAGTCGCAAACCCTGCCCCCTCCCCGAATTGAGGTTATGCTACGGGACCAAGAATAGCGCCGCCGCAGAGATGCTGGCGCTACGTAGGACCGAAGAGAGGCACGATGTATCGTGCCCCTACAAAACAAAAAACCAAGGCGAAAAGCGGGCGGCGCAAACCGTCCGGAGTGCAGAATGCGCATTTGCCGCGAGACCAAAACGAGTTTTGCCGCACTGCAGAGAAAGTCGTTGGAATCGGAGGCGCTGGGAATGGGGAAAACTAGAAACTAGGCAGAAATTAGGGGAAATGGGGGGAGAAGAGCGGCGCAGAGGTGGCCATGACATTGGAAGAAGCGATGGTGAAAGTATGGCGGCAGGCGCTGGTGCAAGGCGCGGCGGAGGTCGAGTTGGACGGGAAGACGTTCGCGGTGCGAGAGACGCCGCGAAAGCGTTTGCGCGAAGTGGATTTTGAGTTTGAGGGGCAGCCGTCCCGTAAAACTATCGGGGATACAAAAATCGTATTGCGGGGGCTGGAGCAGAATCCGAAAACGGAATCGCGCTGGGCGCAATTGGCGCGCGCGGGGCATGAGGTGATGCAATTTCTTTCGGGGGGGCGGTACATCGGGGTGGTAGTGGATGGAAAAGTGACGCTGTATGGAGGGAAGAAGAAAAGTGCGAAGTAGAAACCAGAAACTGGAAACAGAAAACCGAGACTGGAAGGCAGAAACTGGAAGGTGGGATGGTTAGGCTCTATAGATGCGCTCTAAGTCAAATCCCGGTGGATTGCTCGATGGGTCGAAAGTGATCTTGAAGTGTTCGAAGAAGCCGACTCTTCCCGATGCATCGTTTGGCGTTGCTCCTGCCCCGCACGAGGGAGGTTATATCGTGCCCCCACAAAGCAGAACGGGCGCCCCGGTTTGAAGCGGGACGCCCGTTTTGTATTTTTGTGAAGTGAGGCTGAAACCGGCAGATCGGTGTTAAGGCCGATCCGGCCGGAAGCAGCTATCCATTAGAGGGGCTGTACGTTCGAGGCCTGCAGGCCCTTGGGGCCCTTGGAAACTTCGAATTCAACAGCCTGGCCATCGTTCAACGTCTTATAGCCATCAGCCACGATCGCGGAGAAATGGACGAAAACGTCCTCGCCGCTCTGGCGCTGGATGAAGCCGAAGCCCTTGCTGGCATTGAACCACTTCACTGTACCTTGTTCTTTACTCACTGCTTTACTCTTTTCCGTCAGCCGGGAAGCGGCTGAGCACAACATTAAGCTATCTGATGCCCCAAGTCCCGAGCCCCTCAACAGAGCCGCGGCCGTCTTCAAGCTTTGTCCGGGATGACCGCAAAGCGGTCGACCGAACAAAAAAATAGGCCGCAAGTGTGACCTTGCGACCGCTTTACTACCCAAAGGCGATACAAGAGCAACAAACGCAAAGACAGAGTACCACACAAGGCGGTATTGCGCAAGAGGAATTTTTAGCCCTTTGGGGTCAATCAGTTAGCGGGGGAGAAGAGCAGGAAAACACCGTGCGAGGGAAAGCTTGACAGCCCAACTGTACTAGTGTATTAGTACAATATGCTCTTGCACCTTAACCCGTCCTCGGGCGTGCCGGTTTACCTGCAACTGGAAGCGCAGGTGAAGCAGGCGGTGGCCGCAGGGGCCTTGCGCACGGGAGAGGCGCTGCCCTCCACGCGAAAGCTGGCGGCGGAGCTGCGCATCAATCCCAACACCGTGGCGCGGGCTTATCAGGACCTGGAACGCGATGGCGTGACGCGGAGCGTTCCGGGCGGCGGGACGTTTGTGGCGGACGGTTTGCCGGGGCTGCTGAAAAGCGAAAAGGTGAAGCGGTTGCGGCCGCACGCGCGGCAGTTGGCGGTGGAAGGGCGGCAACTGCGGCTGACACGCGAAGAGACGATGAAATTGCTGGAAGAGGAACTCGACAAATTGGGAGGCCAGCCATGAGCGATGCGGCCATATTGACGGAGGGCTTGAGCAAATCGTTTGGCGCGCAAGCGGCGGTATCGGAGCTGAACCTGCGGATCCAACCGGGCGCGGTGTATGGATTCCTGGGGCGCAACGGCGCGGGGAAAACGACGACGATGCGCATGCTACTTGGGCTAGTGCAGCCGACGAAGGGCAGCGCGCGCGTGCTCGGGCTCGATCCGACGCGCGAGGCGGAGTTGATGCGCATCCTCGAGCGCGTGGCGTTTGTGTCGCAGCGCAAGCAGCTTTATGGCTGGGCGACGCCAGCGGAACTGGTGCAAATGAATAAAGCGTATTTTCCGCGCTGGTCGGATGATGCGGCGGCACGGCTGGCCGGTCGGCTTGAAATTCCGATGAAGATGGCGTTCAAGAAGCTGTCGATCGGGAATCAGAGCAAGGTGGCACTGCTCCTGGCGCTGGCGCAGGGAGCGGAAGTGTTGATTCTGGACGAGCCCACTGCCGGACTTGATCCCGTGATGGTGGACGAAATTCTGCGCACGCTGATTGAAGACCACGTCAGCCAGGGACGGACGATTTTTGTGTCCAGCCACCATCTCGGCGAAGTGGAACAGATTTGCGACTGGGTGGGGATTCTGGAAGAAGGACGGCTGCTGCTCGAGTCGCGGCTGGAAGAGATTCGGCAAGAGTTCCGGCTGGTGATTGCTTCCGGAGAAGGGCTGCCTGCTGCGACATCGGCGGATGTCGTCTCCGCAACAACTGACGGCCGATTCCGGCGCTTTGTCGTATCTCGGGAGGCCGAACGGTTTGCAGCGGAATTGCGCGGCCAGGGCGCAACGATATTGGAAATCAGTCCGCTTGGCTTACGGGAACTGTTTCTGCACCTGGTTCGCAAGGAGGATCCATGTACGCCTGGAAATGTTGGCGTGAAACCCGCGCCAGTTTCATCTTTCTCTTAATGCTGTCCACAGTGCCCGCCCTGCTGGTAACGCTCGGCCCGGGCATCAAGGAACAGAGCGGATGGTGGCATTTCGACCGGAGCGAATACACACACAATCCGTTTATTATGGCGCACTTGGTGAGCAACATGATTCTCACCGTACTTTGGCCGAGCAGTTTTCTTTCGGCGGTGTTTCTCGGCGTGACTGCCCTGGGAAGCGAGTTCGAGCCCGGAACGATTGAGTATCTGTGGACGCGGCCGAGGACGCGGACTTCGTTGACGTGGATCCATTGGAGCGTCTGCGTGGCGGAAATGGTGATTGTGGCCATCGTTCCCACATACCTTGCGGCGGTATTACTGGGAACACTGACAAGGTATTGGGACTTGCCGTTTCTGCTCATGGCTCCCTGGTTGATGGTCATCGTTGGGCTGCCAATGCTGGGGCTGACCACGCTGATGACTGCGCTGCGGCGCAGCGGGAAGGGTGGACTGATCTTTACGGCAGCGGTGGTAACCGTATATGTGATCGTGCGTCAACTTGTCACAGTTCCGCTGCACCTCAATCCGCCAACTCTGTTTGCAGGACCGCTGGTCTGGCTGATGAACAACAACCAGTTCGGCGCGACGTCTATCGCGTTTCCGTGGGGAGCGTTATGGCGCGCCGTTTTCCTGGCGGCTGCGTTTCCGCTGGCAGCGCAATATCTCCTCAAACGTGCAGAAGTTTAAAC
>Ga0210400_10005463_pt1 | contig 10793 bp, 10 predicted proteins | sample IncBWH26MmetaG_FD_155456 | JGI IMG/M metagenome (GOLD analysis project Ga0210400, IMG submission 155456) | Forest soil microbial communities from Barre Woods Harvard Forest LTER site, Petersham, Massachusetts, United States - Inc-BW-H-26-M | ecosystem: Environmental > Terrestrial > Soil >... | reverse complement strand
CACCAAAACTCACCGAAGCAGGCTCGGTCGTCAAGTAAAAGAGAATCGGGCTCGCTCAAGAGCCCTTTTCTTCAGAAAAAAGGAGAAACGACATGGCAGCAGGACCAAGATTCGACATGAAAGACCCTGCGGTACAGGAGAAAATACGTCGCGGCCCGCATGAATATGTGGTGATAGACGGCGTTCGGCAGTATGTTCCACTCGACGGCTACAAGCACCAAGCCTACCCGAAATACATGGACCGCTCGGCGCAGCCGATCCGCAAAGCATACAAAACCGATGCCGAGCACCAGGTTGCGGTAAAAGAGTGGGAAGAAGCCATTACGGCAAGCCTTGTCTCGAACAAAGCTGAGGAAGATGCTTGGCTAGCCGAGCACGCTCCAATAGAACCGCTTGAACCACAGGCGGTGCCTGTAGAAGCGCAAAAGCCGAAGAAGGCCAAGAGCGCTTAGGTGCCAACGCCTCCCGTTCCTTCCCTGATCCAGCAAGCGCCGCTCGACATTATCTCGTCGGCACTGCGTCTTGTTGGATCACTTCAGTCGGGAGAAGTGCCAACAGCCTCGGAAGCTAGCGATGCTTTAATGATCGCGAATCAGATGCTTGATGCCTGGGCCGCCGAACGTCTCAGCATTCCGAACATAGTGCGGGACATTGACGATTCAAACGATCTCCCATTGTCACTCGTGGCAGGCAAGCAAGCGTATCTTCTCGGACAGGCGACTGGCGCGGAGGATTTCTACATGCCTCGGCCTCCACGTCTCGAACGAGTCTCGGTGATTTTTACTGCCAGCAGTTCAACGCCCGTCGAAAAAGATCTCTACATGGCCGACGATGTGGAATGGCAGAGAATTGCGGCGAAAAGCGTACCGTCACTCATTCCAGAAGTTTGTTACAACGATCAAGGCTATCCCGACCTGACGCTTTCGTTCTGGCCGATACCAACGCAGGCGAACCCGATTGCCTTCTACTCATGGAGCGCGCTCACTCAGTTTGCCGATCTTGTAACCAAAATTTCATTTCCGCCGGCATATGCGGAAGCAATTCGTTTTAATTTAGCCGTGCGCCTCGCGGCTGAATTTCCCGGCGATCCACAAAAACTTCCTCTCGTAATGAAGATTGCAAGCCAGTCAAAAGCGCGCCTAGAAAGCTTCAACGCACCAATCAAAACGGCAACTGTGGACGAAGCGCTGTTGAGTAGGGGCGGAACAGGGAACATATATTCCGGCGGCAGCAATAGGAGTCACAACTAGATGCCCCGCTTTGGGTTCTGTGGAGGCAGTTATCAGAGCGAGATTCCGCTTGCTGACTTGCAGAGCAGTATTAATTTTTATCCAGAAGCCACGGAAAATCCCGGTTCGCGCACATCCATGATTTTACTTCCCACGCCTGGACTTTCACTTTATGCCACTTTGATCGGGCCATCCGTGAGAGGCAGTTACGTAATCAATGGCAGAACATTCAAGGTGAGCGGAACTCACCTTTATGAGCTTGGTGCTGGCGGGGTAGTCACAGATTATGGCGGCAATCCTGGCACTGCAAACAACAACATCGTGGACGATGGCAACCCTGCCGTCATGGTTGCGGGCGGCACGGACTCAGGGCAGTATCCAGGGCAACTCGCCATCGCTAGCGGCGGTTCACTCACCGTATTCAGTCTTGCGTCAAATACCTTCAAGGCCATTACCGGAGCTCCCGTCAATGTGCTCATGGTCGAGTTTCAGGATGGCTTCTTTGTCGCTCTGACCGCTGGCAACACGTTTCAAGCCTCGCAGGTGGAAGACGCAACCACATGGTCAGGCTTGTCTGTCTCGAATGTCTCTGTCTATTCCGACGCGCTGCTATCCATCATTTCCGATCATCGCTTTCTATGGGTGTTTGGAGGTAAGCGGGCCGTCGCTTACTACACTTCGGGTGGCGCGCTGTTTCCCTTCGATGTAGTCAATGGCGGATTTGTCGAAATGGGCATTCTCGCGCAATTCTCACCGGCGCGGGTGAACAACACAATCTATTGGCTGGCAGGAGACGAGCGCGGCGAATCTGTTGTGGTTCGAGCCAACGGATTCATGCCGCAACGCGTTTCCGATCATGGTTTTGAATATTGGATGCAATCGCAAAAAGTGGGCATTACCGACGCTGTTGGCTGGGGCACGCGCGAAGAGGGGCACAATTTCTATCACCTGTGGTTTCGGGCAGCGAATGCAACGTGGACACTCGATACGGACTTAGGGCTTTGGCATCAGCGCAGTTCGCTTATTGCTGGGGCGCCAAGCGCTCATCTTTCCCGCTGCCATAGTTACAATTTCGGATTACATCTTGTCGGAGACCGCACGAGTGGCAAGGTTTATGCGATGAACTCCTCATATCTCACCGACAACGGCGCAGCCATCATTCGCACGCGCATCGGGCCTACCATATCCAAAGAGTCGCAGTGGATTTTCATCAACGAATTTCAGGTCGATGTAGAAACGGGGCTTGGGCCGATTCCCGCACTCACCGATGCACTCGGAAATCCGCGGGATCCGTACATGATGTTCCAATACAGCGGCGATTTCGGCAAAACGTGGGGCAATCAACGCATGATCGCATGCGGTCAGGCAGGAAACTATCGCATACGCGCAGTGGATCGCAGGCTCGGAAAATGGCGTAGTTTCACGCCGAAAGTAACCGTTTCTGATCCCATTTTTTGGAAGATTGCCGACGCCTACTACAACGGCACGCAAGAAGCACAGGAAAGGCTTGCCAAGCAGTTCGCTAAGGTCACATGAGTCTTGTCGCGATTGATCGCCCGCCGTTTGAAGCTCCGATTGTTGATGCGAAAGGGAATCTCACTCCGCCTTGGGCCGGGTGGCTTGCTCGGTTTATTTCGCTGCAGACGGCGATGGCACAGCTTGCGCTTACCGTCGGCACAAACTCTATTAGCAAAGTCTCGACAGGATTTGGCGTGAAAGCCCCGCTGGCATCACGCGGCAGGCTTCTGATTGCAATCGCTAATGTATATTTAGTGAATGCGGCGGCTGGCGTGGGAGTTTTCGCACGACTCTTTCGCACTACCGGAACTATCCCAACCGCAGGCAATCCACCAAATGCGGGAGATGTAGAGATTACGGCGGTCGGTGGTCCAGACCCAACGGCCGCAGGCACTCTATTGTTGCCTTTTGCGCTGCTGGACCAACCGTTGCAAAAAAATACGCAGTATTCCTATTACCTGACGCTAGAGACTCTGAACGCTGCCAACCAAGCGACCCTCGTGAGCAGCGTGGAAAATCCTCCGACAATGACGGTGACCGAATTCTGATGTCAGTTTTAGCGCTTCCCATTGTGGGCCGAGCCATCGAAGTTAGCAGCCCATTTCCGCCGGACAAGTTCCATCTCGTGTGGCAATGGATGAATGAGTTCCCGTCAGCAAACTTCGATGACTATGGCCCACAAGATTTCCGTGCGTTCCTGTCTGAGATGCGGATTCGGATGAAGGTCGAAAAGACCTGGGCCATCTCGTCGAGGCAGGATCGCTTGTGCGGAATCGTGGCCTATCTGCCAATCACATCGCGGATGGGAACATTTCACGGCATCTGCTTTGCGAAAGGCTGCTGTACACGCGAAGAGAAGCGCGACGCGCTGCGCTTGATCCTGAAGGACATCTTCGATTCAGGCGTGGAGAAAGTCTGCGCGTCCTACTTTGCCGACAATTTCAAGATAGATCGCTTCCTCACTGACCTTGGTGCTGTGCGTGAAAGCTATTTCAGACGGCACACGCTTCGCAATGGAGTGCCACTTGACATGATTCAGGTCGCCATCTTTCGAGGAGAAAACTAAATGCCTGCCGGTGGGATGCTCACAACCGGAATTGTTAGCGGCCTGGGTTCAATCTTCGGCGGACTGTTTGGCGGTGGCGCTGCCAAGAAAGCCGCGCAACAGCAGATCGAAGCGGAACAAAAAGCCCAGGGCGTAATCCAAGGCTCTGAAAAGCAGGCGCTCGGCTACCAGCAGAACGCTACCGATACAAGCCTTGGGAATCTTCAACCGTACCTGCAAGCTGGCACGCAAGCGACCTCAAACCTTAATCAGCTAACCGGCACTCCGGGGCAAGGACTGCTCACTCCGTGGACGCAGCAATTCACAGCTCCGACTGCAGAACAAGCCGCGCAGACTCCTGGGTATCAGTTCCAATTGCAGCAAGGCGAGCAAGCCCTGCAGAATTCAGCCGCGGCGCGCGGCGGACTACTTTCCGGGCAGACACTCGGCGACCTAAATAATTATGCGCAGGGTGTTGCTTCGACAAATTATCAGAATGTCTTCAATAATGCTCAAAGCCAGTACCAGAGCGCCTATAACACGTTTCAGAACAACCAAAACAACACGTACAACCGGCTCATGGGCCTGTCCAATACGGGCCAGAATGCCGCGAACACGATGGGCTCACTCGCGCAAATGGGCGCGCAGAATGCCGGGAACATCACATCGAGCGCGGGCGGGGATATTGCCAGCCTGTACAACGCGCAAGGGGCGGCGAGGGCGGGTGGCACAATTGGGACGGCGAACGCTTACGGCAGCATCATCCCAGGAATCACGAACAGCTTGCAAAACATGATGCTCATGAAGAACCTCATCCCGTCGAGTAGCTCATCGGGCGGGTACGGATCAACGCAATCCCTGCAAGACTCAATGGCGAATACGACATACCAATGATCTCCATTCCTTCAGGACCAGCCAATTACAATGTAGCCGTCCCGCAGGCGCAAGACCCGCTTGCACAAATGGGTAAAATGCTGTCGCTCAAAAGCTTGATGGGCGAGCAGCAGCTTCAGCCATTACAGCTTCAGGAACAGCAGCAGCGCCTCTCACAGCAGCGGCAGATGGCGCCGCTGCAGGTTCAGCAAGCGCAACAGGGCGTGCAAGCCTCGACACTTGAAAACCAGCAGCGAGAATTAGAACTGAAATCGCAGCAGTCCATGATGAAGGCGTGGACCGACCCTGAATTCACCGGCAACGTCACAGGAGCCGTCGGAAAGTCTACATCTAGCGATCAAGCCTTTGATCCTGACGCGATGATTAAGGGCCTGGTATCGCGCGGCGTCCTTCCTAAAGATGCAATATCGACGGCTTCATCCTTCACGGAATTATCAAAAAACGCAGCCATGATGACGAAGGACCAGCTTTCAAACTATAAAGATTCTCACGATCAGTTATTCAACATGCTTGCGCCTATTGTGGACATGAAAGGCCCGGAGGCAGCGACAGCGCTGAACGCAATAAAACAAAAGCTCGCTGCCAGTCCTTTGCCTGGACTTGATCCGGTCGATACACAACTACTGCAAAGCGCCGATCTGACGCATCTTCCCGCAATGCTCGGAGTCATGGGCTTTACCGGAAAACTGTTCGATTACCACAAGGCGCAAGCGGAGAATATGAAGGCTGGTCTCGAAGTGGCTCCGCCGACTAAAGATCAGCTCGACACGTTCACGAAGCAAACAATTCCTTCCTTCGCGGCCCTCAAGCCTGAACAGAAAAATGCCTACACGGCGGAAGCCAAAACCGCGAGAACCGTACCGGAATTGAACGCGATAGTCGCTCGCGCCGATGCCACGGACAAGGCCGAGCAAATGCATGCGGATTCTCTCGCCCAGACTAAAGCGATGGTTGGAAACAAATTTGGAGATGCCGGCCTCACTGCGAATGAAAAGATTTGGACCGACCCGGCACACGGTTTCGCGGGAGCGCTCGCGCAAGCGAAACAAACAAAGGCATCAATTGTAGCCGGGGCAGACGGTAACGGTTTGCTCACGTCAATGGTTCCCACGATGGAGGTTCTTGGCGTCAATCACGCTGCGGGAATCAGTCGCATTTCGCCACAAGAAGCGATGGCTGCGGGAGCGCCTGGTGGATGGGCCGAGCGGTGGAACGCTTGGGCAACAAAGTCCGCGACTGGAAAGCTCACTCCAAGGCTTGCCGAAGAAGGCCAGCAATTGATGGATGTGGTTCTGGATGCCGCACACACGAAGGCTTTGACAAGCAGCGCCCTGATAGCCCAAGGGCATGGATTAACGCCCGCACAGACGCCCGCAATGGACAAAAACGGTAACGTCACGACGCTGGATAAGGTCATCGGCGGCGGCGCGCAACCTGCCGCAATTCCTGCCGAAGCCACGCACATAGGCCCAGACGGTAAACCGTACAAATACAAGGGATCAGGTGATAAGACTGATCCTAAGAATTGGGTTGTAGTCACAAAATGAGCGACGCTCCTGCCGGATTCACGCAAGTCACGCCGGATGCACTTCCTCCTGGCTTCAGACCAAAAGAGCAGATGGAATTTCAGAAGCCCGATCAATTTACGGGACAGGTTTCCGCCCAGACTCGTAAAGGTGATTTGGTTGATCCGCTAAGCAAGCAGATCCAAGAGAGTCCTTTCCGTGCCCTGCAATTACCGTTCGAGGCTCTTGGAAACGTCGCAGGAGAAGCGCACGACAAACTAGCGGATCAAATGCTTTCCGATGCGGCAAAAGGCAAGGGAGTCCCCAAAACTGACTACCTAAAATCATTCCTGCTCGGTTCTGGAAGAGACGCCTCCAATATGGCCGCTGGCGCACTTTCGCCGACTGGCATAGCTACCGGCGTTGCGACTGCAGTAGCCCCTGAAGTTATGGGGCCAGCTCTCATAGCTCATGGCGCGCTTGGCGTAGCAGAAAACACGCCTGGAGCCATAAAAGGCAATCCCGATGCGATGCAAGGGGTTCTTTCATCCGCAGCAGAAGCGACGGGTGGCGCTACCGTGACGGGCGGAGCCTATGGCACACGCAATACTCCCATACAAGAAACGTGGAAAGCGAATCGAAACACGTTGCATCGGCTGACGGGCGCCATGCAAACACCGCAAGAAGCAGCACAGTTGCCAGCCGGTTCCAGCTTTGCTCCGGCCCGAGCAGTTTCCAATCTTGATGTCATGAAACTAGCGGAAGCAGATGGAATTGATTTGACTCCTGCACAGTTCAGCAAAGACAAGGTAGCGCAAATGATTCAGGCGCAGGGTGAACAGACGCTAACACCAGGAGGGAAGCCGTTCCAAGATTCCCTCGAACTGAATAGAGGAAAACTGGAGCAGGGAATTGAGAATTTTGCTCGGCGGCATGATCCGTACGCGCTCGGAAATTCTCCTGAATCCGCTGGCGATGCTTTGAAAACAAGCGCGAAGGTAGCCCTCGAAGTCGCGAAGGACAATGCCAACATCGCTTACAAGCAAGCGGGAATTGATCAGGCGAATATTGCCGTGGATGTTAAAACTCCGCTACAAAAGTTCGTAGACTCGCAGCGCATGGTTCGTCAGCCGGGGGCCGCCGTGACGCAGCCCGAATATAAAAGTCCTGCGGTTGAAGCAGCTCTGAAGGACATCGAAAGCAAAATAAATGATCCTAGACTTGGGCCGAATTCTTCTGTCCAAAGCGCGCGCAACCTACGAACAGAATTCTGGGAGAAGGCCAATGATTACAGCGGGACGATCCCAGATGCCGCAAAGGGAATTTACAAGATGGCCTCGCAGATTCCTGACGATGCCATGATGTCAGCGGCGAAAGGAACTCCGTTCGAGCAATCCTTCCGTGATGCAAGCTCGCAATGGTCTGCACTCAAATCGAAGTTCGATACTCCAGGTGAACCCCTAAACAAGCTGCTGCAAACTTCAGATTCCAAGCAAGCCTACAACTCGATTGTGGGCGGTAAATCAGCGGACGTAATCCAAAAGTTGAAAGCGGAGAAGATCGACCTCGCGCCAATTCAATCTCAGGTCGTACGCGATATTGCTGGTAAAGGTTTCAGGGCTACCGGAAACACCTTGGCCGGTTATCCCGACAGTTTTCTGCAGCAACTTTTCGGTCCCGATGCGACTAAGGAACTTTATACCAGAGCAGAAATGGGAAGGCGTCTTAACCTGGAAGCGAATTCTTCTGGGTCTGGGCGTTTGCTCATATCGAAAGAACAACTGGGCTGGAATCCGGCAAGTTGGGTTAGGGGCGAGGCGGCCGCCCAGGCTTCAATGCCCCGTGCTCCAAATAGTTTCGTGTCTCCGACCCGCCCGGCGCCTGCAAGCTATTCTTCACTGTCTCCGAAAATGTTGAGTCTTCGCGCTCTTTCCGGGGCGACGGGGATAAGCGCGACGGCTGAACAGGGCCGCTAAGGCGACCGATAGCTAGAGTGAGGATCAATGGCAAGAACATCCATACCGCATCAAGCAGAGTTACATGCAAAGCCCGAAAGCGAATTAACACGTAACCGTAACACCAAAAGATTGAAAATGAGAACCATACGCGCTTTAGCATTTGCCGCAATCATAGCACTTTTCCTGCTGCCTTGCGTCTCTCATGCTCAGATTGTCCAACCCTTCATGGGCATCGCCGATCCGCAATTCCTTTCAAACACCGGCGCGCCCCTTTCGAGTGGTTCAGTTTATTTTTATGCGGCTGGGACAACCACGAGCGCGCAGACATACACGGACGCGTCAGGTACGGTCCTCAACGCGAATCCGATTCCGCTGAACTCTGCAGGACGACCGACAAGCGGCGGAATTTGGCTGTTGAATATTTCGTACAAGATAGTTGGTTGCGCAAGCGCTACGGATGGTCCTGTTTGCGCTGGAGGTAACACGCTTTTTACTGTGGATAACATACCCGGCTTCAATGGTGGTGGCGGTGGCGGCTCCGCGACGAGTCCATTCATCACGGCAAGTTCAAATCCAGCGACAACGGGCATCCTGCGTCTCGCGTCCGGCGATTCAGGGCCATGCTGGCGCAACGCTGCAAACAGTGGAAATATTTGCTTGCACAAAAATGTCAACGATTTGCTGACTTGGGATGGCGGATCGGTAGTATTTCCAGAAGTCGGAGCGCCAACTGCCTCGGCTGGATTTGACCTTCTCTGGGCCGACAACTCCAGTCACAGATGGAAGATGTCGAACAATGGCGGCGCTGCGGATAACGTAGTCGGCGCGAATACCACGGACATACTGCAATTCAAAACGTTTGATACGAACGGAGGAAACACCCTCAAGATCAACGGAACACAGGTCACCGCGATGGCACCGGCCAGCGCGACCGTTGTGGGTAGCGGGGCAACGATCACAATTAATGGGATAACCTGCACGATCAATAGTTCGTGCAACGTCGTTGCAGAGACGGTTTTCGGCTGGGGCGGGTCAGGCAATGCATTCAATGCTGGGTCGGCCAATCAGAATGTATGTCTACAGACTGGAGTCAGCGGTTGCGTGAGGATGAACTTTGCGAATCCCCACACCATCACCAGACTCGCATACAACTTGATGATTAGCCCGTCTGGTTGCGCTAACAATGCGGTTGTCGGGGTCTATGACGTTACCTCTTCTACGCTTTTAACTTCTTTGACAATTACAAATGGTCAAGCCCTTGGCTGGGTCGATAGCGGCGCACTGAGTGTTGCGACAACGGCAGGACACGCGCTTGGCGTAGGCGTCACCAATGGGGCGGCCGCCTGCACGACATATCCAACCATCGGCATGGTAAACGCAATACTGCAATAAAAACTAGATGTGTTCTCGCGCCCAGCTTTCAGCCATCACTTCACTCGAAGATCCAGTGCGGATATGCCCACATTCATGAGCCAGAACGTGCCGCAGAATTTCGGGAGAAGCAGAAAGTACGTAGGATTCACGAAGCACGATCTTGTGTGCCGCGAGGTTCGTAAAGGCTGCGTCGGATTCTGCGTGCCAGCCGCGCTTCAGTTCTTTCCATGCTTGCTCATCGGCAATGATCACGTAGTAGCCAGTCGGAACAAGTCCTCGATCAGCCGCCTGGAACTTGGCGCGGGCAGGAGAAATGCCCTGAGCATGTGCGGTCAGACCCATGAACAGCAGCAGAAGAATCAGTGTGGTGGCTTTCATACTCACAGGATAACAAAGCGGTTATATTGACGTAATAGTACAAAGGTACTGGAAATGGAAACTAAATGACAAGTAAACAAATGAAGACAGCGTTACGGATGGCCCTCTGCGTGTTGTGCCTGTTAGGTGCTACAGCCGGGCGCGGGCAGGTCGGGAACCCGCAAACCTTCGCCACAGCCAACCTAACTGCCTCGGCGGCAAGCTGCTCGGTCGCCAATAACACTGCGGTACTGCGAGTGCACTTGCCAAACAACGCGGATGGAGCCTCGTTCACTACTTCGGGCACGTATTCAGGAACCGTGCAATTTCAGGCTTCTGCCGATAATCAGACGACTTGGCCGACAAATGAAGGCAGCGCGACTTCGCCGGGCATCACTTCGATAGCCGTAAACGGGCTCACGGATCTGTGCATTTACGTCTCGGCTTATACGAGCGGAACCATCGTGGCGACGATCAATGTCACTCTGAACACTGGATTGCAGGGGCCAGCAGGGCCAGCAGGTGCGGGCGGCGCAGCAGCTAATAGCCCACTTCCAGCCGCCACGTCAGGGCCGGGGCCGGTTTTCAACGTCAAAAATTATGGGGCGGTGGGGAACTCGCAATCGAGCCTAAACGCCACTGCAACGGGCGGAACTGGATTCACTTGCACCGACTGCGCATTCACGCAGGCCGATGTTGGAAAACGTATTTCTTGCGCCGCCAATTTTACGACGGTAGTTGCACCGGCTACAACAATTGCCAGCGTCACGAACGCAACTACGATTGTCCTTTCCGTATCTGCCGTTGGAGCCGGAACCTGCGTTGCTGTTTGGGGTACGCCGGACGATGCGGCGGTCGCTGCCGCTTTAGCGGCTGCAATTGCACAGATGACTAACGTTTTCAATTCGGGAAA
>Ga0210400_10005462_pt1 | contig 10798 bp, 7 predicted proteins | sample IncBWH26MmetaG_FD_155456 | JGI IMG/M metagenome (GOLD analysis project Ga0210400, IMG submission 155456) | Forest soil microbial communities from Barre Woods Harvard Forest LTER site, Petersham, Massachusetts, United States - Inc-BW-H-26-M | ecosystem: Environmental > Terrestrial > Soil >... | reverse complement strand
TCGCGCCCGTCTTTCGCTCGATTACCGGGGTTGGGTTGCCGATGGTGTCTTCGCCCATGTCGGCGACCTTCTGCACCGCCGCCCAGGTCTTACCGCTGTCGAAACTGCGGCGCAGCAGCACGTCGATATCGCCGGTATCTGAGGCGGAGTTGCGCCGGCCTTCACAAAATGCGAGCAGGGTCCCCTTCGATGAGATGATCAACGCTGGAATGCGATAGCTAAAATAGCCGCCCTCCCCCGCGCGGAAGACATCGATGTGAGGCGGGGCAGCATTCAGTCCTGCAAGCGGAAGAACCAGGAACAGCGCGAGTTTAGAAAACATATTTCAAGGCCAGTTGGTATGCCCGGGGCGATCGGGCGCTTTGAGATTTTCCGAAGGTCACGTTGTTCAGCGCCGCGGTGGGATTGTTGAACACCGTGTGATTGAGCGTGTTGAAGGATTCCAGGCGTACCGTCATCTTCTGCCGTTCAGTCAGCGCGATCGTCTTGTGCAGGCCGGCGTCCATGCTGAATGCGGAAGGACCAATCAGCGCATTGTAGCCGAGATCGCCGAAGCGCTTCTGCGCTCTGACCACCACCACGCTGAACGCCGCGGGATTGAGCCACGTCTGCGTCGCGCGATCTTCGGCATAGGGATCGATTCCCGCCACCGCGTCCGGGCGTTGGCCCGTGCTTCGACCGTTACCCGCAAGATCGCTGCCGGAGGTGACGTTGAACGGCAGCCCGGAGCGCCAACCGATGATGCCGCGCAGCGTCCAGCCGCTGGCGATCGTGCGCAACACCCGGTTGCCGATCGTGGAGCCGGGAAGCGCGTAGCTGAAGACGTTCTTGAACACCTTGCCCGCCGCGCCTTCTACCGGTCCGTTGGAGGCGGCGATATTGAGAGGGTCCTGCAGACCGCCGCCGGTGAACGTGATGGTGTTATCGGGCGTGTAGTATCCAAGGGTCTTCGACCAGGTGAAGTAGGTGTCGTAGTTGAGGTGACGCCACAGTCTCTGGTTCACGCTGAACTCGAGCGCGTGATAGGCGATGCGGGCGGCGTTCTCTTCGAAGTTGATCTGGCCCAGGGTCGCATCCTGACGCGTTCCGGTGGCGGGATTCACCAGGTTCAGCGGGCGCACCGAGATCAGCTTCACGGTGCGCTGTCCGACATAGGCAACTTGGACGGCGAGGGTGGAAGTCACCTGCCGTTGGATGGCGAGGTTCCACATGCCGACGTAAGTGTCGCGGCGATTGTAATCGGCCACCGAGCGCGAGAGGCGGAAGGTGGAGGGCAGCAGAGCGGGGTTCGCCTGCACCTGATTTTGGAAAGTGGTGACCGCCGGGAACAGCAGGAACTGCGCGGGCACGTCCGCCGCGGTGAGCGACGCGACGCCGGGAAGCGAGGGATTGATGTACGCCATGTCGTAGTAGAAGATGGCCTGCGGCATCACGTAGCTGATCCCGCCGCCGGCGCGCACCACGGTTTTCTGTGCGCCGCCCGGCGTCCACACGATGCCGAGGCGCGGGGCAAAGTCGTTGTGGTCGGCGGCGAACATGGGCTGTTGCGCCTGCACGAACGGGCCGAAGGGATCGGAGCCTTGCACATTGAAGCCGCCGCGCAACGGCGGAGAATACTCGTAGCGGACGCCCATGTTCACCTGCAGGCTCTTCGATACGCGCCAATCGTCCTGAAAGTAGAATCCCGTATTCAAGGTGCGGAGCCCCTTGCTGCCGCCGAAGGAGAGGCCGACGGTGCCCGGCTTATCGGCGATGAGATCGGCGATGCTGTTGTAGGAGTAGCTCGGCGGTCCGCCCTGATCGCGCACGCTGCGCACTTCGCGCAGTTCGAAGCCCATCTTCAGCGAATGGGTGCCGCGGATCAACGTGAAGTTGTCGGCGATGGTGTAGGTAGTGGGCAGAAAGTGAATGTAGTTGGAGAGCGACGTGGAGATGCCGCCCGCGCTCAGGGAGGCGGCGACATCGCGATACCCCAGCGGGCTGCGGTTCAGATCCACCCGATTGAAGCCGAGCCGCAATTCGTTGAACGCGCGCGGGCCCAGCATCAGGCTGTCTTCCAGCATCACGTTGTTGAAGCGGATGGGGTAGATGGTGGGCATAGACGGCTGCAGGTTCGGCGACGTGTAGTCCTGATTGTTGTAGCTATCGCGCAAGGCCAGCCGGTGCGCGCCGGCGATGGCATCGACACGCGCGAGGAACGTGTCATCGCGATTGGTCGCGCGATCGTCGCGGATGTGCGTGCCCACGTAAATGCTGGAGGAGGGGGTGAACGTGGAAGGCAATAGCGACAGGACCTCGCGCATCGCGGGTTTGACGGCGGCCAGCAGCGCGGGCGTCGCGACGTTGCCCGTCACCTGGGCCTGACGCTTTACGCGCGCGCCCTCCCAGTTGACGAAGAAGAAGAGGCGGTCGCGCTTGAGCGGACCACCGAAGTTCGCGCCGTATTGATTCCAGCGCAGCGGCGTCTTGCCGAGCGCGTTCTTGTTGGAGAAGAAATCATTGGCGTTCAGCTTGTCGTGGCGGAAGAACTCAAAGAGCGTGCCGTGAAAACGGTTGGTGCCGGATCGCGTCGTCACGTTGAGCACGCCTCCGCCCGCACGACCATACTCGGCCGAGTAGGCATTGGCCGTGGACTTGAATTGTTCGACGGCCTCCACGCTGACCGTGTTGACCAGGGTGCTGGGCCCGCCCGCGGAGGTGAAGGTCGCCGACCCGTTCACCTCGCCGAAGCTCATGTCCACGCCGTCGAGCAGGATATTGGTTCCGAGCGCCGTGGAGCCATGGAAAGAGATGCCGCCGCGGGCGCCGGCGCTGCTGCCGGGCGCATTGACCACGCCCGCCTGCAATTCGACCAGGTCCTGGAAGTTGCGGCCGTTGAGCGGCAGTTCATCGATACGTTCCCGAGGCATCACTACACCGAGATCCGTGGTCGTGGTGTTGATCTGCGGCGCTGTCGCTTTCACATCGATGGTCTCGTTGACGGACCCCACATGTAGCGACAGATCGACGCGCGGCCGCGTGCCTGCCGCCAGTTGGAAGACCGCGCCGACCTCCTTTTCGAAGCCGGTGGCTTCCGCTTGCAGCCGATAATGTCCGGGTGCGAGTAGCGGGAACTCGTAGTAGCCTTCCTGGTTCGTGGTGACTACGCGCTCATCGTTGGTCTCCTCATGGTGCACCTGAATCCTGGCTCCCACTACCGGGGCGCCGCTTGGGTCCTTCACGGTACCTACGATCGATCCGCCCCCAATCTGCGCCCACGCGCCTACGCTGGCAATCAGACCTAGAATGGCAACCTGGCATCGAAACCACATGGTTTTTCGCCTCCCTGTGATTATCGATAATATGATCGATAATCACAGGTGTCAAATCTTTTCGCGTGATAACCTGAGCTAGATGGCATCCTCCGCAACCTCATCCTCGCGCGTAGAGACGGTGGTGATGCAACTGCGCCAGGGCGTCTTCGAAGGGCGCTATCCTCCCGGCACCGCGCTGCGCGAATTGACGCTGGCGCGCGAACTATCGGTAAGTCAGGCGACGATTCGCGAAGCGCTCCAGCAACTGCAATACACGGGGCTGGTCACGCGCACTCCGAACGTCGGTTCAATGGTGACGCGGCTGTCGGTGAAGGAGGTGCGGGAGCGCGTGGAGTTGCGGACGCTGCTGGAGGTGAAGGCGGCGCTCGAAGCGCGCACCAACATGGGGCAGGAGGAGTTTGCGGAGTTGGAGCGACGGCTGGCGGCGCTCGAGACGGCGGTCGCGTCGGACAGCTACTTCGAGGCCGCGCAGGCCGACCTCGAGTTCCATCGATACATCTGGCAGTGCTCCGGGAACGAGACGATCTGCCGTCATCTGGAACTGGTGACGGTGCCGCTGTTCGCGTTCATCAGCATTCTGCGCAGCCAGGGTCTGGAGCGCCTGGTGAACACGGTGGAGGGCCATCGGCCGCTGGTAGATGCATTGCGCTCGGGCTCTGCCAGGCAGATTCGTGTGGAGTTTGAGAAGGGCGCGACCAGCGCGTACGGCCGTTTCCTCGGGGGCGACGGGCACGCGGTGCTCGCCGCGTTCGGCTTGCTGGATCCTGTCGCGAAGTAGCCCCAATTCATTCGCGCGGAACGTCAAGAATCACGCCCAAGCCTTACTCGATGCATCCTGGATATCGACGAGACAGGAGCTACCGTGTTGCGCTCAACTTATCCCCGAAGCATGACGCCCAATCAGGTTGCCTTGATCGAGTACGCCCTGCGTCTGCTGTCCAAGATGTCACCGACGGGTTGGGAGGGCATCCCGATGGAACTGCACCAATCGTTCTCCCGATACATGTCGAGAGATGTTTGGACCGGCGAGCCCCAGCCCCTGACGTTACGCGACGCGGCGCTGATGGTGCTCCGCGACGCGATCACGCGGACCGGAGAGTTCGCGACCGATCGATACTGAACGCACCGGGCGTTTTAATTTCCCGACGACGGGGCGGCCGTAGAAGCTTCGGCGGTCTTCGGCTGGAAGGAGAGGACATATCGCTTGAGCCCCACCTGGGTCCATGCCATCCCGAAAGACTTGGCTTCGTTGAGCGCCTGCTGGCGGTCCCAACGGTCATGTGCGATGCGGTAGCACGCGATCACCGCGCCCGTCCGGTCGGCGCCGCGCTTGCAGTGGATGAAGACCGGCTCGCTCGAATCCAGCAGCGCGAGGATCTTGGTGATCTGCTCATCGGACGGCGCGACCACACCCTTCATGGGGAAGTTTAGGTATTTCATGTTCGCAGCCTGGACCGCCTTGGCCTCTTCTTCCGTCGAGTGCTCATCGGTCCGCCGCAGATCGATCACGGTTTTAATGCCCATCTTGGACAGCGTCTGCCAGCCTTCGGCAAGGGGTTGGCCACCGCGGAAAACATGGTCGTTTACTTGGTGGAAGTTGGGGAGACCGGGCGCTTGGGCCTTGTTGGGTGACGCCGTGAGTGAAACCGCGATCGCAAACACTGCGACGCTTCGGGAAATCCGTAAAGTACTCATTCTAATACCAGTTATTTTTTACACCGTATGTCTATCAGACGGAGGGAGCGGAGACCGGGTTTCCTTAGGCACGGTCGCGGGTACGACCAGCAGGTGAAACCGGTGAGTCTGGCGTTGTCGCCAGGAATCTCCACGGCAGCCACTTGAACCCTCGTTCCGGGCGTGGCGCGACGAAGGGAGCACTTCATGTACGCACCTTGGAAGGCGTTTGCGGTCTCAGCATTGGTCCTACTCGTAACCCCTCCCACCGCGGGAAACGGTGTGGGAGATAACAAAGCAGCACCAAAGTACAGAGTAGCATCAGGCGAAGGGACGCCGGTGTTGTGGCGTGATCCGGGGGACATTGCCCGCCGCAATACGTACTATGGGCCCGGGGGCAAGGCGCACGAACCGCAAGGGCCGTTCACCTTCGAAAAAGAGGCCTTGGACGGCACTTGCCCCAAGTTCGACGTGATCGACAAGGACGGGGTCCGGTGGCGCGTGAAGTTGGGGGTGGAGGCGCAGCCGGAGACGGCGGCGTCGCGCCTGGTGTGGGTCGTCGGATATTTTGCGAATGAAGATTATTTCATGCCCGTGCTGCATGTTCAGAAGATGCAACATCTGCATCGCGGTGGAAAGCAGGTCTCGGCCGACGGCACGGTCCACAACGTTCGCCTCAAGAGACATCTGAAAGGGGAGAACAAGATCGGGTTGTGGTCTTGGGCGAACAATCCGTTCAAGGGAACGCGCGAGTGGTACGGACTCCAGGCCCTGATGGCCGTGATCAGCAACTGGGATCTGAAGGACGATAACAATTCCGTGTACCAGGTTCGCGGCGATTCTCCCGAGCAGCGGTACGTGGTGAGCGACCTTGGCGCGACGTTTGGCACGAATGGCCTGAACTGGGATGGAACCAGAAATCTGAAAGCGTACAGCCATTCCAAATGGCTCGGCTCGGTTTCAGATGAGTTCGTGGACTTCAATGTGCCATCGGCACCGGCGCCGCCCTACTTCTTCAATGTTCCACACGCTATGCGCCGCCTCAGCCTGCTCTGGATCGGCCGCAAGGTTCCACGCGCCGACGTCAAATGGATGGCGCATCTGCTCGCACAACTGTCGCCGGAGCAGATCCGCGACGTGTTTCGCGCGGCAGGATACTCGCCGGCGCAGGTTGAGGGCTTCAGCCAGGCGCTGACCCGTCGCATCCAAGTGTTAGACCAGTTGTGAGCGCTACTCAGGTTGTGGAAGGCGGTCGGACGGACGCGCCCACCAGACATAAAACGTAGGCAACAGGAACGTGCTCATGATCAGGTCCACCAGTAGTCCGCCTACGATCACGATGGCAAACGGGCGTTGCGAATCCGATCCGATCGCATGAGAGAGCGCCGCGGGGAGCAGGCCCATGGTCGCCACCAGTATGGTCATCATGATGGGCCGAAGTCTTCGCGTGGCTCCTTCGATGGCGGCCTCCTCCACCGCCATCCCGCGAGCGCGCAACTGGTTGATGTACTCAACCATGATCACGCCGGTCTGCACCGAGGCGCCGAACAACGCCAGGAAGCCTACGCCAGAGGACACGCTGAAGTGCGTGCTGGTGACGTACAGGGCCAGTAGGCCGCCAACGCGCGCCACGCCTACATTCACCAGATGCAAGAGCGCCCACTTGGCCGAACCAAACGCTCCGTAAATGATCAGGAAGATCAAAAACACCGTCAGAGGCACGATCAGCAGCAGCCGCGCCTCGGCGCGCTTCTGGCTCTCATACTCCCCGGCCCACTCGAAACGGTAACGGGGCGGCAGTTTCACCTGGTCCGTGACTCTGCGAATGACTTCTTCGACGGTGCCGCCCAGATCGCGGCCGCGGACGCTGTATTTGACGGCCACGTAGCGCGAGTTGGCTTCGCGATAGAGACTGGAGGCGCCTTCCTGGAGACGGATGGTGCAGAGCTGCGCCAGCGACACGCGCTCTCCGGAAGGGGTCAGCAGGCGAATCTCCGCGATCGCTTCCCGGGTATCGCGACGGCTGGACGGATATCGCAGCACCAGGTTGTAGCGCTGTTCACCTTGCAATACCTGGGCCACGGTGTTGCCACCCACCGCGGTCTGAATCGCCGCCTGCACGTCCGACACATTGATCTGATAGCGCGCCGCGGCATCGCGATCCACAGCCAGGTTCAAATTCGGCTGCCCGGTGACGCGAAGCATTCCCAGGTCCTCGACTCCGGCGATGGGCCTCATCGCTTTGACCACCTGCGCGCCCTTCTGTTCCAGGATCTTGAGATCGTCGCCATAGATTTTGACGGCGAGCTCTCCCTTGACGCCGGTCTCCGCTTCTTCCATCTCGTCCGCGATCGGCTGGGTGAAATGCCAGAGTATGCCGGGGATTGCGTCCAACTGCTGATTCATCGCGTGGATCAAAGCGTCCTTATCGGCGAACGCCGGCCGCCATTGTTCCTTCGGCTTCAGATCCACGAAATACTCGGTGTTGTCGAAGCCTACCGGATCCAGCCCGTCGTCCGGCCGGCCGACGCGCGAGATCACTTGCTTCACCTCCGGAAACGCCGCGAGTACGGCGCGTGCGCGATTCATCACTCGAGTGCCTTCGGCCGGCCCGATGCTGGGGGCGGCCGTTCCGAACACCCAGATAGAACCCTCGTCGAGGTGCGGCAGAAACTCGGCCCCGATGACTCCACCGTACACAAGAAAAATGCTGCAAAAGACCGCGGCCGCCGAGACCCCGACCATCGCCCACCGGTGGTGAACCGACCAGGTGAGGGCCCGCCGATAGCCTCTGGTGATCAGGCGAAGCACGGGATTCTCCCACTCACGAATCGGCTTGCGGAAGAAGAGATTCGCAAGCACCGGCGCAACCAGGATCGAAAACGTCAACGCACCTAAAAGGGCGAACGCCACGGTCCAGGCCATGGGCCGGAAGATTCTGGCCTCGACTCTTTGCAGGGTAAAGATGGGCAGGTATGCGGTGATGATGATGATGATGGCGTAGAACACGGGCCGTTGTACTTCATGTGCGGCGCTGCGGATTCGCTGGCCGATCGGTTTCGACGGCTCGTCGCGGCCCAGGTGGCGAACGATGTTTTCCACCATCACTACGGCGCCATCCACCACCATGCCGAAGTCCAGGGCGCCCAGCGATAGCAGGTTCGCGGGAATGCGCCGCAGATCGAGAAAGATGGATGCGAACAGCAGGGAAAACGGGATGGTCAACGCGACAATGATGGCACTGCGGATGTTGCCCAGAAAAAGGAAAAGGACCAGCAGCACCAGTAAGAAGCCCTCGCTCAAATTGCGTAGCACGGTGCGGGTTGTGTAGTGGATCAGGTCGCCGCGGTCCAGGAACGGCACGATCTTCACTCCGGGCGGAAGAATGTGATCGTTGATCTCTTCGACTTTCGTGTGAATCGCCTTCAGGGTAACGTCCGCGTCCGCGCCTTTGCGGAGAAATACACTGCCCTGGACGACGTCGTCATTGTCGAGGATTTTGCCGTTCACACGCCGGATCGCCTTGCCCACCTGGCCCAGGCGGATCTTTGTCCCCTGCTCGACGGTGGCGATATCGCTGATATGCATCGGCGTACCGTTTTGCGTCTTGACCACCACTCTCCGGATGTCATCCACGTTGCGAACCAGGCCCACCACGCGGACATTGACTTGCTGATGGCCGACCTCCACAAAGCTGCCACCGGCATTGCTGTTGTTATTGGTCAACTGCCCCGCCACCTGACTTAGACTAAGTCCATAAGACACGAGCTTATCGGGATCGACGCGAACCTGATACTCGCGGGTGATGCCCCCCAGGCCGGCCACGTCGACCACGTTCGGCACCGAGAACAGTTGCTTGTGCACCACCCAGTCGTCGAGTGTCTTCAACTCCATCAGGTCATATTGGGGGTTGGTGGTGCGCAGCGTGTAGAAGTAGATTTCGCCTACCGGGCTGAAATCGGCGCCGATCTCCGGCTCCAGACCCTCGGGCAGTTCGGCCCGCGTCAGGCGCTCAGCAACCTTTTGCCGGTTCCAATTATTGTCCGACTCATCGTCGAAAATCAGGATCAGGCTGGACAACCCGAACATCGTTATGGACCGCAGGTGTTCCATATGCGGGATGCCGTTGACCGCGATTTCGAGGGGAATCGTGACCTGCTGCTCCACTTCCTCGGCGGCGCGCCCGGGCCATTGCGTGATGATCTCGACGTAGTTGTTGGCTACGTCGGGATACGCCTCCACCGGCAGATTGTGAAAGGAGATGGCTCCCAGGATCATCAGCAGCACCGCCGCCGCAACGATCAGGAACCGGTGATTCAGCGCGAAATCGACCAGGCGGCGAATCATCGTTCGGAACCGGTCTGCAGCAGGAGCGGATTGGCGATGACACGGTCGCCGGGCCGGAGACCCGATAGGATTTCCTGCCGGTCCGGAGGCAACATCCGCCCACTCTGTACTTCGACGCGACGGAAGGATCGCGGGCCGGCGGGCACGTACACCCAATCGCGGTCGTGCAGATGCAGGATGGCGGACGCAGGAATCGCGCTGCGCAGTTCCTGCTGCTGTCCGTGAAACGTGGCGCGCACGAACATGCCCAGCCGCAACTGCCCGGGGTTGTCGATCTCGACCCGAACCTTCGCGGTGCGGATCGCCGGGTCCAGAATCGATCCGATGTTGCCGACGCGGCCTTTCAGAACCATGTTCGGGTACGCGTTCAGCCGGATCTCGGCGCTCTCGCCCACACGCACCAGCGGCAGATCGTTCTCGTACACATCGCAGAGAATCCAGACGCGGGAGAGGTCGGAAATGACGAATGCGCTGGGCGACGCAAGGCCCTGCGTGCCGGACGCGGTGGTCACCTGCTGTTCCGTGACGATGCCGGACGCCGGGGCGGTGATCTCAACAATCGGCGTAGGATGATCTTTGTTCGCGCCCAGCACCTGCAGACGTTCGATGGCGGTCTCGACAGCGACATCGGCCTTCTCCTCCTCCTGCTGGACCACCTCCAATTCCTTTCGAGCAATCGCGCCCTTCTCAAACAGAAGCTTCGAACGGGCCAACTGCGCGTTGGCGAGCTTTTCATCGGCGACGGCCGATTTGTAGTCCGCGAACGCGTCGGCGATATCGATGCTCTGGACTTTCATCAGTATCTGGCCCTTTTTGACCGCGTCGCCCAACCGCGTATAGATCTCGAGAATCCGGCCCGACGCTATGGACACCACCGGCACATTGCGGGTCACATCCGCGCTGACCACGCCGGTGACGTTCAGGTCGGCGGCAGTGACGTGCCGGGTCGCGGTGACGATCGGGAATCGTTCCGGGCGTTCGACCAGGATCAGTCCCGGCTCCTCGCGTTCCACCTCTGCCGCCGGCGATACGTCCGGAGCGGATGTTGCGCCGGCCCGGCGGTTACAGCCCGCCAGCAGCGCGGCAAGCACAGTAGCGGCTCCTGCCTGTAAGAAGAACGAAGCCTTCATAAGATGACCTCCCGCCCGATGGCGGTAGATAGCTGATTGAGAGCGCTCAGAAACGATCCCACCAGGTTGATATAGCTCAGTTGGATGCCGCGATAGTCCTGCTGCGCCTGAAGGAAATCGAGGAGCGATGCACCGCCGTGCTGGTATGAAAACGAAATCGTTTCGCGCACGCGCGCGGCTTGCTCCAGATAATGGGCCTTGTACGCACGCAGGAGAGTGAGAGCATTCTCCAGAGTCGCGTAGGAGGAATCGACGTCGCTGATGATTTGCGCGCGCGTGGCATCCACCAGATGTTGGTTGCGCGCGATACCCAGCCGGGTGCGCTCCTTCTCG
>Ga0210400_10005459_pt1 | contig 10800 bp, 11 predicted proteins | sample IncBWH26MmetaG_FD_155456 | JGI IMG/M metagenome (GOLD analysis project Ga0210400, IMG submission 155456) | Forest soil microbial communities from Barre Woods Harvard Forest LTER site, Petersham, Massachusetts, United States - Inc-BW-H-26-M | ecosystem: Environmental > Terrestrial > Soil >... | reverse complement strand
CAGCACCTCCATGAGCAACCCGACCACCGCCCTGCCGCTCACCTACACCTGCACTGGCGCTCCGTCCTTGGCCACGGCGCAAATCTCCTGCCAAGTCAGCCCCGGTGCCGGCCAGCCCACCAGCGCGGCCGCGGTCACGATCAGCCTGGTGACCACGCCTGTGACAACGCAACTGATGCCCCTGGGCCGTGCCAGCCGCATCTTCTACGCCCTGCTGCTCCCAGGTTTGTTTGGAGTTGTTTTTGTGGCAGGATCGCGCACTCGCGGCCTGCGACTGCTCAGCTTGATTGTTGTGCTTGGTTTCTCCACGCTGTGGCTGGGGGCTTGCGGCGGTAGCAGCAGTGGCGGCCTGAAGAACCCGGGGACGCCTCCCGGCACGTACATCGTGACCATCAGTGCCACCACCGGCGGCGCGGTCCCGCTCACCAACTCGAATGCATCCTTCACCATCACTCTTAACGTGCAGTAGCAACGCAAGGCAAGCAGCGCTCCGTATCCCCGGAGCGCTTTTTTGTGCCACCTAAGTTCACGCAGCATGGGGAACGATGACACGTCGAAACTGCGCCGGCGTGGTTTCGGTGAACTTCCGGAAGACGCGCGTGAAGTGACTCTGATCGGCGAAGCCGCACTCGACCGCGATCGCAGCCAGCGGATAGTCGGGCTCGCGCAGCCGGCGGCGGGCGGCGCGCACCCGCCATTGCTGCAAGTAGTCCCCCGGCGTGCGCCCTTCCTGCGCGGGCGAAGAAGTTTGCAGTCTACGACGAGAAAAGGGAACAGGTGACGGATTCCAAGTAAGCGGTAGTTAAATGGGGAGCCCCATAGCAGTCGGGTTTCCGCGCGGCGAGCTTCGCTGAGGTCCGAAAGCCCAAGCTCGAAAGCCGAACCCTACAGTCATGACCTCCTGTGCAAAACGGCTCCCACTTTGCCCCTTGCGCGCCCGCGCAAGGGCGAGTACCATTAAGTTGTTCTTATTGGCCTCGTTCCCGCGTAGGCCTTCCGCGCCCCAGGCCGTTCCCGGCGGCGCGACGGATTCCGATAACGGATAACCGATACGCAAAATTTAGAATTTTTTTTCGCCAGTACGAGTTTGCATCACCAGAGAGCGGTTCATCGCGAATATGATCGCGCTTGCGTTCACGATTGCGCCCAGCCCAACCCGCAATCCCGTATGGCAAATGAGCCATGCCCCGGAACGTATTGGTGAGACTTGATAGTTGACAGGTGTGACTGAGTCAGAGAAAAGGCCCCGCAAGAAAAGTGGCTGTGCGCCAACGCTGTGAGAGCCTGCCGCAACCAATGGGGAACCTGAAATGGTGGAAGTTTGCAACCCTGCACCGGATCGAAACCGGCCCAGCAGGCTTTGAGAGGACTATGAACGCAGGACCAGGAAGACCCTCCGGTGGCGGAGGCAGAAGCCGACGGCGTCGCGGACGCCGCCCCAACAATCCACGCGGACCCCGCCCGGCCGGCCCCAGCCAGTCGCGCCACAATCAGGACGGCATTTACACCGCGCCCATGGACCACAGCTATCGCGCTGCGCTGGCCGGCAACGGCAATGGCCAGGGATCGCGCCGCCCTCGTCCCGGCTTCGCTGCGCCCTTCGCGCCCGTCGATCCCGAGCCTCTGCCCGCATTGCGCGAAGATTCCACCTCGCGCATCTTTGCTTTCGTCGACGATCTGTTCTTCGCGGCCAAGATTCAGGAAACCGCGCGCAAGCTCAACGTCAAGGTCGAGTTTGCCAAGAACGACAAAGACCTGGCCGAGCGTATGGAGCAGAACGGCGAAGAGAAGCCCTCGCTGATTATCTTCGACCTCAATAATGCTAACGCCAAACCCCTGACCCTCATCCCCAAACTAAAGGCGAAGCTCAAGAAGGGAACCTCGATCATCGGATTCCTCTCGCACGTGCAAGGCGATCTGAAGCAGAAGGCCCACGAAGTGGGATGCGACATGGTGCTGCCCCGTTCGGCCTTCTCCCAGAACCTGCCCCAACTGCTGCGCCGCCACGGAGCTCCGGAAGACGAGAATCCGACGGTCCAGTAGGTCCGTCCGCAAGTCTGGAAACCAGAAACAGGAAACTGAGAACTGACTGCCCCTCACCCCGGAGGCCAGTTCAAATGCCGTCCACCCAGTAGGTGGACGTGAAGATGAAACACCGACTGCCCCGCACCCGGACCCACATTGAGCACGGTCCTGTATCCCTGCTCAATGTTCCGCTGGCGCGCAATCTCGGCCGCCGCCAGGTGGCAGCGGCCAATCACCTCGGCGTCTCCGGCCTGCGCTTCCTTCAATCCGGCAAAATGTTTCTTCGGGATGACCAGCACGTGTGTTGGCGCCTTCGGATTGATGTCTTCAAAAGCGAACACGTGCTCGTCCTCATAAACTTTCTTCGCAGGAATCTCGCCGCGGAGAATGCGGCAAAATAGGCAGTCGCTGGTAGGGTCGGTCATAGGCCGATGATCCTCGTCGTTAGTCGTTGGTCGTTAATCGTTAGTCGTTGGCAAGAACGTTCGTTCACATTCCACCATGAAGAAGCTGTAGAAGACAAACTGATTTGGCTCACCATGAACGACTAACGACCAGCGACTAACGACCAGCGACTAACGACGAGCACTACCGAAACTTCGTGACCAATTCCGCGAACGGTTCAGAGCCAACGTTCCACGTGCCCTCGAAGGGATTATCCAGGTCAGTCAGCACGAAGTGGGCGAAGAAGAGCAGCATGGTCGTCATCCCGATGGCAACCAGGCCAAGCACAACATTGCGGAAGGGAAAAAAGAAGAGCAGAAACAGAATCATGGATGCCGTAAGAGTGACAAACACCAGAAGCGTCTGCGGCATTCGCTTTACGCTCAAGGCAAGCCGTTCATCGCGGTGAGCGCTTGCCAGATTCGCAATCTCAAGCAGTCGCTGGTAGACGATGCGCTCATTGTCGTCCTCGGGTTTCACGTCGGTGACACTGGAAATGACGCCGGCGAACAGCTTGTCGGTTTTGTCTGTCCCCTCACCCGCTGCCAGCGCGCTCCACTCCGTCTCGGCAACTGCCCTGGCGTAGACCTTCACAGCGCGCACGACAGGTTCGCGGACGGGTTCTTTCAGCCGCTGGCTGAAAAGGAGCAGGTCCTTCAACGCTCCTGACTCTTTCTGTATTTCATTTTCGACAGAGGTGAACTGTCCCCAAATTACATAGATGGCGAAGGCGTAGACGACGCTATAGAGCGTGCCGATGATCTGGAGAAGCGCGCCAATCCCCTCAGCATCGTTCTCGAAGAGCCTGTGAAAGCCCAGCACGCGCAAGATGAGATAGAGCGCAGCCGCAGCAACGATCATCTTCGCGCCGCGACGGCGCGCCCTCCCCGGAATGACCTCAGGCACCATGGCAGACTCCGGCGTGAGCATAGCACCGTGTTATGGGGTAAGAAAGGGACCGACGAGCACTAGTCCAGTCTTACCAGGAAGACCGCGCCCTCCGTGGTTTCGGTTTCAGCAGCAAGATCTTGGGCGCGCTGGCGATCGTCGTCGAGAACGCGCACCCGCACCCACCAATCTCCCGCGGGACTGTTGAAGCACAGCACCTTGGCCGTGCGGTAGCGCCGCTTCAGGTGTTCGCAGAGCTTCGTGGCTTGGTCTTCGTCGGGGAAGCCGCCAATCTGCACTGCCCACTTTCCGCCGGTCTCGAGCGGCACCGGCGTTTGCATCACTTCCACTTTCACCTCAGCGACCCCGGGCTGGTAGATGTCGACCTTACGCGCGGCCGCCAACGAAAGATCGAGAACACGGCCGGGGATGAACGGGCCGCGGTCGGTAATGCGCACCAGCGCCGTGTGGCCCGTCTTAAGATTCGTAACGCGCACGATCGAGCCCAGCGGCAGGGTGCGGTGCGCCGCCGTCATGGCATGCATGTTGTAGACTTCGCCGTTTGATCCCCGCCGGTTGTGATATGGAGGACCGTACCAGCTCGCCCGCCCGGTTTCGGTCGCCAGCGGCGTGGCGCCGGCTGGAACGACAGGCTCGGCGAGGTCAGTACTGCTTTCTTCGGCGCTACTTTCTTTGTCGCGGTTCTTGACGCCCGGCTGACCGTCATTCTTCGCTGCGCCGGGACGAGGTACGGCCGGCGACTCGGTCGGGGGAGGTTCCGGCGTTGCGGCGGGCGGCGACGGCACATTCACCCGCGCCTGCTTGGGATGGCCGCAGCCGGTTGCGGCAACCAGCAAGATCGTTAGCAGCAGAATCAGAGTCGCGGTGCATCGCACGGGGGCCGAGCGGTTCACTTTCGCGACGCTTTTTGCTGCTCCATGTAGTCGGCCAATTCGGTGAGCTTTACGCTGGCGGTGCGCAGGGCTTTGGTCGAATGCTGGCGCACAGCGGGCACGACTTCGTCGTTGAGGTATTTGATGAACTCGGGTATCTCTTTTTCGATCCGTTCGGCAGCCTCGGCGACAGTCTTGCTGACGCGCGCCGACGCGTCTTCCACCTTGCGGTTGAAGTCGTTCATATTGCTCCTCGATGCTGCTGGGCGTGAATAAGCTCACGCGAATGTTGCGGGTGCCAGGCAGGGCTATTATTTCGTGGTTGAGAGCGCGGGTCAATGGCCGGGACACGGGAAGGCATGGGCGCAATCGACTAGAATTGCAGGGGGTTTGATAGTGCCGGAGCAATGAGTTTGGATCTGCAGCTTGAAGTGCGTGCGCGGAACGAGCGAAATGGATTCCGCCGACGTTTACTCGCGTGGTATGGGAATCATCGGCGCGATCTGCCCTGGCGCGCCAGCCGCGATCCTTACCGCGTATGGCTTTCCGAGATCATGCTGCAGCAAACACGGGTGGCGGCGGTGATTGGATACTATCAGGAATTCCTGCGGCGGTTTCCGACTGTCACGAAGCTGGCGGCGGCGCGGGAGGCGGGCGTGCTGGCGGCTTGGAGCGGGCTGGGCTATTACCGGCGCGCCCGCATGATGCACGCGGCTGCGAAGGTTATCGTGCGCGAGCAAGGCGGACGGTTTCCGGCGAGTGAGAAAGAATTGCGAGCGTTGCCCGGAGTCGGACGCTACACGGCAGCGGCGATAGCCAGCATTGCGTTTAACAAGCCGGTGGCGGTGGTCGATGGCAACGTGGAGCGAGTGCTGCAGCGAGTAGCAGGAAAGCGGCTGGCTGGAGAAGAATTGTGGACGGCGGCGAATGATCGGCTGGATGCGAAGCGTCCCGGCGACTTCAATCAGGCGATGATGGAGTTGGGCGCTGTGGTGTGCACGCCTCGTGCGCCGGGATGTTTGACGTGTCCCGTGATTGAGATGTGCGCTACGCGCGGAGAGTTGGCGGCGACGGCCAAGGTGGTGCCGCAGAAGAAGCGCGAGATTCATTACGCGCTCGACCAGCGCGATGGCGAAGTGTTTCTGGTGCAACGCGCGCGCGACGCGTCGCTGATGCCGGACATGTGGGAACTGCCGGAGATGGCAAGCAGGAATGGAGCGAGCAGCCCTTCGTTTACCCTGCGGCACTCGGTCACAGTGACGGATTACGCCGTCGGCGTCTGGCGCGAAGTCGCGGCAGGGCGCGCTCGAGGGAAGTGGATTCCGCTGGAGCAACTGGATCGGATCGCGCTCACGGGGCTAGCGCGAAAGATTCTGCGGAGAGCGGAAATGCTTTGAGGGGAATCCGCGACCCATTGACCACCTGCAACCGCTCTCATCTTGCATCATCTAAAATGAAAGCAGGTCAGGGCGGAGGCGCTAATGCGCTGGCTGCGAAACATCCTGAAAAAACAAACCGGAGGACGACCGATGGCGGCATTGACCGCGGGCAGTAAGGCGCCTGACTTTGAGTTGAAAGCGATGGATGGCAGGCGCTTCGTGTTGCGTGAAGAACTGGCGTCCGGGCCGGTGGTGCTCGCGTTTTTTAAGGCGTCTTGCCCGACGTGCCAATATGCCTTTCCGTTCCTGGAGCGGCTGGAGCAGGCGTATGGGCACCAGGGCGTCCGCATCATCGGCGTCTCGCAGAACGATCCCAAGCAGACTGCGGCCTTCACAAAAGAATTTGGCGTGACGTTTCCGGTGCTGCTCGACGATACCGATAGGTATCCGGTATCGAACGCGTACGGGCTGACCAACGTCCCAACCGTGTTCTGGATCGCGCAGGATGGCGACATTGAAGTTTCGAGCGTCGGCTGGGTGAAGGCGGAGTTCGACGACATCAATCGCAAGATGGCTGGGTTGGCAAAGATAACGCCCGCTGCGGTGTTCAGTCCGGGAGAAGATGTGCGGGACTTCCGCGCCGGTTGAAGTTCGAAGAATTAGTCCCGCGGTCGCGGGAAAAGAAAAGCTGAACTCACTGCAGAGAGGTCCTTACCCTCCGCTCAGGGCGGATTCCGGCACGGAGAAGCTTTTGAACCAAAGTTCACTGTTGCTGGGGCTGGTTGCACCCTGATTTGTTGCCCTCTCGTGCAACGGTGACAGCACTCCCGTACAACTAAAGCCCTGTTGTCCGTTACAATTCCCTCAGTCTTACAACAGGCATTTCAGGACAAGATTTTTCCGCGCCGAACGCCACTTCGTCGGGGGAGAAACTAACCTATGCAAGCAATTGTGAGGAGAGGGGTTCTTGTCAGTTTGATCGCGACTCTGAGCCTGCTGGTCTGGGCCGAGGGAGGGGCGGCGCCTGCTCCCGCGCCAGGCGCGGCGAAGCGCGAGGGTGTCTCGGTACGGCTGCCGGGCACGGCATTTGCGGCGATGCAGACGATTAATCCCGAACATATCCGCTGGCATGTGCGATATCTCTCTCACGATCTGCTGGAAGGCCGCGGAACCGGGCAGCGCGGCGGCGACATTGCGGCCGAGTACATCGCCACCCAGTTTGCGGAGTATGGACTGAAGCCTGCCGGCGAGAACGGGTCGTACCTTCAGAAGGTGCCGCTGGTGGGAATCACGACACTCGCGGAAACGCAGTTTTCGCTGGCACCGAAGCATGGCGCAGCAATGCATCTGAAGCCGCTCGATGAGTATGTCGCTTACGATCAGACCCAGCAGGCGCAGTCCGATGTGGACGCCGAGATTGTTTATGTGGGATACGGCATTGAAGCTCCTGAATATAACTGGGACGACTACAAGGGCGTGGACGTGAGCGGCAAGGTGCTGCTGATGCTGGTGAACGAACCGCCGTCGGATGATCCCAGGTTTTTCAAGGGCAAGGCGCTCACCTACTACGGACGCTGGACTTACAAGTACGAAGAGGCGGCGCGCAAGGGCGCCGTTGGGGTGATTCTCATCCATAAGGAAGACATGGCGAGTTATCCGTGGGAAGTGGTGCGGAATTCGAATTCTGGCGAGAAGTCTTATTTGAAGCTGGAAGGTCCGGTGTTGAAGGTCGCGTCGTGGGTACAGCTTGAGGTGGCGCAGAAGCTGGCGGCAGCTTCGGGCATGGACCTGGAGAAGATGATGGCCGATGCGCGCACGCGGGATTTTCGTCCGCTCAGCCTGGGGGCGAAGCTAAAGGCGCACATGGCGAGCAAGGTGCGGAATTTCGAGTCGAATAACGTTGTGGCCATGCTGCCAGGCTCCAACCGCCAAATGAAAGACGAAGCGGTCATGTACACCGCACACTACGATCACTTGGGCATTCGTCCCGACATGCCGGGCGACAATATTTACAACGGCGCTGCCGACAATGCTACGGGTTGCGGCATCTTGCTGGAACTGGCGCGTGCCTTCAGCGTGGCAAGGGATCGGCCGGGTCGGTCGATGATTTTCGCGGCAGTTACGGCAGAGGAGCAGGGATTGCTGGGGTCGGAGTATCTGGGCAAGCATCCGCCGGTTCCGGCGGGGAAGATTGCGCTGGATTTGAATTACGACGACGTGAAGCCCCTGGGAGCGGCGGAAGAGGTAGAGGTTTCCGGGGCGGAGCGGACCACGTTCTATCCCTGGGTGCAGGCGACGGCGAAGGAGTTCCGGCTCGCGATCCGTCCGGATGCGCGCCCCGAGGCTGGACACTTCTACCGCTCCGATCATTTCAGTCTGGCGCGCGTGGGGATTCCATCCTTCTCAATCAACGAAGGCATGAAGTTCAAAGGTCACGACGAGGCCTGGGGCCTGGCTCAAGATAAGGAATACACGGAGAAGCACTATCACCAGCCGAGCGATGAGTACCACCCAGAAATGGATTTCACCGGGGATTCGGCAATGGCGCGGTTCGGCTTCGCTCTTGGCTGGGAAGCGGCAAGCTTCACCAAGCTCATCGGCTGGCAGAAGGGCGACGAGTTCGAGGCGGCGCGGGTCAAGAGCCAGTGACGCAGCCAGCAGATCCTCCATTATCAGTTGGATGAGCCATCATTGGATGTTCCATCAATGGGTTCTCTCCAACTTCGTTTCATCTTTCCCCCCGACCAGAAGTCGCGAGAAGAAGGGGAGCGCACTGGTCTCCAGGCGTTCACGGATATGGTCTGAGTGGTCTCCCCGGTAGCTTGCCAGTATGTGAGGCACGCCCAACCGGTCAAGCTTCTCGGACAACAAGCGAGCCGTCACTGGGATGTGCGTGAAATCATCTTCCAGGCCGTATTCAATGAATAGTCCGCGAAGCTGAAGAAGATTGGTTCCGTAGTTCGCAGCAATTTCCAGCGGCATTTTCTCGTGCCATTCTGTCCATGCCGGCTCGTCCTGCACGAGATTTCCATTCTGATCCCGGTAGGGCAGGTCCACGAAAGAAGGTCCCTGGTCCGGGTTCGGTGAGAGTGCCGCTGCCAGCGACAGAAAGACGTCCACCCAGAATTGTTCGAGCGACTGAGGATCACTCCCGAACTGGTCTTTGGCATTCTTATTCTTCGCCGCTAGAGCCGCACGCCATGCCGGATTGATCGAGGTCAAATCGGCTTCCATTCCCAGGCAACACGGGCTCATCGCATAAACCGCGCTGAACACCTGAGGATGTTTCATGCCCATCATGATGGCCGCGTAGCCGCCCATCGAATGTCCTGCAATTCCGCGACTCTCGGCTCGCGGCACGGTCCGGTAATGGCTGTCCACATACGACACTAGATCCCGCAGAATATAGTCTTCCCATTTGCCCGTGACGCTGGAATTTGTGAAGAAACTGCCCAGGTAAGCATTCCGGCCATTAGGGACCACCACAATCATCTCGCGCACGGTGCCGGCTGCAATCAGGGTGTCCATGCTGTCCTGCAGATTCATGTCTTGATAACCATGACTGGTCCACGAGCGAATATTGCTATCGAATCCGTGCAACAGATACAAGGTCGGGTACCGCTTGGTGGGTGAGGTTTTGTAACTGGGAGGCAGGTAAACAGCCACGACTTGATCGGCCGAATCACCAAGTTTGTTGTTCTCCAGCGCTTGGGAATGAATCTGCAGGTTTTCCAGCGTGCCGGGGCGCGTTGCATTCGCCGGGAGGGCCTGCGCATTCAAGAACGCGAGAGATGCGACACAGAACAGAATATTCGCCGCCGTCCCAACCACGATGGCGCGCTTACGCTTCAGCATTCATTCCTCCGATCCTGAGAGATAAGCTTAATGAGGACATCTGATGGCCTGACTAACAAGAGTTGTGTGTCTCGTCCCTGCCTTGGACGCATGGCCTCGCGACATGTTAGCTGTGACCTGTACCCTGGGCGCGTAATTCGCGTTGGGAAAACGGCTCAACCTAACTGACGGCCTTTCGGTGAAACTGTCGGAGTCCGGCTGCCAGCAGTAGAACGTCAAAAAGCGTCAACGCCACCAACACAACCAGCACCGATAGGTGCGGGAATTGGGGTACGAGCGTTCCGCGCAACCCCTCGCTCGCGTAAACCAGGGGATTCACCAGGACGATCTTCTGGAGGATGGGAAAATGTCCCAAAGCGCTCCAGGGATAATAGGTACAGCCAAAGAAGATCATCGGAGTCAGCACCATGCTGAACATCAGACCGATATGGGCCTGATTGATGCTGCAACCAAGAGCGAGGCCGCCACAGGCCGAGAAAAGCGCTACCAGCAGCGTAACGCCGGCAAAGCTTAGTGGAGATCGCAAGTTTAATTCGACTCCCGGTCGCAACAGCAGCCAGGCTGCCGGGATGACCACCAGTCCTGCAAACAGAGCTTGCAGCGTTCCCGCGAACACCTTCTCTATGGCCAGCCACGAGATTTCCATCGGCGCCAGCAGTCGGTCCTCGATCTCACGAGTGAACTGGAATTCGGCAATCAAAGGCATAGCGACCGCCCAAACGCCCGTGAAAACCATGCTGATCGCCATGATCCCGGGCAATAGCTGGCTCTTATATGCCACGGGCATGTAGCCGCTACTCACCATCACCCGGCCGAAGATGAATACGAACATCATTGGCTGCAAAAAGGTTTGCAGCAACAAAGGAACGAAGTTTCGCCGGGCGACATGAGCATCGCGCGCCAAAAGGGCAAAGAAAGTCTTCCAGTTCATTCGCGCAAGCTCCTTCCGGTGTGGTGCAGGAAAAGATTCTCCAGGCTCGGCTCCGAGATATGCACGTCGCACAGTTCGACGCTGGCGCCGGAGGCAAGATTGGCAATCTCGGAAACCAGCGAACCTCCGCGGTCGGCGTACACGTCGGCGGAGTTGTCAGTGTTCGAATCAGGATTCGCGCGTACTTCCCTAACACCCGCCAGGGTTTGAAGACGCCGCAGCAATTCTGGAGAGTGATGGCCGAAGCGCAACCGCAGCACAAACCCGCCAGGAACGGAACCCTTCAACTCGGTTGGAGTGCCCAGGGCTATGTTGCGGCCATGGTCGATGATGGCCAGGCGCTGGCACAAAGCGTCCGCCTCTTCCAGGTTGTGCGTGGGAAGAA
>Ga0210400_10005458_pt1 | contig 10800 bp, 11 predicted proteins | sample IncBWH26MmetaG_FD_155456 | JGI IMG/M metagenome (GOLD analysis project Ga0210400, IMG submission 155456) | Forest soil microbial communities from Barre Woods Harvard Forest LTER site, Petersham, Massachusetts, United States - Inc-BW-H-26-M | ecosystem: Environmental > Terrestrial > Soil >... | reverse complement strand
CGCGGGATTGAGCGTTGCGGCCCGCACTGCATCGCGCAGGCTCCATTCGGAAAATTTCGTCACGTTGCGCACCGCGCGGTCCATGGTGAGGACGCTTCCGGCCAGGCTCCCGCCCGAGGTGCAGGTACCGTCTTTCACATCGACCTCGATTGGGCCCAACTGGTAACGCCCGTCCGGCATCCCGGTGGCGGAGATTGCGTCGGTGATGAGCACGGCGCGCTCGCGCCCTTTGGCCCGCAGAAAAAGTTTTACAACGACTGGGTCCAGGTGAATTCCGTCGACAATAATGTCGGCGCTCAGCCGGTCGTTGCCGAGCACTTCACCGATGATGCCTGGGCTGCGATGATCGAGCGGGCGCATGGCGTTGAAGGTATGAGTGGCGTGGCGAGCTCCGGCCTTCACAGCCTCCCGGGCGATGGGCATTTCAGCGTCGGAGTGGCCAATGCTTACGCAGACGTTGCGGCTAGCGGCCTCGGCAATCACTTCCATGGCGCCCGGGATTTCCGGCGCAATAGTAAGCATCCGCACGTGACCACGCGCCGCCTGCCAGAGCCGTTCGAAAACTTCGATGGTGGGCGCAACCAGATTTTCCGGCGGATGCACGCCGCGGCGCTTGTGGCTGAGAAACGGTCCTTCGAGATGAATGCCTAACGGCCGAGCCTGCGCGGGATCGCCATTCTTTTCGCCGGAGTTGGCAGTGGCAGCGCCTTCGATCGCGTCGGCCAAACGCCCCAGCGCCACGCAGGTTGCATCGAGCGGCGCGGCCACGGTGGTCGCGAAATATCCCGTCACCCCGTGGCTGGCGAGGAATGTCCCCAGGCGCGGAAGATCAGACGGCAAGGCGCGCATCAGATCGAGCCCGGCCCCGCCATGGATATGGATATCGACAAAACCCGGAACCAGCACCGCGTCGCCGAAATCGACCAGCGAAGTGTTGACTGGAACTTCTTTCGCGGAACGCGAGGAGATCTCGGAGATGCGCCCGTCTTCGACGACGAGCAACGGGTTCTGAATCTCCTCGACCGGAGTGTAGAGCCGGCTGGCGGTGAATGTGGTTTTCATGAAGGGGCGTGCTGAGAAAATCTATCGTAGCTGGACGAGCTGGTTTCAGACAACCGCTTCGGACAATGGTCGTATTGTCCGAGTTCGAATGTTGACTAGAGAAGAAGTCGGGTGACGAGGTCGGAAACGTTCAGCGTCACCCGTATGTGACAAAGGAAATGACATTGCCATCGGGATCTCGCACGTGAAAATCCGTTCCTCCCCAGGCCTGCTTCTTGAGTTTTTGCGCGAACTCCACGCCTTGCGCCTTGAATTCCTCAAATAAAGCCTGCACGTTTGAGACTTCAATGGAAGCGCAGATCAGCGATTTCTCCTGAACGGCAGCTTGTGCGAAGAAGGGTCGCTGCACGTAGCGCATGTGCAAACAAACCCCGTCTCGCGATACCGCGCCGTAAAACGGAGGAAGACCATGAAGGAAGTCGATGTCAAAGCCCAGCTTCTGTTGGAAGAAGGCGGCGCATGTCTGAACATCCCGCACCAGCAGGATCGGCGTCACCCTCTTCAGGAACTGCTGACTGGACGAAGCCCGCGGCGCCTTGGTTGCTCCCGCCGTTGCCGCTTTCAGCGCCGTCCAACTCGAATGTCCGGCCTCCACCGCGACGATCTCCTGCGCCACGGTAAGAGTAAACTTAAGCGCCAATACTTCGCTGTCGGTCAAAGACTGGTAGCGTTCGAGCCGGCGTACCCGCCCGCCAATAGAATAGTCTCCCTCGCGATGCCAGCGGACCAGCAACTTGGCTTGCTTCCGGTATGTCTCGATGGTTGGCATTGGCACACTCCTGCTGAAATTTTTCAGCGGGCGGGCCTAGCCCTTTCGGCAGGGATGCCGACGTGCCCCACAGGGAACAGGTCGATGCTAGACCGGAACGCAACCTACTGTCAAAACGGTCATAACTCGTTTCCCGTCGACCTCTCAAAGCGGCCGCTGAAATTCAAACTGAGACATTAGCCCGCTCTTGTACAGGTTTGGTGCGAACGCAATCCAGGGCAAACCCGCTCCTTCACGTGTGCAGGTCGTGCCGGACGGAGTGTTATAATCTTAAAGTTGTTCAGAAATTCCCGTTAGGGCGCCAGAAGTTCCTCCCGCGCCCTACACACGTCGGGGAGTGGCTCAGCCTGGTAGAGCACCTGGTTCGGGACCAGGGGGTCGGAGGTTCAAATCCTCTCTCCCCGACCAATCTTCCTTCGGAAATCAGCTTTCAGCCGTCAGCTCTCAGTTGAGGGCGACTGTTCCGGCCGCTGCCGACTCAATCTTCTCCCTCCATCTCTTCGGCGATGGCCAGCATTTTGGTGACGCTGTTCCAGTTGCGGGCGGTGCCGGTGACCTGCACGAGTTTTTCGACTTTTGACCAGGGGAGCTTGGTCTGGCCGGCGCCGTTGGGGAAATAGATGTAGAGTTCGCGGCCTTTGAGGTGGACCTCTTCGGGATAGCCTTTCAGATTGCGCAGCGTGGCGTGGGCTTCGGAGGGTGGCTCGGCGGCGAGGAAGGTTACCAGGATTTTGCTGGGGTGCAGGTTGCGGTGGGCGGGGAACGGGGTGGCGGCGATGGCGGCTCGGAGTTCGTCCGGGGTGCGGAGGATGACTTCGGGGCGGAATCCGAAGGTGCGCTCGATTGCGTTTTGAATTTTCTTGGCCAGCGCGGCGGAATTTTTCTGGTTATGCGGGAGTTTGGTGCGGAAGATGACGTTACCGCTCTGAATGAAAGTGCGCGGGTTGTCAAACTTGAGGGATTGGTAGAGGGCGCGCAGGGCGTCCATTTTGATGCAGTTGTGGCCGACCACGTTGACGCCGCGGAGCATGGAGATCAGGACGGGCATTCGGGAAGTATAGGCTTGCCGGGTGCCAGGAGAGAAAGTCAAGGGCGCTAACCACAGAGGACACAGAGGGCCCACAGGGTAAACCACTCCGGGCTTGCCCTTACTATTTATTGAAGAACCAAGAGAAACACTTTGACGGAGTGAGGAGTTCTTCGAGAATCGAGGAAGCACGGGGGCGTTGGCGCGGCGTCGGCTTCGTTCTTTTCAGGTGAGTCTGAATCGGTTAGTTTTCAACCAGTAAGTTCCAACCAGGGAGAGGTATATGTCGGGACAAGTGGTTTTGTATTTCGAGGATCAGGCGGATGCATTGCGATTCGCGCTGGCGGCGGGATCGGTGATGGCGGGAGATGGCGCGCAGTTCACCGATGATTTGCTGGAGGAAACGGCGCGGGTTACGCGCATCCGGCTGGACGCGGTGAATGCGGGAGTGGCGAAGAAGGCGCGACCGGTGCGCGCGGCTTGAAGTCTAGGGACTGACGGCTGCGTGTTGTGGTCGAGGAAGACTGCCGGGCTGCGCCCGGGGCGGACCGCCGAGAGCCTGCCCTGAGCTTGTCGAAGGGGCGGCTGTCCCCACACCAAACCTTTGGCGACCGCCAAGGGGCTCATCCAAAGATCTCATTCGTCTTGCGAGAACCTTACGCTGTGCCGGCGTTGGTGAAGGCTTCCAGGGCGTCGGAGAGGGTGGGGAACATCAGGAAAATCTGCTCGACTCTGGTGATCTCGAAAACTTTCAGCACGCGTTTGTTGACGCCGGTGAGGGCCATGCGGCGTCCGGCTTTGGCGCAGGTGGTGCAGGCGCTGACCAGCGATCCCAGGCCGGAAGAATCGAGATAGGGGACGTTGGTGAAATCGAGAATCATGGTGGGCGCGTCTTCGCGGCGGACTGCGTTGAGGAAGGGCGAAACGTTCTCCATGGTCAACGGGCCGCGGAAACTCAGCACTCCCCGGTCGAGACGCTCGATCTCCAGCGGTTCCGATGGCATGGCGCAGCGATTCTAGGCTAGATGGTACGCCGGGTTCAAGTTGACCGGTTCTGGATCAGGTGCGTCGACTTCTGTATTTAGATTTATCCTGTCCTGCGCGTGGATAGCAGGTTCAGGATTTCGCGCAGGCCCTGGCGGATATGCTGAATTTCGGACGCCGAGTGCGACGGGAATGGGATGGCGGTCTGCGACTTGTCCGTCTTGCTTTCGGTGCGCAGTTGCTGGCGCGCGCCGGAGATGGTGAATCCCTGCTCGTAGAGTAGTTGCTTGATGCGGAGGACGCTCTCGACGTCGCGCTTGCGGTACATGCGCTGTCCGGTGCTGCTCTTGACGGGCTTCAGTTGCGGGAATTCGGACTCCCAGAAACGCAGCACGTAGGCGGGCAAGTGGCACAGTGTGGCCACTTCCCCGATACGGAAATAAAGCTTGTCGGGGATGAGGACTTCATCCGCTTTGTGCTTCGCCGGATTTTTCTTGCGCGCTGCCATTTTCCCGGTCGCGTCAAAAGGCGCGTGGTCTGCCTGGATTGTTCTGCCTATTGTGACACACAGGTGCTGCGGCGGCATCGAAGAATTTCGCGCCGGGAGTACGGAGCTGAGTTCAGAGGCAAGTCAATGTGGCCGACCCGTAGATCTTTAATTGCGAGCCACCGTCCGGGTTCATCGTTACCGCACCGTTGCCCGCCAGGATGGTCGCGGTTCCCACAAATCCGCTGTTGCACTGAGCCACGCCGGTTTGGTCCACGGTAGCACCTAGGTTGATGTTGCCCCCGCATACCCCGGTGCTGATCCCGACACACCATTGGATATCCTTGCTGGTGAGTGGGACCGGCGACGGCGGCTTGCTAAAAGTCCCGCTGGCGGCAAACGGAAACTGGCCGCCAGAAGCGATGGCCGACGCGGGGCTGAGAGTCACACTCTGGAGTTGACGGCTGCTGCCGCATCCTGACATCAGGAACGCGGCGAACAGTACTAGAGGCCCAGCGGACGAAGTCGCAATACGCGTCATAAGCCCTCCCATCGAACTGGATGTCAACTCGGATGGACACAAGTAAAGGCGGGTTTCCCTCTTTGAATTAATTGTACGACCGACTTCCCGGCATGGGCGCCAAAGGAAAAGCCCCTCAAGAGGTGCTTCTCTTAAGAGGCCAGTGAGAAATCGTGGTGTAAGCGAGGTGATCCTCGCTGACGGTTAGTGTTTCTTCTTTTTTGCCTTCTTTTTCGTTGCCATGAAGGATCCTCCGTTGAACGATTTTCCCTTGCAAAGGTCTTGACTAATGGCCCTTGTACTTGAAAGACCAACCCTACTCATAGTATGGGAAGGTCCTATATCACAAGATATTGCGGCAGTGTGAACAAAGTGTCAACACAAATTTGCGTTTCTGTGCGGATTTCTTGAGGACGTCGTTGGTCGCTGGTCGTTGGTCGTCGGCCAAACTTCTGGAAAACGAGCATCGTCGTCGCGGGTTTTGGCTAACGACCAACGACTAGCGACCAACGACTGGTAGTACACTGCGCTGCATGCGACGCGATCCGATTGAGCTGGAAATTTTCAAGAACCTGTATCACTCCATTGCGGAGGAGATGGGGGCGGCGCTGCGGCGGACGGCGTTTTCTCCGAACATCAAGGAGCGGCGCGACTATTCGTGCGCGGTGTTTGACGGCGCGGGCGAAGTGATTGCCATGGGCGACCACATGCCGGTGCATTTGGGGTCGATGCCGATGTCGGTGCGGGCTGCGATTGATGCGGGCGCGATGGAACCGGGCGATGTGGTCATGCTGAATGATCCGTTTCGCGGGGGGACGCATCTGCCGGACATTACGCTGGTGGCGCCGGTATATGTGGAGAAACCTGGGTCAACTCTCACTGGCAAGCTGCGCGGGCGAGGGCGCCTGCGCCACATTCGTCCGGATTTTTATGTGGCTTCGCGGGCGCATCATGCGGATGTGGGCGGGGCTTATCCGGGGTCGATGGGGCTGTGCCGCGAAATCTATCAGGAGGGGGTGCGGATTCCTCCAGTGAAATTGATGCGGCGGGGAGAGATGAATGCGGATGTGCTCGCGCTGCTGCTCAATAATGTGCGCACTCCGGAGGAGCGCGAGGGCGACCTGGGGGCGCAGATCGCGGCGTGTCATACCGGCGCCGAACGATTACGCGAAGTTTGCGCGCGCTATGGCGCCGAGCGGGCGCGGCGGGCGGCGGGCGATCTGCTGGAGTATTCCGAGGAGTTGATGCGGGCGTTTTTGCGGAGCGTACCGGCGGGGGAGTATCGGGCGGAGGATTTTCTGGATGGGGATGGGATTGGGGAGCGGGCGGTGAGGATCGCAGTAACGGTAAAAGTTCGCGGTGCGAGCGAGAAGCGACGGCAAGGTGCCGTCGCGACAGCCGGCGAGGACGCCAGCGCTACAAAGCGGATGGTCACGGTCGATTTCACGGGCAGCGATCCGCAGGTGGAGGGGAGTGTGAATGCGGTGGCGGCGATCACCTTCTCGGCGTGCTTTTATGTTTTTCGTTGCCTGTTGGCGGAGGATGTTCCGGCGGCGGCGGGGTTGATGCGTCCGATTGAGGTGATTGCGCCGGAAGGGACGATCGTCAACGCGCGGCCTCCGGCGGCGGTGGCGGGAGGGAATGTCGAAACTTCGCAGCGCATTGTCGACGTGGTGCTGCGGGCGCTGGCGCAGGCCATTCCGGATCGCATTCCGTCGGCGGCGGCGGGGACGATGAACAATCTGACCATCGGCGGAGTTGATCCGCGCACAGGCGAACCGTTTGCCTACTACGAGACCGTCGCGGGCGGAATGGGTGCGCGCCCCGGCAAAGTTGGGGTCTCGGGCGTGCACACGCACATGACGAATTCGCTGAACACTCCGGCGGAGGCGCTGGAGTATGCGTATCCGCTGCGAGTGAGAAAATATTCCCTGCGGGCGGGCAGCGGCGGTGAGGGAGAATTTCGCGGCGGCGACGGGATCGTGCGCGAGATTGAAGTGCTCACGGACTGCGAAGTGACTCTGCTCGCTGACCGGCGCTCGCGTGGGCCGTGGGGATTGTCCGGTGGCGCGGACGGCGCGCCGGGAAAGACTTTTATCACACGCAGCGATGGGTCGGTCGATGAAATGCCGGCGAAGTTCAGCACGCGTCTGCGGAGTGGCGAACGGATTAGGATTGAAACTCCCGGCGGCGGGGGTTGGGGGCAATCGTAGAATTCATGGAGGACGGGTAGTCATGGCAAGCGATCTCGCGGCTCACTATCTCGACGAAGCGCTGCGGCAGATGCGCGGGCACAAGCGCATGGGCGAAGGGGCGATGGCGCAGTTGCGCGATGAGGATTTCTTCGTCACGCTCGACCGAGAGTCGAACTCGGTTGCGATTCTGGTGAAGCATCTGGCGGGGAATATGCGGTCGCGCTTCACCGACTTCTTGACGACTGACGGCGAGAAGACGGACCGCTTCCGCGATCGTGAGTTTGAAGTAACGTCATCGACCACTCGCGCCGACGTGATGAAGTGGTGGGAAGAGGGGTGGGCCTGCGTCTTCAGCGCGATTGAGACTCTCAAACGGGCAGATGTGATGCGTACGGTCACGATTCGGGGCGAGCCGCATACTGTGCTGCAGGCCATCAACCGGCAGATCGCGCACTACGCGGGGCATGTGGGGCAGATCGTTTTTCTGGCGAAACATTTGCGATCGAGCGAGTGGAAGACGCTGAGCATTCCACGGGGGAAGTCGGAGGAGTTCAAAACCGTGCTGCCGAAGGCGCAGAAGTCCTGAGCAATTCAGCGATCCGGGCTCACGGGCTGCCACCCCCGATTTCTTGAGCACCGCGGAAGAAAGCGGCCCTTCGAGGGGCCCGCGAGAGGGAATGAATTTGGGGACGGCTTTAACCTCTGTGTCCGCGGTCCGTTGCTCCGGCGAAAAAACGATCCACCGGGGCTAAATCCCGGCTGGGGTCGAGGCTTACGCGGCGCTGAAGCGCCGCTCTTCCACGGTGTCTTCGCTTCGCCTTACGGTGTCTTCGCAGTTCGCCTCCGCGTTGGTGGCCGCGCGGTGGAGCCGCGCTGGGCAAACCCGCCACCTCTAAGGGCCGACGTAGCGGTAGTGGCCGGTGATCTTCCAGTTGAAGAGGACGTCTTCCATTTTCGGCCCTTGGCCGATGTTGTGGACGATCATGTAGCGGCCGTTGGGCGATTGTCGATCAACCACGATGCCGATGTGGGGCACGTTTCCTCCCAGATCCCACGTCACCAGGTCGCCGGGTGCGTAGTCTTCCGCGCGGCTGGTGATGGGCAGCGACTCGCCTTTGCGCTGGAAGAAAACCATCAGATTCGGAACGCGGCGGTGGTCGATGTTTGAGTCCGGATGGGCGAGCAGCCAGCGGCGCTGGTTCGGGTAGGCTGCGAAATTCTGGAGCATGTCTTGGTGAACTTCTTTTTGCAGGTCGACGCCCACGGCGCGGTAGCTGCGAATAATCTCGTCGGTGCAGACGCCGGTACCGGGGGGAACGTCCCCGCCGGGATAGGGGATGCGGACATATTCAGAAACGTAGCGCACTGAGTGGTGCGTACGCTCGACGGCAGCGGCAACCAGGCGGCGGGTGAACTCCGGACGCGAAACTGGCGCTGAGGGCTGACTCGGCGCAGTGCTCGACAGGACACAGGCGGAGAAGGCAATCATCATCCAACTCGCCTTGGCGTGAGGACGGGGCTGCATCTACTGATTGTAGAAGAGGGCAAGTCAGTATTTCTCCGCGCCTGCAGTTTTTGATTCCGCGGTCGTCGACTTTGGCCAAACTGGTGCGACCAGTTCGGTGCGCCAAATCGGGCCGCCGATGTAGGAGAGGGTCTCCGACTTGACGAAGGTGGGAGATTCGCCGTCAAGAATCCAGACGTGCGAATCGGGAGGCTGCTTTCCCAGCCACGGTGCGACCAAACCCTCGACTCCCCCGATTTTGACTTTGATCGAGTAATGTAGAGCCTCCCGGCTCGATCCCACCAGCGAGAAAGGCTCCTTGGGCAGGCTGCTGATCGCGAGCTTCACCAGGCGCGGCTTGGGAGTGGCTAATACCATCGACACTTCGATGGGTGGCGCGTCGGGCCCCAAATTCTTCAGGAAAGTGAGGACCAGGCCATTGGCGAGATCCGGCGGCAGCTTGAGCCGCTCTTTCTCTGTTTTCTCGTTCCCGTCGTTGTCCTTGTATTGGACCGTAACCTGGCCGGTAGCAGGCTCAATCGACATCTCCGTGTCGTTGTGGAATGCCGGACCTTTCTGCACCAGGCGATAACTGATCAGGCGGAAGACACCGCGTTGCGAAAAGATGACGGTTTCTTCCTGTCGGGAACCGTCTTTGAAGTGGAAGTCCAGGCGGCTCGTGATGTTGTTGCCCTGAGGAACCTCGATGAGATCGCCGTCCGCGATGGGCGTGCCGTCGAGGGTGCTCAGTACGACGAAGCCGTGAAGCAATCCTTCTTTATGACGCACCGCTACCGGGGCCGCCGCCGCGGCGGAGAGAACACTATCGTAGATCAGCAGAATTGCAAAAACAAAAGTGCGCACAGATTCCAACCTCGCAGTTCGACAAGATTCGAAGGACGCCGTTCTTTCGATGCCGTTATCAAAGCTGCGGTTTGCGAGTTTGCGGTGTGCGAGGTAAAGCGATGCGCTTCCCGGAGCGGCTGCCGGTGCTAGAATCAAACGTTTTGTGTTTGATTCAGTTTTGGCATCGAACTTAGCAGGTGGCAATTATGGCTGGGGCAATTACTTCTGGAACAATGCTGGCGGTGGTCAAACCGGCAGCGGCGGCGGGCGCGGAGATTCGTGAGGTGAAGATTCCCGCTTTCGGGCGCACCGACGTGCTGGTGAAAGTGAAGGTTGCGTCGATTTGCGGAACCGATCTGCACATTTATAACTGGGATCGCTGGGCGCAGAACCGCATTCATCCACCGCTGATTCCGGGACATGAGTTTTGCGGAGAGGTGGCCGCGTTCGGAGCCGAGGTCACGAGCGTGAAAGAAGGTGACTTCGTTTCCGCCGAGATGCACGTGGCCTGCGGCAAGTGCCTGCAGTGCCGCACCGGCGAAGCGCACATCTGCCAGAACGTGAAAATCATTGGCGTGGATGCCGACGGCGCGTTCGCAGAGTACGTGGTGATTCCGGAATCGAATATCTGGAAACTCGATCCTGCGATTCCGCAGGAGTATGCATCGATTCTCGATCCGCTGGGAAATGCAGTGCACACGGTGCTCGCGGGAGAGATCGCAGCCAAGACAGTGGCCGTCACGGGCTGCGGGCCGATCGGGCTGTTCGCGATAGCCGTGGCCAAGGCCGTGGGCGCGACTTCGGTGTTTGCCATTGAAGTCAACGAACACCGCGCCCGTATCGCGCGGGAGATGAATGCCGACTATGTTTTGAATCCTTCGAAGGAAGATGTGCACGCGATCGTGATGGAGAAGACTGGCGGGCTGGGCGTGGATGTGGTGCTCGAAATGGCGGGCCACCCGGATTCGATTCGCACGGCGTTTGACATTGTGCGGCGCGGGGGGAGAATTTCTCTGCTCGGGCTGACGTCGAAGCCGATCTCGCTGAATTTTTCCGAGGACATTATTTTCAAGGGCATTACGGTGCAGGGCATCAACGGGCGGCGCATGTACCAGACCTGGTACCAGATGACGGCGCTGCTGAAGAGCGGCAAACTGAATCTGCATCCCGTGATTACGGATCGCATCCCGATGAAGGATTTCTCCAAAGCGATGGAGCGGCTGAAGACCGGCGAGGCGAGCAAGATTCTGGTGTATCCGAATGGCATGCGGTAGCTTCTTTGCCACGGATTTGCGCGGATGAACACGGATAAATCCAAGGCGTTGAATGGAACGCCGCTCCGGCAGGCAACTTGCAGGGATCCTTCGCGCAGAAGGCGCGCTCAGGATGACAAATTAGATTTGATT
>Ga0210400_10005457_pt1 | contig 10802 bp, 10 predicted proteins | sample IncBWH26MmetaG_FD_155456 | JGI IMG/M metagenome (GOLD analysis project Ga0210400, IMG submission 155456) | Forest soil microbial communities from Barre Woods Harvard Forest LTER site, Petersham, Massachusetts, United States - Inc-BW-H-26-M | ecosystem: Environmental > Terrestrial > Soil >... | reverse complement strand
ATTAGAATCCTGATTTGGCGATGCTTCGGAGGGCACTCCCAGTGTGGGTACTGGGCACGCTTGCCAAGCGTTGGACGGCTGGAAGCAGCCAGAGGAGTTCGATTCCCCTATCCTCCGCGCGACCGTCCAACTCGTTCTTGCGAATGGTACTTTAGGACCATCGACACTAACGCCATGCCGCCGTAATCTGAATTTGCTTGGCAAGCGTGCCTTGTATCCTTGACACTGTGAGTATCAGGCCCCGCATCGCGGGGCTTTTCTCTTAGCTGCAAACGAACCTCCGAAGAGCGTTCACAGGAGGCCCGTGGTAGCATTTCCTTAAAGCCCTTTGCGCGGCGGCCATGTCTCGACTCTTGCCTATCCCGCTCTGCGTAAGCCTCGTCGCCGTGATCTTTTGTGCCCCTTTCACTTCCGCTGCCGAGCCTCCCTGGCTCGAAGTTCACTCGACGCATTTCACCGTAATTACCGACGCCGGCGAGAAGAAGGGCCGCGAGCTCGCACTCCGCTTCGAACAGATGCGCGCCGTCTTCGCCAATCTCTTGACCAGAGATCGCCTGCACGAGTCTCGCCCTCTTACCATTCTCGCCTTCAAGAACGATGAGTCGTACTATCGACTCGCTCCCTTGCACCAGGGACAGCCCATCGACGTTCCCGGATTCCTGCTGTTAGGGGAAGATCAGGACTTCATCGCGCTAAACGTGTTTGAGGAAGACCCATGGCGCGCCGTAGCGCACGATTTCGCCATCCGTCTGCTGAACTTCAACTATCCGCCTGCTCAAGGATGGTTCGACGAAGGCCTCGCCGAATATTTCAGCTCGATCCGGGTGGATAACAAGGAGGTCGAAATCGGCGGCGACCCCGAGCTGCAGTCCTCGCTTAAAGAAGACCTCATCGGAAACCAGCGCGACGCTCACTCTGCAAAGTCACTGACCGAATTGCTCGCCGCGCAGGTCTGGCTCTCCCTTCCCGACCTATTCACCGTGAAGCACGATCCTTCTCGCAACGAAGGCACGCGACATACGCTCTATTACGCCGAATCCTGGATCGTGATGCATTACCTGATCCACGAGCACAAACTGCCAGAGACCGGTGCTTATTTCGGTCTCGTCCTGAACCAGCGCGTGCCAGTGGAAGACGCGATCCAGCAGGCTTACGGCATGAGCTCCACGCAACTTGAAAAAGCAGTAAAGGATTACTTCCACGCACAGAGCGGACTCCAGGCTGCGGTCGACGATGCCCGCAAAACGCCCATCGATCCTGGACAATCATCAGTTGCCAGGTCCGGCCAGACCGACCGCTTCCCTGTTCCCGTTGGCCCCGAAGATTCTGCAATCACTTCCAAACCGTTTCCCGAATCAGATGCGCGAGCCCTCTATGCCGCGGTGCAACTCCGCATTCCCGAGCGGCGCGAGTTTGGTTTGAAAACGCTGCAAGACCTCGCCACAACACAGACGGAAGCCGACAAGAAGGCAGAATCCAAACCTACCAAAAAGACAGGAGAAGATTCAGAGCAGTTGCCCAGCTTCGCGATGGGGAATGCGATGGCCCATCGCTTCTTAGCCTGGGACCACATCCAACACAACGAGTTTGACCCGGCCTTCAACGAAATCAGCGATGCCGGTTCCCTCAACCCGCGCGACATGTGGCTGCGTTATTACCTGTCGGTCGGGAAATTCCGCATGGCGCAGGCGAAACACGCCGACATGATGGGACTCGCCAACATGATGCTCGATATGAAGGCTGTTCTGGAATGGAATCCGGAAATGGCGGACGCCTACGATCTTCTGGCGCTGGCACGCAACTCCGGCGGAAGTACTGCGGCCGCGATGCAGGCGGAACGCGCAGCCATGAGTCTCAGCCCGCGGGATGAGCAGTACGTCTTCCATCTCGCCCAGATTTACGTTTCCAGCAAAAAATGGGAAGCGGCCGGTTCCCTGCTCGACCGCCTGAAATCCAGCGCCAACCCACAGATCGCAGCGCAAGCGCGAGAACTGTTAAGCCAGGTGGGCAACCAACGGAAGTACGGTATCTCTGCCAGTTCCGCCGGGGCGAACCAGCCGAAGTACGAGGCTCAGAAAACGCCCTTCGATGTGCTCGAAGAAGAGGCCGCCAAGCGCGAGGCCGCCGAAAATACACCGCCTTCAGGAAATCCCGGCGATCGGAGGGCAACGAAGTTTGTGCGAGGACGCCTCGTTGGCGTGGACTGCTCGAATTCTCCCATTGCGATTCTCACGGTCCACTCCGAGCAAGGTACGCTGAAGCTCCGCACCGCAGACTACAAATCACTGCTTCTCATCGGCGCCGATGATTTTTCCTGCGAATGGCGCGATCGCCCGATTACCGCGAATTACAAATCCAGCGGAGGCGGAGGAGATCTGGTCTCGCTCGAAATGCGCTGAGAGGACTGGATCGCTTTCGCGCAATAGTCCGATCCATTTTCCCTGAAGCCCGAAAAGCATTGTCATGCTGAGCGCAGTCGAAGCATCCCTACCCATGGAAAATTTAGCGACCAGTCTGCCCTGCTCACTTTTTCGCTTCGCAGTTCAAATTCCCCGCGCCAAGGCCATATTCGCAATTCCAATGAAAGCCGTTTCGATCGTGTTGACCGTATCCCCAAACCTGAAAGTAGAAAATCTCGCCCACCAGCCGTGAAGCCTCCACGAAGGCATGGTCGTTTTCCCGCAGCGCCGGACGGAGTCCCACAGGAACCATCCGGATCAATGTCGGCACGTCGAGCACGACCGGTTCCTGCGTCGAAGTGGTCGCGAATATCAACGCCCGCGACGTCTTCTTGCTCAGGTACTGCGTGACCATGAGAGAGTCCTTCTCCGACCATGCCACGGCCGCAACGCCCACATATTCGCAGAGCTTGCGCGATCTCCCAGTCGCAGTTTCAACCAACCACAGAGATGAAAGAGGCCGGAGAACTCGCTACCAGATTCTCGCAGATCTACATCGCGCACCTCAAAGCGCCCGTCCGGCGAAGCCAGATGGCCAGCCTTGGGAAACAGGCTAAACGGCGCCGCATACATGTGGACCGCCACGGCGACGAACAGAACCGGAAACAACATAAGCCGGAACAAGCGCATATGCTCTTGCACTATTCCATTCCAGGAACCGTTCCGAAGTGGTGATGCAAATCACAGGCGGCATTACCTTGGTTTTTCGTTAGGTGGCTTTCTTTTCCGCTTCGATGGATGTGCTCCTTTTTTGAAAGGGTGCGGCTTTCAGCCGCACCGTAAGTGTTCACACTCACTCGCGGCTTCAGCCGCTGGGGTAAGTTGCCGGATGAGAAAGAGCTTTTCAGTATCTTGTTATGTGGCTCTCTTTTCCGCTTCGATGGATATGGTCTCCTTTTGCGGTGGCTTTTTGGTACTTGCTTGTCGGCTTCTTTGCGCAGGGCTTCGTTGTAGGCCTTCGATAGCTCGGGCAGGTTCTGGCGAATCATGCCATTGATTTGTTCGCGGACCTGGGCGGTGCTGTTGACGGGCTTTTTCTCGACCGGTTGTACGGCGATGGCGGTGGCGGCGGCGGTGGGATTTTTTTCTTCTTCCGGTCGTTTTTCGGTGACGAGACGGCCGTCGCGACGGACCAGCCTGTATCCGGGATTCTGCTGGACCCAGTCCTTGAGCTTCTCTTCTCCTTCGTAGCGCTTGCGGCCGCGCTCGCGGGCTTCGATGTCCTTCTTGGCTTCCCAACGGGCAACGAAGCGCGCTTTCTCGGCGGCTTCTTCCACTTTCCTGCGGATTTCCTGTTCGACTTCGTCGGCCTCTTCTTCTTCCTCCTCTTCTTCGAAGTCTTCGTCGTCCCAGAGGTGGGTTGGTCAAGGACGCTCTCGGCTGCGTCGCGCGGGTCGAGGATGACTTCGTGAACCCACGGTTTGAAGTGGGTCTGACGCAGGTTGGTGCTGGCAGTTTGCAGCGCATAAAGAAGGAGGCTGGCGGTTTTGTGCTCGATCTGGCCGGTGAGGAGCAGGCGCATAATCTGCATGAGGGACATCTGGATGGAGTTGGCGTCTTCGAGCACCGGCAGGAAGACGGTGGCCGTGCCGCGACGGCGTCGATCGACGTTCAGACGGATGCGCTCGTCCTGAAACCTGCTTTCTTTTCAAGATTTTCCCTGCATCTGATTGCAGGCCTAAGATTAAATTGCAAATTCCCGCTAATGCGATGATTCCACAAGACCACCCCTAGGGGAGGGTAGCAGGCTGCCCCTTCGCTCCGCTCAGGGTCGGCGGGGCGGACGAATGCGTCCGCCCCCACACAAACAAAGCCCGCACCGCATTTGTATGCTCGGCTGACCAGGAAACAGATGTGTCTTCCGAGCGATCGTGCCCTATGATAGAAAGGCAGTCAGAGGTCCACGCGGGCGTGGCGGAATGGCAGACGCAGCGGACTTGAGAAAAACTTGAGTGCTCGCTTGGGAAACCGGCGATGCAGAACTGCTCAAAGTCGGGGAAACCTCATTCATGTGGCAATCCCGAGCCAAGCCCGGCAGGAAGCCGCCGGGAAGGTGTAGAGACTAGACGGGCAGCACCTAAGACCCAGACTATCTGGAAGATGGTGAAGGTATAGTCCAGACCGCAAACCGGAGACGGAATCTTCCTCCAGCATCCGGGCGGCGAAAGCCGTGGTCGGTAAGAAAATCCGCAGGGCTCAAAAGGCCTGTGAGGGTTCGACTCCCTCCGCCCGCACCACATTCTCCAGCAAACTCAGCTTCGCGCGTGGCCCATTCAAGCCAAAATCGGGCTTGAATGGGCCACCCGTCCGGACCACGTCTAGGCAGGCAGCAGGCTGACGCCTCCCCTTCGCTTCGCTCAGGGTTGGCGGGGCGGACGAAATGCGTCCGCCCTCACACATACAAAGCCCGCATCCTTCGACAAGGTCAGCGGCGAGTTGAGGTTACTTTAGTTACGTCCCAGGTTTCCAAACTTCTTGATCGAAGTCGTGGTTCGGAGGAGTATGCGGTTAACTTCTTCCAGCGCAATCGGGGTTCTGAGTATGCTGTTGAATTCCTCGTTTTTGGGTGTCCGCTCACCGCTAAACGCAAGCCAAGTTGATGGCCCAACCGTTGGGACACGCTTCCCAGCAATGCAATACAGCCGCGTGCAGTTCCGGAGGGACCGCGACGGAACCGTCATCGCGTTCGAAAACTGCGGATGCGAAGCCGAAGCGAATGCATTCCGACCTTGTCGGATACATCACGGAGACGCGCCCCAAGGGGCGAGACTTATGGCCGAGGCTCGATATCACAGCATTCAGAAATGCTGCCAGCAGCTTCCGGGTTCCAAGTTCGCAAGTGCGGGAGATATTTCGCACTAGACATCCCAGCTCTTCGCCGCTCCGCCCTGCTTTGCCGGACAGCGTCCGGCAAAACAGGGGCAAAGGGAACGGGAAACGCACCTCAGAACGGCTCGTACTTTGCGTTCACGGTGCCGGTCTTCTGGGCTGCGAGTTGGAGAACCCAGAACAATTCCACCGAACCGTCGACGGACGCTTGATATCCGGCGTAATTTGCACCTGGGTTGCAGGGATCTGGGCCGGTACTCGTATTCTGGGCGAAGCCTTCGAAGCCGTAAGGTACATTCGGTTGCCCAATCTCCGCGAGCATCAAGCCGAGGGAAAAATCACCGACCGAATTGTTCAGTGCTCCGTAACCCCAGGCGGCGTACTGGCTGGAGTCGAAGGACTCAAGGAAAGTGGTGTCAGTGAAGGGTCCGCGCGCAGGATCGACATCGGCGTAGCGCACCAGATAGGCGTCCTTGGTGATTGCGGTGTTGTTCTTGAGCGCCATCGTGATCTTGGCAAACGGTTGCACTCCGGATTGTTTAGTAATCGTCTGGGTCAGGGTCCACAAACCATCGGTGGTGGTGCGGGCGATTTTTACCGCGGTGGCGCTGCTCGAAACCAGAACCGGCGCGCTCCATGTTCCGCTATCGGCGTATGCCCAATCGTAGTATGAAATCCCCGTCGAGACGTCGCAAACGCCATAGCCTTCGCCGACACCGCCTTGGGCAATAAAATCAAAACCGTTCGGGCTTTGGAGCGACACGATGTTCCCGTTCACCGATACGCAGTAACTCAGGAAACTGTTGAGCTGTCCAGGAACGGTGAAGGAGTAGGAGCAAGTGGCTGTGGCGGGGGCGACGGAGTCGCTTTTGACGTTGATGGACACTGTGCCAGCGGACGGATGGGCCGTCCGGGGCGGCATCAGAGAGGGCGTGTACTGCGCCTGAGCAACCGCTGCGAAGATCGTTGCTGCAACTACAAACATCAAAATCGCTTTGTACTTCATGTCGAGTCTCCTCTTAGAGTCGAATTGAGTGATGGGCCCAGCTTCGAGCGCCGGCGTTGGTACGCACGGGCCTGTGAGGGGAAACGAGGAAGTTATTTCTGACTTATGTAAGGGGGGAAAATCGTGGGGAACTACGTGGCCGAACTGGGGTGAGCTTCCCACAACTCCGATTGCATGTCAAGGAGAAAAGGTGAAATGTCATACGACAATAGAAATGTCCCCAGGTTGTGGTTTCACCATGCCGAAGAAAAGATCGGTGGGGGAAATGGGGGGAACGATGTACGGACATTATGGGACGCTCACCGATTTTGAAAGCAACGAGCAACGCTAAAAGACCGGGAACATTCCGCCTGTTGCAGGTTTTCTTGTCTCCGGTTTTCTAAGGTAGAATCAGCGTCCTGAAGAGAACCGCTAGAATGACCATCGCTGACCTGTTCTCGAAGCGGCAGCAGAAGACTCGCCCAGAAGTTCCCGATGTCCACGAGTACGCCCAAATACCGGGTTCTTTGCGGATTCAAATAGCTCATATTCTCCGTGACCTTTTTGGTCATAGAGTGACTTACGACCTTAACTGTTGTGTCGAAGCATTTGGGGAAATCGAGCAAACGTTGTGCGGGGAATACGGTCTCTGCATTTTGCCCACGAAACCCACGGACCTTACCACAACTCCCGATGTGCGCGTAATTGATTTTTTGCTGCATGAGGGAGATCAAGAGAAAGTTCTCGACCTGGTTGAAGTCTCGTTTCGTCTGCTCACTCGACTGAGGTTAAGTCCCGAGTGGCAGAGTCGGGTACCCCAAGAGAAATTCGACAGGGCAGTGATTGAATTGAACTCTCGTTTTCGCGAATATGGCATCGGCTACCAGTACGAGAACGGGGAGATCGTAAGGGTCGAATCGCAATTCATTCACGCCGAGGTCGTCAAGCCGGCACTCGCGCTGCTTCGCGCCGAAGAATATGCAGAGGCCAACGCCGAATTTCTGAAGGCGCTGGAGCACTATCGCAAAGGCGAAACCAAAGAGTGTCTGAACGAGTGCCTCAAGACATTCGAGAGCACGCTGAAGGTGATTTGCACAAAGAGGAAATGGGCTTTCAAGTCCAAGGACACTGCGAAGGAGTTAATCGATGTGTGCCTGAAGAATGGCCTGACGCCACCGTTGATTCACTCCCATATACGAGGTGTCCGAGCAACACTGGCACGCGGCATTCCCACGGTTAGCAACAGGCTTTCTGGGCGGCGGCAGGAAGTTCAGTTGACGGATGTTCCGCCACACTATGCCAGCTACATGCTGCATCTGACCGCCGCTACCATTCAGTTTTTTGTTGAGTCAGAAAAAGCATTCAAGTGAGAAACAGTTGTTGTTGCGAATTGAGACGGACGATGCGGCCGGAGCCGGGTCATCCGCGGGGGAGCTTAAAACATCGCCAAAATAAAAACCCTCCCGCTGGGTTCCGGGAGGGCTTCCAATTGGTTCGCTGGTTAGGCGCGAACTACGTTTGCCGCTTGAAAGCCCTTGGGGCCCTTGAGCAGGTCAAACTCCACGGTTTCACCCTCGTTCAGGGTGCGATAGCCGTTCTCCTGGATGGCGGAGAAGTGTACGAACACGTCCTCACCGGTAGAGCGCTGGATGAATCCATATCCCTTCGCCCCGTTGAACCACTTCACAGTTCCTTTCTCTCTCACGGAAAAAACTCCTTTCACTAATCGCGAAGAATGATTCTCCGTTTTCTCGGATCGCGCTTCGTTCGACCGAAGCCCCCCTCGGAGAAGCCGGTAGAATTTTTCGGTTGCGTCTACGACGTGCAGAGGGAATTACTTCCAAAAAGGAAAAGACTCCTCGGCATCCGACAGTAGTGAGCAGCTACTGCGGGAATTCGGGAGCCCGACAATTTGGCGCGTTTCCACCACACCTAACAAACGTCAACCAACTTACTGGTCTCACCACCGGACCAATCCCCGGTGTTGAGCACAAGATAATAAGCAGTATTGAAACGTTTCGCAAGAAAAATTAGGAAACAATCGGAATATGACTGCAGGTCATTTCATGATAACTTTAACGCAGATTAAGAAATAGCTCGGTAACCGCCCTGAGAACTTCCGTTCCGCGCTCTTGGCAGAATTCCTTGTTCATTCTGATACGATTTGCTTTTCCCCCGTGGCCCAGCCTCCCAATCCGACGGTGCCCGCCCGCGGCGACCGTACGCCGGTCAAAGCCGCGGTGCGGCGTCAGCCGAGTTCCCGCTCGCTGGTGTTCTCGACCATCAAGTACCTGATGCGAACCGACGTGCACACCTTCGCTTTCTCGGTCGCGGCGAATTCGATCCTTTCGTTCTTCCCGTTCGTCGTGCTGATGATGACTCTCATCCGCCGCGTGTTTCATTCGCGCGTCATGTATGACGTCGTCGTGCAGCTGCTTCGCGACTATTTGCCGGCCGGGCAGGATTTCGTGATCCGCAATCTCAACTCGATGGTCAATTCGCGACAGCGGGTGCAAGCCGTGTCGCTGGTGATTTTGCTGGTTACATCGTCGGGAGTTTTTCTGCCGCTCGAGGTTGCGCTGAACCGCATCTGGCGATTCGAGAACAATCGATCGTACCTGGGGAATCAGGTGGTATCGTTCGGGCTGGCGTTCGCGTGCGGCGCTCTGGCGCTGATGTCGATAGCAATGACAGCGGTGCCGGTCGCTTCGCTGGAATTCATTCTGCATGGGTACGGGACTGGGTTCGTACGGGTGGTGGGATTTCTGGTGATGAAGGTCTTCGCGATTGCGGCGAGCATCGCCATCTTTTTCCTGATCTACTGGGTGCTTCCGAATGGGAAAGTCCCGCCTCGCACTGTGCTGCCGGTGGCGATCATCATGGGACTGCTCTCGGAGGCGCTGAAGTACGCATACATCCTCGCGCTGCCCTGGCTGAATTTTCAGGAAGTCTACGGACCGTTCGCGTTGTCGGTAACGATGATGTTCTGGGCGTTCCTCTCGGGCCTGCTGCTGCTGGCTGGGGCGCACCTCTCGGCGGAGGAGCATCTTCGCAACGGGTTGTAACCCGCTCGCCGATGGGTGGCGTTGCAGAAACACAAAGGCCGCCCGCGGCTGCGGACGGCTCTTCCATGCCTGGCAAAAATCGCAGGAGTGAAGTGGAGGTGGCTTCACTTCTGCATTCTTACTTCTGCGCTTCGGGCTTCTTCGGCTCGCCGATCGAGAGCAATTCCACTTCGAAGATCAAGGTGGCTCCGGGGCCGATGTCTGCGCCTGCGCCGCGATCGCCGTAGGCGAGATCGGCGGGGATGAAGAGCTGCCACTTCGATCCGACGGGCATCAACTGCAGCGCTTCGGTCCAGCCCTTGATCACGCCGTTCACGGGGAAGCTGGCGGGCTGTCCGCGCTTGTAGGAGCTGTCGAATTCTTTGCCGTCGATCAGGGTGCCGCGATAATTGACGGTGACCGTGTCGGTCGCGGCCGGCTTCGGGCCGTTGCCGTCGGTCAGAACTTTGTATTGCAGGCCGTCGGGAAGGACTTTCACGCCGTCCTTGGCCTTGTTGGCAGCGAGGAATGTGTCGCCTTCCTTGCGGGCGGAGGATCCGGCTTCGTGGGCCTTGGCTTCCTGCGTGGCCTGGAATTGGGTGCGGAGTTGCTGGAGTGCGGCCTTCATTTCATCTTCGGTCATAGCAGTCTTGCCGCCGGCGAGGGCTTCGCGCATTCCGCGGACGGCGAGGGCGGAATCGATCGAGTCAGCGACGCCTTGCTTCTTCAGGCCGAGTCCGATGCTCATGCCGAGCGCGTAGCTGTTCTTTTGTTTCTGCGTGGTCAGCGGAGCCGCGGCGGTCGCGGGTTTCGCCGCGGTGGCGGGCTTCTTGGCGGCCGGAGCCTTGGGTGTCGACTGTGTGGAAGCGGGTTTGGATGGTGGAGTGGAGGCCGGAGCATCCTGCGCGGGAGCGTGTCCGAGCAGCATGGCCGCCAACAATGGAATCGCCAGAGTGGTGAGCGGTTTATGCATAGAAGTGTATTGTCCCATCCGGAGGAGATAACGGCAAACGGCACGATCAATGTGGACCAAATATTACAAATCAAAATCTGCAAAATCTAGGATTCGTGGCACTTAGGGGATTTTGACCTCTTTTGTTGCCCGCAAAATATTGCAACATAAGGACTTACTTGCAAAATCTTATGGAATAAGGAGTTAGCGCACGTTTCTGCCGGGCGCGTATCAGAAACTTTTTTCAGATCGAAACTCGCAAAATATTGAATACAGGCAGTTTGCCAGATTCTGATCGCAGTGGATGCCTGCAAAATCTTGTCAAAGAAGGACTTACACGCAAAATCTTCCGGAATAAGGAGTTAGCGGGCTCGAGTTGCTGGGCCACGACTTACTGACTCCGGTCCGGTCATTTGCGGTGCGAATGGCACAATGCCATTGTGAAGCTTCTGCAGGCTCAGTCAAGGTTGTTCGTCACAAGGGATCGAGTTTTGACTGTGGAAAAAGGTGAGGGTTGACCAGGGTTCCGCACC
>Ga0210400_10005455_pt1 | contig 10804 bp, 13 predicted proteins | sample IncBWH26MmetaG_FD_155456 | JGI IMG/M metagenome (GOLD analysis project Ga0210400, IMG submission 155456) | Forest soil microbial communities from Barre Woods Harvard Forest LTER site, Petersham, Massachusetts, United States - Inc-BW-H-26-M | ecosystem: Environmental > Terrestrial > Soil >... | reverse complement strand
GCCGATGTGCGGGAAGATATTTTACAGGCGCTGTTTCTTTCGGGCGACGCTGGAAAACTCTCGGAAGCGGCGCAGAGCGAGAAAGACCCGAAGGTGCGGCGGACGGCCATCGAAAAGCTGGGGCTGATGGACGCGGAGGAAACTTCGGATACTCTGCAAAAAATATACGCGAAGGAGACCGATCGCGGTTTACGCGAGGCGGTGCTGAATGCGTTTTTTCTGCAAGGCAATGCGCACGCGCTGATCGCAGTGGCGCGCGGAGAGAAGGATCCGGAGCTCAAAAAAGCCGCGGTGCAAAAGCTGTCGCTGATGGATTCGAAGGAAGCTACGGAATTTCTCATGGAAATTTTGCAGAAGTGAGGCGCGCTATGCGCAAGAAACTGTTTGTTCTTGGGGTCATGATCGCCACCGGCTTCGTTCTGTTCGTGGCCGAACCGGCGGGGACACAAAGCGCCAGCGACGATGCGCCGAAAGTTCTGAATGGGCATGTGGAAAAGCGGACACTTTCCGCATCACTGTCGCAAGAATTTCAAAGCCTGTTGGATAAGACTTCAGAACCGATTTGGGTGGGGTACGCCGAGCCGCAAGTGACGGGAGATCGCTTGCTGTGCTGCGGGAATTACGACATGACGAGAGGCAAAGTGCACGGCCGCTGCGGCGATTGCCGGCTCGAAGGCAGGGACGACTCATCAAACGTGACGTCGAGCGACGGCGGAAACGTCAGGCTGGAAGGAGCGCGGCGTATCGTCGTGCTCTTCCGGGTTGAGCAGAAGCAAATCGGCAAAATTCGTGTCGTCTCCGAGGACTGCACGCTCGATGCAGGCGGAAAAACCCTTGTTTGGTTTACGGGAGTGAAGCCAGCGGAAAGCGTTGTGTGGCTCGCTGGATTCGTTGTGGAAGAAAAGCACACAGGACATGGGAAGCACGGAATGGGCGACGAGGCGCTGACAGCGATCGCGATGCACGCGGACGTAGCGGCGGATCGCGCCCTGGAGTCTTTCATCACGCCGAACAAACCGCAGGAGTTGCGAGAGCAGACGGCGTTCTGGCTGGGAGAGGCACGCGGCAAAAGAGGGTTGGCCACGCTCGAGAAGATGGCGAAAAACGATCCGAGTCCGGATGTGCGCGAACAGGTTTCTTTCGCTTACTCGGTGAGTCACGAGCCGGGAGCTCTGGGCGACATGATTCGAATGGCTCACGAGGATGAGAGCGCGCAGGTGCGCGGGCAGGCGCTTTTCTGGCTCGCGCAGAAAGCGGGCGAGAAAGCGGTTGGGGCGATTAAGGGCGCGATCGAGAACGATCCGGACACCGAAGTGAAGAAGCAAGCTGTTTTCGCGCTGAGCCAGTTGCCGGAGGACGAAGGCGTGCCAAAATTAATTGAAGTGGCGCAGACGAACCGCAATCCCGAAGTGCGGAAACAAGCGATGTTCTGGCTCGGGCAATCCGAGGATTCACGGGCACTCGCGTTTTTTGAGAAAGTGCTGACGCAATAAGAAAAGAGCAGTCCGTCGCTGGGCTACAACTCGAGGGGCTTGAGCGGCACGTGCTGCGAGGCTATGAGGAGCTCGCCGCCGAATGCGCAGTCGGCTGGGCGGCGGCCCAGGGCTTCCTCGGCGGAGAGGCGCGCGAGATCGGGATTGTTATTCTCCTGCGAGAGATGCGCGAGGACGAGATAGCGCGCGCGGGCGTCGAAACCCTCCGGATCGGAGAGATATTCGCTGACGGCGTGATTGGATAGATGGCCGGTGCGGCTGAGGACGCGCTGCTTGACGACCCAGGGATACGGACCGACTTTGAGCATGTCGAGATCGTGATTGGATTCCAAAACGAGACAATCGGCGTCGCGCAGATGGACCTTGACGAGTTGAGGCATGTACCCGAGGTCGGTGACGATTGCGAGCTTGGTGCCGTTGGTGCAGAAAGTGAAAGCGACGGGGTCGGCGGCGTCATGAGGAATACCGAAGGCGTGAACCTCGATGTCACCCACGGTGAAGGATTGTCCAGCATGGATCGCTTCGACGCCGCGGAGCCGCTTGCCAAGAGTATTGGGAAGAATACGCTGCATGGCATCCATAGTTGGCTCGGTGACGTACAGCGGGGCTTTCCAGAGTCCGAGCATCTGCGGCAGGCCGCCGCAATGGTCGGTGTGCTCGTGCGTGATGAGGATGCCGTCGAGGTGATCGACGGCTTGTTCAACGGCGGCAAGGCGGGCGAGCGTTTCGCGTTTGCCGAGTCCGGCGTCAATGAGGAGGCGGGTGCGCTGCGTCTCGAGCAAGGTGATGTTGCCCGAGCTGCCTGACGCCAAGATGGATACCCGCAAGCCGATCAGTTGCCCCCTCGAAAAAACCTCAGGCCTAAAGGCCTGAGCTACAACCACCGCAAAACAAATTTTCAGAATCATGGCAGAGCGCGTGGCCGGCGTCAACGGGCTTTCTGATCATTGCACGATGGCGTAAATAACCGTGACCGTCGCCTCTCGCTCGACCTTGCTCGGGTAAAGCACTAAGCTCAGCGGTGGCGGTGGTGGTGGGGCTTCTACCGCCAGAGTTGCCATTTTTCTCGCCATCGGCAACTTCGCATAGCCCTCCGATTCTTCTCCGTTAATTACGGACACCAATTCTCCAAGTTTCACCCCCGCTTGCGTGGCTGCCTGTTCGGCCATCTCTCTTGAGCGCGTCAGCGCGACGGCATAGGCCTTGGCGCGAAGAGACTGAGGGTCTGAAACGTTCCACTCAACTCCTTGTACGCTGTTTGCACCCGCGGCCACAGCGACGTCTACGGTCTTTTGGGCATCCGTTGCGACGACATGGATTCGCCACTGCTGCTCTGCGTTGTATCTAATTCTGGGGGACGAACCTGCGTTCCTGTAGGTATCTTCCCGGCCGACGCTTAACGATTCTGTTTGTATTTCTTCTGAGGGAATTCCGGCATCAGTCAAAGCTTTAACAATTTTGTTCCCCATTCGCACGCTCTCGCTGTAAGCCGCGTCCTTCGTATCGGCGACGTGATTGAATCCGACCTTCACGATAGCTGAATCTGCGGGAACACTAATTTTTTCCGTAGTCGTGGCCTCGATAGTTCTTCTACTGTCTGATCCCAACCGCAAAACCTGGGCGCTCGTGCAAATGGGAATGAAGAAAACGAGCGAAAAGACGAAACAACGAATTGATCGCATGGGCAGTCTCCTTCTCCTTGGTTTGTGATGAGCTGTCAACCGTTTGATACCGTGACGCAGGCGGAAAGATTTTTCAATCGAATCACTCACGGACGGCACTTAAGCGATACGTCCTGGGGGCAAGAGCCGCTCTTAACAAGACAAGCGGGAACGGTCGAGAGAGAAACCGTTGAGGGGGCCGAGGACGGTGACGGCGATACGCTCGGGGTGAAAAAATTCCTGGGCGAGAGAGTGGACTTCTTCGCGCGTGACAGCTTCGATCGAGGCGAGAATGTCGTCGAGCGTGTAAAAGCGGTCGAAATAGAGTTCCTGGCGCGCGAGGTTGGTCATGCGGGCGCTGCTGGATTCGAGAGAGAGCACGAGCGAACCCTTGAAATGATTTTTAGCGCGCAGGAGCTCTTCCGGGGGGACGGGCGATTCCTTCAAGGCGCGGAATTCCTTGATGGTGAGATCGATGACTTGGCCGATGCTTTCCGTCGAAGTGCCGGCGTAAACAGTAAGCATGCCGGCGTCGGAATAGGGAGTGATTTCGCTGAAGACGGCGTAGGCAAGGCCGAGTTTCTCGCGGATATTCTGGAAAAGGCGGGAAGACATGCCGCCGCCAAGAAGATTGTTGAGGACGGCGACGCCGAAGCGGCGCTCGTGCGCGAGGGGAAACGAAGGGACACCGATGCAGAGGTGGACCTGCTCGAGGTCGGGTTTCGTCTCGAGCTGAATGAGCGCCTGGGTGGAAGGAGCAGCGTGATTCTCACAGGCACCCGCGGGCTTGAGAGCGGCAAATTCGCGCTCGGCAAGCTCGAGAATGCGCTCGTGAGTGACATTGCCGGCAGCGGTCAGAACGATGTGGTCTGGGGCAAACCAACTGCAAAAGCGATTGCGCAGGGGTTCACGCGCAAATTTCTTCACCGTGCCCGGGGTGCCGAGAATGGGGCGCCCGAGCGAATGATCGGGCCAGAAACCGCTGGTGAACAGTTCCTGAAGAAGATATTCGGGATTGTCCATGTCCATCTTGATTTCTTCGAGGACAACCTGGCGCTCCTTCCGGATGTCTTCGGAGTCAAACAGCGGCCGAAGAACGAGGTCGGAGAGAACATCGAAGGCGATGGGGAGATGTTCGTCGAGGACCTTGGTGTTAAAACAGATCTGCTCCTTGGAAGTGAAGGCGTCCAGCATGCCGCCGACGGAATCCATTTCGCGGGCGATGGCCTCGGCGGAGCGGCGCTCGGTACCCTTGAAAACCATGTGCTCGATGAAATGAGCGAGGCCGTTTTCCTCAGGGAGCTCGCGGCGGGAACCGTTGCGGATCCAGAGGCCGACGGAGACTGAGCGGACGTGGGGCATGGTCTCGGTGAGGACCGCGAGTCCGTTGGGAAGAACGTGCTTCTGAATGTCGCGCGCTTCCGTGGCCATTTTGTTATCTTCGCACACGGCAGGGGTAATTGCCATTCTGTGCAAGTAGAGCAACAAGAAGGCGCAATGGGATTGACGGCCCTTCACGTGTCGAGTAACTTGCCGCTAGCCGGATGAAATTCAATCGGGGGCCGCAATGCCGAATGCCGATGTGCCCGTCTACGCCTTAAGAGTTCCCTTGCTCGTAGCGCGCGATGGGCTGCGCGTCCGGGAAGACGTGCTATACACGAACGCCAAGGGTGAAGATCACGAGCGGAGCCGGAAACGCTCGGAAGCTGCATTGGTCAAGGTACGAGATATCATGCCGGGCGTGTTGGAACCCAATGAGGCAGTACTCTACATTTTCAAGTGTCAGGCGCCACTCAGCGCGTTCGAGCAGTTCATGTTGGGCTGGCACGCCTACTTCCTCACTGCGACGACGCTCGTGCTCACGAATCTGAGGCTCATGCACTTCAGCGTGGATTCCCGCGGCAATTGGACCCAAACATTGAAAACAGCCCGCTGGGGAGACATCAGCGAAGCGAAAATAAAAGGGCTGTTTAATCGCATGCTGAGGCTGAAGTATGCAAACGGGAAAAAGGAAAACTATTGGAGAATTCAGCGCAAAGACGCCAAGAAGGTAAAGGATATTCTCGCGGCGGTTATGCCGGCGAGCCGCAGCGAGGCCACGACCGCAGAGGGCATGACGTCGTTGTGCCCCGACTGCCGTGCGTCGCTCACGCTAGGCGTCTATCGGTGTAATCAATGCGGACTCGCTTTCCGAGATGAAAAGACTCTCTTGAAGTGGACGCTGCTGATGCCAGGTGGCGGATACTTATACGCCAAGATATGGTTTCTGGGAGTCCTTGGATTCGTGTTTGAAGGAGCATTTCTCCTCGTGACACTCTCATTTGCCCTGATGGCTTTGGGCATTTTGCCTGTACATGCTGATCAAGCCGGACGAACGCCATCACCAACGGAGTTGTGGATGACGACGGCGTTTTTTCTCCTATTTGTTGCCTTTCAGAAATTATTGGAATTCCACCACAGCCGGCGTGTGATACGGAGCTTCCGGCCGCTCCGACGGCCAGGACAAACCTAGACAGATATCAGGACTTAGCGTCCCCCGAGCGGAAAGAATCTGAATCCAAAATAGCCAACAGGATGGCCGGCGCTATAAGAGTGTTTCGGCGGGATTGAGGCGGCCGTACTCACTGGTGTAGTGAAGTGGCGCGTCGCAATAGGTGCCCTTCTCGCGCTGGTACACTTCGCAGGAATCGAAGGGCTTGGAGTAGATGTGGATGCTGACGGCACGCTCGTTGAATTCGGCAAGATTGAGCACCTGGTGGACAGGCTCGAGAGGATTGACGTAAGCGGGATGAGCGGCGTCCATTTCATAGATCTCGGTGGGAAGAATGCGGCAGGTGCCATGGGAGGCATCGCGCTGGTCGACACGGAAATTCTGGACTTTCAGTCGGCCGATGGGCGTGGCCATCCAGCAATTCTGGCCGCGATGATTGTGGATGCGGCTGGCCTGGCCAGTTTCCCAGCAGATCGTCAAACACTCGAAGACATTGTTGCGGAAGATGAGATTGCGGGTGTAATTACCCTTGGAGAAAAAGAGATACTTGTCGAGAGTTTCCGGGAAAACGGAATGACGAAGAATGTAGTTCTGGACGTTTTCGAGGGTGAATTCGCGCTCGGGGATGGCGGCCAAGCCCTTGACCCAATCGGCGATGGCGAGTTGTTCGGTGGCGAGTTGTTTGTTCATGATTTGCCTCACCTTCGAGAGCGACCGTTCAACGTGGCGCCCGCCAGGGCAATCGGGAAATCGTGAGCCTTCCTTGGTAAAGGAATTATAGCGCCGAACGGGGAGGAAGCAAGAAGGCAAGGAAAAGCGGTACTCTGATGACTGACGAATGAGGGATTTGAGATCAACGATCAAGCTGAAACGATGAAGATGGAACTCCTTGGAAAATCGAAAGAAGAATTGCGCGAGCTTTGCGCGGCGATGGGTGAGCCGGCGTATCGCGGCGGGCAGGTTTATCACGCGCTGTATGCCGAACGGAAATTTGAGTTCGGAATGATCACGAATCTTCCCGCTGCGCTGCGAGAACGATTGGGGAAGACAGCCAGAATCTCACTCCCTGGAGTAAAGCGTCGATTTGCATCGGCGGATGGGTCAGTGCGGTATTTGTTCGAGCTAAGAGAGGAGGAAAAGAAAGAACAAGAAGAATTCAACACGGAGAACACAGAGAAAACAAGGAGCACAGAGGCCACAGAGAAGAAACGAGCGGCGGCAAAACCGGTGTTTGTGGAAGCGGTGTTCATGCCGAGCGAGGGGCGGCAAACGATCTGCATTTCGACGCAAGCAGGCTGCGCCGTGGATTGCCAGTTTTGCCTGACGGCACAGTTGGGACTGATACGGAATCTGACGCCCAGAGAGATTGTGGCGCAAGTGTTGCTGCCGCTGGAGGAGCACAAGGCGGAGCTGGCGCCGCAGACAAATATTGTCTTGATGGGACAGGGAGAACCGCTGTTGAATTTCGATTCGGTGATGACGGCGGTACGGATCCTGCTCGACCCGGAGGGCGTGGGGCTTTCGCCGAAGCACATGACGCTTTCGACGAGCGGGATCGTGCCTGGAATCGAAAAGCTGTCGCAAGAGAAGGTGCGGCCGAAGCTGGCGATCTCGCTGAATGCGTCGAATGACGAACAGCGAGACAAACTAATGCCGATTAACCGGAAGTATCCGCTTGGCGTTTTGCTCGAAGCTTGCAAGCAGTATCCTTTGCGAACGTGGGAACATTTGACGTTTGAGTATGTGCTGCTCGGCGGGGTGAATGATTCGCCAGAGGATGCGCGGCGAGTGGTCAAACTCCTGGCGCCGTTGAAGAGCGTGAAAGTGAATCTGATTCCCTGGAATCCGGGGGAATTGCCGTACCGGGAGCCGAGTGAAGAGCGCATCGAAGAATTCCGCCGCGTGCTGAACGATAAAGGGGTCCCAGCGTTCGTAAGGTACTCGCGGGGGCGCGATGTGATGGCCGCGTGCGGGCAATTGGCGCTGAAAGACACGGATAATTCCAGATTGACGGTCATCGGCAAAGGATTGCAAGGGAATGGGAGCACGGGAACAACCTGAGCGCCCGGCGGACTATTGAGCCTAGATAGCTTTACCCGCCAAGGCCTCCGAAGAAAGGCAAGGTTCGCGTCAGCTCGAAAAGCCGGATCTCAAACCGCAGAAAGATTCGGTAGTGGTGCCGTTTGATTTCCACACGTGTTACGCCCTTCTTGCCAAATGCGCTAGACTGCAATCATGCAGAAACGCAAACTGCGGATCGTAAAGAAAGCCCCGCCTACGTAGAGGAAGCAACGGAGAATAAATCGCACTAAAAGTAGCGTGACAGTTTGAAGTGTATCCGCTGGATCAGCCGCACAATCCACGCGACGAGGATGAAGCGCTTCATGTATAGAACGGGACATCCGTACTCGTCTCCCGAACCATAACGCAGGCCGTACGACTCAAGCGCATCCAACGTGTAGTGTGTAATATCTTCATTCCCTCCACACTTGCTGGTCCAAGTTCCGTCTGGCAATTGCCTCGCCATGTGCGTAGGTTCCCAAAATTGCTCCAGGTTTTGCAGGCTGTTTGGTAGCGTCATCGGACAGTGATTCTTGTGGATGGCGTATAAAACTACCTTCTCGAACCCCCATTCGCGACGAGAACTGGAACATATTCGGTAGCCTAACCACCGGAAGGTTCTTACAAAGTAAAGAACCTTAACTTCACGGGGTTCAATCCAAGATGGCCAATAACCATTAAAATCAGGCCACCACCAATGATTTTTGTTCGGATCGTTAGCGGCCCAAGCTATGCAGTTGTATGCACCGGGTCGGGGAAAGCGTCCTGTACTCGGACTGGTTTCTTCATAGCCAGCACTGGCGAGATTCTTGAAACCGGACTCCAAATGTCGCAGTTGTGCCACGGATTAAATGAGTTGTTTTCTCTTGCCCCATCGAACCCAAGCATTAATCATTCTCTTGCTATTCCCGGCCTCACTTGGGTCGAATGGCTGAATCCCCGTAATCTCCCTCAAAGCAGGAAACCAGAACCCGTGATTCTCTTGCAGGTCAATCAGCATAAACGGAACCACATCCCACTTTAGATCAACTATTTGACGGTACTTAGGATGTGCCGTCATAGCAGTGAGAGAAGACACATTCTGGACTTCTTTCGACCACTCTGCAGCAAGCCGATGGAATCGCTCGGCTACAGTTTCCTGAGCTTCGGCAATTGCAGCGCCACCTCGGATGTGTGCTGCTGCATGAGCTTGCGCATCGCACTTCAAAATCGAAATAGTCACATTCTGATCAAAGAAGGGATTTCCCCGCGATGAAGAACTTAAGAGGTACTCGATGACCTCGTCTTGAGTTGGCTGAGGCACAAGTAGAGGCGCAGGCGCTAGTGCAGCCGAAAACAGGATGCTCCCTAGCAATGCCTTGTTAGCAGCGTCATAAATTGGGGCAAGCTGATCAGGCATGGCGAGCTCCGTTATTTGGCAGGGGCTGTTATTGTGTGGTGTTCGACATTGACCACTGGCGTGCTAAACACCATATACACGGGGCGTCCGTCAGGCATGAACTGACCTTCCACTCTCGCTATCGACGTGGCTACATTCTTAACCTTGAGCACAGAGCCGTCTTCCAGCGTGTAGGTGTTGAATGATTCGCTGGAACTTACAATCGGTACGTCAACAACACCTATCTTCTGTCCCAATGCGTCAATCGTCCTTTTCGTTTCAGGCATAAATTCCACCGCCTCACGTTTGAGGTTTTGTATCCTTCTGCTTGGCCCATCGCGCCAAAACAGCGTTCCGCGCACTGGCACTGCGCTCCTCGGCGGTCATATTCGCTGCGCGAGCGGGGCCGCCCTTCTTGCCGCCCTTGCGCCCCAGCGCTACAGCATACGGATTTTTCCGCTTCCTTGCCATTGGGTTTCATTATACGTGAGCGGTCACGAAAGTCAAGTGCATTTTCTTCTTGACTTATACGTGAGCGGTTACGTAATATTAAGACATCATGAATCGCCTTTCGACCAATCAACAAGCCCAAATCGTGAGCGCTCTTGTAGAAGGCAACTCCATTAACGCAACTTGCAGGATGCTGGGAGTTGGAAACATACCGTGCTGAGGCTGCTGCGAGACTTGGGTTGCGCCTGCGCCGCTTACCATCATTCGCACGTTCGCAATCTTCGGGTGCGTCGTGTGCTATGCGATGAGGTTTGGGCGTTCATTTATGCGAAACAAAAGAACGTGACACTTGAGCAAATGTAGCAAGGCGCTGGCGATGTTTGGACGTGGACGGCGATTGACGCTGATACCAAACTGATGGGGTCTTACGCGTTTGGTGATCGTGGCGCTTCGACCGCTAGGGCATTCATGCAAAGCACTGCCTCGCGCATCAGCAATAGGATTCAATTGACCACAGACGGACACCGTGTTTTTGCTGATGCGGTGGAGAACGCTTTCGGCGCGGTATCGACTATGCGATGCTGGTCAATGGAAGTAAGGGGGTACCTACCCCGGGTGTTTTCGTCAAAGAGTGCGTAAGGAACAGAAAATAAAGCAGTAAGCAAAAAGCGATCTGCAAAAGAGTGTGTAACAATATCAAAACAAATGAGTTATAAACCGTTTGTTTTGACATTTGTGGGATAAGAATGCGAAACACTATCAAAACAAAGGACTTCAGAGTCATGCACTTGTAAAGCTGGAGAAAAGAGTGCGTAAGTGATTGCAGCAACGAGAGATTCTGAGATTACGCGGGCTTAGAAAGAAAAAGCCGCGAGACGATGCCCACGGCCAACAAGATAAACTGAAACTTCCTACACTGTTACCTAGTCTATATATACCAGATTCTAATAATAAAGTCAAGGTTTTTCGAGGGGTAAGTATGGCGGGTGTTTAGTCGGGACTTTCCCCAACGCTGAAGTAGGTGCAGTCCGGATGGTGAAACGCCAGCGCGCTTACGCTGGCCTCCGGATCCATCATGAAACCTTCCGTGAGCTGCACGCCGATCTCCTCCGGTCGCAACAACTTCCACATCCCGGCCTGGTCTTCCAAATCGGGACACGCTGGATAGCCGAAGCTATAACGCTTCCCGCGGTATCGCGAGGTAAACCTTTGCGCCATTGTCATCTCTGGGGGATCAGGAAAGCCCCAGTCCTCACGAATTCTCCGGTGC
>Ga0210400_10005454_pt1 | contig 10804 bp, 7 predicted proteins | sample IncBWH26MmetaG_FD_155456 | JGI IMG/M metagenome (GOLD analysis project Ga0210400, IMG submission 155456) | Forest soil microbial communities from Barre Woods Harvard Forest LTER site, Petersham, Massachusetts, United States - Inc-BW-H-26-M | ecosystem: Environmental > Terrestrial > Soil >... | reverse complement strand
ATCTCGATACCAGTGCCAGACCGCAGAAGCTGCTGAGCCGCCGCATTAGTTATGGAATCGCCATAGCGGCGACGGCGCTGGGATTGTTGGTGATTTACCACGCGCATCACTTTCCACGAACCGATGACGCGGAAGTATTTGCGAACTTCATCGGAATCGCCCCGCAAGTCGAAGGGCCAATCATGCGCGTGAATGTGCGCGACAACCAATTCGTGAAGCAGGGCGAACTGCTGTGCGAAATTGATGAACGGCCCTACGAGTACGCGTTGGAGAAAGCTCTTTCCGATCAGGCGGCTCTCGAAGGACAAATCGTCGACGAGCAGCGCAGGATTGCGGCCCTGGTAAGCGGGGTGTCTGTATCGCAAGCGAACATCCACAGCGCGCAGGCTGACCTGGCGCGATGGGCAGCGACGGTTGATCAGGCGCGGGCCGACGTGGCCAATTCAGAGCAGGGCGTGAACCGGGCAAGGGCCGAGTGGACCTACGCGAATAACAACTTCCATCGTCTTGAGCCGCTGCTCACAAAACAGTTTGTCACGGCAGATCAGGTGGACCGAGCCAGAACCTCTGAAATCGCGCAGTCAGAAGCTCTGAAGCAGGCGGAGTCGCAACTGCGGCTTTCCCAGGCGGCATTGCAATCAGCCTTGGCCCAATATGAACGTTCCCGCGCTAGCCTGGACGAGAGTAAGGCCCAACACCAGCAAGCTCAGCATGCCGTCACCACACTGGAACCATTGGTCAATCAGCGCGGCGCGAGAGAGGCGGCTGTGAAGGATGCCCGGTACAACCTCAACAACTGCCGGGTTTATGCGCCTTTCGATGCGCGTGTGACAAATCTAACCATTTCAGAAGGCGCTTACGCACATGTCGGTGAGCAAGTGTTCACACTAATTGATGCGCGCACGTGGTGGGCGATCGGGAACTTTCCCGAGGGTCAACTTCGGCACATCGCGCCTGGAATGCAGGCCGACGTCTACGTGATGTCCAGACCCAATGTGCGCTTTTCCGGCACGGTGGACAGCATCGGTTTTGGTGTCATCCCAGATCCCGACATCGTTGGCACTCTGCAACCCGGGCTTCCCAATCTGCAGCGAACTCTGAATTGGGTTCATCTGGCATCAAGATACCCCGTTCGTGTGCGCGTGCAGAATCCCCCTGCTGATCTGTTTCGAGTTGGTGAGTCTGCGGTAGTTACGATTCGGGGTCGCTAGATATGACCACCGCTGCCGAAACAACCCTGGCGGAGTGGCCCCGTCCTTTGGTCTGGCTGCGGGATTTCCTTAAAGAGGAACTCGTTCCGTACCCCGGGCGGGCTGCCTTGGTCGCGCGGATTGTCATTGCCGCGATCGTCGTAATGATCCTCACTATGACGTTTCGCATTCCATTCGGAGCTTATGCCGCGACCTACACGTTTATGATCTCCCGCGAAGACCCGCGAGCGACGGTGAGATCCGCTGTCACAGAAGTCATTGCGTTCGCTTGCACAGTGGTCTACACCCTCGTAGGGGCAATACTGTTTTTGAACCATCCGGTGCTGCGGGTGTTTTGGGTCATAGGCACACTCTTCCTGGTGTTCTATGCCACGAGAACGATTACGAATTACACCGCAGCTGCCCGCTTCGGATGGTTAATCGCCATAACAATTCCTTTGTGGGATCTCCATATTCTGGCTGAGCCCAAGTTGGAAGGCATGCTGTGGGCGGCCGGGGCGCTTACCCTTGCGAGTGTGGTCAGCGTATGTGTCGAGCTGTTTTTCGCCGAGTTGAAATCTGGCGACGATCTTACCCGTTTCCTCGCAGAGCGCTTAGCCGCTGTCGAGGGCCTGCTCGACTACTATGCCGGTGAGAGTCCGGCGGATGAACAGACCGAAAAGCAGATCACACATCTAGCGATGCTCGGGACATCGCGCTTGCGGCGGATTTTGCAGCGCTCCGGCTACGCCGCGCGTTACGAGGAGCAACTGGGTGCTGTCGTGGGGCTGGCCGGAAGGCTTGTGGACATCGCTGCCAACATGACACATCTCTCCCTCAAAATTTCTGACGAGGATAAGAAACGAATCCGGGGCTTGGCGGAAAACATCGCTGGCATCCGTAAAGATTTGTTGAGGGGAGAGACCCCGCGACTGATCAACACCGAAATCGCTATTTCGCCCGCCCTGCCCCTGTTGAGCGAAATGGAGAGAACCGTCTCGCTGATAACGGAAGCATTTGCGGTCTCTCAATCTCCCGGTGCGCATGCCCCACCGCCATCGAGCCGTGACGATCCACCGCCGACGTTTTTTGTTCGGGACGCGCTATCCAACCCTGAACATATCGAATTTGCGCTAAAGGGCTGCTTGGCAGCAAGTCTCTGCTACATCATTTACAATGCCGTCGACTGGCCGGGCATCAGCACCGCGGTCACAACCTGCTTCGTGACCGCCCTGAGCACCATCGGTTCATCGCATCAGAAGCAGATCTTGCGTATTATCGGCGCCCTCGCGGGCTGCGCCTTGGGCCTTGGAGCCCAGGTCTTCGTTCTCCCGCATCTCGATTCGATCGGGGATTTCACCCTCCTGTTCGGCGCCGTCACAATTGCCGCCGCATGGATCGCGACCTCGGGTCCGCGTCTCTCCTATGTTGGGGTTCAGGTTGCCCTGGCGTTTTACATCATCAATCTCCAGGAGTTCAAAATACAGACGGCCCTTGCGCCGGCGAGAGACCGCGTCGTCGGCGTCTTGCTCGGACTCTCCGTGATGTGGGTTGTGTTTGACCGGCTGTGGGCCGCGCCGGCCGTGGTGCAGATGAGGAAGACGTTCATTGCCACCCTGCGGTTGCTTGCTCAATTTGCAAGGGAGCCTCTTTCGAAAGACCCGCGAGTCGCGATCGAGCGCAGCTATTCTCTTCGTGAGTCGATCAACAAGAATTTCGCAGAAACGAGGATGCTTGGCGACGGTGTTTTATTCGAATTCGGGCCTTCCAGAGAGCAAGCCCTCTCATGGCGCAGTCGAATCATAGAGTGGCAACCACAACTGCGAGTTCTTTTCCTGACGCGAATTGCCTTGTGGAAGTACCGAGCCCAACTTCCCGGTTTTGAATTACCGGACGCCGTGCGCGTGGCGCAGCAGGAATTCGATGGTGAGTTAGCGCAAAAGCTAGATGGCATCGCGGGTCGTCTGGAGGGGAATGCCCCTTCGGGAGAAGGGACACTCGAACATTTGCTCGAGCGGTTAGAACAGACGATCCGGACCCGCAGTTCAGCAGACGCGAATGGAGCGCTCGCAACTCAGTTCCAGACATTTCTTCCCTTGTGCCGCAGAATCGAAAGCTTGACGATTTCGTTGGAGAAGGAAATCTGACGTTGCGACTGTGTCGAATCCTGCCTCGCCCTCACAGCAAAGGGCAGGCCTTCCTCTCTCTGGTTCTTCTCCCCTTAGCCACTCCCTGGCGAGTGGGACAGAAATCCGCGGCGAAGGCATACCGTTGGACGTGACGGCGCTCTTTGTACTCGGAGTTGCCGATCAGGAAGGGAGTCAAACAGTAGCGCGTTAGCGGTATAACAGTGATAGGACTTCTGGACGCCCGAACCCCAACTTCAGGAAGCGCGAGCAGAGCAAGAGCACCGAAACTCAGAAAAGGAACACAAGAGATGACAAGGCAGGGAGGCCGCGCCAATGCTAACCGCGCTCATCATTCTCACAATCCTCGTTATCGTCTTGGTCCTACAACTCCTGCTTATCTGGCGGAATAGCCGCAGACGCAGGCGGTCTTCGTTTCCCCCTCCAAAGAAAATTGCGGTTCTTCTTGTCACTTACGACCTGCGGACGCCGGGCCATAACTACAATCCTTTTTACGAAGCACTGAAGCAAGAGGGGAGTTGGTGGCACTACATTTCATCAACGTGGCTCATCGCTACAAGGAAGACGCCACACGAGCTATATTCCGCTCTTGTGGGTCACATAACGGCAGGCGATTCGCTGTTAGTGGTAACAGTCAAATATCCTTATTGGGGCACTCTCACCAAAGAGGCGTGGAAGTGGATGGACAACTGGCTTAAACCTAAGTAGGGCCCGAAAGAGGCCCGGCGGGTGGCGACTCTTATCGAGGGGCATCCTCACGTCTGCTGGGATGATAGCGTTTCAATCTGCGCGGCATAAAGAGCAGGAATCCCCACCCTTTCCAAACCCCGAAAAGGGTAGGGCACCCTCACATCAGCATTCTGAAGTGACGTCCATAAATGGTATGCTCTGTTCCCATTATGTCGCCCCGAGAAACCAAAGCCCAAAGCATGGCCCGCCCGCCCAACAATACGAAACCAAAGGCGCTAATCCTTGCAATTTTGGCTGGGGTTATAACGTGCTCGATGGCACGGGTCACTCTCGCCCAAGACCCTATTCGCGTCGGGACCAATCAAGTTGTCATCCCCCTTTTCGTCACCGACAAGGAGCGTGATCGACTACTGCGGAAAGATCCCAGCAGCCTATGGCGTGCAATCAAGGAGGGGAATATTCAACTTCAAGACGACATCTTAGAGAGCACCATGATTCGAGGTTTGACCGCCGGTGACTTTCAGGTTTTCGAGGATGGTAAAGAGCAGGCCATTCAGAGCATTACATATGAACCAACCGTCTATTACGATTTCCACGATAACCGAGGCTATCACAGCGAATACATTGGTGAGGGAGGCGGAAAATGGACCAGTCGCGAATGGCCACCGTGGCTAGTTGGGGACGGTAGCCCTCCTCATTATCTTATTGCTTATGCGCGACCCGACTCTCCCGAGGGGAGTTGCCATCAGATCACAGTGAAGGTAAATCGACGCAACGCAGTCGTTGGTGCCCGCTCTGAGTACTGCAATATTAGACATCCCGCCTCGGACCCCCTGAATGGAACGGAGTTCGGCAAGCAAATAGAAAGCAATCTAGCTTCTCCAAAGCATGCCAAGGTCGACATCTCACTTCTGGCGATGGCCTTCTACACGGACTCTAACGAAGCTCGTGTTCACATCGCACTGGATTGGCCGTGGAAATCTCTAAAGTCCAATTCTAAGATGGTCGGGGTTTTGGGAATCGCGTTCAAGAAAGATGGAAGCCCCGCAACGCGCTTCAGTGACGTCTGTCAGCTCAATTACATGTGCCAGCATAATTCGACACATGAAAACTCTACCGGCCCTCATTGGGATCAGATTCTGACTCGCTATGAGACGCAGGTTAACCTTCCTCCGGGTGAATACGATCTTCGGGTCGTCCTCAGCGACGGAACGAGGTTTGGCCGAGCCGAGACCCCTTTGGTCATCGAGAGCCACGATAGAAAAGAGCTAGCGGTCAGTGCGGTATCCCTATGCAAGCAAATCCAGGATGCCTCTGCTTACTCGCAAAACCACGCGCCCAAGTTACCCGGGAGCTGGACCGCCAAACCGCCCGGTGACTACGTTCCGCTCGTCAGCGAAGACATCGAATACAAACCAACAGCCAACACCCGCTTTAAAAAAGGGGAGGCTCTATACACGTACTTTCAGGTTTATGAACCGTCGCTCGCGGGAGCGACGCCCACGAGAGTTAAAATTCAGTTTCGCGTTTTTGACCTGAAGACCGGCGAGCTCAAGAGTGATTCCGAACCCGTAAGTGCCGAACGTTACGTGAGAGCAGGGAATCCCGTGATTCCCATCGGATTGGGAGTCGACATCAGCAAGTTGTCGAAGGGTTCCTACCGGCTGGAAGTCCAAGCAACCGACTCGGCAGGACAAAGCACGCTTTGGAAAACGGCAAACTTTACGGTCGAGTAGATTTGTTGGTGGAAGAACTGAGGAATCTCAGTCTGGGCGAGGGTGTCGCGTGCCTCTCTCCTCTCCTCTTCTCGGCCGGAAGGTTTTGAAATGCAGATCCCCTCGGCCGTGATAGCGTTTCAATCTGCGCGGCATAAAGAGCAGGAATTCCCACCCTTTCCAAACCCCGGAAAGGGTAGGGCACCCTGCGAACCTTCCGCATCACTGGCGGGAGCGTTCTATATGCTTCCAAGGACGCGGAGGAGCGGAGCGCGCCGCACCCCGGCTGCCGCTTCGAGGCAGCGCGCCGGCATGGCCAGGTCCTCGCCTTCGCGAAGAAACGTCAGATGGTTTCGGCTGCGATCCCAATCCATACAGATGAGATCGCCGAAACGCACCTGATCCGTGGCAAGCAGGTTGGCAAGAGGATAGACAACATGACGCTCAATGGCCCGCTTGAGATGCCGCGCGCCATAGCGCTGGTCCGTGCCTTCCTGAAGCAAAAATTCCTTGCCCGATTTTGTTACGCGAAAAAGAAATTGGCCTCGAGCCGTTTCCAGCACGCGCTTCTGGACTTGCGCCAGCTCAATCTCCAACACTTGTTCCAACTGATCGCTGCGCAAAGGATGGAACACCACCAGCTTGTCCAAGCGGTTCATGAATTCGGGTGAGAATTTGCGCCGCGCAGCTTCTACCGCCGTACGCTCGACCTTCTCGTCCAATCCCGTGGCCGGCTTATCCTTTGGCTGAACGAAGCCCATTCCGCCGCCCATGAGTTCCGCGATTTCGCTCCCGCCAAGATTGGAAGTGAGGAAAATAATCGTGCGGGACAAATCCACGCGGCGATTGTCGCCCAAAGTCAAAGTGGCCTTGTCCAATATTCCGAGCAGAAGTTGCCACAAAGCATCGGAAGCCTTTTCAATCTCGTCGAACAAAAGAAAGGACAGCTTCAACTTGTCCGTATGGCACTGCGCCAAAGCTTCCTGCGTGATCAAAGGATGAGTCTCGCGATGGCCCAAATAGCCCGGAGGTGAGCCGATCAGCTTGGCAATTTCGTGGGAATGCTGGAATTCGGCGCAATCCACTTTTGTTACCGCGCGCGTATCCCCAAAGAGAATCTCCGCGGCCGCTTCAACAATGCGCGTTTTGCCCGAGCCGGTGGGACCCAAAAACAGCAGGTTGCCGACTGGCCGTCCTGGCGAGTTCAATCCCGCGCAAAAGACCTGATAGAGGTCCACCAGCGCCTGAACGCCTTCTTCCTGGCCGACGATCTTGGCGCGCAGGGCGCTGTGGAAGTCACGTGTATCGTTGCTTGGGATCGTCGGATCCAATTGCACTGCAGCGGCGGCTCTCATTGTTCTCTCCATGCATCCAGCCTCGGAGCGAGACGCACCTTTGAGCAATGCATGGATGATGCCAATTCCTTTGGTAAGGAAAAGTGGATTTAAGGCCAGCGCAAAGTAGCATCTACGCGAAATCTCGCAAAAAAGGGCGTCATTATTGCGAGATTGCTGGGAATCCCGCGTCACCATATCGACGCGCGTCATTACCGTGCCACAGCAGACGGCCTGAGTAGGCGTTTCTCGTGGCGCAGCGGAGTTCGAAACCCGGCGGCAACATCTTTGTTTTCGATGGAACCGCGAAAATGGGCACGTAAGGCCCTTGTTTTGAGCATGTCGGCAAAATTTCGGTCACCCGCATCTACAGCGTCCAATGGAACGACACATGCACTTAGTGACGGTCGGATGTGGTTGCTATGAAAAACGCCCGCTCGGTGCGAAGCGAGCGACCGTCGATGGCTGGCGGTCTAGTGTTCGCAGTATTGAATTTAGGTTTTGGACCGCAATAGCTGAATGGAAGGGTTGACGAATCGGGGGACGAACATGGGTTTGGTAAATGCGGTTCTTCCTGAAGATGAAACTTGGCCGGAAGTCCCACAGACAGGGCGCGTTTATGAAGCGGGCGTGCTCACGGGCGTGACGGCGGATTCCAGGTACTCGGGCGTGCGGCCAGACCTAGCGTCTGGAGGGCGTCAGGCAAAGAAATGCAGAGCAGCGGACGACGGCTTTGGCGAGATCGTCGGAGCGAGCGAAGCCATCCGAAAGGTGTTGGACCTCGTTCGAACGGTGGCACCCACTAATTCCACCGCGCTCATCGAGGGCGAAACCGGAACGGGGAAGGAACTCATCGCGCGCGCCATTCATGAGCACAGCACGCGGCGAGATCGTCCCTTCGTGAAACTGAATTGCGCGGCGATTCCGCTGGGATTATTGGAGAGCGAACTCTTCGGCCATGAGAGAGGAGCTTTCACTGGCGCGGTGGCACGCAAGGTGGGCCGGTTCGAATGTGCCGACCAGGGCACGCTCTTTCTGGATGAGATCGGAGACATTCCGCTTGAACTGCAACCGAAGCTACTACGGGTTCTGCAAGAGGGAGAGTTCGAGAGACTGGGCAGCACGCAAACCTTGCGCGTCAACGTGCGGTTGATTGCCGCAACCCACTGCGATCTGGCGGCGCTGGTGTCGAAGGACGGGTTTCGCAGCGATCTTTATTACCGCCTCAACGTATTTCCCATACCGGTTCCTGCGCTGCGAGAGCGCATGGAAGACATACCGTTGCTGGTACGGTACTTCGTGGAAACATTTGCAGAGCAGATGGGCAAGCAGATTAAAGAGGTTCCCGTCGAAGTGATGAGGGCGCTTGTAAATCATTCCTGGCCGGGAAATATTCGCGAGCTACAAAATTTCATCGAACGCAGCGTAATCCTCACCTCGGGAGAGGTCCTGCGGGCGCCTCTCGGGGACTTGCGGCGCAGCGTCAGCGCAGAACCTGCGAAGGCAATCACCTTGGAAGAGGCGGAGCGAGCGCACATTCGCAAGACCCTGGAGCAGACGCGGTGGGTTGTGGCCGGTCCCAACGGGGCGGCCGCCCGTTTGGGAGTCAAGAGGTCGACGCTTTACTTCCGGATGCAAAAGCTGGGCATTTCACGTTCCAACAAGAATGTGGTTCCGGCGCCGCAAAAGCCCTGAACGGGCCGCAGACACCACGTGGTAGAAAGCAATGAGCCTGCTTGAGAGGATTTTGTCCATCTTGTGTCCGCCCCGGTTACCAAGGCTTGGACGAGAAGAGATGGCGAATTGCGCGGAATACCACAACCGGTTAAACCGACATCGCGAAGCAGAGCCGCATCCCGTCGGTTTCTGGGCGGGTCGCATCACGGTCGGGGGTGACGGCAAATTGTTCGCACTGAAGCCTGCTGAGGAAACACAACAAGCGACCCGGCGTCGTGCTCGCTTAAGAGGACACACTCTAGAGGCAGCGGAAAGAGCGAGCCGGTAAAACTCGGAAGCAACGTCACGGAAGATAGCGAACCCTTCCATCAATGCACGATTGAGACGCGGCTCAGCTCAGAGGTCGGCTCAGTGACATCGTGTCCGAGAATATGGCAGTCGCACGCAGGGGACCTCTTGTAACCAACCTTTCTTTTCAGTCACTTACGAACAACCTGTTTGGAAGACGTGTTGCCTAATTGAGTGGTGTCGCTGAATGGCAGCGACGAGTTTGATGTCGACACAGATCAAGAGGGATGACCGTGTTGCTTGAAACCATCGACAAGTCTTGCGTGAGCGATAAAAAGCGAGGACGAAATCACCTATTGTCGCTGCTCATCGCTGTGGCTTTTGCGCTAACGATTAATCCGAGCAAGGCGCAGGCGCAAATCGTTGGAGAACTTGAAGTCAACATCCCGTTCCAGTTTCATGCGGGAAATACCAAGCTTCCGGCGGGCAAGTACCTGATCCACGCGCTCGACGATGCGGATCAGACGGTCATGGAAATCAGCAGCGCGGACGACTCTATTTCCGCTCTCTTTGAAGTGCAGGTCGTGCAGCCCGATTCCGCACCGACCAAGAGCGAAGTTGTCTTCAACAAATACGGAGATCGTTACTTCCTTGCGGAGTTGCTTCAGGAAGGCAATCCGGTCGGGAGCAAGGTGGTCGAGTCCCGCTACGAAAAAATGAGCAGTCAAGCAGGCGCGGTCGCTCAGGAACACGCACCGGCACGCCTCAGGGGACAAACAGGGAGACTGGTGGCCCGCTCAAGCGCTCGCCCGCTGAAGCCTGGTTCGGGCCACGGGCAAGAAATCTCAAGAAAGCAGGAACTATGAAACTGCAAAAAGCACTTTTGATGTTGGTCGGAACGACGTTGTTGTTCGCAGGTCAGGCGTCGGCTCAGCAGGTGAAGACCGATTACGATCGCGAAGCAAATTTCGGGCAATACAAAACCTACTCGTGGGAGCAGGTCAAGACCAAGGACGCGCTGGATGTTGATCGAATTAAAAGTGCGATCAACGCCGAGTTGGCAGCAAAAGGCTGGACGCAGGTGGAATCCGGCGGCGATGTTTCGATCGTAGCTATGGAAATCACTCGCGAGCAGCAGACGTTGAATACCTTCTATGACGGGTTCGGAGGAGGGTGGGGTTACAGACGATTTGGAGGTGGGGGCTTTGGAATGGCAACGACCACCACGGATACGTATAAGGTAGGCACGTTGGTTGTCGATCTGTTCGACACGAAGACGAAGAAGCTCCTCTGGAGAGGCAGCTCGAGCGACACGCTCTCCAACAACTCCAACAAGAACATCAAGAACCTGGATAAAGGCGTCGAGAAAATGTTTAAGAAGTTCCCTCCCGACGCTCCGAAAAAGTAGGTGTCGAGATGTGCTCGGCGGCACCGGGGTTACCCAGGCGCCGCGGGCAGAGCAAGAAGTCTTTTGAGAGGGGATGGATGCAGTACTGGAGAATTTCGATGAACATGATGACGAAGGTGTTCAAGCAGGTTTCGACCGTAATTCTTTGCGGCTTACTTGTGCAGTTCACCGCGCAAGCCGAGTCTTTCGGGCCGAGCGGGCAATCCAACGGCCAAGGCAGCGGGCAATCCAGCGATCAGGCGCCCGCTCCGCCGGTGAAACAGTCGCCTCAGGAATTGCAGCAACTTGTTGCACCGATCGCGTTGTATCCGGACGCGCTGGTGTCGCAGGTCCTGGCCGCTTCCACGTATCCAAC
>Ga0210400_10005453_pt1 | contig 10807 bp, 12 predicted proteins | sample IncBWH26MmetaG_FD_155456 | JGI IMG/M metagenome (GOLD analysis project Ga0210400, IMG submission 155456) | Forest soil microbial communities from Barre Woods Harvard Forest LTER site, Petersham, Massachusetts, United States - Inc-BW-H-26-M | ecosystem: Environmental > Terrestrial > Soil >... | reverse complement strand
GGATTCATCGCCCGCTCCAATGTGATTGAAGATGTTAAGGCAGGCGCGCTGGCTGCCATCCCGCTGGCGGACGCCGTAATCCGCCGTGACCTGGCGTTGGTCTATCGAAAAGACAAGGCGCTGAGCCGTGCCGCCCTGGCGTTCATTGAAATCGCTGTGAAGCTCAAAGCTGACCATGCAATCAGCACGTAACAGCAACCCGCGTCCATCATTGAGAGCCTGAGAAACACGGAGAACCAGTTTCACCGCGGAGACGCGGAGGCGCGGAGAAAAGCTTGTTCGGGTTTACTCCGCGCCTCCGCGTCTCCGCGGTGCGCTTTAGGTTTTCGCAATTTGGCATTCATGCAATTTTGGCTATCTTCAGATAGCATCTTATGGAAAATGCAGACCAGCACTCCAGGACGCGCTTCTATCTCCGGCCAGAGCTTTGATGTGCTGGTGATTGGCGGAGGCATCAACGGCGTTGCCATTGCCAGCGAGTGTGCCCGCGCCGGCAAACGGCTGCTGCTGGTGGAGCAGCATGACTTTGCTGCCGGCACTACCAGCCGGGCCACCCGCATCATTCATGGCGGCCTGCGCTATCTGGAGCATGGCGAGGTCAACCTGGTCCGCGAGTCGCTGCGGGAGCGCGAGCGATTGCTCCGCGACTCCCCGCATCTGGTCAGGCCTTTGCAGTTCCTGCTGGTCCTCTCTAATCAGAACCGCTCCCTGCTGCGCAATGGACTAGCGATCAGGACAGGCTTGTGGCTCTATCACCAGTGGGCGGGAAGACATCGGCTTCCCACGGGAGACTTGAGGCACTTTGAAAGCCAGTTGGATGCGGGGCATTCCTGGTCTATTTATTCCTACGAAGACGCGCAGTGCGAATTCCCTGAGCGGCTGGTGGCTGAATGGCTGGGGGAGGTACTGGCAGCCGGAGGGACCGCCCGCAACCATACTCGGGTTTTGCAGATTCTGTGCAGCGATGGACAAGTAGCCGGAGCAAGGTTGCGCGACAGGATCTCCGGTGAAGAGTTCGAAGTCTCGGCAAGGCAGGTGGTCAATGCCACTGGTCCCTGGGCGGATTTTGTTGTCAACGCTTCAGGATTGCGATCGAAAGCCGGCTCACAGCCCATGGTAGGCGGTATCCGGGGTTCGCATGTGGTTCTGCCCCGGTTCTCCGGTGCTCCCAGCCAGGCAGTCTACACTGAAGCACTGGATGGACGTCCGTTCTTTGTCCTGCCCTGGAATGAGCAGATGCTTGTAGGCACAACCGAGGTGGCGGATTCTGATAACCCGGAAAATACACAGCCCTCTTCCGGTGAAATTGATTACATTCTTGAAAGCCTGACGCGGCTGTTGCCCCGTTCAGGAATGACCAAGGCGGACATCCGCTACACCTTTGCGGGAGTCCGCCCGCTGCCCTTCAGTCCGGGGACAAACTTTGCCGCGGTAACCCGCAGGCACATGATTCACGACCACCAGGAAGACGGAGCCGAGGGTCTGTTTTCGATTATTGGCGGGAAACTTACCACTGCAGTGAGCCTGGCCAGGGAAACTGCAAGAAAACTTGGCCTTCCCGTTCCTGAACCAGCCACCATCTATATCGCGCCGGCTCCCGCGGACGGGGTTGAATCCACCTTCAGGCAATGGGCCCATATGGCAGCTTGCAAGGCCAACCTCCCGGAACAGAGCGCTCAGGCTATTGCAGAATGGCACGGAGCACGCTCTCTGGCCATCGCTCATTCTGCATCGCAAAATGAAAGCCTGGCTACTCCACTGTGCGAGCACAGCCAACATATTGTGGCTGAGGCTGTAGAGGCGGTGCTCCATGAATGCGCTGTTACCCTCGGAGATATTCTCTTGCGCCGTGTCCCGGTGGCCTTGGGAGCCTGCTGGTCGGAGACCTGCAGCCGCGAGGCAGCCAACCGGATCGGTTCTGTCCTGGGCTGGAGTCAGTCGCGTATCGGGAAAGAGCTTGAGAGCTTTGAGAACGAACGCGAACGATTTTTACATCCGAAAAAAGGTGCGGTGGTGGGAGTGTAAGCGTGGCTCAGCCGCCCTCGGCCGTGAACTCAATTGGGTAATTGCGTAATTTGGTAAGTGGGTAATTTGAGTGGTCCAGACTTGCAAATTACCCAATTACCAAATTACAAAATTACCCAATCTTAGTTAAAGGTCTTCCTCAACAACTGAGTATCATCGGAGATAATTCCATCCACTCCTAGCTCGGCGGCGCGCAGCATTTTTCTTTTTTCGTTCACCGTCCAGGTAACCACCAGCTTGTCGGCCGCGTGAACCTCTTCTACCAACTTGCGGGAGAGCAGCTTGTAGTTGGGCACCACGTAATGCACCGGAAGCTTGCTCCAGCGGCGCAGCTGCCAGTGCGTATGGGCCAGGGTTCCAAGAATGAGAGAGTCATTCAGAACATGCAACTCCCGGAGCACTCCAGGATAGAAGGAAGAAATAAAGTATCCATGGCGAGGCGGGATATGCTTCAAGGCGCTCACAATCAGTGGCCCTATTCCTCTTACCTTTATTTCAATGTTGAGAAAAGCGGTGCGCGTATACCGGCGCAGGACGTCGTCGAGACAAGGCGGCATGCGCTCTTCTGACGCGAAGCTTGCCTGCAGCTGCTTGAGGGTATGCTGGCGCACGGAGAGTCGGTTCAATCTGGGGTCGTGGCAGATGATGGGTTGCCGGTTACGGGTGCGGCGGACGTCGAACTCAAACCCATCGGCGCCGTGTTCCAGCGCCAGGTCGAAGGCTGCAAGGGTGTTTTCCGGGGCATATCGTCGCGCGCCGCGATGTCCGAGTAGTAGCATTCTGCCGGGCAAACAGGTCGGCTAGTCCAGATCAAAATCCCGGATGCGGTGGGGCTCGTCGGGTGTTTCTTTGGCTTTTTTCACGGCTTCCTGGAACTTTTTTTCCAGCAGGTCAGCCTTGTTCTTTTCCGCATCCACCGCCTGACGGAAGAGCGATTCCTTGCGCCCTTCCTGCTCCCGCATGGCCTTGGCCGCCGCCTCGAAATCGGCGAAGGTTTTGGGTTTGACCGCGGCAGTGTGGGCGATTACCGCCTTGGTAGCTGGATCGATTTTCAGCATGGCGCCACAACAAGGGCAGGTTACTTCGAAAGGCGGAGACGACTTTGCCATACTGGAATTGTAAAGCCAACCGGCTTCTCGTTGAACTACTATTCTTCTGGCGGAGTTGCGGATTGCCAAAATTGCCATGACTGCCAAAATTGCCATAATTGAAAAACCCCGCACGTAGGTGACAGAGAGATTCGGAAAAGGAAGGAAAACAATTAGTAATACAGGCTGTTTGTTACAATTTTTACAGGCAGCCACATCCCTATGCCCTTGCAGACGCACTTTACCGATGTTCCTACGGCCATAGAAGAGGTTCGCGCCGGACGCATGGTCGTGGTAGTTGACGACGAAGACCGCGAAAACGAAGGCGACCTGACCATGGCCGCCGAGAAGATCACGCCCGAAGCCATCAATTTCATGGCTAAGCATGGCCGGGGGCTGATCTGCCTGGCCATGACCGCCGAACGGCTCGATCATCTCCACATAGGGCCCATGACACGGGAAAACACCTCTCCTTATGGTACGGCGTTTTACGAAAGCGTGGAGGCCCGCGAGGGGGTCACAACCGGCATTTCCGCCCACGACCGGGCGCGTACCATCCAGGTAGCCATCAATCCAGCCAGCCGCCCTGCTGATCTGGTCCGCCCCGGCCACGTATTTCCCTTGTGTGCGCGCAAAGGCGGCGTGCTGGTGCGCGCCGGCCAGACGGAGGCGGCGGTTGATCTTTCCCGCATGGCCGGCCTGATTCCCGCAGGAGTAATCTGCGAGATCATGAATGAAGACGGCACTATGGCGCGAGTTCCTGACCTGATTGAGTTTTGCCGCCGGCACGAGATGAAGATGCTGACCGTAGCGGAGATGATCCGCTACCGGATGCAGAATGAAAGGCATGTAGAACGCATAGGCGAGGCGGTGCTGCCAACCCGCCACGGCGAATTCCGCATGATTGCCTACGAGAGCCAGCTTGATCGTGAATCCCACGTCGCCCTGGTGAAAGGAAATGTAGAGGCCTCTTCCGTCCCGGTGCTGGTGCGCATGCATTCTCACTGCCTTGCCGGAGATGTCTTTGGCGGAGCGCTTTGCGACTGCCAACTGGTGCTTGACTGCTCGCTGGACATGATCGCCCGCCAGGGCGCCGGCGCCCTGATCTATCTGCACCAGACCTCAAAAGGGTTTAGCGTGGACGACCATAGCAGGCTGGTGTTTCACCGCGAAATAAGGGAAACGCCCACCATGGACCACCAGAGAAAAACACAGCGGGAGATCGGCGTAGGCGCGCAGATCCTCTCAGACCTGAGTATCCACGAAATCCGCCTGCTGACCAATCATCCTAAACGCGTGGCGGGGCTGGAAGGCTTTGGTATCACCATTAGAGAGCAGGTGCCGGTTACGTCCACAAAATCAGTGGCGGGATAAAGCCAGGAAGCACTCAGCAATCGGCATTCAGCCAAACCAGGATCAAAGCTAATCAAGAGCGCATAACGCTGAGACCCGGGGAAAGCTTCCCAGCTTAATTCGGTTTTCGCGGGAAAACCTGCTCGTCGTGAATTATGAACTGGGCGGAACATGCCGCTGATCCGCAGATTACCGGAACCAGTCCGCGCATCTGCCGCTGCGTAATCAACCCCAAAGTGCCGCACTCCGGACAGGCCAGCACTGCCCAGTAAGGATCGTCCGGCTCGCCGACTTGGCCTGCATTTTCCAGAATAAAGAGGCTTCCCGGTTCCATTTGCTCGGGAATCCACTCCGTCAGGATGTTGAGCTCCGCTACCATGTGACCCTCCGATCCCAAAACCAGAATACCCGCTGCACATTACGATGCGCATTTTCAAAGCCATGCGAGGCTTCCTGCCTACGAACTCTTTCTTTTGCGCCCGGACGACGCCCCCTGTGCCTGGACAGGACGGCGCCCCAGCATCTCGGCCCGAACCTCCCGGACCGCATCGCTCAGGCAAATCCCGAGTAACGGTTGGCGGGAATTCTTCAGAATATCAATCACCTGCCACTGCGAGTTTTCCAGGTAAATGCGCTGGCCGTCCGTCAGGAGATGATAATCCGAGGCGCTGCTCACCACCTCGGACAGCTTCCGTCCAAATTCCTTGCGCAGGAATTTCAGGATACGGCGGACCCGCTGCAGGGGAAATCCTTTCCGGCGAAGTGCGCAAATCACGGCTACTTCGGTAACGTCATCCACGGAATACAGGCGTACGCGCCCCTGGCGCTCCGGGACAACCACGCCGCGCTCATCCCACCATTGCAACTGGCGCGGCGTAATGCCGGTCAGCCTCACAACTTCCGCAGATGTAAATTTCTCGTTCATCTTTCCCATGAAATGTTTAAAACATTCCTGAGCACGAATGTTTCGATTGTAGGACGAGAAAAGTGAATGTCAAGAAATTTAGTGTTAGCAAATTGTGAACGTCAGTAATTAGCAAATGGTAATTAGCAATTAGCCGGAACAAGTCCGTTTGCCGCCGCCAACAAAGTGGACGACTTCCAGCTTGTCTCCATCTTTGAGCGGTGTGGCCTGCCATTGCGCTCGGGGAACGATCTCCAGATTGAGCTCCACGGCCACGCGGTCCGGCTTCATTCCAAGATGTTCAACGAGTGTTGCAACGGTAAGTCCGTCGGCCAGGTCGCGCTGTTCGCCATTGATTTGCAGTTTCATTTTTCTTTCATCACGCAATTTCGATTTGGCTGAATGCTGACGGCTGAGTGCTGAGTGCTTCTTCAATATCCCCTCTGCTTGTCCACTTCATAGAGCAACGGGCGCGCTTCGAGAAACCGGGTCAGATTCTCCACTATCAGATGATAGTGCCGGTCCCACAGCTTGTCTGTGACGGCTGCGATATGAGGAGTTATCAGAAGGTTATCCAGCGACCAGAAGGGCGATTCCGGAGGCAAAGGCTCTTCCTCAAAAACATCGAGCGCAGCGCCGCCGATACGGCGATTTTGCAGGGCTTCCAGCAGGGCAGCCTCGTCAACGAGGGGACCTCGTCCTACATTGAGCAGGTAGGCGTCCGGCCTCATCTTCGCCAGCCGCTCCCGGTTGATGATTCCCGTAGTGGACGGCGTGACGGGGGTACAAAGCAGGATGTAGTCGGCCTGCGGCAGCACCTCATCAAGCTGCCATGGCCCGTAGACAGCGTCCGCGCCTTCCGCTCCCTTGGTTGGGTTCTCGCGAACCGCCAGTACGCGCATCCCCAGGGCCTTGGCGCGGGCCGTGAACTCACGGCCAATGCCGCCCATGCCAACCACTGCCACGGTGCCTCCGGCAACTTCGCGCGGGCGGGGATGCTCATGCCAGAGCTTCTCCTGTGCCCATTCTTTCCGTACCTGGTAGAGAACGCATTGAGGAATGCGTTTGGCCAGCGCCAACACCAGCGCGATGGCATGCTCGGCTACAACTGGCCCATGGATCTCACGCGAATTGGTGACAATAATGTTGCTGCTGATCAGATCCGGAAACATCAGTTGATGGACGGCGGCCGCCGGGGAATGGATCCATTTGAGCTTACGCGCCTGCAACAGTTGTTCCGGCTTGATGGACCAGCCGATCATGATATCGGTGTCCCCGATTTCCTGGGGTACGCGATCGTAATTTGGAAGTTGCACCCATTTGATCTGGGGAAAGGCGCTTTGCAGGCGTCCCACAAGCCACGCGGGCGCCTGCCAGAGTTCAAAGGGGTGGTAGTGGACGATCAGGACTTTCATGTTCTTGGAACCCGCAAGTCATGCCCGGTCATATCCTTGGGCTGCTCGAACCCCAGCATTCCCAGGATGGTGGGAGATATGTCCTGAAGGGAGCCATCAGGGCGAAGGCTGATCCGATTGGCGTCTTCGCTGATCACAAAGAACGGCACCGGATTTGTGGTGTGGGCCGTATGTGGGCCGCCGGTGGCCGGATCAATCATCATCTCCGCGTTGCCATGGTCGGCCGTCACCAGCATCGCGCCGCCGCGCTGCCGTACCGCATTATAGATTTCTCCCAGGCAGGCATCCACGGTCTCCACTCCCTGGATGGTAGGCGGGATTTTGCCGGAGTGTCCCACCATATCGGCGTTGGCAAAGTTCACGATCAAGACATTGAAGGCGGAATCGCTCACAGCCTTCACCACATTCTCCGCAATGCCGGCCGCCGACATCTCCGGCTTCAGATCATAGGTAGCCACCTTCTGCGAGGGCACCAGGATCCGGTCTTCGCCGGCAAAGGGCTTTTCCACTCCGCCATTGAAGAAATATGTCACGTGCGCGTACTTCTCGGTCTCGGCCACGCGCAGGTTGCGCAGGCCATGTTCGGCCATCACGTTGGCCAGGATATTCTTCAAAGAGTCCGGGGCAACGACGTAGGGCAGGGTGAATTGCTTGTCGTACTGGGTCATGCAGATGTATTTCAGGTTTTTCGGAACGCGGTCGCGAGGAATCATGGCATCCAGCGCGTCGGCATCCGGCAGGTCGCGGCCGCCCTGCGCCGTAAGGCCGCTTTCGCGGGCCAGGCAGCGGGTGATCTGCCGTGCGCGATCGGCCCGGAAGTTGAAATTGATCACCGTATCCTCATCGCGGATCACCCCAACCGGCTCGCCCCGGTTTCCCACACAGACGAACGGGATAATGAATTCATCGGTCACATCGCGGTTGTACGATTCCTTCACTCCCTGGACGGGATCAACGTAGGTTCCGCCTTCGCCTTTGCCCTTGACCATGGCATCGAAGGCTTTCAATTCCCTGTCCCACCTCTTGTCGCGGTCCATGGCATAGTAGCGGCCGCTTACACTGGCAATCTTGCCGGTGCCATATTCACGTATTTTCTGTTGAAGCTGCTGGATGTAGCCGGCGCCACTTGTGGGCAGGGTGTCGCGGCCGTCCATGAAGCAGTGGACAAAGGTGCGGTCGACCCCGTTTTGCCTGGCCATCCGCAGCAGCGCATAGAGATGGTTCTGGTGGGAATGGACGCCGCCATCCGACAGCAATCCGCAAATGTGGAGCTGCCGGCCGCCGCTGCGGGCATTCTTCATTCCTTCCAGCAAGACAGGATTCGAGAAGAAGTCGCCATTCTCGATCATCAGATCGATCTTGGTGATGTCCATGTAAACCACGCGGCCGGCGCCGATGTTCAAGTGCCCGACCTCGCTATTTCCCATCTGGCCCGTGGGCAGTCCAACGTGGCGCCCGCTGGTATGAATCAGGGTGTTGGGAAATTCTTTCAGCAAACGGTCGTAGTTAGGCTTGCGCGCAAGCGAGATCGCATTTGCCCTGGATGGAGGCGCATAGCCCCATCCATCAAGGATGATCAATACAAGAGGTTTAGCCATGATGAGAATTTGCTCATGATGAGCAAAAGGGAAATTGTAAATGAAAGAGCAGTTCGTAAGCAGTCAGCACTCGGCATTCAGCCACCGAGGCATTCAGGAGTCTTGCCAGTGGCTATTGATACAATCGCTTGCGCAGCGATCAAAAACCTCAACACTGATGACGCTGATTTACTCGGGCTGAAGCGCACTATGGCGCTTTAGGAAATAGTGTAGCTGTTTTGATGGAAGCCGGGGAAAGATATTGTCAAAATAAAATGGCGCTTTTGGTAGTGTCCTAACAGGTGTGTTGCTGGATTTCTAGAGTTTTAATGGGGCTTCAAGTGGGGAACCCATTTCGTCTCCTTACAATTTGGGCATATTGCAAATTCCTGGCCCTTTTCAAGATTGAGATTGGTCACTCTTCCGTGCGAGTAAAAACAGCGAATGCAAAGGTATGTGCCTGTTCGCGGAGCTTTGTCTGTCCCGGCATCAAATGCATTCGGCCTTCCAAAATACCGGGTCACCGCTTGCTGTAATTTCAAAATCTGGGCTTGGCCTAATCTGAAATGTTTGTCTGGGTCTGGCCTTTTTAGGTAACCCTTGTGGACTGCTTGGATCAACTCGAAGTCCGCATAACTGTCTTGCGCGAGTTCTGGCGCATGTTCTTGGAGAGGAAAAACGGAAAACAGTTCTCCGCGTTTCACTCTCTGCACATAATCTTCATCGCCTGGCGGTATCGGGAAAATTGGCGCGACCTGTATGAAAGTTTTGCTTTGAATGTCGCATGTCTGACTTAATATCAGCACCGGGAGCTTGGAAAGACGCCCTATGGCAAAAACTCCCTCGGGGCATTCCGCCCATTTGATTTCGGTCTGCTTAGAATCATGGACGTATACTTGACCGCCTATGCCGCCCTGTTTTAGGGCCACATCTATTGGTCTGCCGCTTCGGGTTTCCACCCACAGCCAACGGGTCTCTTTGGCCATGCTCAACAGCGGCATGTCCACTAACACTTCTCCCTGATAAAGCAAATGCGGCTCCAGTGGAGCCGCATCCCAAAAATCGTCTTGTCCTATATCACCAAGAGAAGTCCCTATCGAACTCACTTGTCTCCTTCCGTGCTTTTGCCTTAAGCGAAGGCACAACGGCGCGCATAGGCACTACCTTGGAGCGGCGGGGTTTATTATCAGGCCCAAAGCGCCGTGCTCCCCTGTCGGTTGACTCGACAATGGCGATACGGTCACTAGCCAGCAGAAGTTCCTGCACTCTGATTGTCGGATCGCTTAGAAATGTCATAAAAAATTACGCCTTTTCGGCAATGTTCGTGTTGTTAGATGAATCCGCCTGATCTTGCTGTTGTGCGATCTTCAATAGAATTTGGCCAAATTTACGAGCAGCATTCACAGTCATTATGACCCTAACTTCCGGCACAAGTTCTTGAGGACCAGCAGCATTTTCAGGGGGAGATACTACGTAGCCAAAATCCATCATCAATTCGCTGCTAGTGGCGCGAACGTTGACGACATTGGCGTAGATTGTCGGTGTTTTCGCTTGCACCTGAGTCATTATGAGCCTAAACCGCCCATTTTTCAACAGAGGAAAATAAGACGAAAATACTTTTGCCTTTGTTTCGCTCGCCGTTACGCCGATTGCAGCAGCTCTGCAATTGACCAAATGTGATCCGTTAACCCCGCCTCCATCGCGGGAGTAACGCGCAGAGTTTTGTAAACACGGCAAAAATTATAGAACGCGAAATGCAGAGCGCAAGCGGCTTGCAGGTTATCGCGCTTCTTTGAAAACGCATTGGTGAGGCGCGTGAACCTCCGCATCTTCCCGGCAGCGAATACGGACCAGCTTTCCCGTTCGTAAGAGGTAAGTCCGGGGATCACTGACGTCGATCGGTTGATTACAACCAGTACATGGCACATAAATCATGTTGATGATTACCTGGGAAGTTATCTTGGGCGCGCGCCCAGTTTTGCTCTTGCCAGGATTATCGGCAGTTGGAACATGACACTTAAGGAGTTCGTGCATGAAATTTGTTTACATGAAACTTCTTTTTACATGAAACTTCTTAATGATGGCCCCTGACTGCCGATATATGCCTACGATGGTGTTGAAACCGTCAGGAGATCACTTCGGCAGTACAGTACACGGCTTTGATGCTCTCTTACATTCTGGAGGGGGGATTCCTTTATGAACGCAGACAAAACTCAGAATCAATTGCTCGCTTCGCTTCATGTAACCGTATTGCGTCTTCACCAATACTTTGAAGCCATGGCCACCTTGCAGGCCGAACTCATGGCCAGCAACAGGGATTCCTGCATTCCACCGTCGCCGGACCAACTCGAACAGCTGCTCACCCAATATCTCGCGCGCCGCTTCGAGTCTACGATGCACAAGCGCTCAAGCATAAACTTCGAACCCAGCCAACCGGCCGATCTG
>Ga0210400_10005452_pt1 | contig 10808 bp, 8 predicted proteins | sample IncBWH26MmetaG_FD_155456 | JGI IMG/M metagenome (GOLD analysis project Ga0210400, IMG submission 155456) | Forest soil microbial communities from Barre Woods Harvard Forest LTER site, Petersham, Massachusetts, United States - Inc-BW-H-26-M | ecosystem: Environmental > Terrestrial > Soil >... | reverse complement strand
CCGGTACATGGTCGCCGTCCAGTTGAAGACCTTCACGCCGGTCGGGATCGCGATCAGCATGGTCGAGAGCATGAAGAACAGCTGCCCGGCCAGCGGCATGCCCACCGTGAACATGTGGTGGGCCCAGACGATGAAGGACAGGAAGGCGATCGAGGCGGTGGCATACACCATGGCTTCGTAGCCGAACAGCGGCTTGCGCGAGAAGGTCGGAATGATTTCCGAGACGACGCCGAAGGCCGGGAGGATCAGGATGTAAACCTCCGGATGGCCGAAGAACCAGAAGATGTGCTGGAACATCACCGGATCACCGCCACCGGCGGCGGTGAAGAAGGTGGTGCCGAAGAAATGGTCGGTGAGCAGCATGGTCACGGCGCCCGCGAGCACCGGCATCACCGCGATCAGCAGATAGGCCGTGATCAGCCAGGTCCACACGAACAGCGGCATGCGCAGCAGCGTCATGCCCGGCGCGCGCAGGTTCATGATGGTCACCACGACATTGATCGCACCCAGGATGGAGGAAATACCCATCATATGGATGGCGAAAATGGTCATCGGGAAGGACGCACCACCCTGCAGCATCAGCGGCGGATACATGGTCCAGCCGCCGGCCGGGGAGCCGCCGGGCACGAACAGCGTCGCCAGCAGCAGCGTGAAGGCAAAGGGCAGGATCCAGAAGCTGAAGTTATTCAGGCGCGGCAGCGCCATGTCGGGTGCGCCCAATTGCATCGGGATCATCCAGTTCGCGAGTCCCGTCCACGCCGGCATCACCGCGCCGAAGATCATCTCCAGCGCGTGCATGGTCGTCATGCTGTTGAAGAACTGCGGATCCAGGAACTGCATGCCGGGCTTGAACAGCTCCAGGCGGATGAGCATGGCCATGGTGCCGCCGATGAAGAAGCTGATGCCGGCGAACACCAGGTACATCGTGCCGATGTCCTTGTGATTGGTCGCGTACACCCAGCGGCGCCAGCCATGCGGCTTGTGATCGTGGGCATCGTGGTCGTGGGCGGTGGCGGCGTGATCGTTGTAGGCCATGTTCGTGTCTCTATATAAGTGTCGTGCGGACCGCTACTGGGCTGCCGGGGCAGAGGCCGGCGCCGGCGGATGCTGCTTGAGCTGTTCGGCCTTCAACCAGGTCTGGAACTCTTCCTTGGGGCGCGCATCGACCACGATCGGCATGAAGCCATGATCGCGGCCGCACAGTTCGGCGCAGTTGCCGCGGTACAGGCCCGGCTTGTCGGCATCGATGTCGAACCAGGCTTCATTCACGAAGCCCGGAATCGCATCCTTCTTCACGCCGAAGGCCGGCACCCACCAGGAATGGATCACGTCTGCGGCGGTGACCAGTACGCGCACCTTCGTGCCCACCGGCACGACCAGCGGGTTGTCCACGTTCAGCAGGTAATGCGGAACGGTGGTCACATCCACGCCCGAACCCAACTGCCGGGCGGCATCACTGAGGCGATCCAGCTTCGAGAAGTAGCTGACCCCGGAGTTCAGGTACTCGTAGTTCCAGCCCCACTGAAAGCCGGTGACCCGGATGGTCAGCTGCGAGTTGCGCAGATCCTCGGTCTTGATCAGGGTGGTGGCGGCCGGGACGGCGGTCGCCACCAGGATGACGATGGGCACGATGGTCCAGATGATTTCGACGGTGGTGCTGTGGACCAGGGTCGTGTCGGCAATGGCGCCCCGGGACTTGCGGAAGGCGAAGATCGAATAGGCCATGACGCCGAAGACCACCACCGCGATTCCCACGCACAGCCAGAACATCAGCATGTGCAGGCCATAGATCTGGCGCGACATGGCGGTCACGCCCCGGGTCATGTTCAGCTGGGCCCAGCCGGATTCAGCGTGCGCCGCGGGCAGCAGGCCCAGACTCAAGGCGGCGACGGTGGTGAACTGGGAAAGCAATTTACGCATCATGTTATGTGTATCTCGTGGCCTGCGGCCAGCAAAACCTCGGCCTCACCTTAAATCCAGAGCCGGCGACTCGTTGACGCGGCCAATGAGCTTATGCAGCTTACCGTAGAGGCCGCGACGTTCCTCCTCAGTCAGGAAGTCACCGACTGCGCACTGTCGACCATGCGATTCGATCACCAGGCGGCTCGGATGCAGGCGCGACGTTGAGCGGCGCAGTTTAACCTGTGCCCAGTGCCGCGGAAACACAACCTCGCCCTGGATCTTGCCGATATTGGACTGTACGGCGATATCCGACTCGGAAATCACGATGGTCTGGCGGTGATTCCGGCGCGCAAGGCTGATGCGCAGCGCCGCGCCGAGAAGCAGCATTTCCAGCCCGGCGAAGGGCAGCACCGGCCAGAACCCCAGGAAAGTCAGCACGCCGGCGATGCCGAAGCACGGCGCGCAGGCACTCAGGAAAAACAGCACCGCACCCCGCGCGCTGAGCGAGCAGTTCGGCGCAATCACGATACAGGCGTGGGGTGATTCGGAGTGCATGGTGCAGGTTGAAATTATACATTCAAGTCAACTGCTTACGCATCGCTGACTGCAGGGCGGCGACGGCCTCGCCAGGCAGCTGCGCGGTCGCGAGGCCGCTCGGATCATGGCCCAGGAGGGCGATGGGCGGCATGCCGATGTGCCGCTCAAGCGTGGCCAGGTTGTCCGGCAGGCGGGCAAAGGCGGGGTCGATCTGGTTGGCGACCCAGCCCGCCAGCCGCAGCCGCCGCTGCCGTATCGCCGCCACGGTCAGCAGCGCGTGATTCAGGCAACCCAGTCGCAGGCCCACGACCAGCAGCACGGGCAATGCCAGAGTCGCGGCGAGATCGGCGATGAATTCGCTGTCATTGAGGGGCGCGAACCAGCCCCCGGCGCCCTCCACGATCACGCAGTCGGCGGCCGCCTGCAGCGCACGGAAGTTTTCCCGGATGCGTGGCAGTTCGATGGTCACACCACTGTCCCGGGCCGCCAGATGCGGCGAGACCGGCGCCGCGAGGCAGTAGGGATTGATGGCGGCATACGGCAGGTGCACGTTGCTGTCCGCGATCAGACTCAGTGCATCCGCGTTGCGCGGGCCATCGGGCGTCATGATGCTGCCGGCGGCCACCGGCTTCATGACCGCCACGCGAATGCCGCTGGCCACCAGGCAACGCACGATGAGCCGGGCGACGACCGTCTTGCCCACCTCGGTGTCGGTGCCGGTGATGAACAGGCCGTCGGACATCTTAAGATTCCCGGCGCCCGAGGCGAATGGCGCTCACCGGGATCTGCACCTCGCCGCGCACGATGGGCGCAGCCGGACGCCCCCGTGCGCCCCAGGCGGCCCCATAGACCACCTCGTAGGTGGCGGGCAGCAAGCCGGCCTGGCGCTGGGTCTCATAGGCCGCGGTCATGGCGCGCCAGCGTCCCTTGCCGGTGAGGCCCCGGGCACGCGCCGCAGTGGCGTTGTGCGCACCAATGCATTTCAGATCCCGGGTGATCGCGGCGACATCCGGATAGAGCATCGTCAGCCGTTCGACATCCAGCACCGGTTCCGATAGCCCGGCTCGCGTGAGGGCATCGCCGATGTCGTGCATGTCGCGAAAGCCACTGACGTGGGCGCCGCCATCCGCGGCGCTCCAGGCGCTGCGCAGCTCGCGCAGGGTGTCCGGACCGAAGGTGGTGAAGGCGAAGAATCCGCCCGGCGCCAGTACCCGCCGGATTTCGGTCAACGCCAAGTCCAGATCATCACACCACTGCAGCATCAGATTGCTGAATATCAGGCTGACGGCGCCGTCTATGAAGGGCAGCTGAAAGACATCGGCGCAGACCCGCTGCAGGGGGCGCAGCCAGCCGCTGCGGCGTCGCGTTTCGCGCAGCATGCCCGGCGCGGGGTCCAGGGCCACCACCAGCGCGCCTCGGTAGCGACCCTTCAGCTGGCGGGCGCCCTGCCCGGTGCCGCAACCCAGGTCGAGGACTACCTCAGGCACTATGCTGACCAGGTCCAATCGCGACAGCAGCTCCTCGCGCACCCGGGTCTGGAGCACGGCGGCCGCATCGTAGGTGGCGCTGGCGCGATCAAAGGCCGCGCGCACCGCGCGGCGGTCCAGGACGAAGGAATCAGGCGGCTGCATGCGGGCTGGCCGGAAGTTCATGCAGTGCCGCGGCGAGCACCTCGATCAATGCGTCGACCTGCTGCTCGCTGTGGGCTGCCGAGAGCGTGATACGCAGGCGCGCCGCGCCTTTCGGCACCGTCGGCGGACGAATCGCCGCAACCCAGAAGCCGGCGGCGAACAGCTGCTCACTGACCGCCAGGGTGCGGGCACTGTCGCCGAGCACGACGGGTTGAATGGGCGAGAACGACGGCAGCAGCGGCACTCCGGCCTGGGCCGCGCCGCGACGCAGGCGGGCCGCGAGCTCGAGCACCCGTTCACGCCGCCAGCTCTCCGCCATCGACACGGCCAGTGCCGCGCGGGCGGCGGCCGCAACCGGTTGGGGCAGCGCCGTGGTGTAGAGGTAGCTGCGCGCCGTCTGCAGCAGCCATTCGATGCAGTCGGTGTCGGCCGCGATGAAAGCCCCGAAGCAGCCGAAAGCCTTGCCCAGCGTGCCCACCAGAATCGGTACGGCCTCGCCATCCAGGTTGAAGTGTTCCAGCGAGCCGCGGCCCGTCGCGCCCATCACGCCCAATCCATGGGCATCATCCACGATGAGGCAGGCCTCGGCCGCGGCGGCCGCCTGGGCTAGTTGCGGCAGGGGCGCCAGATCACCATCCATGCTGAACACACCGTCGCTCACCAGCAGGTCCGCCCCCGGTGCCGCAGCGGATTGCAGGGCCGCCGCGGCCGCACCGGCATCGCCATGGGCGAAACGCCTGAGGCGTGCACCGGACAACCTTGCGGCATCGATCAGGGAGGCATGGCAGAGCCGGTCCATGACGATCCGCGAGTCACGCGCGGCGAGACAGGTGACCGCCGCGAGGTTCGCCATGTAGCCCGTCGAGAACAACAGGGCACGCGGCCGGCCGGTGAAATGCGCCAGTTCGGCCTCCAGCTGTTCGTGTTCCAGGCCATGGCCGGTGACCAGGTGCGAGGCGCCACTGCCGGTGCCGGCGAGCGCTGCACAGCGGGCGAGCGCCTCCGCCAGCGCCGGATGCTGCTTCAATCCCAGGTAGTCGTTGCCGCAGAAGTTGACCAGCCGCCGGCCATCGACCACGACGCCGGCACCTTCGCCGCGGTCCAGCGCGGTGACGGTGCGCCGGCGGCGCTGCAGGTGCTGCGCAGCCAGCTGCGCCAGGCGGCCCCGCAATACGCCGGGCTTCATGCCTGCGCGGCTTGTGGAGCCGCTTCGGGCGTCAGTCCCAGGCGCGCCAGCAGATGGCGGTCCTTGTCGACGTCCGGATTGCCGGTGGTGAGCAGTTTCTCGCCGTAGAAAATGGAATTGGCGCCGGCCATGAAGCACAACGCCTGCATTTCATCACTCATCTGGGTGCGGCCCGCGGACAGGCGCACGTGGGAGCGCGGCAGCACGATGCGCGCGACGGCGATGGTCCGGACGAAGTCGAAGGGATCCACGGGCGCCACGCCGTGCAGCGGCGTACCCGGCACCTGCACCAGCTCATTGATGGGCACGCTTTCCGGGTGCTGGGACAGGCCGGCCAGCGTGGCCAGCATGGAGGCGCGATCGCGCGTGGATTCGCCCATGCCGACAATGCCGCCGCAGCAGACCTTGAGGCCCGCATCGCGCACGGCCGAGAGGGTGTCCAGGCGATCCTGGAAGGTGCGGGTGGTGATGATTTCCCCGTAGAACTCCGGCGAGGTGTCCACGTTGTGGTTGTAGTAGTCGAGGCCCGCTGCCTTCAGCTGCTGTGCCTGCGCGGGCTCCAGCATCCCCAAGGTGGCGCAGCTTTCCAGGCCCAATGCCCGCACTTCCTGGACCATGGCGCAGATGACCTCCAAGTCACGCGCCTTGGGCGAGCGGTAGGCCGCCCCCATGCAGAAGCGCGTGGCGCCGGCCGCTTTGGCGCGCTCGGCACTGTCCTTCACCGCCGCCACTTCCATCAGCGCTTCGCGTGACAGGCCGGTGTCATAGCGGACGCTTTGCGGACAGTAGGCGCAGTCCTCGGGGCAGGCGCCGGTCTTGATCGACAGCAGCGTGCTCATCTGCACCGTATTGGGCGTGAAATGCAGCCGATGCACGCGTTGCGCCTCCTGCAGCAGGTCCAGGAACGGCTGTGCAAACAGGGCTTCGATTTCGGCAACGGTCCAGTCATGGCGCGGAGCGCAGCTGCTCATGGTCATTTCCTTGAGTCCCGCTGGGATTGAACGGGCGCGAGGGATGTTCCGGGGCGCGCCGGCCGGTGTCAACCAGACGCCGTCATTCAGGGTGACAATTGGTCATTAAATGACCAAGCAATGGGGGTATGATTCGCGGGTTTTTCCTCTCTGGTTTTTCCTATTCGAGGGAGCCTCCCCATGAGCCGCAAGCCCCCCGCTTCTGAAGATTCCACGCCCCCGGGTTCCCTGAGCCGCCGCAGCTTCATGGGCGCCGTGGCCGGTGTCGGTGCGGGCGCTGCCGCGGCCGTCGGTGGCCTGGTGCTGCCGGCCAGTGCCCAGGCCGAAGTGGCCTTCCCCAAGGATCGCAGCGGTTTCGGCGGCGGCGGCAGTGCCGCAGGCAGCGTCTACCGCTCGGAAAATGACCTGTACGACTGCGAAGTCGAAGGCACTTTGCCCAAGGACCTGGACGGTATCTTCTTCCGTGTGGGTCCTGATCCCCAGTATCCGAAGCCGGACAAGTATGCGCACGACATCCCATTCGACGGCGAAGGCATGATCTGTTCCTTCCGCATCAAGGACGGGCATGTGGATTTCCGCAACCGCTATGCGCGCACCCAGCGCTACAAGGCGCAGCATGCGGCGCGCCGCTCCCTGTTCGGCATGTACCGCAATCCCACGACGGATGATCCGAGCGTCAAGGGCCTGAGCCGTGGTACCGCCAACACGCAGATTTTCTATCACCACAATCTGCTGCTGGCGATGAAGGAAGACAGCCCGCCGGTGGCGCTCAACCCGCTCACGCTCGAGACCGTCGATGACTACTACACCTTCAACGGGGGCCTGAAGGGGCAGACCTTCACGGCGCATCCCAAGGTGGATCCGCACACCGGGGAACTAGTCGCCTTCGGCTACGAGGCGAAGGGTCTGGCCACCGATGACATCTTCGTGTTTTCCGCCGACCCCAAGGGTGCGGTGAACTGGTCGGCGTGGGTCAAGGTGCCCTATGCCGGCATGATCCACGATTTCGGCGTGACGCAGAAGTACGTGATTTTCTACGTGAGCCCCATGGCCACGAACATGGACATCATCAACAGCGGCGGACCGCACTTCGCCTGGGATTCCACGCTGCCGACCTGGTTAGGCGTCATGCGCCGCGGCGGCGATGGCAAGGATCTGCGCTGGTTCAAGGGCCCAGGCTACATGGCGACCCACACCATGGGCGCCTGGAACGAGGGCGAGAAGGTCTACTTCGATGTCGACGGCGCCGATTCCAACCAATTCCCGTTCTTCCCGCAGCTGCATGAGAAGTGGGACCCGGTGAAAGCGGCCGGCCGGGTCATGCGCTACAGCGTGAATCTGGCGAACAAAAAAGCCACCTCCTACGAGATCGAGAACATGTATGACGGCGTCACCGGCGCGCTGTCACGCCAGGACGACCGCTATCACACCGTGCCCTATCGCTACGGCTTCCTGCTCAGCAGTGATCCGGCGGTCGGCAGCCGCTGGGCGATGTTTGATCATATGACCCGCAGCGCGAAGTTCTTCTCGTTGGGCAAGGACGTGAGTCTCGCCGAAATGTGCTTCGTCCCGCGCCGCAAGGGCGCCCCCGAAGGCGATGGCTATCTGATCGGCGTGGCCTCGCATCCGCGCGAGGGCGGCCGGGCCGATCTGGTGCTGGTGGACACGCAGCATCTGGAAGACGGTCCCGTTGCGACGGTGAAAATGCCGTACCGAATCGTCGGCCAGATCCATGGCTTCTGGGTGCCCGGAGATCAGCTGCCCGCCTGAAGTGATCGCAGCATCCTCCCGGGCCGTGTTCCTCAGCTATGCGTCGCCGGATGCCGATGCGGCGCGCCGTCTCGCCAAGGCCCTGAGGGCGGCCGGCATTGAAGTGTGGATCGATCAGAGCGAACTGCGTGGCGGAGATGCCTGGGACCAGCAGATCCGGCGGCAGATCAAGGAATGTGCGCTGTTCGTGCCGATCATTTCGGCGAACTCGCAGGGCCGCCTCGAAGGCTATTTCAGACGCGAATGGAAACTGGCCATCGACCGCACCCATGACATGGCGGATGGCACGCCCTTCCTGGTGCCGGTGGTCATCGACGACACCGGCGATGCGGCCGCCCATGTTCCCGACGCGTTTCGGGCCGTCCAGTGGACGCGGCTGCGGGGCGGCAGGACATCGGCCGCGTTTATCGAGACAGTCTCGGATTTGCTGGCGCGGGATGCAAAATCGCCCGGGAAGACTGCGCGGCCGCGTCCAGCGGCTGCCTCCCCGGCGCCGGACAGCCCGACTGCGGGCGAGCCGGTTCGAGCGCCAGCCAAAATCTGGTTCTGGTCCGCCGCAGCACTGGTCGCGCTCATCCTCGCGTTCGCAGGCTTTCGCCTGCTGCGTCCCGCAGCCACCGGCGCCGGCGTTGCCGCGACCTCAGGTCCGGCTCTGCCGGGCGAGGCCAATGCGCGCCCGCGCATCGCGGTGCTGCCCTTCGAGAATCTGTCGCCCGACCCGAACAATGCGTTCTTCACCGATGGCATGCACGAAGAGATCCTCACGGCGCTCGCCAACGGCGTGCCCGGTCTGGACGTGATTTCGCGTACCACCATGGATACCTACAAGGGCAAGATGGTGACCGCCCCGACGCTGGCGAAGGAGCTGCACTGCAATTACGTATTGGAGGGCTCCATGCGGCGTGAGGGCAGCCAGGTGCGTCTGGCCCTACAGCTGATCGATGCGCGCAGCGACAACCACATATGGGCCAAGGACTTTGACCGCAAGCTCGTCAATGCCATGGCGCTGGAGAGCGAGGTGGCCGCGGCGGTCGCTGCGCAGCTGTCGGTCAAACTCGCCGCAGCCCTGCCCTCGCCGTCGCAAAATACCGATCCGGCGGCCTTCGACCTGTATCTGAAAGCCCGTAGCGCACTGAACCTCACGAGTCCTAGCGCGGGATCCGGCGACTGGCAGAAGATACTGTCACAGCTGGATGAGGCGCTGAATCTCGATCCGACATTCGTGCGCGGTTACGTCGAGCGAATCGATGTACGTGTCTCGCTCTTCATGTATGGCATGGATGCGGACGGCACGGGACTGGCGGAGGCGCACCGGGATCTGTCGATCGCGCAACGACTGGCGCCGCGGGATGCGCTGGTCCTTTCCGCCGAGGCGCTCGTGGCCTACGCGGAAAGGAATTACGATCGCTCGCTGCAACTGTTCGCGGCTGCCGAAAACGCCGGTCTGACCGACTCGCGCGGCTTGGACTGGAAAGAGACGCTGCTGTTCGAGCTCGGCCGCTACACGGAAGCCGCGGCGCTCGCCGAACGGCTCATGGACCTGGATCCAAAGAACTACCGCCCTTGGTATGAACGCTGGTTCGCGCTCATGGAGCTGCGTCAGCCGCAGGAAGCCATGCGCGCGGCGGGCCGGGCGCCGCAGGAGGTCCGCGACACCATGCGGGCGACGGTGCGCTACATGTTTGCCGATGACGGGCAGGCGTACGAGGCGTCCAACCGCTCGCAGGCTGCGGCGCCATTGAATTCAGCCGATCAGATCGAGGCCAATCTGCTCGACGTCGCGGGCGCCTTGCAGTACCTCGGAGAGTACGCTCAGGGACGAGAAGTGCTCGATAAGGCGAAGGTGGAAAGCGTCCACCAGATCAATTGGGACTGGCCGACCTACCGGGCCGGACGGGTTCCGATCGCCGATCAGCGCGGCTGGCTGGACCTGCTGCTGACCGACACCCAGGCCGCCCACCACGACGCTGGGCGCGTCCTTAAGTTTCTCGGCAGCCAGCCCGAGACGAAATGGAACCGGTGGTTCCGCGAGTTGCTGCGCGCCGATGCGCAGCTGTTCATGGGCGATGGCACGGGCGCCATTCGGACAGCGGATCAGGCCGTGGCCTTGACCCGCGCCGAACTGAATGTGTCAGACCAGATGAACGCCTTCGTCTGGGCCACGCAGATCCGCGCGTGGGCGGGCGCGCGCGAGGATGCCACCGCACGACTGGAGATGCTGTCGAGCGGCATTCCCGGCTTGTGGTTGGGTGAAATCGTGCGCGACCCGGTCTGGGCAGTACCGCTGGCGCAAACCGCGAACTACGTGAAGCTGCGTGAGCGTCTCAAGGCGCAGATGCGGGCCACCAAGTTCGCGCCGGTTGCCGCGAATCGGCCGTTCGGCAGCGCGATCGGGCGGCCTGCGCGGATCCATGCGTGAGTTTCAGGTGCGGCCCGCACCGTACAGGTACTGCAGCAGGATGCCGGCGAAGATCGCAATGCCGGTGTAGTTGTTGTTCAGGAAAGCCTGCAGGCACGCTTGCGGATTGCGGTCGCGGATCAGCCACTGCTGGTACACGAAGGTGAGGGCCGCCGCCCCCAGACCGCCGTAGAACCAGACGCCGAAGTGCAGGGTGCGCCCCACCAGGGCCAGCGCCGCCAGCATCAGCAGCTGCAGGATGCCGATCATCGCGCGGTCCATGTCGGCAAAGGCGATGGCCGTGGAATGCACGCCGATCTTCAGGTCATCCTCACGATCCACCATGGCGTATAGGGTGTCGTAGATCACCGCCCAGACCACCGCGGCCATGAAGATCACCCAGGCGAGGCGCG